>Ga0136560_1000217_pt1 | contig 26799 bp, 12 predicted proteins | sample AntRauMeHopE1497_FD_104925 | JGI IMG/M metagenome (GOLD analysis project Ga0136560, IMG submission 104925) | Saline lake microbial communities from Rauer Islands, Antarctica - Metagenome Hop E1 #497 | ecosystem: Environmental > Aquatic > Non-marine Saline and Alkaline > Saline | place... | reverse complement strand
GTCACCACGGCCGCTGCCCAGGCGACGGGGGGCGGGTCGAGCGAGGAGGGGAGGAGGGTGCCGGGGCGGGGGGGCGACGCCGGGGGCGGCCTGACCACGGCAGAGGGGGGCGACGGTGAGAGACGCGGACGCTTCGGGCCCAGGGCGGGGGACGCCTCCCAGACGTCGACGGGAGCGGCGGCGGCCTCCCCGCCCGCCCGGGCGGACTCGCCGCCGCCGCCCTCGTCGTCGTCGTCGTCGTCGTCGTCGTGCCGGGGCCGCTTCCTGCCGGCGAGGCGGGAGGCGGGGGGGCTCGCGTCGCCAGCTGCCGTCGGCGTCGGTGTCACCGGGCGTCGCTCTGCGCTGTCCGCCGGAGACAGCGACGGCCGCCCACCCCTGCCGGCCTCCTCCGCGGGCGCGGCGGCCGCACCAGTCCCCCCGTCCAGCGCGGGGCGCTTCGGCTCTGCTCCCGGCTCTGCTCCTGGCTCTGCCAGCGACGGCTCCAGCGCCCGCTTCCTGGGCCTGATCCTGACCTTGAGCTCCACCACCTCATCCTCGTCCTCCTCGTCCTCCTCCTGGCTCTGCTCGTCGCTCAGCCCGCCCGCGTCCTCGTCGCTCAGCTCGGCCGCGGGCTCCGGCTCGTCGGCGGCGGCGAGCGCCATCACCGAACGCCGGCCCCCTGGCGTGGGGGCCTCCCCCCACTCGCCCCCCTCCGTCGGGGTCTGCGCCGCGACCCCTGCCGCGGTGTCCGAGGCTGCGGAGTTGGCCTCTCGCCAGTCCAGCGAGTAGCGACGACGCCGGGACGTCGCTGCCGCCGCGGCCGCCTCCTCCTCCTCCGCCGTCATGCCCTCGCCCCCCGCCGTCACCGACTCCTCGGCCGGCGTCGCCGCGTCGCCCCACCCTGGCGTCTCCGGCACGCCGCCCCCCGCCGTCCCCGCCGGCGTGACGTCATCGAGCCGTCCGGGGCTCCTCCCCCCCACGCTCGGCCGCGCCCCGCCCGCCCCGCGCCGCGCCGTGTATCGCCGCGCCCGCATAGCGATGTGCTCGTCCCACAGCGAGCCGCCCCGCGGGTGCCGCATCGACGCCGAGGCCGCGGCCGCGGAGCGCGCGAGACCCGCGACGCCGGACCCCTCCCCGCCCCAGCCCTCGGCCACCGCCCCGGTCGGCTCCGCCGCCGCGAGGCCCGCCCCCCACGGGTCGTCGGGCTCCAGCACGCGACCCGACGCCGCCGGGTCCTCCCTGGCAGAGCCGCCCGCGCCCGGCCGCGGCTGCGAGCCCGGGAGCGGGGCGGCCGCAGCCGTGGCGTCCGCCTCGTCAGCGAGCCCGGCAACCATCGCCGAGGCCGGCGCCAGCGTCCGCCGGGGCGGCCACGCCGCCGACCCCCCCGGCTCTGCATTCGGCTCTGCCGCGTCGGTCCTTTCTCCCCACATGGCCACGGCCCTCGCTGCCTCGGCCTCGGTGGCAAACTCGACAAACGCGAATCCCTTGCTCCGCCGGAAGCCCGTCCTGCCACCGACGGGCACGAACAGCTGCCTCCCCGGCGCGGCCTCGCCCCCCGGGCGCGGCATGGCGGCCCGGCCCGCCGCCGGCCCGCCGGCCCGCCACCGCGGCAGCGACACGTGGACGACTCGCCCGGCGTGACGGAACGCCTCGGCGACCTCGTCAACCGACGTGCGGGGCCCCGAGGGGAGCCGCTCGACGTACACGGTGCGGGACTCGCGGTCCCGCCGCTGCCACGGCCGCTGGCGCCGCTCCGAGCCGGGCTCGGCGCCGCCCGCCCCGGGCGCCCTGCCCTCCCTCGGGGCCGCGTACGGGATGCGGCGGCGGACCCACCGGCCGTCGTCGCTCACGCGGAGCGACGTCGACAGGGCGGCGGAGCTCTGCACGGCCTCGGGCCTCCCCCGGGCCAGAGCCGCGGCGCGCGGGCACCGCAGCAGGGCGCCGACGGACACCCAGCCGCCGCCCGCGGGCCTGCGGCGCAGGTGCCGCGGCGCGCCCGCCTCCGCCACTGCGGCCGGGCCCAGGCCCGAGGGGGCGAGCCCTGCCGCCTCGGCCGCGGGAGACTCCGACTCCGCCTCCGCCGCCGGCCCCTCCCGCACCACGTGCTCGCGCAGCCACGCGTCGCGGTCCAGGTTGGCGTCGGACAGGTAGAACTCGAGCTGCCGGCAGAGCCGCACCGCCCTCTCGGCGGGGTCGGCGGGGACGGCGAGACCGAGAAGCCCGTTCGGGGGCGCCCGCCCGCGCCGGCCGGAACGGCGGCGCCCGCGCGCCCCCTGCCTCGGGGAACGCGCGGCTGCAATGGCACCGGGATGCAGAACGGCCGGCCCGCTGGCCCGGCCGCCAGTGCGGGGCGAAGCAAGTGCTCCGGCGCCCGCCACAAGCGCCAGGCTCGGGGCCCTGACCGCGGCCAGGGCGTGCGCGCCAGTGTCAGCTCCAAGGCCCGCGAACAGCGGGTCGTGGGCGCCCATGACGCCAGGGGCGGACGCGGTTGTGAGCATGGCTCTGTTGCCAAAGGTTGCTGCCCCGGTTCCGGGGTCCGCACGAGGGGCGGGCGCCGCCGGTGCGTACACAAGGAAGGGGCCCGGGTCGCGCGCCTCGGTTGCGCTCCGGGCTCGGCTCGCTGAGCCCGTCTCGCCCTCTTGCGGGTATTCTGGTCTCGGGTGCCCGGGGACGGCGCGGTCGTGGTCCCCGGAGCTCATGGCGTGCAAGAGTCTCGCTCAGTGCTGGGCCATCGCCGGCCGGGACCAGAGTGTCGCAGGGGCACCTTGGCTCCGACAGCCCGACGATTCGCCGAGCAGTCCGAGGCGAACCAGCGGGGAGGCTCTGCCGGCCATGCGCCCGCGCCCATCACGAGGCCGCCAGGCGACCTGCGGGGCCGGGGCGCCGGCCGGCACTCACGGGACAAGGTCCCAACCGAACCGGGAGGCAGCGCATCGGCGATGCGCGTGCTACTCGCGGTGCTGGTTGCTGCAGCGGTGGCGGTCGTAGCGGCAGTGGACCACGTTGCGCTTGCGATGCAGGCAGACGAGGCCGGGAACTTCGAGGAAGCCATCCGGCACTTCTCAGACTATGTGAGTGCGAACGCGGTGGGCATGGTGGGGTCGAGGATCGGAGCCCAGATCCACGGGGGCGGGGGGCGGAAGCCGCAACCAAGCTGGCCGGTAGGTGCAGCAGTGACATCGCCGCGTGCCAGGCCGCGGATGCCCGGTGCCCAGGCGGCCCATTCACGGATCGGTAGCGCACGCCGTGACGCTCGCAGGCCGACGAGTATTCTGACGACCCCACGGGGCACAACAACCTCGGTGAGACTGACCACAGCCGCCGGCTTCCGGATTGCTCCGATCCGCGCTTTGCTGCACGGTCGCCGCCGGGCAAGGCAGCAGCGCCTCGCGCAATGGGTTGCTCATCGATGCCACCCCGCTCACCGCAGGCGTCGCCACGATGCGCTACGGAATCGAGATGATGATGGCGCGCCGCCGCGTCCGGGGCAAGCAGCTGTTCACCGCGGCGGCGGGACACTACCGCAAGGCCCTCACCCTGGACCGTTTCAACTCCATGGCCGGAGGTGAGGACGCCGCCCGGCCTTCGCCGCCAGTTCGGAGCGCAAGGTGCGGATCCCGCTCACGGCGCCGCACCTCGCCCCCGCACCGCGACCCTGCCCCGCAGACAACCTCCGCGGCGTCCTGCACGCGCTCGAGTCCAACTTCCAGGTCGCGCCGTCCGAGGACGACAAGGCGCTGCTGGAGGACGTGGGGTTCCCGTACGGCGACTTTGACACCGAAAACGCGGTCGACGAGAACGACCCTGTGCATGTGAGGGCGACTGGACCTGCAGCGCGGCGCCATCCCGCGCGCGGGCGCCCCTTTGCGTGTCGGCCGGCCCTGCGGTCGTCCGAGCCCCGTGCTGGGGTGGGTCCGGCGCCCGGCAACCCCTGCCCGTCCCCGTTCCCGCCGCAGTCGAAGATCAAGAAGAAGCTGGGCGTGACGGGGGAGGCTCCCCCGCCGGGCCAGGGTGACGGCGGGCAGGGCGCGACGCCCTGGGAGCAGGGGGACGGCGAGGTCGGCGTGAAGCGCAAGGGGCACCTGAACCGGCTTACGCGCAAGTACGACGACGAGGAGGAGGAGGGGCAGGAGGAGGGCGCGGCGGGGCAGGGGCGCGGCAAGGGCGGGGCGGGAGCGCAGGACCCGCACGGGGCGCAGGACGAGGAGGAGGAGGAGGAGGAGGAGGAGGCCGACCCCAGGGAGGCAGAGCTCGAGCGGATCCGCGCTCTCAAGAACCCGTACATCCGGGGAGTGAAGCTCTTCGAGGCCGGCGCCATCCCCGAGGCCGTGGACTGGCTCTGCACCCAGGACCGCATCCGGATCGCCCCCAAGGCCAAGGAGATTGCGGCCGGCAAGCCGGCCTTCAAGACCGTTGCCCGCGCCGCGGCCGCCCTCAAGGTCTGCGGCGTCGCCGTGCTCGACAGAGCGCTCCCCCGCCCCGTCGTCGCCGCCCTGGCGGCGCGCGTGGCAGCGCTCGCCGGCGCCCGCATGGCCTCCGTGGACGTCGGCGCCGACGCCAAGCCCACCTTCGAGGGCGTGGAGACGGCCAAGCGCAGCCAGGGCCGGTACGAGTTCGCGAACCCCCTGGAGGCGCCCTTCACCGACGCCGCGGTGCTGGAGAACGCATTCGTGATGCCGGTGCTCCGCCGCGCCATGGGCGCCCGCCTCGAGGTGGACACGTTCTCCACCGTCGTCTCCGAGCCGGGAAGCCCGACCCAGCACTGGCACGCCGACGCCGGCCAGCTCTTCCCCCGCTCCGGCATGCACCTCCCCGCCCACGGAGTGGTGGTCTTCGCGGCGGTGACCAACGTCACCCGCGACATGGGCCCCACCGAGTTCGCCCCCGGCTCCCACGTGCAGTGCGGCAAGGCTGAGAAGCCCCGCCCCGTCCACTACGACGACGGCTCCGTCCTCGACCTCTGCCGCGCCGTCCCCGGGAACCGCCTCCTCCACGCCGACATGGCCGCCGGCGCCGTCACCCTCTTCGACTTTCGGATCTACCACCGCGGCGGCGCCAACTCGGCAGAGCTGCAGAGGCCCCTGCTCTACTCGACCTACCTCCGGGAGTGGTACACTGACAAGGTGAACTTCCACCAGCAGCACTCCGCCGCCTTTGACGCCCTCAGTCCCTCCCAGCGCAAGCTCCTCAACCGGATCGACCACAAGAAGCACGTCGCCACGGTGCAGGAGCAGGTTCGCGCCCTCGGGGGCACCGTGGCAGAGAGCCGGTACGACTTCCACGTATACACGTACGACAGCAAGGACCTCGCCCCGCCCAGCCCCGCCCAGTGAGCCGGCCCCGGGGGCCGAGCCATGGCGGGGGGAGGCGTGCGCGGGACCGCCGCCCTCCCCCCTGGCGCGAACCCCAGTGAGCCGGTTTGTGACCCCATTGCGATAGTGTGTTGAGCGCCAGCGCACCGACACTGCCATCCTACCCGCACGGCCGCATCACACACGCGGCCGCTCACGGTCTGAGCGCCCCGGGACCCGAGAACCCCGCGCCGTGCCCCCCCGGGGAGTGGCTCGACGGCGCCCCGCCGGCAGCGGGCGCGCCCCCGCCCAGCCTGACACGGTACGTGTTCCCAGCGAAGTGCCTCGCCACCGCGGCGCCCTCCTCCGGCTCTGCCCCGTCCGCCTCCGTCCCGACCTCGGACTCGGTTCCCGACATCACCGACGCGCCACCCCCCAGCAGCTCCGACCCGGACATCATCGAGTCGTCCGCCGCGCGGCCCCGCTGCTGCCGGATGTCGGCCACCCGCTCACGCGCCCCCGCCAACGCACGCTCCTTGGCCTGCTTCGCCACCACGTCCTGCTCACGCAGCTCTGCAGCCCTCTTCGCGGCCTCCCTGGCCTCGCGCGCCTTGCGATCCTGCGGTGGAGGAGGTGAGGGCCAAAAGGGGGTGGGGGGAAGGCAGCGGGCAGGGGGGGGGCACGCCCGCGGGAGGCACGGTGGCCGCTCACCACCCAGCCTGGGTACCGCCTGTCCAGCTCTACCAGGTCGACCATGCGGTGCCCGACGACGTCGAGCGTGTCCTCCAGGTGCCTCTGCAGCTCTGCCCTGGAGTCGTCGGCGGGCGGCGCGACGTGCATCTGTGTCAGGAGCTTGGCGGTGGCCTTCTTGGTCTTGGCGCCGCTGGCCGAGGCCGCCGCCAACCCGCTCCCTGCCGCGGTCTCCGCCCTGCCGCCGCCCGCGGTCAGGAGCACCGAGTCGCGGCAGCGCCCGAACAGGTTCACAACGGACATGCGGACCTGCGACTCCTCCACGATGAGCCGCCGCGCCGCGTCGTCCGCCCCCGCGCGCTGGTCGGCGAGCTCCCGCCCGACCTCCACCAGCCCCTCGAGACGCTTCCGCCCGGTCTCGATGCGCGACGACAGCTCCAGCTGCCGCGTCTCCCCCTCCGCCGTGGCCCCCGTGATCCGCCTCCGCACCTCCGCCACCGCCTCCTTCTTCCGCCGCACCGTGCTGTCCTGCGCCCCGTGCGTGGTGTCCAGCCGCGCGTAGCGGCCAAGCATGTCCCCCGTGTCGGAGAACTCCGTCGACGGGTCCGCCACCACCACGGCCAGGAACGTGTAGTAGGGAGTGAGAGACTCTGCGGGGGGTGGTTTGGGCAGAGGGGGGGGGCGTCGCAGGTCGGCGCTCTGTCGGGATGGGCAGGGGAGCGCGGCGCGCGGCGCGGCGGCCGCGGCGCACGGGGCCCCGCGCGCGGGCCGCCCGCCCGCCGTGGGCCCCCGCCGTGCCGCCTCACGCGTCATGTCGGCCAGCGCCTGCCTGCGCCGCCGTGCCTCGTCCATCTGCTGCTCCCACGACGCCTCCTCCGCCAGCAGCTTGCGGATGGCGTCCTCCTCCTCGGCCGCCTTGGCCAGGGCCTTCTCCTTCTTGGCGTCGTTCTCCTGGATAAAGTCGCGAAACTTCTCAACCATGCCGTCGAGAGCCGCCTTTTCGACGGCGAGCTTGGCCTCCTTGCGCGCGACCTCCTCCATCCGGGCCGCGAACTCCCGCTTCATCAGCTCAAGGGCATCGTCCATGATCCGCATCTGGTGCTCCTTCTTCAGCATCGCCGTGTCTTGGTTGTCCTGCGACGGGGCATAGAGGAAATGGCGGCGGACGAGACGGTGGAGCTGCTCCGCACGCCCCCGGACCCGGCTCGGCACATGTGCTACAGCTATGCGCGCATCTACCACTGCTGTTTCCTGCTGGGGGTGCGGCGGCCGGCGTGCCGTTACCGCAAACGCTCACCTCCTCCGGAGCCATGTCCTCCTCGTAGTCGGGAAAGTCATCCGCAAGCTCCTCGCTGCGTGATGAGACACGGGGGGCGGGTGCCTGTGGTGCACGACGACGCGTCAGCTCGAAGCCGGGCGCTCGGTGCCGGCGGCGCTCACCCTCGCAGGTTCGGCTCGGTCAGGAACGTCTTCTTTTCGTCATCACCGGGGCCGCTCCCCTCGGCTGCCGAGGAAGCAGCAGCAGCCATGGCGCCCGCAAGATGCCGCCGGCTCTAGGACAGCCTGATGGGGGCGGTGAGGGGCTTTCGGCCGTTGCCGACCGGTTGGCTGGGCAAGTGGCCGGCGGCCGGCCGACCTAACCCACTCGAGCCGCCGCGAGACGTCGCCCCCCTTTCCCCCACCTTGAGCGGGTGCTCCCGGTCAGCATGCTTGCTCGCGCCGCACGTGCCGCCTCCCGGCGCGCATTCACGACCTGTGAGAACGTCCTGCCCTGTGCCCCCGAGCCCCGGCCCGCCGTCGCGCGGCGTGCTCGCGGTTGGTCGGCTCGTCTCGCCCGCGCGCGCGTCAACATGCCGGCACGGGCGCGCCAGCACGCCGCCCCGCCTCGCTGCGCGGTGCCACTGCCGCGTCCCTTCGCTGGGGCCGGGATCAGCGGCGCACGGCCTGCCGCGGCGCCGGCCCGCCGGCAGATTAGCGCGTCGGCACCTTGAGGAATCCTCGCCGGCCTCCCGAGGCCTGCCCGCGCCGGATCGCGGGGCGCCCCGCGGTCGTGCTTGGGGGACGAGCTACGTGCTCCAGTTCCCGCACGCGGCGGCGGTCCGCCGGGGCCTCTCGCGTGGATTGCAGCGATGCCGCGCCGACGCCACGGCGAACGCTTGTTTTTGCGTCACCCCGATTTTCGCCCCGCAGCCGTCCGCCCCCGCCTCGCCGAGGCCGCCGCCGTCGAGGCGCCCAAGGGTGCCCACGGCGAGTTCAGCGACTTCTCACCCGCCGGCGTGGAGCGCAGCAACCCTCTGCACGCGCCGTCGCCGTTCGAGGAGTGGAAGGAGGATGGCTACTCCAACGTTGCGGGCAAGGACTGGACCCACTGGGAGGGCATCGCCGACGAGCACCTGAAGCACTTTGCCGTCAAGCTGGACCCGGCCGACGTGGAGGACCGCGGGCTGTTCTGGAACATCTTCACCAACTACAAGACGGCCATCCCCGCCGCCATCATCGTCGGCTTCCCGCTCATCGGGCAGGGCCACATCCACATGGACTGGCACGTCGAGGCCGCGGCCATCTTCTGGACCGTGATCTACGGCATCTCGTCCGTCGCCAAGGACGGCATGTACAGCGCCATCTCCTCGGGCCCCGAAGCCAAGAAGGCCGAGGTCAGGGGTGCCGAGGCGGGCTACGAGGAGGCCCTCCGCAGCACCATGGAGGCCCACGAGAAGGCCCTGGCCCTCCCCGCCGTCTTTGACGAGCTCAACGCCGCCGTCGCCCGCCTCCACGAGATCGAGGCCAAGGCCACCACGGTCCGGGTCAAGCGCGACCACCGCGCCAAGATGGTCGCCATGCTCGACTACATGGTGCAGGTCGCCAACCGCTCCGACGAGGGCGTCGACCTCGTCATCTCGTCCACCCTGGACGCGGTCGAGGGCAAGCTCGCCTCGGACTCGGCCTTCGCCCAGGCCGTCCTCGACGAGGCCATCGAGTCCTTCACCTCGGGCAACACGTCCACCAAGGTCATCGGCGGAGAGTTCGCGGCGCAGCTCAAGGCCTTTGAGGCCAACCCCCCCGTGGACGCCACCGTCGACCCCGAGGCGGAGGATGCCAAGGCTCGCGACACCTTCTGCAAGCGCTTCGGCTACGGGCCCGACGCCGTCACCCAGGACATGCTCGACAAGGCAGTCAAGAGCCCCGCGGCCATGGCATACCTCTCCGCCCGCTGCGGCGGCGTCGCTCCCACCCTCGGCACCCCCATCAGCGAGCGCATGCCCATCGACTTCTGAGCGCGCGGCGCCGGGGCCCTGTCCCCTGCACGGCCGCCGCGCCCCGAGAGGGGCCACTCAGCCGGAAGGGAGGGCGGAGGCAGCAGCCCGGGGAGGCCCGGGGGCGGGGGGAGCGCCCCGCCGGCCCCCTCTCCCTCGCAGCCATCGGCCGGAGTCCTTACCGTATCGAAAACCCCGGCCGGGGAAGCGAGGGCAGGGGGGGGCAGGGGGGGGCAGCGGGCGTCCCCGTCCCGTCTCTGGTGGCGGAGCGGGAGTGTGTGTGGAGCCGGGCGCGGATGCGTTGGGCGGGGACGGCGGCCGAGCCATCGGCCGCCGCCCCGGCGCCCACTTGAAACGACGGCAAGGTGATCGGCACCGCACGCACGACCAGACGCCACACGCCAATCGCAACGGCATGCGCCGATTCGAACGAGTGCAGCCTTTTGGTCGCAGCACCACCACTCCTCCCCCGCAGACAATCACACAGACACACACAGGCGGCGGCACCCCCTAGCCGTACCGCAGCCCGAAGAGGAAGGCCACGCCGAAGCCCGAGGCGGCGGGCATGTTTGCCGACAGCATGCTGAAGCCGCGGTTCGCCAGCGTGTTCAGGTCCTGCGAGGCGGGGCAGCAGGGTGGCGTGCGGGTCATTGGTGCGCCGGGCGGCCCCGTTGCTCCCCCCTTCCGGGGCTCTCTCACCTTGGACGTCACCTTCCCGTCGCCGTCGACGTCGAGGCTGGCCTTGATCGCCCGGTCAAGCTTGCTCAGGTCCGGCATGTGCTCCTTCTTCAGCACCCCGTAGTGCCGCGCGACCTGCATGGCGATGAACCCGAGGCCGACGGTGAGGGCGGCCAGCTTGCCGACCTTCTTGACCGCGTAGCCGGACGAAAAACCGGCGATCACGCCGAGCCCGAGCTCCACGCCGAAGTCAGGGACCAAGGCGGCGAAATCGATCTCGTCGTCGGGCCCGGCCGCGCCGCCGGACGCAGCAAGGGCCGCGCGGGAGACCGCAGGGGTGGCCTTGGAATCCGCCTCGGTGGTAGGGTCTTCCTCGTCCCCGTTCTTGGCGACCGTCTTGGCCTTGGGAGCGCCCTCCATGCACTGGGCTGCGCGGGCATCGTAATTCGCCGCGAGCGGGGCGGTGATGTCGCAAGGGCGGCGAGGGCGCTCGCCGTTTCCGCGATGCCGCCGCAGCGCGACTCGCTCCTCACCTGGCTCCACCATGGCCATCACGGCAGCAAAGGCCGCCGCCGAACCGACGAGCCGGGCCGCTCGCGGTACGAGGGCCACCTGCGCGACGGCTGCGAGGTTCTGGGGGCAGGGAAAACGGTGGGGAGGGGCCAGCTAACGGCAGGAATTCCATTCGCCGGCGTCCGGCGGGCTCACATCGCTGCACGACGACGTCGGTGCGGAGCACGACTCCGGGGATGCGAGAGGCTGCGAGGGCACAGAGGCCGAGCCGGCGGCGAGTTGGGGCGATTCGGGGATTTGAGCCGAGGCTTTGCGGCGCCACTTGCCGCGGCCCGTCTCCGGCGGACCGGCTCACCAATGCGCCGAATGGCGGGCCTTCCGACGATGATGCTTGCCATTGACGCGGTCCAGCGAGCAAGTGGACGGAGCGGCCGGCCGGGCTCCCGCTCTACTCGGGCTCACCACCAGCTGATGGCAGCCGCGGTGGGCGGCGCACTCGCCATGGCTTCGTCCGAGGATGCCCCGGCAAAGCCGAGCGAGCCACTGACGCAGAACCCCCAGGAGGAGTCGATCGACCTGGCGTGGGAGCCCGTCGAGGGTGCCACGGGCTATCTGGTGCTTGTGCGGCTCTTCCCACAGCCCCACAGCTCGGCCACCGAGCATTTCGTGCTCGAGGAAGGCTGCAGGACGACGGTCAAGCCCCTGCGCCCGACCTCGACGTACGGCTTCCGCCTGGTGGCGGTCCGCGGCACCGCCCGCTCCGAGCCGAGCGACGAGGCCATGATGGACACCCAGGCGGCGGACTGCACACCGAAGGAGCGCAAGTGCGCGGTGATGTGACCCGCCCGGGCAGCTTGCGTGATGGGCCGGCGGTTCCGAGAACAGAATGCATTGCGTTTTCGCGCGCCTCGCGCTGTCCCGGTCGGGCTTTGCCGAAAGGCGCCCGCGGTCACACGAACAAGCTACGCACGGCGTCAGCCGCGGGGGGGGCGGGCAACACTCACGCGATGACTTGCAAGGCGCGCTGCCTGCGCCGCCCCGGACGCCCCGGCGGCGGCCCCCGACCCCCAACCCGCAGCTGGGCGCCTCACTCGTCCGACGGCCGCCTGTGCCTCGACGCTTCGCGGTCCATAGCCTCGAGCCTCCGGCTCACCGCGCCGCGCAGCGCCCGCGCCCACAGCTCCGCCCTCCCCGCCCAGTCTGACATGTGGTAGCTCCCCGACGAGCAGGTCAGGCTCCACCGCGTGCGGTCCGAACACGCCACGGCCAGGTCGTCGTCCCACGCGATCTCACCCTTCTGCCGCCGCTTCGACGGGTCGAAGTATAGCAGACAGGCGGACGGCAGAGCCGAGGGGGACGTCGGCCGGCGGTGGTCCCTGTCCACCGAGCCGCGGGTGGGGCGCGTCGGGCTGACGATGACGTCGTCCACGACGTCGTCCGTCTCTCCCGCTGCCACCGCCGCCGCCCCCGCCGCCGCGGCGTCCCCCGCGTCGCTCCAGGCGAGGACGACGTCCCTCTCCATGACCCGGGAGAGCCAGCCGCGCTTCTTGCCGACACGACCGAACATCAGCACCTCGTGCCCGGCCGGCAGCAGGCCGGCCCAGTACTCGCCAGACCAGCAGCTGGCCGGCAGCGGGGCGCCGGGGGCCGCCGCGTCCATGATCGACGTCAGCTGCGCCGCTCCCAGGGCCTCGCCGGTCACCCAGCCGTGGCCGCCGGTCGGGGGAACGGGCGCAGGGTCCGCGGCCGGCAGCGGGTGCCGGGGCGTGGTGCCCGACCCGCCCTCCGGCGACACGCTCGACCGGCCCCGCCGCCCCGACCCGGGCCCGCGGCCCGCAGAGCCCGGCTGCACGATCCGGAGCGACCCCGCGCCGCCGGCCGTCTCTGCCCTCGGATCCGGCTCTGCCGGCGCGGGGTCGGCGTCCTCGCCTAGGCATTCCCACGCGAGAGGTGACGGCGACGCCGGGGGCGGCAGGGTCCGCGCGGGGGGGATCCACGGCGCCGACGCGGCGGCCGTGCCCACTGTGGCCCAGTCGACCCCCTCGAAGAAAGGGTGGGCCTTGAGCTCCGCGTACGAGCCGCCGGGGCGCGCGGTGGGCGCGGCGGCGGCTGCGCCAGTCCCGTCCTCACCCTCCGGCCCCCCCTCCTCCCCCTCCGGCTCGCCCACTCCCACGAGGCCCCTCGCCCCCAGCCTCTCCGACGGCTCTGCCCTCATCAGCGCCTCGGTCAGGCCCCGCACCGCCCCCGGCACCCCCTCCGGCCACTCCAGCGGCGCCGTCCCGGCCGCGAACTCGCCCCCGGCCTGCAGGATCGAGAACTCCGTCGGGCCCGTGAAGGGCGGTCGCCCCGTGGCCATCTGGTAGAGCGTGCACCCCAGCGCCCACAGGTCGGCAGAGCCGTGCGACTCCTCGCCGGAGACCATCTCGGGCGAAACGTACTCTGCGGAGTGGGGAGGTGGGGGGCAGGGGCGAGGTTGGGGGCGCTGCCTGGCGCGCGGCGCGGCCCCTGACGGGGTCAGGGTGCGACGACGAGGGGGGCGGCACGCCGGCGTCGGTCGCCAGGCGCGCTCTGGCTGGGGGAGCGCGGAGCCCAGCCCTCCCCCCCGTCCGTGGCTGGGTGCACCGGCGCCTCGGCCGCTGCGGCGGCGCCGTCTCACCCGCGGTTCCCACGAACTGGAGGGACGAGCGGTCGTCGCGGGAGAGCTGGTCGGCTCGCTCCGCCGCCGTTCGGTCCAGAGCCGCGGCCAGGACCACGGAGACGTGGCGGCTGGCGGCGGTCAGGTGCTCGTGCGTGATGGCCGGGGGCGGGCCTGCCGAGGAGGACTCATCGTCGTTGTCGTCGGGCGTCGCCGACGACGCCCTCGACTCGGACCGGGCCACCTCCTCCGCAGCGACCCTGTGCGCCGTGGACACCCGCGACGCCAGGGTCTCTGCCTTGGCGGTACCAAAGTCCGCGAGCTTGATGTGCCCGCGCTCGCTGAGAAGGACGTTCTCGGGCTGCGCGAGAAAACGGCGGAAAAAGACACGGGGCCAAGCCTCGTGGGCGGGAGGCTCCCACTGGCCGCGCCGGCACACGGCCCGCACGCGGACGGGCAACGCGGGCAGGCACCATGCCATCGGCGAGGCGCGGGCGCGGCGCTGGCCAGGGGCGCCTAGCTCTCACCTTGAAATCGAGATGCACCACGCCGAGGCGAGTGTGCAGGTACTCCAGCGCGCACACGCACTGCGCCATGTAAAATTTGCACAGGGGGAGCGGCAGGAGCGTGCCGTCCGCGCCGGCGCCGGCCTCCTTGCCGTTCCGGAAACGCTTGATGGCCGCAAAGAGGTCACGCCCGCGGCACAGGTCCATCGCGAAGAAGAGCTCATCCCGCGTCTGGAACGTGTAGACCAGCCGCGTCACGCAGTGGTGCCTCGCGGCGCCCATGACGTTGCGCTCCATCATGACGGAGTCCCGCTTGTTCTGGCGAGCAATCTGGCGCTTGTCGACGATCTTCACGGCGTACTCCGAGCCCGAGTCCCGGTGTGCGGCGTGCAGAACTCGAGCAAACGCCCCCTCTCCCAGCAGCGTGCCGTAAAAGAAGTCCGTCACTGCTGCCTTGCCGGTGCGGCGCGAGCCGACGACGCTGGTGCGCCTCCCGGCCCTGGCGCCGTCCACCGCCCGTGACGGCTGGAACGCGTCCGCAGCGGGAGACTTGGCCCCGCCCGCCGGGGTCACTGCTGGTGCAGCGGCACGTGCCGGCGAGGCTGGCGGGCTATCGGCGAGTTCGCGAACCGCCACCTCAGGCACCGAGCTCGCGAGCGAGGCCGCCGAAAGGGCATTTGCTGCTCTGGCAGCAGGGCTGGACATGGAAAGCCGCGGCTAGCCGCGCCTGCACGGCTCGGCTCGACGCTGCCGCTCCGGACAGGCGGGCTGGACCGCAAGCTGCTCGACTCGGAGCGCGGCTTCGTCACGCCGAGCGCCAGAAGGCTTCGGCTCGGCTTGGAAAGCAGAGAACGCCCCGAACTTGCGCTCTGGTGTGCTGCCGCGGTGGTTTGCGCGTGGGCGCACGAGTGGCCGGACGGTAAGGGGGGTGGCAAGCGGTTCCGGGCATCGCTCAAGCTCTCACAACCAGTCGTGGTGACAGCGCTGCCTCGCCCTTGGAGTCGGTTTCGTCGTGCTGGAGCCATGCCGACGTCCGGGGCACGCTGAATGACCCTTCAAGGGCTGCCCGGCAGCGGAGCACGACGGACGACCCCGCCGGCGGCACTCCCGCCCAGCTGAGCACGACGCCGCGGGGCCCGCGACCCGTGAGCGCCGCGCCGTCCGCCGTCGTCGCCGCGCTGTCGAGCCCCTCGACCGCCAGGCCGACGGGGAGGCCGACCGACACGACCAGCGACTCCCCCGCGTCCCTCGCCCTCGCGAGGCGCGGGCCCTCCTCGAGAGTGACGGTCACGCTGACGTCCTCACCCAGGCGGGGCTCTGCCGGCAGGGAGACCCTGGGGCGAAGCCTGCCGCTGGCGGCCGCCTCGTCGCCGGCGGCCGCCTCCGCGGGTTCGAACCACGCGACAGACACCACTGCCGCCACCGACGGGTGGCCGCGCGCCGGCGCCCACGCCCCCGGCCTGTCGGCCGTCCCGAGTCGGAGCACCTCTGGCGGCGGGGGCGGGCCCTCTGCCCCCGCGACAGGCCGGGTCCTGCCCTCGTCCTCCTCCTCTTCCTCGGCCTCCTCCTCCTCGTCCCCCTCGTCGTCCTCGTCGTCGTCCTCGCCCCCATACGCCGCGCCACCGTCAGCCCTCACCCCGCCGTCCCTCGCATCGTTCGCCACGAAGACAAGAGGGGCACCCTTCGGCCCCGGCCCCTCCCCCTCACCGCCCAGCAGCGCCCGGCCGAGCGGACCCGTCCCCCCCTCACCGCCCAGCAGCACCCGGCCGCGGCCGCCCGTCCGGCCAAACACGGCGTCGAGCGGCGACGGCCGCCGCTCGAGCCCCGCCCCGCCGCCCAGCCCCCCAAGCCTCGCCTCACCGAAGAGCCTCGACAGGATATCCCGGACGTTCAACGACGGCCCCTGCTTCCTCGCCGGCGCCCTTCCAGGGTCCAGCCTGAGGCGGAGCCGGAGCGAGCCCCCGGGGCCGACGAGGCCCGCCAGCGCTGACGCCGGCACCACGGCCACGCTCCCCCTCTCGACCAGCCCGTCGGCCTTGTTGGCAATGCCGCTGAGGTCGTCGCCGGCCCCCTCCGCGCCCGCCCTGGCCGACGCACCCGTGGCCGGCTCCCCCGTCGACCACAGGGGCGCCCGGTGCAACGACCGCCACGCCCCGCCCTCCGCCCGGGCCTCGACCACCGCCGCCGCCGACGGCCGCAGCGCCTGCGCCGCCGTGACCCCGTGCGCGGTCAGCGCCCTGGAGGCTAGCACCGTGGTCAGCGGGCCCCCGAATCGGCCGTCGGAGCGCTGCGCTTCCAGCCACTGCGCAGCCATGGACGCCCTGCCCGCCGCCCCGTCGTCCGCCGCCGCCGCGGGGCCCAGCCACGCAAGCAGAGCCACTGCCGTGGCCTGCACGCGCCGCTCGCCGGCGCCCGCCTGGGGCACCGTGGCGTTGCCCGCGGCCACCGAGCCGTCGGGGAGCTGCGAGGCGGCAAGCAGGGCCATTCCGCGGAGGACCGCGGGAGTGTGGTCGGCAGAGCCGCTCTGGGCGAGCGCCCCGACTGCGAGACCTGCGAGGTAGGCGTCACCGCCCGGGGCGGCCCCGGATGACGTCATCAGGGCGGCGAGCTCGTCGAGGGCGTGGGTGAGGGAGGCCCTGGATGCCGCCCGCGCGACGGCCAGGGCTGACGCGGCCTTCCCGCGGTGGGGCGAGAACGTGGTTGGGACGAGGAGGCACCAGGCGGCAAAGGCGCCGCGGAGGGACGCCGGCGCGGCGGCGCGCCCGGGGGACTCGGCCTCCTGGCCGAGGATGCGGGCGGGGGGAGGAGTGGCGTCGGGCGGCGCGGGGCCGGCGCCGCCGCAGGAGGCGAGGCTGTGGGCGCAGCGCCTGGTGAGGTATATCCTGGCGTCCCGTGCCGCCCTGACGGGGGCGAGGGGCCAGGCGGCCGCGGCATCGTCCAGGACCAGGACTGCGGCGGCAGTGCCGGGGTAGTCGACGTCCGGCGAGTGGGGGAAGGGCGCGAAGGCGCCTGAGGGGTGCTGGAGGGCTGCGGCGCGGGCGCATGCGACGACGACGAGGCGACCGGCGGCCTCGACGAGGGGGGCGGGGGCGAATCGGGAGGAGGAGAGGAGGCGGGAGGCGGCGGCGAGGGGAGAGACGGGGGCGAGGACGGCGAGGAGGGAGGCGCCTGGGCGGCGGAGGAGGGAGGCGGCGGTGAGGGTGGCGGCCGAGACCGGGGTGGGGAGGAGTGCGACGGAGACGACCACGCTCGAGGGCTCTGCCGACCGGGGCACCGTGATGTTTGTCTCCGACCACGCGCCGGGGAACACCCAGCCGGAGACCGAGACCGCCCCGGGCCGGCCGGCGGGAAAGACGAGGACCGAGGCGGGGGATGACGAGGCCCCGGCCTCTGCCGCCGCGCCGCCGCCGGCGGCGGTCGTCGTCACGGTGAGGGTGCCGGTCTCAGGGCCGGCCGCCGCCGCGCCGCCGTCCCAGCCCGCGACCAGCTCTGCCCGCGTGCGACCCGTCACCGCGTCCGACGACCCCACGGCGCCCGGTGCCGCCATAGGCACCGGCACGGCCCCTTCTCCAGCCACGAGCCGCAGCGGGCCCGACGCCGACCACCGCGCAGAGACGGCGGCCAGCGCCCCCCCCTCGAGCAGCGAGGGCACGACCCTGACCTCCGCGCTGGCCGCCACGCGGTCGCCCTCCGTCAGTGCCGGCAGAGCCGGGGAGATCCTGACGCTGATCGGCTCTGCCGCCACGAGCGCGGCGGACCGCAGCCCGACGAGACCAGACCCTGCGCCGAGCGACGCCGGGGGAGTGACCCCGACCCGCGGCTCGCTGGCGAGGGCCAGGACCTCGACGAGGACGCGGCCGCCCCCGGCGCCCGGCATGCGGACGTTGACGGACCGCGGCCGCTGCGAGGTCGGGAACACGTGGACGTCGTCCCAGCTGCTCGCGGCAGAGCCGGGTTCGACGGCGGGGGACAGGAGCGCCGACAGAGTGCCGGAGGCACCGAGGGCGGCGGCCGGGCCCCCGGCGAGGCGGCGAGGCGCGGCAGGCGACGACGCGAGGGATCGGGAGCCGGGCTGCGGGTCGGCGAGGGCCTCCATCTCGTCGATGCCGTGCCGCCGCCTCTGCCGTACCACGACCGTCGTGCCGGCAAAGGTCCGCCCGTCGAGGCCCATCACTCTCGCGGCGTCGTCCGCGAGCCCGGCCGACGAGGCGCCGCTCGAGTCCCACGGCCGCGGCGCGAGCTTGGCCGGCCGGCCCCCACCGCCGGCCTGCGGCCCCTGCTGCCCCGCCGGCCCGTCCACTCCGAACGAAGTGAGGTCCTGGCCCTTCGACAGAAGCGGCAGAGCGCTCCCCAGGAATGCGGGCACGTCATCGTAGGCCCCCGCACGCCACGGCTGCGTCCCCAGGAGGAGATCTAGCGCCGTCAGCGGGCCCGACGCGAGCCGGGCACGGGCGGCGTCCACCGCCCTCGATGCGGCCGACCGCCTGTCCACGAGGCCTCCCTGGGCCCCGCCGCCCCCTCCACCGCGGCCCTCCTGGTCGATGCCCCCTTCCTCTCCCGCCCCCCACACGCCTCGCATCGCGTCGGCCATGTAGCCCCACACGCTGGACGCGCCATCCTCCTCGCCGCCGCCCCCCGGCCCGGCCGCTGGCTTCGACCCCGCCCCGCCTCCCAGCCAGGACCACCACCCGCTGGCCGACGACGACGCGGCAGCGTCGACGTCACTGGCCCCTCCCGCCGCCCCGGCCACCCATCCGAGGTAGGCCCCTCCCCTGGCCGTCATCGTGCCGCCTCCCTTTGACTCTGCCGCAAGCTCGTCCTGCAGGAAGAGCTCCTCGAGACCCTCTGCCGACGCGTCGCTCGACCACTTCCCGTGCGGCTCTGCCCGGAACCGGAGCCGCACGATGCCCGGGATCGGCAGCCCGTCGAGCGTGAGCTGCGCCGTCACCCGGGCCAGCGAGCCGGGGCGGAAGCCGCCGAGCACCGCGACGCCGCCGGACGCGTCTGCCGCCGCGGCGCCCCCCGCCGAGGCGGTCTGCTCCGGTGCGTACCAGGGTGTGCCGCCCGCCACGGGCTCACGGGGCAGCGCGATCGCAGCGGCGACGGCGTCCCGACCAGCCGCGCCCGGCCCGCCTCCGCCGGCCGCCGCACCGAGGGCACGACGGCCTCGGCTGCCGGGCTCGGGCACCAGCCCGGCGCTGCTCGTCTGCGGCGGGATTTCTGCGGTGAGGTGCACGCCAAGGAGCCGCCTTGGGGCGCGGAAAAGGAGCCGCTCTGCCAGGAGGACGCCCGTGGTCGTCTCCGTCACGGTGACTCGGAGCACGCCGGTAGCGGCCGAGTCGGCGGGCGGGAGGAGCAGGGCCTCGGCATCCAGCGACGTGGGGCCGAAGACGGCATCCCAGGACGAGGACGCCAGCCGACGGAGCGCCAAGCGCGCCGCGCCCACGACCCCGGACCCGGAATCGGGCCCGGCCGCGGGCTGGCCTGAGGGAGGGGGCGCGTATCCGCCCGGGTGGACGGTCTCCGCGGCGAGGAGACGCTCCCGCTTCCAGAGGGAGACGCGGACGGCGCCGGGGTTGCTCGCCGAGACCCGCACGGCCAGGGGCCCGGCGCCCAGGGCCACGGCGGGGCCGTCGCCCGTCGGCCCGAAGCCGATGGTGGCGCCTGCGGCGCGGGTCGGCGGCAGCGGCACGGTGGCCCGCGCCCCCGGCGGGTGCGTGACGACGAGCTCCAGGTGGGAGTAGAGGGGCGGGGTGAAGCGCGTTGAGACGCCACGGCCGTCGCCCCCCGCCGTCACCACCGTGGCGAGGCATGCGGGCTCCCTGCGCCGCCCGCCCACGCCGGCCTCCGGGTCCGGCGTGTCGCGCGGGGGCAAGCCGGCGCCCAGAAGCTCCGCCGGCGGCGCCTGTCCCCCGCGCAGGGACCACCAGGACGAGACCGGGCCGAGCGATGAGGACGTCGTCGCAGCGGCAGAGCCGACGGGCCGCGTGGCGTCCGAGGCCCCCACTTCGCAGATCCTGGCCACGACGTCGGCCGGCTCCCCCGTGGGAAGGGACGCCTGGACGTACACGCGCGCCTGCAGCCCGGCCACCAGGGCAGAGCCCTCGGGGGAGACCAGCACTCTCACGGACCGAGGCGCCATGGGGAGGGGGACCACGCGGTCGGGGACCGCTGCCTCGCCCGGCCCCGGCGCGACCAGCGTCACCTCAAGCCTCGGCGGCGCGCCGGCGGGGATCGTCTCGGGGAGACGGAGCCTGGCGCGAAGCACTCCGTCCCGGCTCAGAACCGGCAGGGCCGCCTCCTTGCCCGCGGCGGCTCCCGGGTCCGCCTCGCGGGCGGAGCGGTTGCCTGGCGGTTTCGCGGCCCGGGCTCGGACCAGCTCGGTGTCCTCTGCCATGATCCTCAGCAGCACGGGCTGCGGCGACGCTCCCTTGCCGTCCCCATGCCGCGTGACCGTGACCTCCACGTCATCGCCGGGAAGGAGCGAGGACCCCGGGCCCGACCCGGACACCGCCACGTCCACCGCCACGTCGACCCCCTGGTCACCTGGCGACGCCTCTCGGTTGGTGACGGTCACAGGAGCGGTGGCGGGCGGAGCGGAAACTCCCACAGCCCCCATGTGGGCTGCCACGAGGCTGTACCGCCCAGCCGGCACGCGGGGAGGGATCTGCAGAGACCACGAGCAGCCGACCTTGCTGCATGTCACCCTGCCACGGCCGACACGCCCGCCTCTGTCATCAAGCAACCCGATCGACGGGCTGCCCAGCCGCGTTGGCGAGCGCCGATCCTTGGACACGGCCACGATGTCCTCGTTCTGGACTGGTCGGCCTGTCATCGCATCGACGCGCACAAGCACACCGTGAAGCATCCCGCCAGGCTCTGACTGGGCGCGCAGAAGCCCAAGCCGCGTCGCGATGCGCGGGGAGCTTGACAGCTCCTGCGACGAACCGACAGCGGCGGGGCGAGCACAAACATCGACATCAGCGGGCCTTGCATCGGATCTGGTCTCGGGCACGCACCCGGGTGCGCTCGCGCCGACAGGGACGTGGTCCTCACCCTCAGCAGAAGTCCAGCTGACGCTCTTGGCGCCGCCCGCTGCAGAAGCTCGGCCATCGGAACTCTGCGCGCGAATTCGGGACCAAGATAGGGCATGGATGCGCTACGGCATCGGCGGGAGGGCCGGTGTCCCCGGCCTTCGCGTTCGAACCTGCTTGCTGCCCTCGACGGAAGCAGGAAGAGCGCGGCTGCCAGTGTCATGGCGCCGACCAGTACTGCTGCAGCGATCAAGAACCATAGGCGCGGCCAGCGCCGGCTTCCCCGGCGGCTGCGACCTGGCATCGGTGTGCGGCCGCGAGCGGCAAATGTCTGCGATGCGTCGGCTCTACTTTTTCGCCAGCCTCCGCGGCGCATCAGGCGCTAACAATAGGTCGCTGGCACCGAGTCTATCATAAAACATTGCTTCCCAGCTACATGGCGGTCTGCTTCGGTCGGCGTGTCGTCCGGCTGCAACCCGGGGGCCGGTCAACTCTTGCAAGCACGCAGCGGAACTCACGGGGCGCGCAAACAGCGGCGGGTGCAACCCTGAATGCCACGAACTTCGCGCTCGTCCGGCGCGCAGGCCCGATGGCTGCTGCAGCGCTGCAAGGCCGTGGCAGCGACCTCACTCGACCTGCACCGCCCACACGGTCGCGTTCGAAGACTGCGCCACCCACGGGTCCGAGTCCGGCATCTGCACCAGCAGCCTCACGACCGTGTAGGATGCCGTCGCCGGTAGCCGAACCGCGGGCGTCAGGATGGACGACCCGGCCGTCGCCGGGATCGCAACGTCTGCGGAGTCCGCCAGGCTTGTCCCCACCCGTATGGTCGTCCCCGCGGTGTCCGAAGAGACGTTCAGCCGCACTGAGACCGTCCCGGTGGTGCGCTGGAGGGGGAAGAACAGCGTGTGGTTGGCGCCGGGCCGCCTCCACGGCCCGATGACGCCCTGGTCGGCGAGCTGGCCCGCTGAGTCTCTGGTGGGGTCAAGGGTGGCCGGCAGCGGCGTCCCAAACGCCTGCTGCGGCATCGGCGCGGCCAGGGCCCGCTTCACGGCCACGGTCTTGGCGGCGGTCTGGAAGAGGGTAGCGTTTGGGGCCAGTGTCCACTGCCCGAACATGCTCCACGGCCCCGTGCAGCACGTGAAGTAGGACAGCTGGTACTGCCCCATGGCCGCGAGGTGCGAGAGGTAGTCGGCCACGACGTCCGTGATGCGGGGGTCGAGGTTGGCGGCGTCCTTGGCCGCGGTGGAGGAGTCGTGAACGAAGAAGCAGCTGGTGTCCGGCCCGCCCTCGTAGCTGACCGCAGGGAGGCCAAAGAAGCGTGAGAAGGCGAGGAACTGCTTGTGGTCGCCCTTGGGGCCGGCGGCCGGGTCGAAGCGAAGCGACACCGACTGCGTCAGGCCCGTGATGACGTCATCCACGGTGAGGTTGGACCAGCAGTTCTTGGACGTCCGGCCGGCGCTGATGGCCGGCCAGATGGCAAAGTACGGCGCGTTCGCCGCGGCGTGGAGCTGGGCGAGCGCGCCGCCCCTGCCAGCCAGGTACTGCATGCCGACGAGCTGCGGCGTGCCCATCACCTGACCTGCCAGCACGGGCCGCACCCGGCCGTTGGGGACCTCGTCCGCGCCGAACACGTCCGCGGCGATGGCGGCGATGGAGGTGATGCGGTGCGCCGTGCGAGCGTAGTCCCACTGATAGACACCGTACGACGACGAGAAGTTGTAGCCGAACGGGTCACCCGACGTGACGGACTGGTTCGCGAGGAAGACGTTGGCGTTGCACTGCTGGAACGAAAAGTTCCAAACCTGCGCGCGCGTGCGATGGGGTGCGGGCGGTGGTGGCAGCGGCCGGCGCGGCCAGCGTGAGGCAGAAGTGCGGCAGCCGGGCACTCGGTGCGAAGCTGGGGTTGGCGGCCGGGCCGCGCGCGCGCCGGCTCACCTCGTTGGACCACTCGAGGTAGATGCTCAGCGACGGGTCGAGGCTCGCCTTGAGCAGCAGGAGCAGGCTGCGCACGTAGTCGTCGTCGGCGAGGTGCGGCACGTTGATCCATGGGGAAAGCTTGGCCGCGTTGGCGAGGGTGATGATGCGCTCCCACGGCCACCCGTGCTCGAGCACGTAGGCGCCTCCGAACAGCGGGTGGTTCGTGTCCGGCTGCGCGGTCCAGCACCCCTGGTGCACGGACGGGTCCGAGCAGTTCACGCCCGGCTCGCCCTTGGGCAGGATCGGCACGTTCCAGCGGTTGCTGGGCCAGCTGGGCAGCGGCCGCTCGGCCCAGGTGGCCTCGGCATTGCCGTTGGTGTCCCTCAGCCCCATGGTCCGGAACCAGCCCGCCCCGTGGCCCGCGAACACGTCAATTTCTGACAGGTACTGCGGGTTGACGGCGTCGGCGTCCTTGGCCGGGTCAAACCCTGGCGCGAGGATGGACACGAACGAGCAGCCGCCCGTCGTGTTGCGGACCGACATCATGACCGACTCTCCCGGCTGGAACGGCGCGTACCTTGCCGAGAACTTCCCCGAAGCCGCGTCCCATGAGACGTTGTTCAGGGCGCCTTCGCCCTGGGGCCCCATCCTGACCGCGGGGGGCGCGTCCCCGGCGGTGGCGCAGGTCAGAGTGAGCGTGTACCCGAACGCTGCCGCCGCCCGCTCCGCCGCGTCCGGCCTCCTCGCCCGGATGCCGGGGTGGGCCTCGAGGAACGAATCGCTCGAATTGTACACTATCTGGTCGATGGTCACGCCAAAGTCCTCCGTAGGAAATCCGGACGCGCGGTCCACCGAGACGGATCCGGTCCAGGGCTTGTCTGCCGTGCCCCACGGCCGGGCATCGCGCATCAGCTCCACGAAGATACCAGAGCCATCGTTTTGTGCGTTGTATGACACGGGGAACGCCGTTGCTGCTGCGAGAAAATGGGTGATCGGACTTCTGCTGCCTGTTGCGCTGGTTCCTGGCCCGCTGCCCAGCTGCGCACGAGACCTTGTGCTCACCTGCCGCCGCCGTGATCATGACGCTGAGGGGGACTCGCATCGTCTGCCGCTATGACGAGTGTGGGCTTGCGGGGTGCTGCTGCAACTGACGCGGTCGGTTCTGCTTTGCCTCACAACAACATGCTTATTGACTCGTACAACTCCGTGCCATCACTAGAGGAAGGTGCCCACACGGGGCAGGCTGCCGCGCTGCGACAGGTACGCCCGGACCATGTCCTGCTGGGCTGCCTTCGACTCCACGGCCAGGCGCCGTCGCGGCGCCCGGCCGAGAGCCGCCGCCGCCAGCCGGGCCGAGTTGGCCGCCTCGGAGCTCGCCGCCGTGCGAGGCCCCGCCGGCCGCGGCAGGCAGGCCTTGGCGGCCGGCCGGCGGACTCGCGCTGCAGCATGCGGCTCTCCGGCCTTTGCCACGTCCGCGAGCGCACGGGACAGCCGCGTTCGCGCCCTCCTCGGCCGGGCGGTGGCAGGGCGTGCGCCCGTGGCGGGCCGGGCCTGGATGACGTCATCCGGGGGCCGGCGGGCCGACCCCGGCCTGCCGTCACCCTTCGCGGCAGAGCTCCGCGACGCCGATGCCTCGGCCCCGGGCTCAGCCTGGTGACCGGGATCGGTCAGCGAGACGGCGGCCCACCCTTCCTGGGCCGGGGCCGCTCTGCCCGCGCCCCCCTCCTCACCGGCGCTGCTCTTGCCCTCGGACGCAGCGCTCGTGCCGTGTGGTCCTTCCCAGGCCGAGCTCCCGGCGCTGTGGTCCGCGTCCCCGCCGTCGTGACACAACGGTGACACAACCAGCCCGCCGCCGGGCTCCTCCCGGCCCTCAGGCAGAGCTCGGGCGGCCCGCGCGTCGCTCTGCCGCACGCGAAGCGGGGGCGCCCGGGGCGGATGCGGCCGGCGTCCGACGCTGACCGGAACCGCGACAGGGTCCCTCGTGGGAACCAAGCAGAGCCTAGGGACGTCAGGGCGACTTCGGCGGGCAACGTAAGGGTGTCCGCTCGCCGCCACGGCGCCGGGGGCGGCGGCCACGAGCGCCCACGGCAGGCCGGCGCGGGCGGACACGGGGCGGCGGGCGGGGGGTCGCAGAGGGGCGGCCGAGGCGGGGCGGGGCGAGCCTGAGCGGCCGGCTGGGGGCCGGCCCGGCACGGCTGCCTGCGCCGAGGAGGGAGCTTGGCGGGCGGCCCCGGCGGTGGCCGGTCGGCCCGGGCCGGCAGGCGCTGAGCCGCTCCCGGCTGCGCGGGCGGGACTGCCACCCCTGCCGCCCACGGACGAGGGGCGGACGAGCATGACGGAGCCTGCCGCCGCCGCCGGCCCGCCCTCCGTGCCTGTTCCGGCGCCCTCCCGTGGCCGGAGGAGGGAGAACGGCTCTGCAGTCTTCGGCTCTGCAGTCTTCGGCTCTGCGCTTCGAAGCTCTGTTGAAGGGCCAGGCTCTGCCTGATGCGAGGCTTGCGACGCCGCTGACCGAGCGCGGCCGCCGGGGTGTGCCGACTCCTCGGCCGCGCGGGCCGTGGCACGCGCTGCTGCCTGCCGCCACCCGCTGTCACCGGGGCCGCACGCCTCCGCGGCCACGGCCACAGCAAGAGCCCAGTACACCGCCCGAGCCCGCTCGACCGCCCCTCCGCCCTTTGCCGGCGCCCCGACCCCCCTGCAGCCCGGCAGGCGCAGCAGGGAACGAGAAAAACCCGGCGGCCGGAGCGACGCAAGCAGAGCCGCTGCACCGCGGCTCCCTGCAGAGCCGTGGACGCGCCCGCGGCAGAGCTGCTCGATGGCCTGCCCTAGCTCCACCAGCTGCTTCAGGCTCTGCAGGGCGGCCCCCCTGCCCAGCGTGCCTGGAGCCTCCCGCTCCGACGCCCGCAGCGCCCCGGAAAGGACGTTGACCAGCACGGCTGCGGCGGCGGCTCGCAGGTCCGCCGCGGAGCCGCCGCCTGCGGCGAGGTCAACCGCCACGGAGACGGTCGCGGCAGTGTGGACGTCGTCGCGGGGGAGGCCCGCGGGCCAGGGGAGGGGCGTGCTGGGCTGAATGCCGGCCGTGTTGGTGGAGACCGCCGAGAGCGGCCGTGTCGCCGCGTCGTCGTCGTCACCGTCGGCCGCCGTCGCCACCGGCATCGCTGCGGTGGTCTGACGGGACACGCCCGTCGCCGGCCGCTGCGACAATGGCCGGGCGGAGGCCGGGCGGAGGCTCACGACAGGCCTGGACGGCGGCCGACCGGGGCGGGTCGAGGCCGTTGCCGGGCGGGGGGCCCTGGGACGGCGGCCAGAGGCAGGGCGGGCGGTCGATGGGCGCTGCCTCCCGCCCTGTTCCGGGGGCGGGGCGTGCCCGGAAGGCGGGCGGGGCGCCAGCGCAGCGCCACCGGAGGGGTCGCCCCTCCGTAGGATGGCTAAGGCCGTGCCCGGACGAGACGCGAGCGGCCGTGCCCCCCCCCCGGCGCCGAGCAGCGCCTCCGTCTCGAGCAGCTCCGGCTCTGCCGCCGACTCCGCGGCAGAGGCAGCAGGGTCCGGCAGGTCGCGCGCCGGCACGCCGCCCTGATGCACCTCCACGACGCGAAACCGCGATCCAGGCTCTGCCCTCGCCCTCTGCTGCTGCTTGAGCCTGCGCCTGTCAGTGCCCGCGGCGGACGAGGGAGCGAGCCGGCTCGGGGCCATGCCGCGACCGCCGGCCCAAAGCCCGCCCCCCTCGTCGTCCTCGTCCTCCACCATGGCGTCGATGCCGAGCGACGCCTCCCAGTCACCCGCACCGGCCCCCGTGCCGTCCCTCCGGCCTGACCCGTCGCCACGGGTGACCCAGCGCTGCGAGGACTGCCGCACTGGGGCGAGGAAGCTCCCCCCGAGGCCCCGGCCGGCAAGCAGCGACAGGTCGTCCGCGGCCGCGAGCCGGACGTGGCGGTCCCCCAGAATGGCCGGCCCGCCAGCGCCGCCGGACCCGGGCAGAGCTGCCGGGACGTACGCCCCCTCCCCGCGCACCTCTACCTGGCTCATCCGCCTCTGCCGGCCCCCCGCCCCCGGCTGCCCGCGGTCCCCGCCCCCCAGGCCCTCGCCCAGCCTCCCTGCCCTCCCTTCCGCCGTGCGAGCCCGCGCCCCTGCCGGCCGCACCGGCCGGCCCGGCGGACCCGCCCCCATCCTCTTCCGCCACAAGCCGAAGTCCGGGGCATGCGGCGCCCCGCCCGCCCTCGCCTGGCGATCACCCTTGCGACTGCCCGCTCGCGCGCCCCCCGCCCCGCCCTCGCCTTCGCCCTCGCCCTCGCCCTCATCACC
>Ga0136560_1000216_pt1 | contig 26808 bp, 5 predicted proteins | sample AntRauMeHopE1497_FD_104925 | JGI IMG/M metagenome (GOLD analysis project Ga0136560, IMG submission 104925) | Saline lake microbial communities from Rauer Islands, Antarctica - Metagenome Hop E1 #497 | ecosystem: Environmental > Aquatic > Non-marine Saline and Alkaline > Saline | place... | reverse complement strand
GCGCGTCGTCCCGAGGCTGGGTGAGCTCGAGGGGAAGGAGGTCCGCTGCCGGACCGGCGCCGCCCCCCTGCGACGCGCCGTCGGGGGCGGAGCTCGCCGCTGACAACGCGGACGAGGCGCTCACCGCCGAGAGCGTTCGCTCCAGCACGGGGGCGCCCGTCGCCGCCTGCGGCCTCAGGCCTCGGAACGCCGCCGCGCCGCCCGAGGGCATGCGTCGCAGCAGCGCCGCCTTGCGCCGCTGGGCCGTGCGGGCGTGGCGGACCCAGGACGCAAAGAGGACGCGGCTGGGACGCTCGCGGATGGCCCCAGGCTCCGTGAGCATGTCCTTGCGGAGCGCGACGACGACGCGCCGCATGTCGGTGGCGCGGAGGCCCTCGTGCCGGTACGCGAGGGCTGTGAGGCCGATCTGGACCTCGGGCATGGCGAACTCGGACGACTCCGACGGGACGTTGAGCGCCACAAAGGGGACGGCGAGGAGGCGGCGGGAGAGGGGCATTCGGTTCGCCGCGGGGGAGCCTGCCTCGGGCAGGAACGGGGGCCTCACGAGGCCGTAGGCGACGCGGTTGACCTTGGAGAGGCAGTGCGGCAGGTAGGACGTGAGCCACTGGCGGGCGAGGTTGATCAGCTGCATGGGCGGGCCCTCGAGGCGGCGTGACAGCCAGGCGCAGCGGTCCCGCTCGCTCGCCGACGGCGGGAACTCGGCCACCGGTCCGGCATGGCCGCCGTGGGCGCTGCTCGCGGGGTCCGGCAGGGCGCGGCAGCCGAGGTAGGCATGCACGGCCTCGCGGACGGCCTGGGTCTCGGCGTCGCGGTCCCGCTCCTCGCCCGCCGAGCTCGGCGTTGCGGAGGCGACCGCCCGCCGCAGCTCGGGCCGTGCCATGAGCCACGTGACGGCAAGCTCGGCGAGCGCCGGGCGGAGCGAGCGGTGGTACCACGCGCGGCTGAGGACCACAAGGTGCGGCGTGAGGGTGACGGCGAGCGCCGCGATGCCGCCGGCGAGGACGCCGCGCAGGCTGTGCCGGACTGCGGCGGCGTCGGCGGTGCCGCCGGCGGAGGCGAGGGGCATGAGCCGCCGGCCGCTTCCGAGCTCGGCCGCGGGCGGCCGTCCCGGGTCTCCGCCCCCGTGCTTGGCCGCCTCGGCGGCGTCGAGGAGCGGGTCCAGGAGGGCGAGCGGCAGGTCCCAGCGGGCGGGCGCGCACGCGATGCGCTCCTTCGGGCCCGAGGGGAAGATGAGCTCGGACCGCACCGCGTTGAGGATGAGGTCACACTCGTCCAGGGCCAGGGTGCCGGACTTGAGCAGCAGCAGCAGGTCCCTGAGGCCGTCCGCCACGCGCTCCGACACCCGTGCGCGGGTCCGCAGGGCGCTGAGGATGCGCCGCTGCTCCCCCGTCGGCTGCTGCCCGGGCTCGAGGCCGTGGGCCGGGTCGAACCGTGCGGCCTCCCCCAGGGTCTCGGCGTACTTGAGGACGAGGCTCTTGAGGGTGTCGGGGCCCGAGAGGATGACGTGGCCGCGGCGGGAGGCGCGGCGCACGCGCTCGAAGACGGCCGAGACCGCCGCCAGAGCCGTCGAGGCGCCGGCCTCCACTGCGGAGGGGTCAGCGGTCACGCCCGCGGGGAGACCGGGGTCGAACTCGTTGTCGCCCGGGTCTGCCCCGACCACCACCTTGGAGCCAGCAGGCGGCGCCGTGCGCAGCCTGGTGGCCAGGAGGCCGGCCGTGGGCGAAATCCGGCCCGACACCGCCGCCTCGTGCAGGAGCGTGTCGACCCCCACCATGGAGTAGGAGGGAAGCATGGTGGCCTCGCCCCGGACCAGCGAGGAGAGGGAGACGGCGCCGCTCGCGGTCCACGGCTCGGCGATCCAGGACGGCACGCCGGTGCTGCCGCGGCGCCGGGTGACGGGGAGCGCCGGCCCCGGCTCCATGGCCTCGTCAAGCGTGGCCCGCTCGAAGGTGAGCCCCACGACGCGGAGCGGGAGGACCTCGCCGAAGCTCTGCCGGAGCACGGCCGTGGCCATGGGACGGAGCTGCGTGGGCATGACGCTGACAAAGGGGGAGCGGCCGTCCGCCAGCACGGCCGCGAGGAGGGGTGCGATGACGGACGACTTGCCGCTGCCAAACACTGCCTCGTGGACGCGGGACTCGCCCGCCCCGTGCGCACCGAGGAAGCTGCGGAGCAGCTCGCACTGCCTCGGCCGGATCACCGACCCGAAGAGCGCCTCAAACACCACCACTCGCGGGTCGCAAAGCACACCCCGTGACACCTGGTGGCGCAGCTCTGCCAGGAGGGACGCCATCGCCCCGGCGCCGGTCACGCCGTCCTCCACGGAGCGGGCCGTCTTGGGCTTTGGGGATCCGGCCTCGTCAGGCACCACCACGGGAATAAGGTGGGCCCGCGGCGTGACGATGAGCGAGGCCGCGGCGCTGCACGACTGCTGGAGCAGGGTGAGCCGCGCGGCCGTGTCCGGCGGCCGGTCCTCGCCCCCGTACTCCAGGGCCTCCGCGAGCCGCCGTGCCTGGCCGCTCGCAACGAGCACGGCCTGTGCCGCCCGCCTCGCAAAGGCCGCGTTGGCGGCAGCGAGCATGCCCTCCAGGTGCCTGTCCAGCGCCGCCTGCGCGAGGGACACGCAGTCGTCGTCCCCCAGGACGGCGAGGCTCTGCGCGTGGCGGCTGCCGGACTCGTCCCGGAGCAGCGGCACGCACTTGGCGCCGACGGGGAGGGCGAGGCTCGGGTTGGCGCGGACCAGGCTGGAGGCGCCCTCGGACGCCAGGCTCAGCTGCGTCATCTGCTGGATGTCAAGGCGCGGGGCCGCGCCGGAAAGTAGGCCGGCAAAGGCGCGCTCGGCCGCCAGGACCAGGGTCAGCAGGGACCGGCCCACTCCCTCGTGCGCGCTGTTGGCGCCTGAAGCCACCGCGGTCGCGCGGTCCAGCTCGTCGGCCATCGCCGCGGTCTCGGCCAGGTCCTCGGCGGAGAGTTCCTCAGACTCCTGCAGCCGCTCCTGCAGCTCTGCCGCCTGGTCCTCGGCCTCCTCCCTGCGCTCCGCAGCGATGGCCGCCTTGGAGCTGAGCGTGTGCATCACGTCGCCGTCGGCCGCCCGTAGCTTCAGCTCGCCGCGAAGCCGCTGCAGGAAGGGCGGCGTCCTATCGTTGGCGGTCCGCGCAGCGGCCCGGATCGCCTCCTGGGCCGTCGCCTGCTGCCTTTCCGCCTCTTCCAGCAAGCGGGTCGCGAGCGCTCGCAGCCGGGCGTCCAGCTCGCGGGCCGGGCCTCCCTCTCCGGGCATTGGGGACCGCACAGCCTCGAAGAGGTCCTCCATCGTGTCCTGGGTAAGGGCCGAGAGCCGAGCGCCCCCTTGGGCCAGCCGAATCCATTCCTCGAGAGGGTCGGCCGACGAGGACGACGAGGACGACGAGGACGACGAGGAGGCGGACGAGGAGGCGGCGGCAGCAGCCAGGGCGTCATCCTCCCCTGCCCCGGCTAGGAGCGCGGCCCGCACGCGCACAAGCTCACCGCGTGCCGCGGCAGACCTCGCGCTGGGATGGTCGTCCACGCGGAACGGCAGGTCGCGGAGGGGCGGCTCGCCGGCGGCCTGCGCGCCGTCTGCCTCGGCCGAGCCGAACACCACCGCGCCCTCGCCGATGACCGACACCAGCGGGAGCACCATGCCCAGCGCGCCCCCGAGCGGGCTGCCGGGGAGGCCCAGCACGGCCTGGCCCCGTCGGCGGTCGGACGCTTCGACCCTGCCGAGCACGCCGCCGCCGGTCTGCGCCTGCTTGGCGGGGAATGCCGCGAGCTCCGCGGACATCCCCGCCATCCCGAGGCCCATGGTCGGGGGCTGGCCCGGCTGCAGGAGCGCGAGCACGTCCACGAGGGCGGCGCCTCGCGGCCTGCCGTCCGTGTCCACGAGCGCGTCGAGCACTTCCCGGGCGCGCCGGGCCCTGACCACGGCAGGCGATGCCTCCGTGGCCTCGTGCCGCCCGGAGAGCAGAGCCGACCGCTCCAAGACGCCGACGTCGTGCGGCACCGCGACGGCGGCACCAGAGGCCACCGTCTCCGGCGGGATGGGCGCGCCGCCCCTCCACGAGGTCGCGCTCACCGCCGCCCTGGCCGCGTCCATGGCCCGAACGGGGTCCACGGCTAGCAGAGCCGTCTGGGTCGGCTGCAGGTACGTCGCGGGGAGGCCCTTGGTCCCATGCTGGAAGCCATTGCTCGCGAGGACGGCTGCGAGCGACGCTCGCAGGGCCTCCACAAACGCCGCCCCGGGGCCGGTGTGCAGGCTGAAGCCGTCGATGAGGTCCGACCGGAAGCGCTGCGCCGGGAAGGGCGGGAAGGCGGCGAGCGGGCATTCCCGCGCGAGGGCGCGGAGGCCCTTGGGCACGGCGCGGGGCTTGGTGGCGCGCTTGGGGCGGGACCGGCGCACGAGGACGCGCGGCTTGCCAGCATCCGACGCCATGAGGACCGGCGGGCTCGAAGGTGCCGCCGCAGGCCCTGGAGTGCCGTCAGAGTCGGGTCCTTCGGCCGCTGCCGCCGAGGCTGAGCTTGCAGACGCAGCCTCGGCGCCCCGCTCCCGACGCCGCGCGGCGAGCGTCGCGTACCACTCGCCGATGGCGTCGGCCGCCTTGGCCGCGAGGGCCTCCTGCAGCCGGATCTCCTGCCGCGCTGCCCAGACGACGGGCGCCAGGGCGAGGAAGACCCAGTTCCGGAAGGTGCTGAAGCGGAACGGCACGCGCATGTTCTTGCTGTGCTTCAGGAGGAGGCCCTGGAACAGGAGGTCTCCGACCACCATGCTGCGCCGGAGCGGGGAGGAGCGGTACGCCAGGGGGAGGCCGCACCGCAGCCTGTCGCGGCGTGCAGCCGCCCCGGCGGGGCTCATGTCCGGCTCGTAGTCGCCGTCCCCCGCCGCCTCGCCGTCGCCCGCGGACTCGGCGAGCGCGGAGGCGAACTCCTCCGGCCCGGCGTACAGCCCGCCGGCGGCTCCATGGGACGGGTCCACCACCACGGCGCCCGTGGCCAGCTCGTAGAGGAGCGCGAAGCCCGTCTTGGAGGTCCAGCCCATCGGAGTGTCGTCCCACGCCGTGGCCAGCAGGCTGATCGCGTCGCGCCCCGACACGCCGCTGTCGCTGCCCGCGCTGGCGTCGCTCCGCCGCGGCCGGGTGTACCGCAGCTTGAAGCTGAAGGGCACGCCGTGGTAGAGCTTGAGCCAGCGGGCGGTGCTGTTCTCGATCAGCCGCACCATGTTGCCCCCGTTGTGCAGCGGCGTGTTGCTCAGCGTGCGCTTGGTGAACACGGCATCGCTGTCCAGCACCGCACGCCGGATCGAAGACCCGCCGTCCCGGAGCCCCGCGCCCGCCCGCAGCGCCCGCCGCGCCGCCAGCTGCTCCCCGCGCTCCAGCCCCGCGAGGACCATGTCCCGCCGCCGCACATCGATGCTCGGCATCGTGGACGGGCCGCGGATCTCGTTCGGCCCCAGCGTCGCGGTGCGGACCCGTCCCCCCCTCACCTCGGCAAGCACGCCGCGGTACTTTCCGAAGAATCCCTCGCGGAACAGGTGGGCGCACGCGTCCACCTCGTCGTCCTGCGACAGCCGGCACCCCGGGTCCACGTGGCTCAGCTTCCGCAGGTAGTTGGAGTAGTCGTCGCCGACGTCCCAGGGCATCACGAAGGAGTCGGGGCCGGCGGCGCCGAGGTCTGGCGAGGCCGTGTCCTCGCCCCCGTCCACGTTGGTGAAGCAGCCGCGCACGAGGCGGCGGTTGCGGTGCGCCGTGGCGGAGCCCGACGCCGTCGGCACCACGCCCATCGCCTCGTAGCAGAGCAACGCGAGCCGGACGCGGCAGGCGTGCGCGTCGGGGTGCTGGTCGCTCACCGTCTTGCCGATGAGCGACGCGGACCACCGCTCCTCGCGCGTGAAGGGCCGCTCCGAGGTACACGCCGCCGCGATGCGCGCGCAGTCCGTGTACCGGCGCGTCAGCAGAGCCATCGCGGCGAGGTAGAGCGACGCCGAGAGCGACGGGGTCTGCAGGACGAGGCCGGTCTCGTGCAGCGGGCACGCGAAGACGCGGCCCTTGACGGCGGTGAGCCAGGCGGCACCGCGCATGGCGACGAGGCGGGTGCTGAAGGGCAGCGACCGGACCCTGGGGCGGTCCAGGCCGAAGCTGGGGACGAGGAGGCACGCGGCCCCGTCGGTGCGGCGCGTGAAGATGTGGAAGGGGATGCTGGAGGCCAGGTGGTGCTCTGCCGGCTGCACGGCCCGGTCGAGGAAGAGGCCGGCGAAGTCGAGGCACTCCAGGGCCACGTGCGACCCGCTGCCGTCCATCGGGTGGCTCCGCGGCACGAACCGCAGGCCCAGCCGGGGCAGTGACACGAGGCAGAGCTCGAGGGAGTCGGCGGGGTCCTCCGGCGCCGGGGCGCGGGCCCCGGCCGTCGAGTGCGGCCCCCGCTCGACGGCGAAGCTGATGCTCTCCTCTCTCACGAGCTCCCCCCACCCGCCGTGCGACGGCTCGGCCGACGACGCCTGGGGCTCCCGGGCCCAGATGAGCGAGAAGGCCGCCGTCTCGACGCGGCGGACCACCGACACTGCGAGCTCTGTCGCCGACGTCGCCGAGAGGGCGTCGAGAGACAGCAGGTGCATCGCGGCGAAGCAGCGCGTCACGTCGAGGTCCATTGCCCTGGCTGCACCCGCCCCGCCGCTGAGCGCGCCGGCCACGGCAGCGAAGCGGGAGGGGTCGACCAGGTCGCTCACCGGCACGCTGACGAGCCGGATCGACGCCGGGGCCGCGGCGATCGGCTGCCGCTGGCCGACGATGGTCTTGGTCCGAGACACGGACGACGCCTCGGCGAAGGGGGGAGGGACCATGCCCTCGCCGCCGCCGACCTGCCACTGGGCCGCAGGGCCGCCGGTGACAGCGGCGCTGCCGTCGATGAGGTGAGCCTCGATGAGGAGGACGAGCACGGGCGTCGCCATGGCCTCCGCGGCCCCCGCCTGCGCGAGGCCCGCCTCCGTCGGGTAGCCCATGACGATGCTGGAGAGCGGCGACGCCGCGGCGTCCCAGCTGGCGGGGCGGAGCGCCCAGAAGGAGTGCGTGGTGAGCAGGGCCTCGGGGACCGAGCCGGCGAGGCAGCGCGCCGGCACGTACTCCTCCGCCACGCGAACGCGGAGGCCGGCGACGGAGGCCGGGGACGGCGACGCGAGCGACGTGATGGCGGCCCGGACGACGTCCTCCAAGCCCAGAGCCGAGGCTGCCGTCGCGAGGCTCTCGTCCTCCCCTGCGAAGACGAGCACGCCGAGCGGCACGCTTGCCTCCCGCGTCACCACCAGGCTCCCCACGCCCCTCCCGTCCGCGGCGTTGGCGCTCACGCCGGTGCCGCCCACCTCGGGGAGGGCGAGGTTGATCGGGAGCGACGCCCGGATGGCTGCGGACCCGCGGCCCGAGCCGTCGGCGGTGGCTTCATCGCCGCCGTTGTCGTCCCCTGCCTCATCGTCCGACGAATCCCCGTCGTCGGCGTCGCCCCAGCCCAGGCCCTTCCGTCCCGCGGACCATCCGCTCTCGTCCGGCGTGTCGTCGCCGGCGCCAGACGGCAAGAAGCCGCCGAAGAGGTCGCCGCCCGCCTCGGCGGCGCCCTCGACCGGCGCGGTCCGGCGCGGGAGCAGGGGCGGCCGCAGGTCCCGCAGGCCCTCCCTGTGGTCCGAGCTGAAGACCAGCACCCGCTGCGCGCGCCGCCCGTGGTCCACGAACTGCCACGCACGGAGGCCCTTGGTCGAGGGCAGCGCCTCCACCACGTACCAGCACCCGCGGGAGACGGAGCGCGTGGCAAAGTCGCCCTGCGGGGCCATGTGCATGAGCAGGCAGAGGGAGCGGGCGCCGTCGGGGAGCTGCTCCTCGGACGGGACCCCGGCCACGCTGCCGGGCGCGGCGTCCATGGGGGCGCCGTCGCCCCCGAGGAGCTGCTCCAGGTCGTCCCCGCACCACACCAACGGGGCCTCGTTCACGCCCGTGGCGAAGAAGGCCTCCCCAAGGAGGACGTCGAAGAGCCGGCTGAACCAGCCCAGCGACCGGGGCGCGTAGGGCCTGGAGAACACCACGCCCTCCCACGACGCACGCCTCGAGTCGATGCGCTCGGGACCGCCGAGGCTGAAGACCAGGCCGCCGTCCGGCGCGTTCCTCGCTTGCGGGTCCTCCACCTCCTCGGCGGGGGCGCACTCCCCGTCCGTCGTCACCGGCATCCACCGCCGAACGTCGTACAGAGTGCCCCTGCGGAACAGCATCAGCCACAGCCGGCTGGTCGTCCGCTGCACCACCGCGCACACGTCATCGCTCGAGCCGGCCTCGGAGCCCGCGCCGGGCCCCGTCCCGCCCAGGCTGGCGGCGCGGGCCTGCCTCCGCTGTCGCATCTTCCGGCGAATCCGCCGCCTCTTGGCCTCCCGCCTCGACTCGAACGTGTCCGAAGCGTCGCCGCCGTCGTCGCCGCCGTCAATATCCTCATCGGAGCCCGCGCCGGCGGTCTCCCCGGCCGGGCTGTACCACGACGCCACCGCAGCGCTGAGCAGCGAAGGCGCTTGCGTCTCGTCGTCGGCCAACCCGTCGTCCGTCACGTCACGGGCGGCAGCGTCGCCCGGCTCGGACCAGAATGGGGTCGAGGCGTCCACCGCGGGCTGCCCCCGGCCGCTTCGGCCCCCGCCAAACAGAAGACCAAAATCGGGGTGCGACGACACCGATCCGGGGACCGGCCCGACGGTGCGGCCGCGGAGGTGTACCTCCCCCGTGGGGAGGCACACCTCAATGGTGCCCGTCGAGTCACGCACCGTCCCCCGGACCGGCCCGGCGGAGTCGTCCCCTCCCAGTGCCCTCGGGGGCGACGCGCCGGCGCGAATCTCGGCCTCGCGGGCCTCCAGCCAGCGCCTCGCCTCGCCCACGTCGTTGCAGCACTCAGCCAGCGCGGCCGTGCACCACTCGTGGGTGAGGGCCGGCGCCGGGCCCGGGCCGGCCCCCGCGGCGACCGCGCCCCACCCACCGTTGACCATGTCCGTGACGGACGCCTCGGCCACCGGCGCCGTGACCACGAGGCGGAAACCCCAGTCGCTGACGGTGGCGTCTGCCCGGAAGCGCAGCACAAAGCCGTCGGCTGGGATGACAAGCGGGGGCTCGCCGCCGGCACCCGGCCAGCCGGCCGACAGCCCGCCGCTCAGCGCCTCGGACGCCCCCCAGTGGCTGGTACAGGACTCGTCCTTGAAGACGGACACGGTGTCCGATGCCAGCTCGGTGCGGGTGCGGGCGTCGAACGCCAGCACGAGGAAGGCCGCCCCCGGCATGGACACGCGCAGCATCAGGTCCGTCAACGGGCGGTAGGGGTGCTCCGACTCCACGACCCGCCGGCACATGCGCACGCCCTCGCCGACGGGGACCCAGCTCCGCACGTGCACCGCCTCGCTGCGCAGGGCGGACCGTGCCGCGGCGCTGAGCGCGTCGGTCACGACGGGTGAGTCCAGGGAGCCCTCCGCCCACTCCACCAGGGCAGAGGCGTGCTCCTGCAGCGCCGAAACGGCCTCTGCGATGGGGGCGGGGCCAATGTCCGCGCCGTCGTCCCCGGCCCCCGCCCCCGAGCCGCGGGAGCCTGCCTCCCCCTCCGACGCGGCGCCCCCGAACGGGGCGTGCCACGACATGACGTACGCGGCGCTGCGGAAGAGCAGGGCGACGGGAGGCACCGCGGGCGCCCCCGCCGCCGGCCACGCGCCCCCGCCGGGCGGCGCCGCCCCGAGGATCTCGGCCCGGGGGGCGTGCCTGAGCGCGAGCACGGCGTGGGCGTGGAGCGCCACGGCCCGGGTCGACTCCTCGGCGTCCGCGGCGTCCGTGGCCCACCGCAGGAGGAGGGGGAGCGCCTCGCCGCCGAGCCAGCGCCGGAGGCTGGCCGCGTGGCCGCGGAGGATCTCGGCGTCACGCCGGGGGTCGGGGGAGCACGTCGACGACACGATGGCCTCGATGGCGTCGGCGGTGCGGGACGTCGAGGCGGTAGGGGCGGCCGCCGCGTCGGGCGTGGCGTCCGCCTCGTCGGCCTCGCTCGCCGCCCGCTCGGCCGCGTCCACGGCGAACGCCTCGACCCTGGTCACGAGCCGCACGACGAAGAGGGCGAGGCCGACGAAGCTGCTGTCGTGGGACCCGCCCTCGCAGAGCTTCGCGACACCGCGGGCCAGCCGCAGCGTGGGGCCCACGACACTGCCCGCCCTGGTGCGGAACGCCTCGAGGAGCAGGCCGTCGCCGTTCCCGTACGTCCGGCGGTCGATGGGGGAGAGGGGTGCGGTCCCGAACAGGCTGCCCGACGCCGTGGCGGGGTCGGCCCGCCCGACGGCGGCTAGGGCGGACGACCGCGCGACCCGGGACGCCGCTGCGCGCTCCAGCGAGAGGATGGCGTCGGCGTCCGAGGCGCAGCTCCCCGGCTCGAAGAGCACGGACTCGAGCAGGTTGCGCAGGGAGCCGTTGAAGAGAGATCCGGCGCGGTGGTCCCCGAAGAACTGCAGCGCCAGGGGCACGCGTAGGGCCTCGGCCGTGAGGCAGGCGAGCAGGCGCTGCGAGTCCTCCTGTGACAGCGTCTCCCCGAAGCTGGGGAGCGAGCGCATGTGGAGCACGTCCTCCTCCGTCGGTGCCGGGTCCGAGAAGGCGGCGGGCAGAGCCGCCGACCCCAGGGGCAACGAGACGCGACCGTTGAGCTCCGCGATGGCGTCGTGGGGGACCCCGTCGAGGAGCCGGTCCGCGCGGCCCAGCGCTGCCGCCGCCTCCGCCTTGGCGGCGGCCACGGCCTCGGCCGCCGGGTCGCGAGCGCTTTCGGCCTCCCCTGCTGCTGCCGCCTCTGACGACGATGCGGCGGCAGCCTCCGCTCCGGCGACCGGTGCTGTCTCGTCGCCGGCGTCGGCGGCTGACTGCACTACCGGCGCTGCGCTCGCGACGTCCGCGTCCGCCGGGGCAGCGGGGGGAGCCGACGCCGACGCCGCACCGGCGGCGGCCGTGTCCGCACGCTGGCCGCCGCGGCGGAGGCCGTGCGACTCCACATGCTCCGCCGCGGCGCCCGACGCTTCCGCCGTGGCCGCCGCGGGATCACCCGCCGCGAGGGCCTTGAGCTCGGCGGCCAGCTGCATCTGGACCGCCCCGTCCACCGCGGCGCCCTCGAGTCGCTTGATGAGCGATCCCGTGTCCACCCCCGAGGTCACCGGCGTCGCGGCCAGCTCTGCCATCTCGCCGAAGATGTGGACGGCGATGCGGCCCTTGCGGGAGCTGAAATCGAGGGACAGGAACTCCCAGTCGGGGCGCGCCTGGGCCGGTGTGAAGAGCTTGGAGACGGCAGGCCAGGGGAGGAGGGAGCGCTTGAAGAGGAAGACGAGGTCGCGGTAGCGGGCCACCTCGGGGTGCTCGGACCAGAAGGCGGTCAGCCACCGGCTGCGGCGCTCCACGTCCCGGATCTCCTCGATGCGGCCCGAGTCGGCCCGGCCGTACTGCTCCGACGCCTTGGGCGCCGTCTCGCCCTGGCCCACCTCGTCCGAGAGGGCCTGGAACAGGTCCAGCGTGCTGTCGTCCTCCGCCACCTCAAAGGTCTCGTACGCGCTCGCCACCGCGGACGGCGAGAAGGAGAACGGGATCGGGGGCGAGTGCGCGTTCACGGTCCGAGCGTACGTCACGATGCCGGCCCGCGCGCGGGCGAGGCTGGGCCGCGAGAGCAGCATCCCCGCCGTGAGCTCCTCGAAGCCGCTGCCGCCCAGGGCCGTGAGGGAGAGGCCGAACGCCCCGCCGGCCACGCCGCCGTCGTCGCCGCCGCCGGCCTCCGCGCCGACCGAGCCGCACAGCACCGACGAGAGCGGGCTCGGCGACGGCACCAGGCGACCGTCCGCGGCCCGCCTCGCCACCGACGGGACGCGGGCGAGGGCGTCTGCCATGCACAACAGGCCTGCGAGCGTCACCGCGCGGGCGCCGCGCCGCTCCCGGCTCGAGGGCATCGACGCCGCCGCTGCGACGTAGCTCTGCGCGGCCTGCGCGAGCAGAGCCATGGCCCTGACCTGATCCCGCGACTCCAGCACGGCGGGCCGCCACGCCCCCTCCCCGGCCGCCCGGGGCACCGGCAGGGTCGTGCCGACGGCCCGCTCGACCAGGGCCTGCACGTGGTACGCAAGCACGGCCCCGCCCGACGACGCGGCGTTGGCCATGCGCTCCGACAGGGAGTCGCACTGCAGCGTGAGGCACTCCAGTGCGCCCAGCGCCCACGCGAACGGCCCGGCCGGATCCCCCGCCCGCACCGCGGCGGGGACCGGGGACCGGAGCAGGTCCGGTGGCGCGTTGGGGCTGCCGCGCGACGGCCCGCCCACAAAGGCGCTGGTGTCCCCGCCCCGCAGGAGGCCCTCGCCGCCCTGCAGAACCGCGGCCTGCGGCGGCACCGCGATCCGCCCCGCGGAGCCGAGCTTGGCGAGGGAGGAGGACACCCCCGAGGTCCTCGACGATGAGTGGCTCATGAGAAGCGAAGGCGCTGCCATGGGGCCGTCGTCGGCGTGGGAGTCGCTGCTGCGGAAGCCGAGGCCGCGCAGGGTCGCGATGGTGGCCTCCGACGGGCCGAGCGCCAGCGCCGTGCCGTGGCCGGCCAGGGCCGGTGACAGCGGCCGCAGCGCCTCTGCCAGGGCCTCGGCGGCGGTGACGAGGCCGGCGGTGGCGGACAGGTGGGAGCGGGACACCGCCCCTGTCCGTTCCCGCTTCACCGCCGCAGCGGCGGTCTGCCTCGCCGCGATGGCCAGCATCGTCGAGTCGCTGCGCGTGAGCCGGAGGCGTGCGGGGTCCGCGGCCCGCTCCGACTGCCCGCGGCGGGGGCGGAACTCCGCGTCCGCCTCCAGGGCCGGCACCCCGCCCTCGAACACGCCCTCCACCGCGTCGCGGGCCGCCCCGACCAGCCGGTGGTGAAGCCGGTCCGGTGCCGGCCCGGCCGCGGCCGTCAGCGCCTCGGTGTCGTGGCAGAGCTGGAGCACCGCCGCCGCGAGCACCGCCTCCCGGGCCGCGAGGGTCACGCGCTTCTCGTCCTCCTTGCTGTGCCCGGCACGGAGGAGGAGGAAGCGGAGGGCTGACACCACGCAGCGGAAGTAGCACGTCCCCGACCGCTGCGGCGTCTCCACGTCGCCGTGCTCCGCCCTCTGCGTGGCGAGGACCAGGCCGTCGGCCCTGCCCGACAGGTAGGGCAGGACGACCTCGTACACCACCTCGGCGCAGTTCTCCTCGCGCCGTGTCAGCAGCAGCTTCAGCCACAGGTACAGGAACGACGGCTCCAGCAGCCGGTGGCCGGGAACGGACGGCACCGTCATGGCCACGCGGCTCCGGATGCGGTCAGGCCTGCAAGCGTCCGCCGGGTGGTACTGCCCGCCGCCGCCCGTGTTGATGATGGAAACGTGGAATGTCGCCCGCATGGCCGCCTCCGCCATGGCCGCGCGGCGGGCGGGGCTCTCTGGGAGAGGTGCGCCCAGTGCGGGCGGCGAAGCAGGCCGGGGGGCCGAGGCCTGGCCTCCCGGGCCACCTGCCACGCCGCGGAGCTCAAACTCCTCCTCGGCCAGCCGCATCGCCTGCGCACCGTCGCCGCGCCCCGGGAGCCGCTCCACGGCGTAGATGAGCGCGTGCCCGCCGCTCTTTCGCCGCCATCCGCCGGGGAGAAGGATGATGTCGCCGGGCGGGATGGACACCAGCCTGTCCCGGATTTTGTGCATCGCTTTCCCGAAGCCATCCACGGTCATCGAGTCGCGCAGCATCGCGTCCCACCGGGTAGCCTCGCGCAGCTTCTCTGCGCCCGCGAGGGTGGCCTCGACCAGGCCCTCGCCAAGCTCAAGGTGCCTGTGGCTGCCCAAGGACTCAAGCGCCTTGGCGTACAGGTCGACGGCCCTGGAGAAGTTTCCTCCCTCCAAAGCCGTGTCTTTGAGGAACGCGTCAGCGTACAGGCCGGCGAAGAGCCCTGTCCGCCAGATGCTCGACCTTCGGGCGCTGGCGGGCGTCCGCGGCCTGCCCGCCGCATCGCTGGCGTTTGGGGTGTCCTGCCGCGAAAAGGCGACGCCGATGCTGCTCCCCGCCGCAGCAAACATGCCCGGCCGACGAAGCGGGGCGTGTGACGGCAGCCATTCCATCCCAGCCGGGCGTCGGGGCTCACGATCGCGGGGCTCTGCGATGGCGTCGCCCGAGGCGCCGGCACGCCCGCCCGGGCACTCTGGTTGGCCACAACGGGCCCGATGGCATCGCCAGCGACGATGGCTCGCCTTGTGTGGCGGCGCAAGGCCCGCGTGCTCGTGGCTCGCGCTCACCGTGCTGCGCGGAGCGTTCGCGCAGCCGCCGACGTGGCGGGGAGGCAGGCCCGCCTGGCATCGTCCCTGGGACCCTCGGCGCCGTCTTCGGTGGCAAGGGACATGGAACGGATGCATCTCCTGCGGGCATCTGCGGCTGCGGCGTCCGCGTGCCGGGAGGAGGCGCGGGGTGCCACCTGGGCCGGTGCCGTCGCTGCGGCCGTCGCAGCCGCGGTGCTCTCCGGTTCGGCGGCCGCCTGCGATGATGATGGCTCGGATCCGGCAAAGCCCGCGCCCGAGGCTGCCACGCCCGGGGAGGCCACGACCGGGGAGGCCGCGCCCGAGGCGACCACACCGCCAGCCGGACCGCCCGGCTTTCGCAGGCCCAACTTGTTCCGGGACCCCCAGCAGATCGTTGCCGCCGCCGTCAACGAGGATAGGCGCAAGCTTCTGAGCCGGGCGCCGCCATTGCGTTCGTTTTACAACGGCCCCCCGCGGCCCAGGCCGCCGGCGGAGGAGGAGGGCGTCCCCAAGGAGCTGTGGGGCATCCCCGGCAAGGTCCTAATGCCCGGGGCGGAGGAGCTGGAGGGGGTCGGATTCTCAGACGTTTGCGGCCTTGAGGACGCGAAGCGTCGTCTGGTTGCCGCCGTCGTAGAGCCGAGCCGCAACGGGGCCCTGCTGCGGGAGCTGCAGGAGCGCACGAGGGCGGGCGGTGCGGTGCGGCACAAGGCGGCGGGGCTGGTGGTGCTCCACGGTCCGCCCGGGTCGGGCAAGACGATGCTGGCCCGGGCGGCGGCGGCGGCGACGCAGTGCCCCGTGGTGGTGCTCGGCTTTGAGGACATCGGCGACAAGTTCTACGGCGAGACGCCGCGGAAGCTGCAGGCCGTGCTGGACGCCGTCAGCGGCTACGCGCGGTCGGGGCGGGAGGCGATGGAGGAGGCGGGCGCGGCGGGGGAGGCGTCGCCGCTGCCGGGCGCGGCGAGGAGCATCATCGTGTTCCTCGACGAGGCCGACGCGTTCTTCCCCCGCAGGCCCACCCGCGGCACCGACGGCTCGGCGGACAGGGACAACACCAAGACGGACGACCGCCTGGTGTCCCAGGCCCTGCGCTACATCGACGGCCTGGAGGACCGCGAGGGCGTGGTGATGGTGCTGGCCACGAACCGCAAGTCGGCCATCGACCCGGCAGTGATGTCGAGGGCAAGCGAGGTCATCAGCGTGCCGGCGCCGGACGACGACGCCAGGCGCGCCCTGTGGCAGCGCAACGCCAAGCACCTCGACGACGTCTCCGCGCTGGTGCGCAAGACCGACGGCCTCACGGGGCGCGACGTGGTGCGCGCGTGCGATGCCGTCGAGCGCATGTTCGTCTCCGAGCGCCGCGAGGGGCTCCCCGCGGAGGGGGACTACCTGCAGGAGCTCACGCGCCGCAGGGACGACGGCAGCAAGGTCAAGGACCGCACCGGGGTCGCGTCCGTGTGAGGGCACTGCCGAACGGAAACCACGCCACACAACCGCCCAGGTTCGGAGCACACCCCTCACCTTGACCCGGGGCGCGGTCCACCCAACAAGGCGCGCATCAGAATGAAACGTGTTGCGGTGCTCCTGGCGGCGCTGGCAGCGAATGCCGTGGCGGGCGCGCGTGAGAACACCTAAGTTCCAAGATCTCGACCTTGCCGCCCGCGGCGTCGCGCCCGCCCCTGCCTGCTCGTCCAAAGCGCGCCGGTGGTGTTCCGCCCTCGCACGTCGCAGCACCTCTGGAGTGCGGGGTGGCCACGGCCAACTTTCCGGCGTGCCCTGCGTGCCTGCAAACGCTCATCGACAAGACTCCCATGAAGTTCTGGTGGAACTGGGACACCCACCCCAAGATTGACATGGACGGGTTCAGCCAGGCGCAGAAGCAGGCCGCCGCGGAGATGTACGTCCCCATGATCTGGGGCACGGGGACGCCCGACGACGACTACGCCTTCCTCAACGACACGTCCGGCTCCGTCATGGGGTTCAACGAGCCCGGTGAGCTGGCGCAGCGCGCGCCGCTGACGAGGCGAGGCCAGCCGCGCGCCCGCCGCCACCGACGGCCGCCCCTCCCCGCCCCGCAGACCAGTACGGCCCCGCCTGCGACGGGTCCTGGAACCCCCCCGCGTACGGCTGCGGCGTCGGTGAGTACCGCGCCGCCACGTCATCGGGCTGGTTCCCGCTCTTCGACCCCAGCACCGGGAGCGCGGCGGAGCCCCACGGGGCCCAGTTCTGGCAGTGGGCAGTGAACAACATGACAGTGGGGCGCGCCGCCCCGCCGGCCAGCATCTCCAAGATCGTCTCGCCGTCCATGGCCCAGGCCGCCGGCCCCGGCCCCACGTGCATCGGGGTCGACCCGTCGCAGCCCGGCAACATCAAGGTGTGCCAGGGCTGGCTGGAGGTGTTCAAGACCTTTGCGCTGCAGCTCGACTGCACAGACTTTGCCGGGCGGCAGACCAACTGCTGGGACGTGATCGACTCCATCCAGGTGCACGCGTACGCCAAGCGGGCGTCGGACGTGCACAGCAAGCTTCTCGAGTACGCAAAGGTCTTCGCCGACGACTTTGCGGGCGCCAATGGCCGCAGCAAGAAGACCCTGTGGCTGACCGAGGTGGCGTGCGGCAGCGCCAACGTGACGGAGATCACCGGCTTCGTCGACGACCTCATGAACGCGCAGACGGGCCTCGCCAACCGCGACACGTTCGGCTTCGTGGAGCGCGTCAGCTGGTTCTCCGACTGGTCCTTCGACGCCTTTAACGTCAGCGGCGTGGCCCCCCGGCCGTTCGAGACCTGGAGCTCCACCCTCTTCGACCCGTTCGGGCCCATGTCGCCCGTCGGGCAGCGCTTCTTCTCGCACTGCTCGTGACGCGGGCCGTGACGCGGCGTCGCACGCCATGGGCGCGCGGCTCTACCGCAAGTGTGCGCGGCGAACAACCCCTCGTGCGTGTCAGCGGCCGGGCACACACGCACAAGCACACACTGGCTGCGCACACCACCGCTGCGCGCCTCACGGGCAGGACACGTCCTCCAGCCGGTGCCCCGCCTCCATGGTGAGGTAGGCGTCCACGGGCAGGTCGCACACGCTCTCGGTGCGCAGGCCGCAGTTGAAGTTGATGTTTGGGCCCTGCCGGAGCAGCGAGCGGTCCACGACGGTCTGGACCCGGCCCCCCTCGAAGGCGGAGCCAAAGGGCGGCACGGCCCCGACCACCGCGCCGGTCACGCGTGTCACCTCGGCCGCCGCCGCGAACTTGGCCGTCTTGCCGAGCAGCTTCCGCGCGGCCTTGATGTCCAGCTTCCGCTCCGCCGAGAGCACCACCAGGAAATGCGTGGGCTCGCCGGCGGCCTCCGCGGCGGCGGCCTTGGCACCCTTGAGCCCGCGCACGAGCAGCATCGCCTTGGCGCCGGACGCGAGGGCCACGCCACGAACCTCGGCCGACTCGGCTGATGTCCGAGTAGGGCCGTGCGAAAGCCGCCGGAACGGCGCGCCGGATGACTCAATCCGCGCAAGCAGCCGCCTGAACAGCGCGGGGTCCTCCTCGGCCTCGGCTTCGGCGGGGGCGGCCGCAGTGGCGGCCTTGCGAGCTGGCGCGGCCGGAGCCGCCCTCCCGAACCATGCCGGCTCAGGCCCGCCCAGTGCATGCCGCACCGCAAACACCATCGCCTTCTCGTTCCAGCCGGGCAAGGCCCACGCGCGGGCTCGCATGGCGGCAAGGCTTGCCATCGAGCCACTGCACTCCGCCGGCCGGGAAGCTACGCTGTCCGTATCACAGCACTGGGTCAGTGCTCGTTCAGTCGGCTGTGGGCACGCCGGGGCGCCACGGCCGGGGGCAGGCGCGCGGGTTGCAGAGCCGCGAGTTCGAATTTCGCGAGCTTGACCCGCAGAGGCACCGTTGGGCAGTCCGCAACCGCGCCGACCCCGGCGACGGATGGCCGCGACGTGGCAGCCGTACGTTCATTCAATGGCGGAGGCCGCCGGGTCGCCGGTTCGCGGCGCGAGGGCCGACCCTCGGCGCATGTCGTTCCCGCTGGACGCGAGCATTGCTTCCGCCGTGGAGGAGGCCCTGGCGGCGGCACAGTCCGTGACCAAGGTGCAGGGGCACATTCACGTGTCATCCCCTTACGCGTCCGGGGCACCAAGGTCCGGGGACCGGTCCAGGCGGCTGGAGCTCCGGGACCGCTTGCGACGCCGGGCCGAGCGTGCCAAGGCCGAGGTCCCGGCGGTGCAGGACGTCCCAACGGCGGCAGATGGCTTCCTGCATTCGCCTGACGGGCCGCCTCGGGTCAAGGCGCCTGGGCGGGGCGCGGTCGCAAGGCGGCAGCAGCGTTTCGAGCTGGCTCTCGGCGATGCGGCTTCCACAACAACCGACGAGGACGAGCTTGATGGATCCATGGTCGAATCATCACCGCCGCGGGGAGGGGCGGCATTGGGCCCGGGCGTGGGGTCAAGCGTTCCGCTGTTTACGGCTGACGCGTTTCTGGGCACCGCTCGCGGGGCGGTCGTGTTCTCGGCCGCTCCCGTCGGGGGTGCGATGTTTGAGGCCGACTTTGTCTATGGGCCGGGCGGAGGCGCGGCCGCGGCGGTCTCCGAGGCGCCGGAGGAGGACGACGCCGGCGCGGTGCTCGTCGGGGACAGCAGCTACGCCTCTGACGACGCGATGGCGTCGACGGTGCGGCGCGGGGGCGCTCTCGCACGCTCGCTCATGCAGGCGGCGCAGGGCGTGCTGGACCACGCGGAGGGGCAGGAGGAGGAGGAGGAGGACGAGGAGGCGATGCTAGCCGCGCAGGCCGTGCGACGCCGCGTCACGGGAGACATCCTCGCCCACGGCGCACCGGCCGCTGCACCTGAGGGCGGCCCGCCCGCGGCGGCGGCCGGCCCGGTCCGGGGCGGGCCCGCCCCGCTCGACGACGAGTCACCGTCGAGGCTTCCCAGGATCGTGACGACCCGCCGCGCCGCCGAGCGCACGGCAGCGACGCCCGCGCCCCCCCGCGCGGCCGACCTCCCCTCGCCGACCCCGGGCCCCGGCCCGTTCCGCATCGGCTCGTCGCCGCGGGGCCGCGCCTCAGCCCCGCCGGCAGAGCCGGCCGTCCGGCCTGCCAACCCGCTGAGCCCGCCGGGCAGCGCGCGCGTCCCGACGCCGCAGAACGACGGCGACGCCTGGGGCTCCCCGCTCTCCGACGCGAGGCGGGGCCGCCCCGACACCTCGGCCGGCTCGTCCTCCTCGCCCGCTGCCGAGGCCTCCGCCGACCTCCCCTCGGGATCCTCGAGCTTCGCCACGCCGGGCCGCCTGGGGCCGGCAGAGCTGCGGTCCTCGGCAGGATCCCTCGCCGAGCGCGGCGGCTCGCCGTCGCACGGTCCGGGGTCGGGCCATGCCGCCCCGCACACTGCCGCCGGTGCCCCCGCCACCCCGAGCCGCCGGGGCAGGGCGTCGGCGGCGACGCCACAGGCGAGCGCCGCCGCCCCGCCGTCCCGCCCGACGCCCGCCGCGGAGCAGGCCGGCTCGGCGGCCGGAAGCCTCACCCACGCCGCGACGGGCACCCGCACGACCCCGGACCGACGCCTCAGGCCGCCCGCCGGCGCCAGCGCCCGCCTCCCCACGCCGGCGGCGCAGCCCGTGGCGCGCGCCGAGAGCGGAGCCGTCGCCCCCTCGAGGGGGCACCACGACGCCCGCCCCGCCCCCGTCGCCGCCGTGGGCCCCGCGAGCGCGACAAGCGCGATCGGGAGGCCCGCCCGCCCAGCGGCCACCGCCGCTGCCCCCTCTCGCGGGGCAGCAGTCGCCGCTGGCCCCGCCGCCCGCCGCCCCGCCGCCCCCGCCGCTGACCTCGACACGGAGCCCGGCCACTGGCGCAGCGCCGCCGCCCCCGGCGCCAGCCGGCTCTACTTCTATCACCGCCCCTCCAGGGCCTCCGTGTGGCGACTCCCCGCCGACGTCGACCCGCGCGACGTGAGGCACAAGCTCCCGGACGGATCCCTCGCCGGGTCGGCCTGGGACGCCGCGCGGGTCCTGGGGTACAGCCTGCCGCTGCCGCCCGCCGCGGCCGACCGCGACGCCAAGCCGACCCCGGCGCCGGCCGTGCAGGCAAGACCCGCGGCCGCTCATGCCACGGGCCCGGAGCCGCCGGCCGTGCCGGCGAGGCCTGCCGCGCCCGCCGCTGCCTCGCTGCTCGAGCCCGCGGGGGCGAGTGCCGGTCCGGGGGCCGCGGCGGTCACGTCGCGGCCGAACGCCGCTGGCCGGCCCGACGACGCTGCCGACCGGCCCCCCCTGCCCGGTCGGGACGAGGCCCGCCGGAGCGCGGGCCGGTCCGCGCTGCTGGAGGCGGTGGCGGCGCTGCAGGACGCGTCGAGGGACGACGACAGCGAGGGGGAGGGGGACGGCACGTCCCGAGCGGGCGACGAAGGCGACACGGCCGCGCGCGGCAGCGATGACGACGACGCGGCATCGTCGGTGTCAGAGGACAGCGCGGGCGGATCGACCGGCGTCGACGACGCACCCCACGCCGGCGCGGGCGGCGCCCCGGCGGAGTCACATGGTCCGACTGCAGCCGTCGCCGCACCGGTGCCGTCGACCAGCCAAGCGGGTGACGAGGGGAGCAGCGATTTCGAGACGCCCCGCGAGCTGACCGCCGATGCCTCCGCCGGCTCGATCGAGAGCCGGGCCACCGCCAGGCCGGTCTCCAGGCGGCAGCCGCCGGCAAGGGCGCTCCCCGCCGCACCGGCCCCGGCCCCCGGGCCCGTGGTCGACCGCTGGGGCCCCGCGCCGGGCGGCGCCACCGCCCCCTCCCCGCAGGACGGCGAGGCCGCCCCCGCCGAGCACGAGGAGTGCCCCGACTGCGGCCGCGTCTTCGCCCTCGGCCGCCTCGCGCCCCACGCCCGCGTATGCCGCCGTGTCTTCGGCGCCAGGCGGCAGACCTTCTCCTCCCAGCAGCGGCGCCTCCGCTTCCACCCCGCCGCCGCGTATCGCCGAGTGCCGGACTGCCACGGCTGCGGCAAGGCCTTCAGCCACGACGACGACGCGCGGATCCACGCCCTCGTCTGCAAGCAGGCCCACGCCACCCACGCCGGGGCCGGCCGTCGAGCGGACCCCGCCGAGCGCGCAGCGCCGTTCGCCCAAAGCGCCACACCGGCGAGCACCCGCCGAGGCGCAGGCCGCCGCCCCCTCAATGCCGCCGCCGCCACGACCGGCCGCCGCCCGAGGCACCGTCGCGCCCCCGCCCCCGCAGGCACGGCCGTGGCGCCGCCCCAGCACCCACTGCCCGCCACCGCCGTCAAGCCGCCGCAGCGCCGGGCCAGGAGCGCACGACGGTCCACCTCGGCGTCCCGCCTCCCCGCGTCCCGGCCCGGTCCCGCTCCCGCGACCGCCGAGCCGGCCGCTGACGACGTTGACCGGCTCCTGGCCGAGGGGGAGGCGGTGCTGCAGCACGGGATGGGCCGGCTCGCCGCGACGGCGGGGCGCAGGCCCACACCCCCACTGCAGCGCCGCCTTGACTGGGACGACGCGAGCTCCGACACCGGCACCGCCACGGCAGCGGCCTCGATCCGTGCGGCGAGGCACGCCCGCGACGCCCGGGCGGGGCTGCCCCGGTCCCGGATCCCGGTCCCCTCGAGGCCCGATCCCCACGCCGAGCGGGAGCCGGTCACTGCCCGGGAGGCGCGGCCCGCCGCGGAGCACCGGCGGCCCGCCGCGCGGGGCCTCGCCCCCGCCCCGACGGCCGGCGAGGCGCTCCTTCGCTCCCTCGAGGGGGCCGGAGAGCTCCTCGTGGACGCGCCCCCGCTCGACTGGACGCCGTACAAGGTCCACCACGCGGTCCGGGCCTCGGTGGCGAGCGATGCGTACGGCGCGGCGGAGCGGCAGGCAGCGCGCGAGTCGGTCGGCGACGAGACGGACGACTTCTTCGACGAGGCGCCGCCGCTCCCCAGGGAGGCGGCGCACGCCAGCGGCACGACGCCCTTTGCGGCAGGCAAGGCGAGCGCCGCGACGGCGGTGCGCGGGACCGCCGCCACGCAGCGGTCGGCCACGTCGGGCCGTTCGGGCGACACCGCGAAGCTCGTTTCGGCCGCAACGGCTGCCATTGCCGCGTCGGGCATCACGCCCGCACGCACCCGAGCGATGCAGTGGGGCGACACGGTGCGCCGCGCGCTCTTCTCGGGGCGGGAGGCGGCGGGGCGCGCGGCGGCGGGGCACGCGGAGCACGCCCTGGTGGCGTGAGCAGCCTCCTGACTCCGTCCGTGGTTTTGGCGCGCGTGGGTGCCAGTGCTGGTGGTTGCCGGCAAAGGCCGAACGGCTTGGAGCAGGCTAGCATGCAATCGTTGAAAAGCACCTTCGCACAAGCGTGCACACAAGCTGGGTGGGTGTAGACACCGAGGTCGGGCCTCGCAAGGGCGGGCCCTCACTCACAAGCACCCACCGCCCGATGCTCAGATGCGGGCGTTGATCCCGAGGACCTCGTAGGCCCGGTCGAGGGCCGAGGCGACCCCCATGTGGTTGTAGGCCACCTCGGGGAGGAAGTGGAGGAGGCGCCTGGCGGAGCGGATGGCCGACTGCGCGGTGAAGAGCGTGGTGGAGAGCACCACGATGGTGGCCACGACGACGAGCACCGCGGCGGAGATGGTCAGGTCCCGCTGCGTGGCGTAGGCGGCGTTGGCCCGGGCACTCATGTCCGTGGCGAGCAGAGTGCCCAGGTCCGTGCTCCCGAGGCGCAGCCACGGGTCGGACACCTGCAGGACGTCGGCGAGCAGGGCCCAGCTGGTGGCCCCGGCCTCCACCACCGTCGCCTCCTCCCGCGTGGTGTTGACGGCGGCCGCGGCGGCGGACCCGGCGGAGGTGACGGTCAGCCGCACCGCGTCCCGCGCGGCCCAGAGGCGGCCCAGGGCGGCCTGCAGAGCCCGCGAGCGGCTCATGAGCCTGGCAAGTGCCGTGGTCAGCCCCTGGCGCAAGACGCCGTCGTGGACCGACGCGCACAGGGAGGGCGTGATGAGCCGGCGGCCGTCCGTGTTGTAGTACGACGTGCTGGCTGCCTGCATCACGGCGGAGCACGCGTCGCCCGTGAGGGCGGCGAACGTGGCGGTGCCCTCCTTGGCCGCCGGCAACTCCGCCGTGGATATGAAGGCGTCGAGCCAGGACATGGCGCTGCCGGCTCTGACCTTGGCCCGGAGCTCGGACGCCCCGCCGTGGAGGAGGAAGCCGGACCGGAGCTCGATGGCGTGGCGGGTGACGTCCAGCTGCCGGGCCATGGCCGCGCGGCTCGCCGCGCCCTCGGTGGCCTGCACGGACGGGTCGGCGGCGGCCCAGGCCGCGGCGTGTGCGTGCCTTCCCAGCCAGACAGACAGCTCCAGCGCGTGCACGGCCCGCTCCATGTCGTTGGCCACCGCCACGTGAAGGTTCGCCTCCACCACCACGATGGCCACGAGCCACGCCGCCGTGATGAGCGCGGGGAGCGTCGTCGCGAAGCCCAGGCGGGTCGCGAAGCACCGGCGGTCCGTCATCGTCGTCGTCCGGGCCCCGTCCGTCCCGGACGGCCGCCCGTGGCGCGCCGCAGGCCCGGTCCCCTCGCGTGCCGCCGCCGCCGCCTGTGCAAAGGACTGCACGCTGCCAATGCTGCCGCGCCGGCCCGCGCCGATGCCGGTCGGGTCGTCCATGAAATCGTCGCCTCCCATCATCCCAGTCTCCGACGGCCGCCCGTCGGCGTCATAGTCGGTCAGGTCCGGGCGCACGCCGCCCCGCGGCTCGCCCGCCGCAAGTGCCGCCATGGCCAGCCCCGGGCGGTCCTTGGACCCGCTGCGGAGGGACGGGTTTCTGCTCGCCGCCCCCGGCCGCTGCATCCGCGCGCGGGACGTCGACCCGGCCGCCCGGTGCGGCGCGGCGGTGACGGCGAGCTGGAGCGCCTCGCGCTGCCCCTCCACCATGGCCTCGCTCCCGGGGATGCCCGCCCGGACCACGTACTGGTCTCCAGGGGGCTGCCCGATCGGGCCGACGGTGAAGTCTGAGGTGTTGCCGAGGAAGGTAGAGTCCATGGCGATGCTGGCGTGCTCCCCCAGGTCCTTGGGTTGCTGCCCGGGCCCGCCCTCCCCCTCCTCGTCGCTCTCATTGGCAGGTCCGCCGCCAGCGTCGGGGTCGTCGGCGAGCATGCCGCTCCTGGGGTTGCCGATCTCGGCCTTCTTGGCCACGAGGCCACGGTGCCGGTCCAGACCCGCCCCGTGCACGGCACGGGCGATGCTCTTGGGCAGGTTGAAGAGGATTTGCAGGACGAGGCGCTGCTCCTGCACAAGCCGGCGGGAGCACACGATCGCGACGATGAGCACGACGACGAGCAGGCCCGCGAAGGCGATGACGAGGCCACGGAGGCTCGTGTTGAGCACGGCGCTGAGGTCCGCGGTCAGGCGCCCGACCGACGGCTCCACCGTCTGGTTGAGGGAGCCGGCGAGCACGCCCACGGCGTTGGCGACGACGAAGCGGGCGTCGTAGTCGGACGGCAGCACGGCCGAGACGTCGCGGCCACGGAGGCCCTCGAGGCTTCCGAGGATGGTGTCGAGGAGGTTCGAGACGGACATGCCCACGCCGGTGCAGTTGGGGCCGAAGAGGAAGGAAGTGCCGCCGGGGGTGCTGGAGAGGTCCAGAGGGGTGAGGCGGATGGGGTAGCGGGCCGCGTAGCCGGAGCCGAAGGCCTCGGGCTCCTCCTCGTAGGCGCAGACGCTGTCCAGGTCGGTGATCCGCTTGTACTCGGCCGGGCTCACCGCCCTGGACGCCGCGCGGAGGGTAATGGACGCCGCGTACTGGAGCTGCGCCGCCTCCCCCAGCCGCCACAGCGTGGCGTTGCGCGACGTCACCGGCCAGGCGACGTAGGGGAAGGGCTCCGAGCCGTACGCCCTCGCGACGTCCGCGGTCGCGTTGACGCCCGGGGCAGAGCTCCTTGAGCCAGCAAGAACCGCCCGGTTGTAGGCTGCGGTGGCGTGGACCACCGCGGCGGTCTCCTGCGCCTCCCGCACCAGCTCTAGCGCAGACAGCACGGCGCCCTGGTGGCGCTTGACCGACGCCGTGGTGTCACCCACCACCACCAGGACGACCACCATCAGGACGGCGGAGAGCAGAGCCACGAGGACCGCGTTGCTCCGCATGCACGCAAAGGCCCCGCTGGGATGCCGCGCGAGGTTCTCGATGCGCCGGCGGGCGGCCTTGAGGGCGCCCGCGGAGGAGAAGGAGGACTTGGAGCGGGCGTCGTCGTTGACGCTCGCGTTGTCGCGCGTTGAGGCCCCGCCCTGGGCCGAGAGGCGGCGCTTGGCGCCCTTGGCCGGCACCCCGGCGGCGGCGGCGGCCGCGTCGGCGATGCGGCTCTGGAACACCCCGGTGTCGCTCTTGCTGACGGACGGGTCCCGCGTGGTGCCGCTGGCAACGGCACCGCGCGCGGCGGGGGACATCCCGATCGGGTCCGAGGCACGCGAGGCTGCCTTGCGGTTGGCGCCGACGGCGGCGGCCGCGGCCTTACCCTGGTCGCGGCTCGTCCAGCAGACAAGGACGCCGGTCGGGTCGGTGGGCGTGGGCTTGGGGAGCGCGTAGCATCGCACCGTGATGGGGACGGCGTTGGCGTAGGTGCTGCCGATGTTGAGCCGGGAGGAGCCGTGGCGGAGCAGGGCCGGCGGGCCGGAGGCAGAGCCGCGGCGGGCGGCCCCGCCGGCGCCGCTCTCGTCGAGGAGGCCGTCGAGGAGGTCGTCGGAGATCGAGGGCCGGCGGGGGCGGCCGATGGACGGGCGGCGGGGCGGTGCCGGGGGGCCGTCGCCCGAGCTGGTCCGTCTGGGGCGCGAAGCCGCTACTGCGGCGTTTGTGGGGGACACGGGGAGGATTCCCACCGAGCGGCCGAGGGGGGACGGGAGGCCGCCGCCGTCCGTGGCGTCGGCGGCGTGGTAGGGAGCGCCCGGGAAGTCCGGCGGCGCGGCCTCGCCCGCGCCCTCTTGCCCCTGGTCAGGGGGCACCAGGAAGGCCCTGGTGGGCTTGGCGAAGGCGGCCTGGAGCCGGAGCGGCATGTCTGCCGCCCACGCAGGCACCCCCTCGAACTGGGCCGTGCCGCCCCTCTTGCTCTGCCCAGGCCGCTGGTAGAGGGACCGCTGAGCGACGCTGGCGGCGGCGCCGTGAGGCGGGGCTGCCCTGTGCGCGTGGCGCTCCTCGTCGCTGGTCGGGCGCAGAAAGAGCTGGGGGAGGATCATCGCGCCGGTCACCGCGCCCTGCTCCACGTCCATCCCGGACACCCCGATGATCTCGCAGGTGCGGCGGCAGGCGGCGGTGATCGCGAAGTCGTACGAGTCGTCGCCCACGATGATCATCCCCTCGTCGCTGTTGACCGTGCTGATGATGCCGGTCAGCTTGGGGCGCACGTCCTGCACTGACGGCGGCGTCTCGAACAGGCGAAAACGCACCGGGAAGATGGTGGCGTCGGCGTGCCGCGCGACGAGGAAGCGAGTGCTGTCCAGCAGGCGCGCCGTGCCGGTGCGGAGGAAGCGCTGCAGGAAGCGGTCGTGCACGGCGGCGATGGGC
>Ga0136560_1000214_pt1 | contig 26820 bp, 13 predicted proteins | sample AntRauMeHopE1497_FD_104925 | JGI IMG/M metagenome (GOLD analysis project Ga0136560, IMG submission 104925) | Saline lake microbial communities from Rauer Islands, Antarctica - Metagenome Hop E1 #497 | ecosystem: Environmental > Aquatic > Non-marine Saline and Alkaline > Saline | place... | reverse complement strand
GGGAGGCCGAGGAGGAGGCCGAGGAGGAGGCCGAGGAGGAGGCCGAGGAGGAGGCCGAGGAGGAGGCCGAGGAGGAGGCCGAGGAGGAGGCCGAGGAGGAGGCCGAGGAGGAGGCCGAGGAGGAGTCAGCAGGGGTCAAGAGCTCAGGGGCGCCGGTCGCGGCGGCGGGGCCGTCAGACGACGACGCCGCTGCCGCCGCCTTTGGCGGGGCCGGGGCGGCTCCTTCTGGGAGCGAGGTCGCGATGGCTAGCATGTTCGGCGACTCGTCAGCGTCGGGGTGGGACGTGGCCGAGGAGGAGGCGACGCCAGCGGCGGCTGAGGCGGCGCCGGGTGCGTCGTCGGACGAGGGCGTGAAGGCAGCGCTCGAGGGGTGGCTCGGCGCGTCGTCGGGCGGGGGCTGGGGCTCCGAGAGCCTCGGAGAGGCGGAGGAGGAGGCTGAGGAGGAGCCGGCGGGCGGCGGTGGCGATGCCGCCGCGGAGCCGGCCGAGGCACCGGACGACGCCGCCGGGCCCGCGGGGAGTGATGATGACGAGGACGCGCACGCTGAGGTGTCGATGGCAAGCATGTTTGGCGGCAACGACGACGCGGCTGGCTGGGACGCCGCCGAGTCCCAGCCCGCGCCGCTCCCCGTGTCCAGCCCGGTCAGCTCGCCCGGCGGTGGCGCCGTTGCTGCCTCTGAGCTATTCACCCCGCCGGGTGCCACAACCGCGGGGCGCGAGGGAGTGCCGGGCGCCTTTGCGGCTGAGCCCGGCCCGTTCGTGCCTGCAGGCGCCATCCCTCTCAGACCAGAGGAAGTCATGGGCGGAGACGATTGGGATGATGAAGATTGGGCCGACAGCTGATCGGGCAACACCTGGCCGTGGGCACGACGCTGCCTTTGGGCGGAAGCAGAACCAGAGTTCACCCGCCCCCTACGTACGTGCACTCTCGCCCAAGCACCCAGGCGAGCGCACGGCCGCAGACCTTCCCCCACGCTCTCGGTCGGCCCTGCCTTGAGAGAACTTTCGTTCACATCGGCCGAAAGTCCAGTCAGGAAGCCGGATGAGGGCTTCGTTCGGAGCGAGGCGCGTGCTTCGCAGCGGGACGGCCGTTTCCCGGTCGTCAGCGGCGTCTGCTGGGGTGGCATGGCCGTGTTCGGCGTCTCGGGCGGTTGCAAGCGCGGTCAGGCCGCTGCCCCCAGCGCTTGCAGCAGGTGAAGCGGCGCGTCCGTCAGCTGGCAATCAATGGCCGCACGCGGGCCGCAGGGCCAGAGCGATCGATGCCGCCCCCATCTCGGTGCGGTGGGCGTCGTCAACCCCGGCTTCCGGCGATGGTGCGGCTGGTGCGGCCGCGGTGGACGCTGACGGCACAAAGTCTGCCAGGCCAAACCGCCCCCTGACTCCGTCCCGGCTGGTGCGAGCGTACAACCAGCTTTCCAAGATGAAGCTGTCCGTCTTTGTCACGGGCACGGCCACGCTGGGCTTCATGACCGCGGGTCCGCCCATCTCGGTGCCGGCGCTCCTCGGCGTGACGTTGGGAACGTACCTTTGCTCCGCCTCGGCCGGGACCTGGAACCAGATCTACGAGATCAAGAACGACTCGCTCATGACGCGGACCCGGGCGAGGCCGCTGCCGTCCGGGAGGCTGTCCCCGGCGCACGCGGCCGCGTTCGGCGCCACCGCGGGCCTCGCCGGCGTCGGGCTGCTCGCCGCGGCGTGCAACCCGCTCACGGCCGCCCTGGGGGCGGCGAACATCGGGCTGTACTCGCTCGTCTACACGCCCATGAAGCAGAAAACAATCTGGAACACCGAGGTCGGGGCAATCGTCGGCGCAATCCCGCCCCTCATGGGCTGGGCCGCCTGCACCGGCTCCATCACCGCGGACCCCGCGGGCGTGGCTCTCTTCGCCGCGCTCTTCCTGTGGCAGATGCCCCACTTCTACGCTCTGGCGTGGCGCCACAGGCGGGACTACGAGGTCGGCGGATACCAGATGGTCTCCCTGGGAGACCGCGGGGGCGCCCGCACCGCGGCGAGGACGCTCTTCTACTCGGCGGGCCTCGCCGCCTTCCCCGTGGCCACCACGCTCGCCGGCGTCACCGGCCCGATGTTTCTGCTCGAGGCCTCGGCAGCCAACGTTCTCTTCCTGCGCAAGGCGTGGCAGTTCTACCGCGACCCCACGGACGACACGGCCCGCGGCGTGTTCTTCGCGTCGCTCTGGTACCTGCCAGTCCTCATGCTGTGCCTGGCATTCCACTCCCACCGCTGGAAGAAGGTCACGGCCGACGAGGAAGACAGGCTGGCCGACGCCGCGGCCGCTGGCGCCGGGCAGGACGTCGACGCCCGCGAGCGCACCGCCCGCTGGCTCGACGAGGTCGACCTGGGCCTCGCAACGGCGTTTGCCGACGACCCGGCCTCGCGCTGGCTCAGCTCGGGCCTCTCCGCGACGGCGGCGCGCGCCCGGCGCGTCCTGCGGTCGCACTGCCCCCACGAGATGCTGGTGGCGGCGTCGGGCGGCGCCGAGGACACCGCGGGGGGCAAGGAGCAGCCGGCGCAGGCGTTTGCGACGGCCGCCGCGAATCGCGCGTGCCCCGTGACCCACCAGACCCAGGCTTCGGCGGCGAACGCCGCCAAGAGCCTGCCGTGCCCGGTTGTCGAGGTCGAGTCCGCGGCGCAGTCGGCCAGGGACAAGGTCGCCGCGCCGGACAGCCGCGCTGCGTGATTGGCCCTGCCTCAGCCCCGAACCACTGACACCCGGCGCCACACCCCGCACACCAGCCCTGTGCGAAGCATGGCAGATGTGCCTCCGGCGCCCGTCACAATGTACATTGATACCGTGAGGGCGCTGGACACGCACGCTTGTGGCCGCGATAACCGATGCGCGAGCCCCAGCCACGGCTACCGCGCGGTTCGCGGCTCGCAGATGCTCCGGGAGAACGAGGCGTTTGTGCGGGCGATCTACGAGGCGCAGAAGGAGGGACGGGTCCGCGAGATGGCGGTGTACTTGGAGCGGCTGACCTCATCGGTCACCAGGATGGGCAAGCTCCTAGATCTGCAGCGCATGTGCACGCCTGAGCTCCCAGAAAGGAGAGAGGTGAGGCATGTGCTGATGCTGGGGCGTGCGCACGAAGCGCCTGGCGCGAGGCAATCCCCGCCCCGAGTTCAAACTTGCTCGCGCAGCTGCGGCCTCCCCGGGAGCAAGACCGCGAGCCCGAGGTGGACAGGACGCTGGCCGTTATGGCCACGATGCACGCCGTCGCGCCCGCCAACCCTTCGCCGTTCGCGGCTGAGGCGGCGGTCGAACCCGACGTGGCGGCCGCGCCGGCGCCACCGCAGCCCGCTCAGCCCGATGTTCCGACCAAGCGGCATGTCTGGACAGACGCCGAGCTGAGCCGGCTGCACGCGGCGATTGAGCGGGACGGCATCGGCAGGCATGGTGAGCACGTTGCGTTGCTGCCTTTTTGGTCGCGTTCCGGGTGTGCAGCTCGCACACGATCCATTCAGAAGTGTCGTTTGGCGTTACCCTTCGCCGCAGAGAACGCGGCGCTCGCGGCGCGGGTTGGCGGCGTGACTTCGGAGCAGGTGCGGATCCGTTTGCGGACGGAGCAGCGGGCGGCACGGAGGCGTGGCGGCGGGGCAGCGGGCGGGACAGCCGGCGCGGTGCCACGCTTGGCAGGCCACGGGAGGCGGCCGGCTGCTCGGCAGCCCAGACGGGCCTCGTCGTCGTCCTCGTCGGCGGCTGCTTCGTCGCTGACCCCCGTCCCGGCCTCTTCCTGCCTCCTCCCGCTCGCCCCGTCGCTCCACAGCGGCCTGCTGCAGTTGGGGTCCCACATCCCGGGCGCAGCGGGCGTGGGTCTCGGGTTTGGGGGCACGCTGGGGGCGGCGCTGCTGCCGTCGCGGGGGCTGCCGCTTCCCGACTCGGACACGCTCGGCGGGCCGACGGACACCATCATGTGACGCGCCTCGGCAGTGAGCGTGATGTGTGGTTGTGCGGTGTCGCAACGGCGGCCGCGCTCGCCTCCCGTCGCCGGCTCTGCCGCGTCGCTCGCGTGCGGGTCACTCGATCGTCATGACGTTGGCACCGCCCACCCTGGTGACGTCGAGCCCGGCGCCCCCCTGCGTGGCGGCTGCGGCCGCCTCGTCCCGCATCGCCGTCGCCCTGGCATCGAGCAGCTTGGCCGTGCCCTCGAAGAGCCTCCGCTGCGCCGCGTGCTCTACCGCGAAGTGCTGGATCTCCCTCTGCCGCACCGCGAGCACGCTGGAGAGCTTGTCCGCCCTGTCGGCCGACTCTGCGAGCAGCTTCTCGTGCGACTGGAAGTCTCTCATCAGCCTCGTCTCGCCCGAGCGGCACTCCCGCTCCGTGTCAGCCCGCGCGGCCCGGGCCTTGACCACGGAGATGAGGGTGACGAGCTGCTGGTACTGCTGCTCCGAGCCGACGGCGTCGCCCTGGTACGTGTCGGCGTCCCGCTCGAGCCGGGCCCGCCGCGAGGTGAAGCCGGCCGCCTCGGTGGAGAACTTGGCCTTGGCCTTCTTGTGGGAGGCCTCCACGTCAGCGAACTCGGTGCGGACCTGCGGCGGGGGGACAGGGCACGGACAGGGTCGGGCCAGGGGAGGGAAGGGGCCGGGGCAGAATTGTCGGCGACTCGGCGGCTGTGTCGTGCACCCCTGGGCTCTGCCCACTCCACGGGCTCTACCGGCGCGTCTCACCTTTCGGAGCTCCGAGACGATCGGCGAGATGGCCTTGACCTGTGCCTGGATGTCGCTGACGAGTCGGGAGATCTCCTCGAGCATGGCCCCCTTGGTCGCGTCGACGTGCTCCTTCTGGCTGGACAGCTTGTCGATGGCTGACTCAACGAGGGTGTACCCCGACACGCCGCGACGCTCCTCGAGGCGGGTGAGGACCTCGTCGACGTCTGCGGGGAGCGGCGCAGGGCGGGGGAGTTCGGGTAGGGGCGCGGCGCAGGGCGGGGGAGTTCGGGTAGGGGAGCGGCGCAGGGCGGGGGAGTTCGGGTCGGGGAGCGGCGCAGGGCGGGACAGTTCGGGTAGGGGCGCGGCGCGGCGAGCCGGCCGGGCCCGCGGTGCTCCGCGCGGCTCTGCCGGGGCGCGGTCTCACTTCCTGCCCTGCTCTTGAGGATCTGCTCCGTGCGGCCGAGGACTGCCGTCTCCGCCCTGGTGTCCGCCTGCTCCGCCTTGAGCCGCTTGACGTCCTGCAGCTTGGTCCTCACCGACGCCGCGTAGGCCGCGAAGTCCTCCCTGCGCATGTGCCGCGCCCCCGCCATCTCCGCGAGGCGTGCCTCCCGTCGCTCCACCTCCGTCCGCGCCTCCCCCACGGCCCGCAGCGCGCCCTCCACCTCCACGGCCTTGTCCTGCAGCTTTCGCACCACGATGAGGCTCTGCTTCCAGAACAGGCCCAGGCGGGAGTCCCCCGAAGCCTCCTCCCGCCGCGCGAGCCGGTCCACGGCGTCAGCGAGCCGCCCGTCGGCGCCCCGCACCTCTGACTGCAGGCGTGACACGTCATCCATGGAGCGCCGCGGCCCGCTCAGCTGCTCCTGCAGCCGCGCCAGCGTCGACCGCCGGGACTCCAGGGCCTGGGGAAGCGACTTATCGAGCAGCGTTGCGTGGTCCTTGGCCTCTCGACGCGCCGCAGCGACGAGATCCTCGGCCGTGGCATCGGCCCGGCTCTTGGCCCGTGCCTCGGCGAGGCGGCGCGCCGCGGCGCGGTGCTTCGCCTCGGCCTCGGCCAGGGCGGCGCGCTGCTCCCCGAGCCGGTCGGCGAGCTTAGCCTCCTGCTCCTGCTCCTTGCGGAGCGCCGATGTCGCGTCAAACACGGCCTGGAAGCCACGCAGGCTCGACGTCTTGGTCTTCAGCGAGTCGATGCGGCCCAGGAGCTGGCGCTTCTCGCTCTCGAGCTGCGTGATCTCGCGCTTGAGCTCGCCGGGGTCGGTGGCGTCGTCCCGCATCGCGTCCACGGCCTTGTGGGTCTCCCGGAACTCCTCCTGCAGGTCGCGCATCTGCTCCAGCAGCGTCTGCGTCGTCTCGTCGTGCATGTACTCGGGCGGGACCTGGACGTCGAGCAGGAACTTGGCAACATACGCCCGCTTCTTGAGCAGCGGTAGCCTCGACAGCACGTACTGCAGGATCGGGTAGATCCGGCCGCGCTCGCCGGCGAGGAGGGCGTTCTGGAAGATCTCCCTGCGACGGACCGGCCGGGGCAAGGCGCGCGGCGTGGGGGCGGGCAGCCGAGGGCACCGGTCGGCAAACGGTTTTCCGGCGGCTCCTGCTCGCCGGGCGCGACCCTCGCCCGCGTCCCGGCCGGAGCTCTCACTGGCCTTCAGGGTCGGGCGGCACATCTACCATCAGCACGCGGCGCAGGAACTGGAGCATGCGAGGCCCGCCGACCTCGCGCGGCTCATCCCGGACATCCACCCTGTGTGCCTCGTCCAGGTGCGCAAAGACGTCATTCAGGAGCTGCAGCAGCTCCACCGGCCGGAGCTCATCGAACGTCACCTGCGCGAGGAGCGAGGGCGGGGCTTTCGATCTCGCGCGGGGCCGCGGGGAGGGGCAGGCGGCCGGGAAACGACCGTTTGGGCTCACCAGCGAGAGGTCCTTGCTGAAAGGCGGCTCGTTGAGCTTGGCAACGATCTGCTGCACGTTCACGGCGTCCGCCATGGCCGGGCCCGCGCTTCGGCAGGGACTTCCGGTGTGGGGCGGGGGCGCCGGAGTGCCGTGCAGAGTTCGACCGTCGGGCCGCCTCGCAGTGAGAGCGAGCCGTGCGCACAAAGCCGTGGACAGTTCTTTATCTGCAAAGTCACTCGATTGGCCGGGCGGGCACCCCGGGCGGCGGTCAGTCGAGCTCGGCCACCCGGCGCCGCCCCTGCGTCGCGCGCTCAAGGTCTGCGGTGCTCGCCGACGCGACGGACCTGGGCGGGCGGACCGCCGAGGCCGCGGGCGCCGGCCGCGCCCTGGGCTCCGGCTCGAGGCCCGCCAGCTTCCTTGCCTCGTCCCGCTCAGCCTGTTTTTCTGCCTCGGCCTCCCGCTCCCTCGTCCTCCGCTTCGCCTGTGTCAGCCCGTCCCCCATGCCCACGTGCACTGACTCGATCCGGAAGACCTCCTTGTCCGCCTCCCGCGCGGCCTTGTTGTCCTTGGTCGCGCGCAGCCTCTGCAGCAGCACGTCTGTTGCAACACCCCCCGGGGCGAACAGGTCCACCGTCGCCTCGGCCGCCAGCACGCGGTCGAGCTCCTCGCCCTTGATCCAGCGCTTCCGCCTGCCGTAGTCGTACTCGGCGTGGGAGACCTTGCCGCTGCGGGGGCCGAGAGGGGAAGAACGCGCGAGCGGGGGGATCGAGACAAGCGACAACGACGGGGCAGCAGCGCGCTGCGCACACGCTGCGACCAATAGGCGCGCCAGGCACGCCGTCATGGCCGGCGTGGGGCCGCGCCTCAGCGTGGCGGAAGCTCACTTGGGAAAGGTGTGCCTGACGTGGCCGTGAAGCTTCCCGTTGGCAAAGGTGCCTGCGAGGCTGTCGCCCACGGCCATGTACAGCGTGCCCGGCCCCTCCTTGACGTTGTGGTCGTACCCTCCCTCGTATCGCTCCGCCACGTGGGCCATGGCGGTGGCGCCTCGGCGGCGCATCTCCACCTCTTTCTGCCGCCTGGTCATGATGACATCGACGCCGAAACCGTGCCGGACGCCCATGTCAAACGTCCCCGCGAAGGACCGACCGTCGCAGCAGATGAACTTGCCCTCCCCGTCCATCTCACCACGCGTCCACATCCCGTCGTAGATGCAACGGCCGACGTTGCCCAGGTGCGACCGCTTCAGCGGGCACACGTACCGACCCCCCCCCGAGTGGCCCCACGAGCACACCCCGCGGCCGTGAAACCGCCCGTCCTCCACCTGCCCCTCGAACCGGATCCCGTCCGGACCCGGTCCGATGAAGATCCCAAACCCGGTCATGCGGTCCTGGAACCAGTCCCCCTCGTACCGCGCCCCGTTGCTCCACACCCGGATCCCCCTCCCGTGCCGCTTCCCGTCCGCCGCCGGGACCAACACTCCCCCCCTCTCCGGGTCGTCCCACTCCGACCCCACGAGCATCCGTCCGTACGACCTGTTCAGCGCCACCAGCCGCTGCCGCGCCTCCTGCGCCATGGGCGACTTGGTGTCGTACGCCGCGTTCAGAGCCTGCCGTCGCTCCCGAGCGTCCTGCTGCCGCCGCTTCAGGCCTGACACCTTCCCCTTGCTGGACCCCCACCGCATCCCCGCCGTCCCAGCCTCGTCCGCCTCGTCCCTGTCGTCCCGCCGCCACTTGATCCCCGTCCGAAGCAGGGCCCAGAAATCGCCCTCGTACCAGCCGCCGCCCCCGTGCTCGTACCTGCCCCTCCCGCAGAAGCGACCCCGGCGGAACTGACCCACGTACCGGTCGCCCTGCGCCAGCTGCAGCGACCCCTCCCCCTCGAACACGTCATCCTCGAACTGACCCACGTACGTGTCACCCGCCGCCGTCCGCAGCACGCCCCGCCCGCGCATCCGGTCCTCCGCCCACTCCCCCTCGTACTCGGCGCCCCCCGCGAACACCCTCCGCCCCACCCCGTGCCGCTGACCCATGCGCCAGCCCCCCCTGTACGTGCCACCGCGCCGGTAGAGCCGCTCCCCCTCTCCGTGCGGCTCCCCGCGCCGCCACTGCCCCTCGTACCAGCCCCCCGCGGTGAACTGCACCCGCCCCTGCCCCGAGCGCAGGCCCCTGACCCACTCCCCCACGTACGTGTCGTCCCGCCGCCGCAGCGTCCCCGACCCGTGGTATCGGTCCGCGTCGAACGCCCCCTCGAAGACCCCGCCCTCCCCGTCCAGCAGCAGCCCCGTCCCCTGCTTCAGGCCGCCCACGAACTCGCCGCTGTACTTCCACCCGATGATGGGGCGCCCCGCGACCCTGTGCTCCGCGAGCGAGAGGATCCCGCGCCCGTCGAAGAGATCACCCTTGAACAAGCCTGCGACCGCCCCGCGCAAACGATCAAACGTAAAGCCCGCGCCTTTGAGCGGCTGCACGCCGCGCCGGGTGCCCGGGCGGTCGCGTCGCGCACGCCCGGCAACGGCTCACCGCTGTAAACGTCCCCGTTGGATTTGCGCAGCTCGCCGCGCCCGTGCCGCATGTTGTTCAGGAACTCCCCGGTGTAGACGTCGCCGTTGGGCATCCGGAGGCGCCCCTTCTTGAACACGAGCACCTCGCCGCTCGGCGAGACCTCGGTCCGCCAGCCGGTGTCATCGCCGTCGAACAGCTCCGGCTCGGGCGCCAGCATGGCCTCTCTCCGGCCTCCTAGGCAGGAACCGCGTGTGCCGGGGCGGCTCGAGCTCAGGCTGTGGCCGGCCGCGAACAGAGCGGGCGCTCCTCGCGCCCGAGGCCAACCCCACCACGACGGCACTCTGAGCCGCCGCACGGCCGTGGGGCTGAGACCTTCCTTCAGCGGGCAGGCGCACACTGCTGGGAAACCGGCGAGCTGGGGAGGCGAGCGCTTGCGATGTCGATTGCCAAGTCGCTGGCACGCGCCATGGCGGCCGGACGCGAGCGCGCGACGGTCGCAGTGCCCAGGGTCAATCCACTAGGCATGATGCTGGGGGATGCGGCCGCCAGGATCCCGATGTTCGACGCGCCGGACAGCTACGTGCCGATGTACGGCTTTTTCAAGCCCGAGGACGCCGAGGCGTACGTGGTGACCACGGACGAGCTGTTCGGCGGGCGCAGCCGCGCGTCGATGCGCGTGAAGGAGTACCGGTACTTCATGGCCGGCGTGTTCGAGGGCGAGGTGGACTGGACCTCGGACGACCGGGAGTCCCGCGGCGGGTTCTGCAACGTGCGCACGCGCGAGCGCAAGCCCTTGCGGCAGGACGAGGAGATCATGATGGGCACCGAGGCGGTGCAGCTGCGCGTGAAGACGGACGGACGGCCGTTCTTGCTGAACTTCCAGTGCTCGAACTCGACCGATGAGGACGTGTGGCAGGCCGAGGTGCGGACTGCGCCGGGGAGGTGGGAGACGCTCGCGCTCCCGTGGTCCGGGTTCGCGCACGTGTCGCGGGGGCTGGTTCGGGAGACGCAGATGGACCTGCAACCGCACAAGATCGACGGCCTCGGCCTCACGGTCGCGGATGGCTCCAACGGCCCCTTCCGGTGCGAGCTCCAGTGGGTCCTGGCCCTGAAACAGTGGGACGAGGCGCGCTGGGGCATGGCGCGGCGGGCGGCATCAGCCATCATGACCGAGACCGAGGCATGGGCACGGTCCTCCGCCGGACCAGCCTCGGCCAAGCCCAAGCCCAGGGGCGTGGTAGGGCGGGTCAGCGGGGTCATCGACGGCCTGAACGGGCCCAAGGCGGGGCAGGACGCCGACGGGCGCCGCGTGACGCCGTACGCCATGACAGACGAGCAGCGCTCCCGCTGGCGCAACGCCCGGGACCGGGCCGGGCGCAGGCGCATCATGGACGAGTACCTCCGCAAGGAGGGTAAGCCCGGCGGCGGAAGCGAGTGAGCGCGCGCGCCGAAACAAGCGACGGCGGTGCTGCTCGCCCGACGAGGCTCGGCTCAGGCGCGCCACGCGGAGCCCAGCGACGCAGCGCATGCACGCAAACGTTTCAACAAGGCGGGGGCGGGTCACACACAGAGCGGGGCTGGGGCGCCCGATGGTCAGGCGTCGGCGCTTGTGAGGCGCTCGATCATGTCCTCCTGGTCGGCCAGCACGCGCGTCAGGGAATCAAACTCGGCCTGAAGGCGCTCCTGCTCCGCCATCTTTTCGCTCACGAGTGCCCCGAGCTCGGCCTCGAGCCTTCTGCGGCGCTCGGGCTCGGCGTCGACGAGGTTGCGCCTCCCGATGGCCTTGAGCTTGACCTTCTCGATGGAAGCGGCCTGCTTCTCCAGGATCTCCACCAGCGATGCCACCAGCTCGGCGAACTGGCGGATGCCTGCGGCGGGAGCCGGGGGGAAAAGGCGAGGCCACGGCCGTTGGCTAGGCATGACATCGCGAACGGCCAGGACAGCCACGACGCAACTCGAAGCCATGCGCGCGCCCAGCTAGCGTAGTTCAGACTGCCCGCAGCTCCCCGTTCGGCCAGCGTGCGGGTGGCTCACTGTCCGAGAACTCCCCGCACTCCTTCTCGAGCTGCTCGGCCTTGGCAAACTTGGCCGGGTCCAGCACCCGGATCCGCCCCTCGTCATCAAAGGTGATGGTGGGCCTGTCCATTCCTGCCGAGTGCGGGCGCCTCCCCTTGGCTTGCGGGCCGTCGGGGCAGGAAGCAGAGGCGCCGGTCGAAACTCCCGCAAGCACGGTAGTCGTTGGTCTCCCCAATCAGCTGCACTTCTCCGCTGACTGGCCGGACTCGGCTCCTCATCGCGAACTAGCCACCCGCTGATCTTCGTGTGGTGCGAACGCGCTTGCCAGGCCCGGGCGGACGGCTATCACTTGCGTGTCGCCTCGTTGAACCATGAGGCGCTCCGGCGAGTCCGAGGAGGGTCCTTCGGGGCGCTCCACCGGGCAGGGGTCGTCCCGAACGATTTCAAGCCTCGACAGGGTTGGTGCAGTGCTCAGGGAGGCGGTCTACCGCCTGGCGAGGCGGCCGTGGCCCTTTGCCTGGGTGTCCCGCCTGCTTCAGGTTCTCTTCGCGCTCCAGGTCGTCGGTCTCACGGTGAGCAAGCGGGGCAGGGGTGTGAAGGACGCTGCACCGGCCCGGAAATCGTGCCAGGGATGGGCAGGGGCGTGCATGGGGCGGACGGAAGGGGTATGGTGAACCGTCCGGGGCGAAGGGAAGCAGCCGAGTCGCAAACGTCCCGCTGCCCTCGCCCTTCCGCTGCCCTGGCGGGACTCCGCGCCAGCGTACAGTCGCCGGGGCATGAGGAGGGGCCTCTGTTTCCCGAACGCCCTACTGAGCACCTAGCCGGCCCGGCTCCTTCCTCCGTGCCCGCAGGTGGACCCGAGCCTGCGCTGGTCCGCCACGTTTCGGTTGTGGGCCATCCGCCTCTTGGGCGGGCTCCTCGCGCCTAGCGCCGCCGCGAACCTCGTCGGTACGCCATCAGCATTCCTGGTGCCGTTCTGGGCGTCCGTGGTGGCGCTTCTCGTGGTGGTGCTCGGCGCGGCGGGACTTGCAGCTGCCGTCTTTTCAGGCCGCTCAACGCCTGGCGGGCTGCTTTGGACCGTCCGCGTTGTGCTCCGTTCGATCGTGATCCCGTTGTTGCCCTCCATCGTGGCGTCCGTGCTGTCGCCCCTGCGGTGCATCTATGACGGGACAGGCGTCGCTCCAGGGGAGCCCCCGACCATCGGCGTGATAGGCTTCGGCGGCGTGTTTCCGGGCACGAGCGCGCTGGACACATCCGTGGGTGTTTCGCTGTACCCGCTGTCCGGGAGCTCGACGCTCACGCTGGCGCCTGCTGCGCCGGCGCTCGGCGAGGATGCTTCCGGCGCGTTGCAGCTCGTCGTGGACGCCGGACCGGTGCAGTGCTGGGCCTCGGGATCGCCCATCCTGGCAGCGGCGGTGATGGCTGCCATTATTCTGCCGACGGTGCTGCCCGCGATCATCATGGCCGCAACGGTGCCATTCACCACCGCGCCCCTCGTTTTCGACGCCTTCGCCACCCCGTCGCCCACTTCGGCATTCACCACGTACGTGTGCATCTGCGCGGTGGCCGTTGCGCAGGCGCTGCTGCCCCCGATCCGCTTCTGGCAGCACGTCGCGCACATCGCCGCTGGCTCCTTTGGCGCGTGGGTCGTCCTGCGGCGGTACCCGTTCATCTGGACGTCGACGAACTTCCTCGTCGGCGGGGCCCTCGTCGCGGTGGCGTGGGGGGGCATCATGGGCTTCGTCGTGGAGCAGGTCAAGCTGACGGGAAGCGCGCTCACCAACGCAGAGATCGTCACGGCCGTCGGTGGCCTCCTCCTCCCCATCGTCGCCGTCGTGGGTTCGTACCGCGCGGCACTGTCCGTGGTGGCCCGCGCGGCGCACCCGGACGGCGCGTCAGCAGACCTTGAGGAGACGGTGCTGGCAATGAAGTCGTCCCATTACCTCATGGACAAGGCTCACTCCAGCATGGCGGGGGGCCGGCGCAGGCGCAACTCGGACCACCGTGCCGGCCGGGTGGCCTCCCGCGCTTCTATCGAGGGCTCCATCGCGTCGGACGGGGGCACCGAGACGGCTGACAACTCCGCGAACGTCACGCCTCGGGAGGGCAGGGGGCCCTCCCCGATGGGCTCCAGCCCGCCGAGGCTGCCGGGAGCCCGGCTCGGGGCGATGTCGAAAGTCATGTCGGACGAGGAGGAGGTGGTGTTCGACCAGCCGTGGGCGGCTGAGCTTGCCGCGCGGTGGGTGATGCAGCCTGCCCTCGAGGCCGCCGCCTCGCAGCTCGGCGCCCTGGTGGCATCGGGCGCCGTGTCTTCCGCCTCGGCGAGCGACCAGCGCGGGAGGTTGGGCGGCGGCGGGGCCGGGGGCGGCGGGGGCGACGGCGGAGCCGGCCTGTCTGGCGCTGGCTCCACTCTCGGCGGTCCCACCGGCTTCCGCGGCACCGTCGGCGCAAGCGGCATGCCCCTCGCCGTCGGGGACGGCGGGGACGACAACGAGTCCGTAGCGGGCGGCGAAACTGCGCCCCTGGCGATGCGGGTGGGCCTGCTCGCCCTGACCAAGGCAGCCGGAACCGACGCCCTCAACCGCGCCGAGGCGGTCTGGGACACGGCCACGGGGGAGCACGCGCGGTCCCCGTGGATCTGGATCGCCTACGCGTCCTGGCTCACCGACGTGGCGGGCGACTCCGCCCGGGCAACCGCCGCCGTGTCGGCAGCCTCCCGCCTCGAGGTCGGCTGGCTCGACCGCGTCCTCCTCTACATCGTGGAGCGACGCCTCGTCCTCTCCCGCGCCGGGGCCACCCACGGCACCGGGTCCGGCCTCGACCTGGCCGGGTACGTGGAGTTCACCCGCCAGATGCGCATGGCGCTCAAGTCCCACCGCCGCGTCCTCCTCCGCATCCGGTCCTTCTGGCGCACCGTGCAGGCCCTCAAGGACCGCCGCAGGGCCCTCCTCAAGCAGCGCGCGGGCAGCTTCGCACGCGTCGCCCTGGGCGTGGCGAGGTTCCGGCGGTCCCTCTCCAAGCAGTGGCAGGGCCTTGCGCTCGCCGTCGGCCCCTTGGCCGGTTCCCACCACCCCATCACCTCCCACAGCGGTATCCCTATCACCGTTCCGGAGAGCGACGCCGGCGTACCCTCGCTCACCGGGCCCAAGGCGGGGTGGCACCACCCGCAGTCCTCCCTCGGCGCCCTCTTGCCCGGCCACGCCCACGCCTCCGCCGACGGCGTGCCCGACCTCACGGCGCGGAGCCGGTTTGGCTCGGTCGTCGGCCCCGCGGCCTCCGCCGCCGCTGCAGCCCGCACCCGCGTCGCAGCCTCCTCCTCCATCCGCCTCCCCCTCCGCCGCCTCTCCCGCCAGTGCGCCCTCGTCGACGCGGACGCTCGCACCGCCGAGACCGTCTACCGCGCCCTGATCGAGCGCTACCCCTCCAACACCAAGGTCCTCCGCGCCGCCGCCCGCTTCCTCATGGACGTGCAGCTGGCCCAGGCAGAGGGGGAGAGGTACGTCGCGGAGGCGGACAAGATCGAGACGGAGGGAGCCGAGGACGAGGACGAGCGGGGGGAGGGCGGCACGCTCGCGGGCCGGGCGGGGGAGCTCAGCATCACCACCGCGGTGGACGACGCCACCGACGCGCTCGTGGTCATCAACGCCAAGGGGATCATCCTCAGCGCGAACTCAAACACCCGGCGCATGTTCGGCCGCGCCGAGTCGGAGCTCGTCGGCCGCAACGTCAGCACGCTCATGCCCCCCACCTACGCGCACCAGCACGACCGCCACCTCAGCCGCTACCTCTCCACGGGCGAGGCGCACGTGCTGGGGAGTGTCCGGCGCGTCGAGGGGCTGCACCGCGACGGTTTCACGTTCCCGATCGAGATCGCGATCAACCGCGTCGACACGCCCCAGGGCATCACCTTTGCTGGCGTGATCCACCAGCTCAAGGAGGAGGAGGCGTGCGGCGAGGTCACGCTCAACCGCCGCGGCATCGTGGTGACGTGCAACCGCACGTTCGCCAAGCAGTTCGGCTGGAGCATCCGAGCCGTGACGGGCAAGAGCGTGCGCCGCTTCATGCCCCGGAAGGACCAGAAGCGGTACGAGGCGACGGCGCGGCGCGCGGGGGCCGCGGGGCAGGCCACCAGCCTCGCCCAGGCGTGGAAGGACGGCCTGTCCAGGCACGGCATGTGCTTCCCCATCGCCGTCGAGGCCTCACTGGAGGGGGAGGGCCCCGCCGCCCTCATCCGGTGCCGCGTCACCGAGCTCGCGTCCGCCCACGGCGTGCTCAACATGAACGGCAGGGGCATCGTGCAGAGCTGCAACACGGCTCTGCTGGCGCTCTTCGGCTTCTCGGGGACATCGGACATCGTCGGCCGCAACGTGACCTGCCTCATGCCGGAGCCGTACGCCACGTTCCACCAGTCGTATATCGACCGCTTCCTGGCCACGGGGACGGGCCGCATCGTCGGGGGCGGCGGGCGGTACGTGCAGGGGAAGCGAGCGGACGGGCAGCCGCTTGACATCTTCCTTCGTGTCTCGGCGGTGAGAGACGCCAAGGGGAAGCGGCTCTTCGCGGCGCAGGTCGAGCTGGCGTCGAGACACCTGGCGGCCACGGTGGCGGCGGCGGCGGCGAGGGACGCGGCGGCGGCGGGCGGAAGCAAGGAGTCGGGCGACGCCGCCGCCGCCGCCGCGGCGCAGCGCGCCCGAGCCGTGCCCGAGGACGGCGACGCCCCCAGCGCGGACTCGGACCCGCTCCTCGGCCGGGTGACGATCAACGACCGCGGCCTGATCCAGTTCGCCAACCGCCAGGTGGTGATCATGTTCGGCTACCAGCACGAGCGGGACCTGCTAGGGAAGAACGTCAAGATGCTCACCCCGCCCGAAATCGCCAGGCAGCACGACTCCTTCGTGGCCAACCGCGTCGCGGGCGGCGAGGCGCGCATCATCGGCCTCCCCGGCCGCCACATGCTCGCGCAGCACGCCGACGGGCACCTCTTCCCCATGTCCCTCGCCGTCGAGGAGGAGCGCGTCGGCGCGAAGCGCGTCTTCCACGGCACCATCCGCACGCTGGCGGACCTCGAGGCGAACCTCATCGCCGACTTCCACGGCAAGATTCTCTTCGCAAACGACGCCGTCGGCTACCTCCTCGGCCACAAGCTCACCACGCTGGTGGGAAAGAACCTCAAGACCATCATGCCCAAGCGATTCGCGGACAATCACGACGGCCACCTCAGGCGGTACAGGCAGACCGGCCAGGTGCGCTTCACGGGACGCCGGCAGGTGGTGCCAGCGCTGCACGCCGACGGGACAGAGGTCACGGTGCAGGCCGAAATCGCAAAGGTCACGGACGCCCGCTTCGGGGAGTGCCTGGCGGCCCGCCTCACAGCAGCCCCCATGTCGGCCCACGAGGCCGAGGGGCTTGTGCAGAAGCGGATCACCGAGATCGACGTCAGGAAGGCGGCGGACGCGTCCAGCTCCGCAAAGCCGGCCGCGCCGGCAGCGAAGACAGCGGCGGCCTCGGGCGGGCAGCCTCTGTCGGCGCGGAAGGCCGCCACCGCCGCCGTGCGAAGCGGCGGGGCAAAGCCGGCCGGGAGCGGCAAGACGCCGAGGCCCGGCTCCGCCCGCGTGACGTCCACGGGCGCCGCGGGGAACCCGATGCCCGGGTCGGTGGCCGCTGACTCGTACGGCGCGGCGTCCGACGCCGCCGCCGTGGGCTCGGAACACTCGGACCCGGAGTTCGCAGCCTCGTGGGCGCAGGGCGGGCCCAGGTCGCCCGGCGCTGCTGGCAGGGACGCCACCTCGGGCACGGAGCGGGACGCCACGGGACCGGCGGGGGGGTCTGGGGTCGAGGGAGGGTCGGAGTCGGCGGGTGGGGGACGATCGCCGGCTGCGGGCGGCGACGGCTCGGCCGCGGTGGGCATTGACGACGACGACGGGGAGGAGGACGAAGGTGGCGAGGGAGGCACGGCGTCGGACGGGGGGACGTCGCCGTCCCGCTCGCGCCTCGGGTCCAGCCTCTCAAGACGGCGCCAGGCCCGCCGCGCGGGCGGCGACAGCACGGACGCAGCGCCCGCATCGGACGCCGAGGACGACGCCCCCGCCGCCGCGGGCCCCGCCGGCCCCGGCGTCGTCCCCCTCCTCGACGCCGGCGACGAGATGGTCAACCCTCTGGTCATCTTCTCGACCCCATCCGGCGACGCGCCCTTCCTCGGACCCATGGACGAGACCGTCGCCGCCGACGTCGCAGCGCTCGGCCCCCTCCCCGAGGGCCGGCGGCACATCGCCCCCGACCCCGAGCTCTACCACTCCGAAACCGCGCCGGTGGTCCGGCGCAGCGCCGTGGACGACAACGGGCGCCTGAACCTCTTCGGTGCGGCGAGCGGTGCTGTGCCCACGGCCGGGTCGTCCGCCGCGGCCCCGTCCGCGGCGGCGGGGGCTTCGGCGGCGCTGGCAGCCGCCAGCGGCGTCTCCGGCGCCGCGGGCCCCCGCGTGGACGTCAGCGAGACGGGAGGGGACGCCACTGGCGTGGCGTCGAGCCAGCCGAGCCCGCAGATGCGGCCTGTGTTCACAACGCCGCCCGTGGCTGAGGCCCCGCCGCCACAAGACGACGGCGAGAGCATCGATGCCGAGTTCCTCATGGAAGCGGCGGGCGGCGGGGGCGGGGGCGGCGACGACGACAAGTCAGAGGTCAGCGAGGGGTCGGGCATCGGCCTAAGCGGCCCCGCCAGGCGCTCCCACCGGCAGCGCATGAAGCAGCTCCGCCGCGTGAAGCGCTCCCAGGTCATCCGCCGCTCCGTCGCCGCCCTGCGCTTCTCCTTCCGCACCTCCCTCGTCGTCTTCGCCCTCATGCTCCTCGTCGAGTTCACCGTGACCCTCATCATGCTCGCCGACGCCACCGCGCGCCTCACGTACGTCGCGGGCGGAGCCGACAGGGCCGTCGCCCTCGCACGCATGCCGCTCTTCGCCCGACGGCTGCAGGTCGCCGCCGCCGCCAACGACACCGACGCCGTCGTCGCCGCCCGCCTCGGCCTCCACACCGCCTCCGAGAACGTGCGCCGTCTCGGCATCGGCCTCGAGGTCGGCCTCGGCTCCTCCTTCACCCTCGGCTCCCCCTCCACCTCTGCCCTGGAGGTCTCCAGCCGCAAGCTCACCGTCTACGTCTTCTCCGAGACATCCCAGACCCCCGGCTACCGCGTTGAGCAGCAGTCGCTATTCGACGCCGCCGCCGCGGCCTCCCAGGCCGCCGCGACGCTCTCCCCCGGCACCTACACCGCGGCGACGACCTCCACCGCCGCCGCCACCACCTCCTCCTCCTCCTCCTCCTCCTCCTCGTCCCCGAGCCCCAGCGCGGGCCCCACTTCCTCCGGCCGCGACATCTCCGGCGCCCTCCTCCCCTCCCACGTCGTCCCCTCGGGCCTCGCCACCGACACCTCGTGGCGATACATCATGGACAACGCGCCCACCATCGGCGCCGCCCTCGGCGAGGCCGCGCACGCCGAAACCACCGCCGCCGTCGACGTCATCACCCGATTCCGTGTCGCCGTCCTGGCCATGGCATTCGCCCTTGTAGCCTTCCCAGCCGCCATCGCCTTTGGCGTCCTCGCCCCCGCCCTGGAACGGCTCGAGGACGACCGCCAGGCCATGTTCCGGACATTCTTCCTCCTCCCTTCGGCCATCGTCGCCAGTCTGGCGTCCAAGCCGGTCAGGGTCGGCCAGTCGCACGGGAAGGATGACGGCGACGACGACGGGTCGGCGGCCATGCCGGCCGGGGACGACGACGAGGACGACGGGGACGACGAGTCGGACTCGGCCGAGGAGGAGGAGGCCGCGGCTATGGAGGAGGATGACGAGGAGCAGGCCGCGGAGGAGGGCGAGGACGACCACTCCCTGCCGTCCACCGCCGGCGGGGACCACCACTCCCGCGTCCTCGTCGACGTCCACGCCACGGCGAGCCGGCTGGGGGGCTCCTCCGGCTCCGCCGACCCCGCGAAGAACCGACCGGGCGGCGGCACCCCGGCGCCGCCCCCTCCCGGCTGCTGCGTCACCGCGGCGGCTCGGTGCCTCCTCCTCTGCTGCTGCTGCTGCGGCGTCAACACACCCCGCCGCTCCGCCGCCGTCGCACCTTCCGACGCCCCCGCCCCCTCCGCCTCCTCCAAGGCCGGCCGCTCCGCCTTCTGGCGCTGCTCCCGCATCGCCTCCCAGCCCCGCCTCCTCTTCGTGGCCATCCTCGTCCCAGTCGTCGTCATCGTCGACGCCACCATTGTCTTCCTCCTCGCCGGACACGCCCTGCAGAGCGTGCAGCTCGCAAGCGTCGCCGGGGCACAGCAGGCCCTGGTCGAGAAGCTGCACGTCGCGGCGCAGGAGCTCGTCCTCGCGCGGTCTGTCGCCGTCAACGGCACCAGCGTCGACCTGCCCCCCGCCCCCGCCGCCTTCCGGCCCCCCCACGTCGCCTCCCTCCGCTCCATCCTCGCCGACACCGCCGCCAGCCTTGAGGTCGTCGAGAACGCCCTCCTCCTCGGCCACAGGCCGGAGGGCTGCGACACGTCGGCCTGCGCCTGGGGCGCCCCATGGCGCCGCCTCGGACCCCTGCCCTCGGACCCAGACGCCGTCCTCGCCTCCGCCGCATACGAGGTCCCCTCCGCCGCCTCCTACCCCTTCTCCGGCGTCAACGCCTCCACCCCCGGCGGCACCGACGGCCTTCCCATGTCGTCCTTCGGCCCCGCCGACGTCACCCGCTCCGCCTCGTACGGAGCCCTGACCATGGCACGCCAGGTCCGCGACCTCCTCCTCACCCGCCAGTGCGCCACCCCGGAGTGCCTCCAGCCCACGCACCGGCTCTTCGTCCACGGGCACCTCGGCCTCGACGCCCTCATCCGCTCCGTGGCGCTCAGCGCGGCCAAGCTCGCGGGCGACGACGCCGCCGACCTCGCGCCCCAGAACGGCCGCTTCGCCATGATCGCATGGGTCGCGGACCGGGACCTCGCCACCGGCCTCGCTGCGGTCAAGGAGGCCCTCGTCGCCGAGGCGAGCGACTCGGCGTCGCAGATCACCGCCGCCCGCTCCGCCTTCTTCGCCGTGCAGCTCGTCGCCCTAGCCCTCTCCTACCAGGCCATATTCGGGCCCATCATCAGGCAGGTCAACACCGAGACCAGCCGAGTCGCCACATTCCTCAGCTTCCTCCCCACCAAGCTGGACATCCGAAAGCTCATGGGAGTGTCGGTCCCGAGCTCCGCCCTAGTGGCGGGCGAGGGCGAGAGCGGCGGGCGGGCCTGAGCGGCCGCGGCTTGTTGTCCAGCGATCCGATTGTGACTTGCATAGTGCCCGGGATTGTTGCATGGCGCCCGGTGATGCGCGAGCGTCGCCTGGGCCAACAGCTTTGGTCGTGCCCCACCACATCCCCCGCCACCCCGCCTCGCACGACCAAGCAAATTGATTAAACCGTGCATGGCCTGCGCAGCGAAGCCCCACGAGGCTCGGGCGCCGAGCCACGCGCCCCGTGGGCTGGAACACTCGGCTCTGCACGAAGCGTGCGGGCCGCGCCTCGGCCCCCTCACGGGCATCCGCGGCCCCCTCTGCCCCGCGATGTGGCATCAGCCGCCGCGGATGCTGCTTCCGACGGCGGCCGGCGACGCCGATATCCCGGCCTCGCGGTTCGTGCTCGACAGGCTGCTTCCCGCGTCCGCCGAGGCCGCGGCGCGCCGCCTGTTCCAGTGGGTCTGCCCGAATTGTGCCAGCAACGTGCCCTACCCCCCGACAACGGACACGCTGCGGTACGCCGAGGCCGTCCAGGCCAAGGTGAGGGCCGGGCTGCGCAGGCACCGCCGCCGGGAGGCTTTGCGGGACATTGCAGCCCACGCGGACCTTTCCGACAGGAACAGGCTCGGCGCTCCCAGTGTGGGGTATCCAGGGGACGAGGGCGGGCCGCTGGCTGCCGCCGGGCTGTTTGCCGTCGCGACTGACGCCAGCGCGGCCGGGCGGGCCGACAGCGAGTCCATGAGAGGGAGTGAGGGCAGCGGGGAGGCTGCGGGCGGCGAGAGGGCGGCAACCGCGGGGGAAAGGGGCGGCCCGCGCGCATCCGCAGAGGCGGAGGCCGCGGCGGCGGAGGCTTCGGTTCGCGACGCCCGCGCCAGGCAGCGTGCGGCGGCGGAGGCCGAGGCGGCGGAGGACGACGCGGCGGACCGCGCGGTGCTGCTGCGGCCCCAGCCGCGGGTGGAGGACCTGCCGGAGAGCTGGTGCCTGGTGTGCGACGAGTGCGGGGGCTGCGGGCTGCGGGAGGGCTCGGACCCGCTGGGGCTGCTGGAGCTGACCCTGGGGCCGGAGGAGGCACGGGCGGTGCGGGCGGCGGACGGGGCGGGGGAGGTGGGCGTGCAGGATATTCTGGACGAGGGGCGGCCGCCGCTGCTGGAGGAGCGGCCGGGGTCCCCCGCCCACACTTCGTCGCGGAGGGCTCTGCGGGAGTGGGCGGCGTGGGACGAGGAGGAGGAGGCGGAGGCGAGGGAGAGGGCGGGGGGGCACCCGATGACGTCATCGTCGTCGTCCGCTGCGGCCTTTGGCGACGACGGGTTCGGAGAGGAGGAGGACGAGGAGGAGGACGAGGAGGCGAGGCAGGGGTTGATGGCGCCGCACCGGCCGGACGCGAGCGCCCGCGCGGTGCTTGACGCCCTCACGGGGGGGAGGGAGGACGGGTCCCGGGCCAGACCCGACGACGACGACGACGAGGATGAGGGCGGCGACGATCCCGCCGCGGCCGCCGCTGCGCCTGCCACGCCGAGCCGCGCCCGGGCCCCCGTCCTGGCATCCCTAGCCTCCCGGCCCCACGGCGCCGCCGCGCCGCTCGCCACGTCATCCACGTCCCCCCGCCCTGCCGCCCTCCCCGTGCCGGCCTCAAGCGTCGGGGCCGAGGCGGCCGCCTCCCCCCGCCGCCCTTCCCTCCTTCGCGTCTCGCAACCCCCACACCCCCTCCCCCCGATCCCCCCTCTGCCCTCCCTCGGCCGCATGCCGTCGGCTCTGCTCTCCCCCCTCGCTAGCTCTGCGTCCGGCTCTGCCGCGTCGCTCGCCGGCCCCGTGGCCCAGCCCCAGGGCCTGTCCCCCGCCCCGTCCCGCGCTGCCGCTCCGCCGTCCCCGCCCACCGTCCCAGGGTTCGTCCCTGGCAGGGGTAAGGGCCCCCACCCGATGCGCCCTCGCTCCTGGTCGTCATCGCACGGGCACCGCGGCGACGATGACGACGACGACGACAACGAGGACGACACAGCCGGTCCGGTGGCCACACGCCCCTCGGGAGTGCGGGCGCTCCGCCGTCGCTGGCGCAGCGCCGTGCAGGCCAGACAGGCCGCCGCCCGCCGCGCGTTCGCTGCCGCCCGCCTCCCCCTCCTCGCCGGCCTCTCCGCCCCCTGCCCCGCCGCCGTCTCCGTCGCCTATGATGCCCGGATGCTCCTGCACGAGGAGGTGACCCGTCCCCGCCGCCCCCTCCTCCCCGGCGTGCCCGCCCCGCCCCGCGTCCCACACGTCGAGCGCGGCGACCGCCTCGCATGCGTCGCCCAGCACCTCGTCGCCACCGGGCTCTTCCAGCGCTGCGCACGCGTGCCCTCCCGCCGCGCTCGCGTCGACGAGGTGCTCCTGTGCCACTCGGACGCGCACCTCGCCCGGGTCGACTCCCTGCGCCTCGCCGACCACGAGGGGCAGCGGATCGGCGCCGACACCTTTGCCAACGAGCACACCCACACCGCGGCGTTCCTCGCCGCCGGCTCCGTCCTCGCCGTCACCGAGTCGGTCATGCGCGGCGAGACGAGGAGCGGCATCGCGCTGGTCCGGCCCCCCGGGCACCACGCCGAGCCCGACTCCATCATGGGATTCTGCCTCCTCAACAACGCCGCCATCGCCGCCGCCGTGGCGAGGCGGCACCTCGGCGCCCGCCGCGTGCTCATCCTCGACTGGGACGTGCACCACGGCAACGGGACGCAGGCGTGCTTCGTGGACGACCCGTCGGTGATGTACGTGTCAGTGCACCGGTTTGAGCCGGGGTTTTTCCCCGGCACGGGCAGCCCCACCTCGGTCGGGGTCGGGCGCGGGGCGGGGCGCACGGTCAACGTGGGGTGGCGCTGCGGCGGCATGCGTGACGCCGACTACGCCGCCGCCTTTGACTCGGCGATCATGCCCATCGCACGGCAGTTCGACCCGGACCTGGTCATCGTCAGCGCCGGGTTCGACGCCGCGGTCGACGATCCGCTCGGAGGCTGCCTCGTCACGCCGGCAGGCTTCGCAATGATGACGTCACGGCTACGGGAGCTCGCGTTCGGGCGCATGGTGGTGGCGCTGGAGGGGGGTTACAACCTCGCAGCGATCGCGCTGTGCACAGAGGCCGTCACGAGGGTGCTGCTCGGGGAGCCGGCGCCGCCCTTCCCCGACACGCCGTCCCTCCGCCCCCCCCGGGTGCCGCCCCCGCTCCCCCTCCACGGCCACAGCCACCACCACTCCCGCCGCGCGGCCGTGCCGTCCTCCCCTGCCTTCGCGGACCCCCTCGCCCGCTCCGGCAGCCGCGCCTCCGACGCCGCCGGTGACTCCCGCCGCTTCGGCACACACCTCCCCCAGCAGGCTGCCGTGGAGTCCATCCTCCGGACCATCGACGCGCAGGCGCCCTACTGGCCGGGCCTTCGGCGGGTCCGAGCCGGATTCTTCGCCAGTGCCGTGCACACGCTGCGGCAGCGGCAGGCCCTGCTGCTGCAGGACAAGGAGGAGCAGGCCGACGACGAGGCGAGGCGGGCCGCGGACCACAGGCCGGGAGCCGGTCCGGCGATGGACAGCCTCCCAGCGTTCGACGACGGCAGCAGCGTCGGGTCAGCAGCGATGGGCAGCGGCCTGGCGCCGGCGGCCCCCGCCCCGCCGGGCGCCTCAGACCACTGGCCCGCCCCGGCCATCCTGGCAGTGTCCACAGCGACGCCGACGGCGGCGCCGGCCGGGCTGGAAGTACCCCCGCCGACCCTCGGCCACGAGGCGATGGCGCCCATATCCTCCGCCGGTCCGCCGCCCCCCGCCCCCCTGGACATGATCGACCGCCCGCAGGTCTCCTTCGCGCCACCCCCCGCCACGGCGTCGTGGGCAGAGCACGCCACCCTCGACGACGGCCCGACGCCACGGCCGTTCCTCCCCGACCAGCACCCCCTGCCCCTGCAGTCGCCCTCTTTCCTGCTCGGACGCCGTCCGCTGCACGCCGCCGCCGCCGCCCGCAGGCCTGTCGAGGTGTCAGCGGACGAGCTCTTGCAGGGGCAGCGCCTGGGCACGTTTGACCGTCCTTCGCCGCAGCGCCGGGCCGCGGCCCCCCACCAGCGTCACGAGCCGCCCTTGGCCGACGATGACGTCGGGATGCGGGAGGCCGCACTGTCACCAAGGCCGGAGAAACGGCCATCCGATTGCCTGGCCGCCGAGCCAAGCCCCAAGCGGCCCGCCGTGGCGTGAGGGCCGGACGGCCGAGCGTGGGCGGCCCGCGCTACCGACAGTTGCCCGTACGGGCAGGCCTGGCCAGTGGTCCTTGTCCCCTGTGTGAGTCCCGGCTCACAGTCCAGCGCGTGCGGAGCCACTCACTGTCACCAGATCAGCCCCATGCACACACTTGTCGGTCCCAGAGCCGGGGAAGCGCACAGCAGGCGCAGGCTTGACCGCGGCGCCCATGCAGAAGCCTTCTTGCTCGCGTTCCGCGGGAGGCTTTGCTCCCGCACGTGGTGAGAGCAGGTTCGACTGGGCCGTCACCGCGGCAGCGGCAACCTCGGCCCTGTGCTGCCACAGCAGACACGGTGTCGTAGCAATCGACGAAGGCGCCCTGCGCCATGCGGCCGGTGCTGGAATGAGCAGGCGGGAGCAGCAGCCAAACGGCGCTCGGCGCAAGCACGCCCCGCGTGGCATTTCCACGCGCCTGTGGGCTGTTTCAAACAGCCTTTTCACTGTGCAGTGATGCAGCTGCAAAATGAAGTGGCGAAGTAGTCGTTCTCTGTGCTGCTGGCGCCCCGCCGTGGGTGGCGTCCTCGGCTCGGCACCATTCCTGCGACAGACCGACGCCCGGCTCGCGACAAACCCTGTGCGATCTGACTGCGCCTATGGCCCGCAGACGCTCGCATGGGCGCTGCCAGCGACGAGCCGGCGTGGCTGCCCGGCCTTCGTGACGCCGCATCCTCTGGCCAGCGGGCCGCTGCGGCGGCATGCCTGCTGGAGTGGGACGGGATGACGCCGCGGCAGGCCCAGATCGACGCGCCCTGCGGCGATGGCTTCACGCCGCTCCACCACGCCGCCCGTCGCGGATGGGCAACCATCGTGCTTCGGCTGCTTGAGGCCGGCGCAGACCCGAACGCCGCCTCGGTTGCCAGGATCACCGTGCTGATGGCCGCGGCGGACGGCGGCGACCAAACGACCGTTGCCGCCCTGCTCGCAGCGGGGGCAGGCGCCAGCCTCAACACGACGAGCTTCCGGCGTGAGACGGCTCTAACTCTCGCATGCAGCGGCGGACACGCGGCGGCGGCGCGCCTGCTGCTCGAGGCCGGTGCGGGCACGGGCAGAGCCGGCAGCTACGGCAAGACGGCACTGATGCGAGCGGCCTGGGCAGACGACGTCGACACGGTACGCGCGGTGCTAGACCACTGCCCGGGAGCCGACGAGGCCACAGAGGCACTCGCCGACTACTCCGTGGGCGCGCACGCGCGCACGGCACCAGGGCCCGGCTCCGTTGCAGTGGTGAGGCTCCTGCTGTCGCGGGGCGCCGACCCGTACGCCGCTGTCCGAGCCGTCCGTGAGAGCTCAGCCGCGCCCCGGGGGTTCCGCTCCCCTGAGATTGGGCGGCTGCTGCGGGAAACCTGCGTCTGGCTGCGCAGGCGGCAGCTTGTCGGCTGGCGGCTCGCGGTCGTGGGCCGGTGACGGTGGCGACGGATGCGACCGCGACGGCACAGATGCCGGTACGACTGCGTCTCACTTCGCGGCCACGGCTGGCCATGGCGCGGCGCTGCGCCGGGTCCTGGACGCTTGGGCCGATGCCTGCGGGACGGACGGCAGGCGGCCGACGCTGCTGATGGCGGCTGCCCAGGGCGGCAGCGTGGAGGCCGTGTATCTCGTCGCCTGGATGCGGGCCCGTCGGCCTGGCGCTGCTCCACAGCATGACCGCGGCGCCCCTGGTGAGCAGCGCCCCTGGTGAGCTTGCCCATCAGCTTCCAGCTGTCGTGCGCTTGGCCCTTGGGCACGCCACCGGCCGTGAGCTCCTTTGGCCGCAACAGCAACAACCATTAGCATCATGATCTGTGACACATCAGAGTGCAGTTGCAAGCTGAGCACAGCCACGTATCCGCCGCGAGAAACCCACATTGCGAAGTTGACATCGCGCTAGCGCTTGCAACGCGTGACAGTGTCGTTCGATGGAGTCAGCTGTAAAACAGATAATTGTTCCCTCATAGGTATTTGATGTTTTCGACAGTGTCATGAGTGCGGAGCAAACTGTGCAGCTCCGCGCACAAAAACAACACGGGGCTCTGTTATATATTGGTCACCACACTGAGCTTTTCCGTGCTAAGTGCAGGAGTAGGGAGTGTGGCAAATAGGGCTCTGTTGGTAAAGCCCAGCAGCACGGCGGGCAGAGCTACAGCTCTGCCCGGGGGCCGGCGGGTGGGTCAAACAATCGTCACGCAGACTGCTTGGACTCGAGCGAACGCAGCGAAACCGGGACCGGAGAGACCGGACCGAGGTATGGGATGGTCCTGCGGGGCGTAAGCCTGCCGGGGACTCCCTCGCTGC
>Ga0136560_1000213_pt1 | contig 26875 bp, 17 predicted proteins | sample AntRauMeHopE1497_FD_104925 | JGI IMG/M metagenome (GOLD analysis project Ga0136560, IMG submission 104925) | Saline lake microbial communities from Rauer Islands, Antarctica - Metagenome Hop E1 #497 | ecosystem: Environmental > Aquatic > Non-marine Saline and Alkaline > Saline | place... | reverse complement strand
TCGAGCGGTATGCTCATCTAAAATTGGCAAAAGTTTTTCATATTTCTTTTGAAGGGCTATATCTGTTTCCATCAAATTTATTTTGATGTAAATGTACTACTTAATTATTAACAAATACTTAGTACTAAAGTTTTATTAAAATTACGAAAAGGGTAGTGTTGTTAAAACGCTGCCCTTTTTTAATATGTATGCCGTGCAAGAGCTGACATCACGGAGTAACGGACGGGGAAATGAAAGACGTAAGGAATCTTTATCCCAATTTATTAAGGGCTGGATTAATTATTTCAAGATGGCAGATATGAAAAGTATCCTACTTCGTATAGATGAATGGTATCGCAGGCGATTGCAGATGGTAATTTGGAAACAATGGAAACGAATAAGAACCAAAATAACCGATCTCATCAAACTTGGGGTCAATATATCAAAGGCGTATGAATGGTAGAATACAAGAAAGGGATATTGGCATACGTCCAAGAGCTTTATCCTATGGACCACGAGCACGAAAATTAAAGAACCGCCGTGTACCGAACGGTACGTACTTTGGTGTGAGAGGACAGCTAGGGAAATAATCCCTACTTCCTACTCGATTATTTTTTTGATGACCCTAAGGGTATGCGTGTAGTTCCTGAGGTCATTGTTAAAAATACCCGTATGGTCCAAACGGTCTATCCTCACAATTCCGTTTACATGAATAATGTAGTTGTCATCCATAATGATGCCTACATGGTCTATAACGCCGTTACTATTGTCAAAAAATGCCAGGTCTCCCGCTTCGCTTTCCTCTACAAAACTAAGAGGGACGCCTTGGTACGCTTGCTCTTCCGCCCTTCGCAAAAGTTCATATCCGTTTATTTTATAGACCATTTGTGCAAAGCCTGCGGCATCAATACCAAAGGGCGTTTTTCCTCCCCAAAGTTCAGGGGAATTCAGATAAAGTAAGGCAGTCTTTATAAGATGGCTTTTTTCTTGTTTGGAACCTATCAGATTACCATCAAATTTCGGGTTTTCGTTTTTAGAAGTGTGGATAGAAGACCCCAATAGTATGGGAACGAGTATTGAATTTTTGCGTTCCACATAGGACACTAGGTCGGCCGAGTAGCGTTTTGGCCCCTTATGGATTTTCTCATATTCCTCTTTGGCAATAAAATCCATCTGCCTGTTCAGCATCCATCCCTCTTGTTTATCGAAAGCTACCCTGACTTTGGACCAGTGCTTTCGGGTTTCCAAGATTTTGAAATGTTCCCCGAAGAGCAATTGGGTAATCATTTCGCCGGCTTTTTCCGGAACAGTTCTTATGGGGACTATGCTCAAGGGGCAAATACCGTACTGCATGTTTCCGGTAATTACATTCGTTCTAGAACCATGGCGGAAGCTCCGCCTCCACCATTGCAAATTGCTGCTGCCCCTAGTTTTGCATTTTGCTGCTCAAGAACGTTTAGCAGGGTAACTAGGATTCTGGCGCCCGAACATCCCAAGGGATGGCCTAAAGAAACCGCTCCACCGTTTATATTGACGTTTTTATCGTTTAGTCCAAGGAGTTTCATATTGGCAAGCCCCACTACGGAAAAAGCTTCGTTAAATTCAAAAAAATCTATCTCTTCCAGAGTTTTTCCGGCTTTGTCCAAGGCTTTTGGTAGTGCCTTTGCAGGAGCTGTGGTAAACCAATTAGGTTCTTGGGCAGCATCCGCATAACCCGTGATTTTAGCCAAAGGTTTTATGTTCAGTTCCTTGGCTTTGTCCAAGCTCATGAGTATAAGCGCCGCTGCCCCGTCATTTATAGTAGATGCATTTGCCGCCGTAACGGTGCCTTCTTTGGTAAAGGCGGGCCTTAACTTGGGAATTTTTTCCAGCACTACGTTTTTGTATTCTTCGTCCTCCGAGACTAAAATGGGCTCTCCCCTTCTTTGCGGAACGGAAACAGGAACTATCTCATTTTTAAAACGCCCATTTTTCCATGCTTCCGCAGCCCTTTTATAGGATTGTATGGCATAATTGTCCTGATCTTCCCTAGAGAACTCATATTTCTCGGCACAGGCATCGGCACAAACGCCCATGGCATTTTCATCGTAAACATCTACCAGACCGTCTTTTTGCATCCCGTCTATGAGTGTAGCGGCACCAAACTTGGTGCCGATACGCATTTGAACATAGTGTGGAATCAGGCTCATATTTTCCATGCCACCGGCTACAACCACAGACGTGTCGCCAAGGGCTATGGATTGTGCTGCCTGCATAACCGTTTTCATACCGGAAGCGCATACCTTGTTAATGGTCGTGCAGGCAACCGTATCCGGAATACCTGCAAATATAGCGGCTTGTCTTGCCGGGGCTTGTCCTGTTCCGGCCTGCACCACATTGCCCATAAGCACTTCGTCTACCTCCTTTGGATCCAGTCCTATCTTTTCCAGTGCACCGCGTATTGCTGCCGCACCCAACATTGGGGCAGCGACCGTAGATAAAGCTCCCATAAAACTGCCAATTGGTGTGCGTACCGCCGAAACAATAACTACTTCTTTCATTTTTTCTAATCTTAAGTCTTGCGAAATTACTAAATTCTTATTCAACCTTGTTGTAATACCGTCAATTCCTGATTATGAGCTTATAATTTTCTATTTTTGAGCAATATAAATGAAACATAGGCCTCTTGGACAATCTCTATAAAAAACAGTCGCTCATATACAAACTCTTTTTGTACGTGGTAGCTGTTGGCTTTATTGTTTTTTTCTTTCCAAAAGGAGGCAAGTTTAAATACGAGTACCAAAAAGGAAAGCCTTGGCAATTTGAAAATTTATATGCGCCTTTTGATTTTTCTATACACAAAACGGAAGATGATCTAACAAAGGAAAAACAGAAAATCAGGGACAATCAAACGCTCTATTTTAGATACGACCAAAAGATTGCCGAGAAGGTTTATGATACTTTTGATGCCAAGTTTGATGCGCAATGGAAGGACAGTGGTATTAGGAACGCACAGAAAAATACCATTAGGAAAACTGCAAAGGATATCCTGGATGCCATCTACAAGAACGGAATCTTGGATGCTACGGCAACTTCGGTCAAGGGCAACGCTATTTTTTTGGTAGTTAATAATGAGGCTCGGCAGATATCGGTATCCGATCTGTATAGGATTGGTGCCGTCGATGGACTCATAGAATCTGTCCTTGAGGAACGTGGATTGTCGGTATTTGAGGATAAATTCAGGTCACTATTTTTTGACGTGGTCTCTCCAAACGTTTCGCTAGATAAAGAACTTACCAAAAAAACGCTGGAAGATGCCCTTTCAAAAATATCCTATACCAGAGGCACCGTAGACGAAGGGAAGCTGATTATTGCCAAAGGGGAAGTCGTGGAGGCAGATAACTTAAAGGTGTTGGATTCTTTAAGATCGGAATACGAGTCCGAACTTTGGACGGCGAGCAATTACTATTTTATTTTGGTCGGCTACACCGTACTCGTAGCTCTAGTCCTTTTGATGCTGTTCTTGTTCCTAAAAAAATACCGTAGGGAGGTTTTTGATAACAATACCAAGGTTACTTTTATATTTTTTAACATACTACTTTTGGTTTTCGTAACCACTTTGGTCATCAAGTATAATGATGCCTTAGTTTTTGTGGTGCCCCTTTGCATTCTCCCGTTGGTGCTCAAAACCTTTTTTGATGCTCGCTTAGGGCTTTTTGTCCATGTGCTGACCGTGCTTATATTGGGTTTTGTCGTGCCAAATAGTTTTGAATATATCTTTCTTCAGATCATTGCCGGTATCGTTACTATTTTAACGGTTAGCGAACTCTATAAAAGGGCAAATCTGTTCGTATCCGTTGGACAGATAACCCTTATTTATATTGTAGCCTATTTGTCTTTCCATACTATTCATGAAGGGAATCTGAACAATATACAGTGGTTTGCATTAGGACTGTTTTTATTGAACGGCATGATTACCCTCTTTGTTCAGCCCTTGATCTATATTTATGAAAAGCTTTTTGGACTGGTGTCCGATGTTTCCCTGTTGGAACTGTCGGATACCAATTCCAAATTATTAAAGGAGCTTTCCAATAGGGCACCAGGCACTTTTAACCATTCCTTGCAAGTGGCAAATTTGGCCGAGGCCGCGGCCAATGGTATTGGGGCCAATGCCATGCTGGTGCGTGTCGGGGCTTTGTATCACGATATCGGAAAATTGGAAAACCCCACCTATTTTACCGAAAACCAAATTACCAATGTAAACCCGCATGATGAAATAAGCCCTAAGGAGAGTGCGCGCATTATTTTGGGCCATGTTATTAAAGGTATAGAGTTGGCAAGAAAAAATAACCTTCCAGATAGGGTAGTGGACTTTATAAGATCGCACCACGGTACTACTTTGGTCTATTATTTTTATAAAAAACAGCAAGAAGTAGAGGGCGATGCGGACGAGGCAAATTTCAGATATTCGGGTCCTCTGCCATTTTCCAAGGAAACCGCAATACTCATGATGGCAGATTCTGTAGAGGCGGCCTCAAAGAGTCTTAAAGACCCTACGTTTTTAATGATCGATGCGTTTGTTGAAAAAATTATTGCGGGTCAAATGAAATCCAACCAATTTGTCAATGCAGACATCACGTTTAAGGAAATCGAGAACATTAAAAAAATCTTCAAGCTCAAGTTGACCAATATTTATCATCTGAGGGTAGAGTATCCGGAGTAAGGATTCAAAAAAGCTTGCTCCATCAGATTATTCATACGTAATATGAAATTTTGTATCAGGGGTTTTCCAGGTGAAATGTATCTGAACATCATTTTGAGCAAAGACGGGTAAGCTGGTGCGTGTAAAAACAATGTTTTAAGGTCTTGATTTATATAGTATATTGATTTTCAACGCTATTTGGGACAGAGCAGGATACACTTGAGTTTATAAGTCATAATTTTTATAAAAAACGATTAAAATAGTTGCTTTATAGTGTTGTAAAAATGTACATTTGCAACCGCTTAACAGCTAAGTTCATTAAAAAAATTTTAAAAGGAGAGGTGCCTGAGTGGCCGAAAGGAACGGTTTGCTAAATCGTCGTACCCCAAAAGGGTACCCAGGGTTCGAATCCCTGTCTCTCCGCAAAGGTCTGTGTGAGAAGACAGATAATAAGATAGCCATTTCGGGGTGTAGCCCTTCGACTACGCCCAAGAGAGGGTTCTAGCCCGGTTATCGCGCCGTCCCGAAGTAGTCGGGAGTACGCGGAGGTTGCAGGTTTCCGTGAAGTTTCGGAGCTGCCGCATTAAATTGAATGAAGATTGAAATATTGAGATAACCAATATCGGGGTGTAGCGTAGCCCGGTTATCGCGCCGCGTTTGGGACGCGGAGGTCGCAGGTTCGAATCCTGCCACCCCGACTTTTACCTTTCTTGTAATTGCATAAAGCTGTTAATCATCTGATTAACAGCTTTTTGTTTTTTAAGGGGTACCATAAGAAACCACATGAAACTAGCTGAAAATTAAAGAAAGGTGTCAATAAAGGGATTTTGAAACTATCCTAATTATTGTATCTTGAAGTAGCTTTTGAAAGTAATTCTACTATGTTTTTACTTTCAATTAGTATGAATTAAAAGCTACGTATTATGTTAGAAAACAGCAGATTATCCATCCTTTTCTTCACAAGAAATCCTGAGAAGGAAACCGATTCCTTAAAAATTTATGCGCGTGTCACCAGTGCAGGAAAAAGAGCCGAATTCAGTTTAAATCGGGATTTAAAAGCCACTTTATGGGATAATAGTCGTAAAAGAGGAAGGGGTTCTTCGAATTACGTCCTCTCCCTTAATAAATATTTAGACCAGGTTTTTACGGGATTGCATGAGGCGCAACGCCAGTTATTGGAAGAGAATAAGACTGTGACATCCGCTACGGTAAAAGCAAGGTATCTGGGAGAGGATGAAGAAGTGGGCAAAACATTGCTCGATTTAATTGCCTACCACAATACCACCATGCATACCTCTCTTAGGCCAGGTACCATGAAAAATTATTTTATTACGGAGCGTTGCATTAAACGATTTTTAAAGGACGAATACGAGCTTGAGGATATTTCCCTTAATAAATTGGATTATGGCTTTATAGTGGACTATGAGCAGTATGTACGCAAGTACAAGCCAGCGACCCGAACGCGTTGCACCAATAACGGTGCAATGAAGCACATGGAACGCCTAAAAAAGATGTCGCGCTTGGCCGTGCGTTTAGATTGGTTAGAAAAGGATCCCTTTATCAATTTTAAACTAAAATTTAAAAAGACCGAGCGGCAGTTTTTGACCGAAGTTGAATTGAAGCGCATTGAAGAAACTACCTTTAAAGAGCCAAGCTATGAGAAGATAAAAGATCTTTTTGTATTTGCCTGTTATACCGGTCTTGCCTATATCGATGTAAAGGAACTAAAAGCGAAGCATTTGGTTATTGGCTTGGACGGGGGCGATTGGCTCTATACAAAAAGGACCAAAACCGACGAGCCTTTAAAAATACCACTTTTACCTAGGGCGAAGGAGATTTTGGAGAAATACCAAGATGATGTCGACATTATGGCCAAAGAAAGGCTTTTGCCTATTTATACCAATCATATGATCAACCGAACGCTTAAAGATATTGCTAAGGCTAGCGGAATCCATAAAAATCTAACTTTTCATGTGGCACGGCATACATTTGCCACGGCTATTACACTTTCTAACGGGGTGCCCATAGAAACGGTTTCTAGACTTTTAGGGCATACCAAGCTTTCTACTACTCAAATTTATGCTAAGGTGGTGGAAAAGAAAATAGGGGAGGATATGCAGAATTTGATATTCACTATGAAGCGTAAGTTAAAAAAATCTTAAACCTAAATATAAGCGTTTACCGTGCTAAATAAATATTGTTATCAATCCTAGTTCTTAAATGGATAGGTGCTTAGGCGTTATGGAGTTGTTCCAAATTATTTCTAAGCTGCTTTTAAATCCTAGGTTCTAAATGGATAAATGCCAAAAACAAAAAAAACTGATTCAGCCTCCAAGGCACTCAAAGAGCAATCCTTAGACGAAGAAACTAAATCAGTTTGGGGGAGTAGAGCTGCAAAATCTGAACGATAATTTTTAAATCCTAGATTCTATGCCCATTAAAACGGTCTCTAAAATGTTAGGACATACCAAGATTTCCGCAATACAGGTCTATGTAAGGTCCTGGAGCAAAAAATTAGTGTCATGTTCTGAAATAGGTTGACCATTTTGTGGTTATTACCTTTCATTAATCAATAGCGTAAATCTCTACGAAGCATTAACAACTTTTTTTAAAATATCCCTGCGGGTTAAAAAAAGTTGCCGAAATTCGATGACACTCTCCGCCAAAGAGTTCATACTTCACTTTCAGATGCATATCTTCCTAAAAGGTTTTATACGGATGCGCTATTACGGGTTTTGAGCAGCAGTTGAAAAAAAATTACCGCTCTTACAGTAGCAATTGGCGGTCAAAGACTTGACAGATGTGGAAACCCTTGCAGTCTCTGAGAAATCACTGCAACGAATTTGTCCGAGCTGTAAAAAGGGCATATTATTACCCTTTTGACCTTTAAGGGTCGCGGTCCGCCACGGTACTATCAAAAGATTATAGCACATAAGTTATTGAAATACAACATTTAAAAAACGGTTCAAAAGGAACCTTGGCATACTACTGCCCAAAACGGAGAAAAAAACTAACACTTAATCTAAGCCATACGACTTTACTTAATTAAAATCTTGATATTTAAACCCCTGCCTGCGGAAGTCGCACAACCCCTCTCACTCCAATCCTACCCATGTGGTTACGCTTCGCCGGTATGTCTGTGAGGTCGTTATGTTTCAATAATACCCAAACAAACCCTAATAAATTGCGGTGTAAAGGTCTTCGATAGTGCCGATTTCAGCCTCCGTAAGTTCCTCAAATTCCTGTGTTCTTTTGCTTTTGGAGAGTTTGCCATTATTCTGGTTCATAAACTTAATCAATAAATCTACTTTAGTATACGGTAACGTAACCAGTAGATTGATTTGTTGGGTCATTCGGTCGTGTTTTTCCAAAAAAATCTAGCTCATCGGAAATTATTTTCTGAATCGTTTCTTCAACACATTCTTAGATAAATTCTGCCTGAAGCGTAGCATCAAAATAACGGTACAAATCAATGGTCTCATTTGTTATGTCAACGCTATGGTCTGGTGTAGGTTTCCATTCGATCAAATCTATTCTAGCCGAAGAGTGAGCCTCCAAAACATCTTGATATACTCCGATGCGATTTAATATAGCAGCGGAGACCGGAAAAATTATATCACGTTTCGTATACCCCATTCGAACTAAAATATGATGCATCGGATATCTATGAATTCTACCGTTTCCATCAGATAAGGGATGTATGAACACAAACCCAAAAGCTATTGCCGCTGCTGCCAGAACAGGGTCGTATTCGCTTTGTACTAGTAGGTTACTAGTATCTATAATCCCATTCATAAGTGATGGTAAATCTTTTGCCCTTGCGCATATATGGTCGGGCATTGGCAAAAAGGTCTCGCGGTCATGTTCTCCAATGAATCCCTCATTTGTTCGGATTCCCATATGTTTTAACTTTTTTGAGCCGATAACAATATCCTGTAAGCGTTATATCTCGTTTATCGTCAAGGCCTTTTTTCCTGCCTGTCCAATTACTTTGCCCCAATTTCTGGCCCTCATGTTAGGAGGGTTCTCGCCTTCTATGGCAAAGGATGCTTTGGAGTCCTTAAGTAGTAGGAACGCGGCCGTTCTACGAATCAGGTCTTTGTTTCTTCCTTGTAGTCCTTTTTCCATTAGTTCAGGAAAATTACTAGCTGTATAGGCCTCCAATTTTTTGGTCTTGCGTAAAAAGGGGCAGAACTCACGCGTACCGGGTAAATTATTTTTTACCCGATGTCTGGTACTGTTTTTAACAGCACCTAAATACTGAAGTTTTGGACTTAGGATTTCTACATAAGTCCCTGCCTTTGCATCTGGTATGCCAATACGTTTCTCTAAAAGCCATTCATATAAAAACCATATTCGTCTTGAATATTTACTGGTAGGTTCGTTTTTCATCATGGTTTCCACAAGAGAGTCTCCGGCACACATGAAAAATTCCTTTAAAATCAATAAATCAAGACCTTCATATTTTAAAGCAAAGACTAAATGGGCAATTTCATTTTCCGCAGGCATATAACGATTTGCGAACACCTGCCATTGTTCGGTATTTTAGCGTTGCTGCTTTTCAGTAACCAATGCCAATATAGCAGGTGGTGGTAAACGCCTATCTGTATGTTCTCCCAGAATTTGAAGAAGTTGGGCATAGCCTACTGAAATACCCTCTTCAGGAAGGACTCTACCATTAAAAGTGTTTATTTTGCGTGAGAAATGATTACTTTTAATCATATATTATGAAATATGATCACAGATATAACATGAAAAATAGGTAAAATTCATGACAAGTAGTTATTCTAATTATTTAAATCAAGAAAAATGATTACTTTTTCACAGATGGTTCTAACTGGTAGCGCTTAGAGTATCCTATTTTCTCAAGCCCCTAGGGAAATCGCAGAACCCTTCCATTCCAATCCTCCCGATGCGGAAACGCTTTGCTAGTCCGCTTGGGAGGTCTTACCGTTGCATTTTTGCACGATTTCTTCGGATTTTCACCGTTTGCCCTTTCTTCTCCTTACCTATAAAAACCCGAGTGATATCCATCCCATTTAAAGCACACATTATCGAAATTTAAAGCACATAAAGGTTCTTTTAATTATCTTGATATCAAGTATTAAGAAATTGAAAAAGATAATAAATACTATCGCTGCTTGGCTGGTCAACCTAAAAATGTGGGCGGACACGGTTCACGATAACATTGGCACCTTTATGAAAAAGGGTGATAATGGTGTGCTAGTGGGTAGTATTATTTTCGGGTCTTTTTTTCTTTATATGTCGTTTGACCTTTATAGGCAGTTTGGAAACTTATGGCTAGCGGTAGCCCCTACTTGTCTCTTTGTCATTTTTGTATTTGGAATCTTAATAACACACTCCTACAAAGAAAAGCTAAGGAACCAAAATACAAGTCCGCATATTAGACTGGTAGGCATAAGTATGAACTTCAACGAGCGTATCCTAAGAAAAATTTATACTGCTCTAACCCGCCATGAATTCTTGGACGAGGAGTTGACCAGCTTTGCGGATTTTTATAATGTGCTTGTCCTCGATTTTGATGAGCACGATTCTGCCTTACATTTTTGTTGTACCCAACCGCAGCTAAAGTACATCCTTGATAAATTTAAACAGTTAAAGAAAGGAGTTCATTTGACCACGTTTCAGCGTTCTCAGAAAATATACCACAAAGGAAACTTGATTACCTCGGAAGTGCTTTCCAAAAAGTATAATGAGCGTCCACCACACCAAGAGTTTGAGGCACTGGTAGACTCTTTTTTCGATTTTTTGGCGGATAAGTGAAGTTTCTAAGGGGGATATTTCCCCTTTTTGCGTTTCCAACAGTTTTCATTCGTTTACATTGCATTTCACAGTTGTAACACAAGTTAGCCGCATGGCAGCTGCTTTAAAAGCGAAAAATATGGAAACGGAAAATGATATGGTAGAGCTCCTAAGGGAGATTGAAGGACTGCTGTCCTATCAAAAAAAAGTAATGAACGTAGATGATCTGGTAGCCTATACGGGCCTATCAAAAAGTAAGATTTATAAGCTTACCCAATTGCGATTGATACCTATGGGAGACAATAAGCATATCCGCCAAAAATTCTTTGATAAGGATATTATAGATACTTGGCTATTGGGCGCACCCAATCTATCCGATGACTACTTAGATAGGAAAATAGATGAACAATCTGTGCGAATCAAAACGAAATAAAGCCATAAAATATGTCGTTTTTATAATTTGGAGATGCGTACTAAGCTTAATAGGTATTAAAACTATTAAGAGTGTAATAATGAGGCAAGTTATTTTGAACACACGTAGGGTTTAATATCTGGTATTTTCTTTATAAGTCTTGTTTTGGCTTTGGTTGCTCCTATGAAAACATTTGAAACCGATAGGATGGGTGTAGCAACTATAATACTGTTACGTTCGTAGTTAGCCAGAAATTCTAAAAACATAGTCTTAGTGGTACAAAAAGCGATAAAGGAGTTCGCTTAATCTAGGGCCTATGTCTAATAGAATAAGTAAAGGTGTTGAGTTGCATTTTTTAATGTACCTCATTTCCTTTGTCCTAGTTATAGGAAACTCGTCTTGGAAAATAGGTTTAAGAGTTGACTATCTGTTACAATAGAAAAGTAGGAACAAAAAAGAGTCCCAAAAAAGGCTGGGACTCTTTAAAAACACTTATACTATTACCATTTTTATTTAATGGCACTGTCCTTCATGCCTTCTTCTATCATGCCGTAAAATTGGTCTATTTTTGGTAGTACAACAATTCTTGTTCTTCTATTTTTAGACTTTTCTGTTGTTGAAACAGGCACATATTCTGATCGGCCAGCAGCAGTCATACGCTTGGGGTCTACGTTGTAATCGTCCTGTAAAATTCTAACTACTGCGGTTGCGCGTTTAACGCTTAAATCCCAATTGTCCAATAGCACTCCTTTGCGGTAAGAGAGATCATCTGTGTGCCCTTCTACCATAAATTCAAAGTCGGGTTTATTGTTAACTACTTTGGCAACTTTTCCTAATATTTCTTTTGCGCGTTGCGTTACCATGTAGCTGCCAGAATTAAAAAGTAATTTGTCGGATATAGATACAAACACAACACCTTTTTCAACGCTAATTTCAATGTCCTTATCGTTCATGTTTCCTAAGACACCTTTTAAGCTCTGTACTAGGGCTAAGTTTACGGAGTCTCTTCTGTTTACCGCATCTCTTAGCTTGTTTATGGTCAAGTCGCGCTCTTGAAGACTTTCTAGGGATTTCTCTAGGTTTTCCGCACCCTTGGCAGTTAGTGTGGTAATGTTACCTACAGTAGTTATCAGTTCTTGGTTGTTCGCCTTAAGATACGTGTTCTCGGCAACCAACAACTCCTTTTCGTCCAAACAGGTGTTTAATTTTACCGTGGCGGTGTTTAAAAGATCTGTCGCATTTTTTGCCTCTGCAGACACTTCTGTATATTTCTTTTTTGATACACAGGAAGTACTCAGTAATATGGAAATCAGGGCTGCGGAAAAAATTCTTGTTTTCATATGCTATACATCGTTATTTTATGGCTACCGTATCGGTTTCTGCCATTGTCGTTCAATCAAAAGTATAAGTTTTCTTTTGGGGTTTTTTATAAATGTAACCTGAGGTGTAAATACACTATAACTGTTTGTTAAATGTGTATAGGTGGTATTTTTACTTGTGTTTGATACCATAAAAGACTTAGGAAGCGGTACTTTAAAGAGGTGTAATATGAGATTTTTTAGTTCCGCTCGGTGGCTTATATAATATGTTGCCCTTTATCTGAAATTGGGGTATGCTTATAACAGCTGTATTTTTACTTGTTTAGTTTTTGGACTATTCATTTATGAGTTGCCGTCCGTTGTGTTAAAAATCATTGCTGTACGCTGTCTAAGGTAGCATCTAAGAATTACTTCGTATTATCTCTTCTTTTCTAGTTTTCAAGGTAATCGTAAAACCGCTTATTCGGGATAACGGTCATTTATTTCCAAAAGTGCTTTCAGTATTACATAGCTCATTAAAGCTGAGTCTTTGCCTCTTAGTTTTGAAGTCTCTACCGTCCGTGGACACCAATTTTTAAGCTCTTTGTTTTTATTAAAAGTATGCTTGTATTTCTTGGTTTTGGTCCAAACGGTTAGCCAAGAATTGTTTTTACACTAAAAAAGGAGATAATGGAATTAAGGTTGTTTTTTTTAGCATTTTTCTATGCGTTACTCTCGTTAGGGCAAACAATACTAGGCCAAAGTGATTCTGAACCTAGTGAGTCACTCAAAGATTTAATTAAAGTACTGGAGTCAGAGGAGGACAGTTTGCAAATAATACAGGCAAATTGGAATACCGTAAACAAAAAGTTCTTAAGTAAAAGTAGTCCTGAATCAAAACTCAACTTTTCTCATCTTGGGCCAGACGGCACACCTATTTTTTTTGATCCTTTGGGTATTAAGCAAACCTTAAAATCTTATCAGATAAACACAATATATAAAGGTTTTGATGATCTTGTAGATGGCCTTGATATGGAAATTGGGATTTGGGATGCAAGCCTGCCGGTTCATAGCCACAGGGAGTTTGGTAATAGGGTAGTCTTGGGAGACAGTTCTGCAAAGGAAAATAAAAGACATGCAACTATTTCTACTGGTGGCATAATTGCTTCTGGAGCCAAGAGAAAAGCAAAAGGGATTCTGCCGGCCGCGCGGGCTATTGTATATGATTGGCATCGAGATCGTTTTGAAGCTGCGCAAATGGCGGCCAAAGGTCTTTTGGTTTCCAATCATTCTTATGGCATCGCTGCCAAGAATTTGCCTAATTGGTATTTTGGGCGTTATTTGTTGCATAGTAAACGTTGGGACGATATTATGTATGCCGCTCCGTTTTATCAAATGGTAGTAGCGGCGGGTAATAATCAACGTTCTAAATACAACGATACCCCACTATACGGGACACCAGAACAAGGCTGGGATGTATTATTAGGCCATTCACTCTCAAAAAATGCCATTACCGTAGGTGCTGTACATATAAATGGAGCTAAAGCTGGTAATTTGAAAAATGTTAATGTTTCGGCTTATAGCAGTTTGGGTCCAACGGACGATGGTAGAATTAAACCCGACTTGGTAGTTGACGGATTTGCTGCTTTAATCCCAACTGGCCCAAGAAACGGGGACTATGATTCTGCTACGGGTACTTCTATCGCGGCATCTAGGGCGAGCGGTTTTTTATTAGGACTTCAACAGTTTTATTTCCAAAAGAACGGTGTTTACATGCGGGCTGCCAGTCTTAAGGGGCTAGCGCTGCATACCACTGTAGATGTAGGCCATAAAGGGCCAGATTATAAGATGGGCTGGGGGATTATAGATCCGCTGAAGGCAGCTAAAACAATACAGAACCAAGGATATACTACTGCTATAAGAGAACTTACTTTACAGCAAGGAGCACAGTTTATTTACGAAGTTGAAGCCAATGGTTTAGAAGATTTAATGGTTTCCCTTTCTTGGACGGACCCCGCTTTTGATGGTGCACTGGGCGAAAGCGAGGTAAATGACCCCACACCCGTACTTATGAACGATTTGGATATAAACATCGTCCAGGAAACAGACTCACACGATCCTTGGATATTAAACTTTAAAACAGCTGATGCGCCGGCAAAAAGAGGAAATAATAGTGTAGATCCTTTTGAGAAAGTAGAAGTGCAAAATGCCAGGGGAGTATACAAAATAAGGGTAAGCCATAAGGGAAATTTGTATAATGGCATGCAAGATTTTTCTTTAGTGGTTACAGGTGCCAAACTGGTAGATTGTTTTACTAGCCCTATCAGCACTATTTCCATAAAGGATACAGCAGATGATTTTTTGGTCATAGACTGGGATGAAAAAGGTGAGGACGCCTCTTATGAACTACATTTTAAAGAAAGCGATCAGGAGCTTTGGCGTAGGGTAGAGGTCGATATTCCAAATTTTAAATTGGGGGGTCTAAGGCAGGGAAAAGAATATGAGGTAAGGTTACGTGCAATATGTGCTAGCAATGTGTATGCAGAGGAGTATACCTATCTTACCTTTACCTTTTTAGGACAGCAAACCCTGCCTATGGAGGTTTTAAGGAATGACAATGTTTTCCCTGAATCCCTAATAGACCATCAAACTAATGAAAAGTTAGAATTGAATGCTAGCACGCCCTTAAATTCTAACTATTGGATTTTTGACTTCGCAGGACAAACAGTAGCTAAAGGAACCTTACTAAGCCATGAAATTTCTCTCCGTGGTCAAAGTCAGGGTTATTACTTTTTGGTAATACAAAGCGGTAGGAATAGGGCAGGGGTAAAATTTTTGCATCGTTCTCTGGGGAATTGACCTCATGTCTTCTAATCTCCAAAATTGAATTTAATAGGTGATTTTATATGAAAGTCAAAGACCGATTCTACATCCAATATTACTAGCTCTTTTTGGTTCCAATTTACGTTGGCCTTGTTTTTTATGAGAACCAAAAGCAAGAGGATATTTAACTTGTCATACATCAGAATATCCCATAATCTCCTTCAAATAGCCGAGAGATAAGCACTGGGGTTTTGACTCTTTGATGTGTGCTAGGCCATAAAAAGAGGAGAAAACCCATGTATAATCGTAGTAAGTATGCTGTCTAGTTTAAGAGTACTAGTATGGTCTACCTTTTATTTAGATTTTTATTTTACCTCTAAGGGAGTTTATAGGGTTCGTTTTTTAGTTTTGCTATACTTTCCTTTTGGTTTTAGTACTAAATAACTAGGTTATCCTCCTAGGTTGTCTTTCATATTTCATATTTCAAATTTGTATTTGATTAAATATAGCGCTTGGCTTTAGGTATGCGTTGGTCTTTTAAGGTCTTATCTCTAAAAGGGTAATTTTAAAAATGTGTTTTCCGCTTTAAAGCATCCCTTTTGCGTTGTATGCCGTTGTCATTTTTTGATATAAGAACTTTTGTAATTAAAGGTGCACTTTTAGAAGCCTCTTCAGAGTTATTGTTTCTTTGGTGAAGTTTTGGATGACATCTTGCGACCTTAAAGAACTATTTTTTGTTTAGTTATATTTCTTCTTATTTGGGAGCGCAAAAGAGCGGGAACAATTTTCTGGTAAGGCCAGTAAACTTGTTCCTGCTTTTTATTTGAGCTTAATGGTCACTAGCTACCGTATTCCAATTCAATGGAAGGTATTCTTTTGTATTGTAATTCATAGGTATGTTTTACTATGAATAATGAATAACCAAGATCATGACTAGTGTTGGTAATGTCTCCAATTTTAAGTAATAATATCCTAACTGCCTAAAATGGTTTGGCCAAGTTGAAAGTGCCTCTTGCGGATAAAAGTATTATGATGCGTTTAAAGGCCTTATATGTCCGCCTATTTCATCGTTGCCCATATTTTAGCTATTCAATAATAAAAATAACATTTTATATTGGCAAAACCTTGTAAGATTTAATTTGATGGTGCTACTTATTATAGAGGATGATGACTGGACTAAGTCTGTTTTAATTAAAATTCTAAAGGACCACGTTCCAGAGGTTTTGCATGTTAGTCACGTCGCTAGTCTTAAGGCTGCCACCGAATATATGATAAAGCAAATACCCGATATTATTTGGTGCGGCACTACTGTTTGGGAGTTAGGTATCGTAAGCTGCTTAAATAAAATAAAAGGTCTCTTGCCTTATATCATCGTTTCTGGAATTCAATCAAATTCTTGGTTTACTGCCTATTCTTTGCCGGTAGTGTCTTATGTGAAAAAACCCTTGGAGATTAATGTGGTAATCGAGGCAATGGCTTCTGCAAAAGAATATTTGAGCGATAAGAATATGATTGTTAGAACTAAGGAGAAAGATGAAAATAAAAACTCTCTAATTGGTTTACCCCAAATGGGAGGAATACAGATAGTGCGTATAAGGGATATTATTTATTTAAGGTCAGAAGGGTCAAAAACGTATATTTATCTCTCTTATAAAGCCGAAAGAGTGGTCTCTAGGTCGCTAAATGAATATGAGCATATATTGCCTAAAAATATGTTTGTAAGGGTGCATAAACAGTATTTGGTAAACATGACATTTGTGAAATCTATTGAAGGCGCTAAGCGCCTATTTATTATCATTAATGATGTTCGCATACCAGTGTCGTACAGAAAGAAAAATAAGGTGCTTAAATTTTTAAAAATAAAAACCTAAGGTGCCGCGCGCGTGGTATTTATTTTTGTAAATATTTGATACAGAGCAAAACTCAGCTATCTTCAAATTTTAGTTCTGTAACGGCATTTTGTACAAATTCATTTATCGCCGAACGGGTATAGGGTTTAAGGATATAGTCAAAAGCCTTCTCGTTTTTAAAATTTTCCTGAAACCATTTTGCGTTGTTGGTCGTGATGATTATCAACGGTATATAACTTCTTTTTTTGTCCAAGAAACCAGAGGCGAGCGCATAGGGAGATTCAATATTAAAAAAGGCAATATCTACTTTATTTTTTAATATGTATAAGAGGCCTTCGTGGGCATTTTCAAAAACTTTTACAGAGCTGACAACTTTATTTTTTTTTAAATAAAAGCTGAGTAATATTCCGTCTTCTAGGTTACTTTCAATAACCACACAATCTATATTTTTCATATACTCCAGCCTTTAGTTTTATTGAATAGGTTTTACACGAATAGGGGAATTTTAATGGGTTTTATAAAAGGATTACCCTAGTTTTCATGAGTTTAAAAATACCTATTCACTCATTGCGGCCGTAAAAATAGTTGGCAAAAATGATATAAAAAAATCACCAGTCTAATTTATGTAATAACTGGGCGCATATGCGTATATCTGTTATTTATTAGTGGTTTAAGGCATGAATTTTTATCGTATTTGGACTTTTTTAATAGTCTTGACTGTGCATGCGTATAAGACGTAGCCTTTAATTGTATTTCTTTGCCATGCATGGTGTTATACAAGTAGGACTTTACTGCTTCGCGGGTGGGTGTGATTTGGTCGTTATGCTACTTACAGGAAGTTTAGTAATTAGTTATAACAGACATGCATGCGTTGGTGGCATTGGTTCAAATACGCAGTGTATGTGCTTTTTTAGGTCTTGTAGGTATGCTATAATTAACTGAAGATTTTCTTTACCCTAGTTTATTTCTAGATTATTTTTTATGCAAATTATTAGGCAAGGTGGTTGTAGTGCTAAAAATGAGAAAGAACTAATATTATATGAGGTGTAGTGGAAAACAATCGTATTTCTGGTTTGAGGTAACCCCCTAATGAACTAAGAAAAGTTCTAGATAAATGGTAATGCTTGTCATCATCTATTTTAAGCTACAGCTAATTTTTATTTTTAGTGTCTAGATAAGATACGGTTTACCTTATTGGTTCTATGGTAGGGTCTTAGGTACATTTTTCTATCGATATCGGTCAATTACTTTGTGTTTTATTTTTTACCTTCGACCAAACATAATTATAACATACTAATGAAAATTACCATAAAAAATATCAATTTATTGTTGGATTTGGTATTATTATATCACAAAAAAGAAGCGAACAAAGAAGTTATTTTTAAAACTTTGAAAACTTTTCAAGTTGTGTTGGGCACTAAGAGTGTGGCCTTATTTGGACCTCAAGATACCGTAATACGGCACGGGCAGACAACAAAGGGAAGCTTGGCAGAAGTTCCTAAATATTGGGAGGGTGTAGAGAATCGTTTTAATCACTTGGTGGTTCAGAATAAAAATACTTTCTTTTCCTTTACCTTAGAATCAAACTACGTGTATTGTTTTCCTCTACAAGGCTACGGTTGGGTGGTTATGGTGGTGGTAAAGTCTGTTTCAAAGCAGTTATTGCATCGCGTAGGAGAGGTGGTGGTAAGTTTTGGGCTAAGATTGCAAGGCGGGCCAAAAGGTGGTGATGCTGGACTAGAAGAAGATGTTGCCCATCGTCTTAAAGAGTATGCACTCTTTAAAGAGGTATTTGATAAAAGTAATGACGCCGTTATGGTTAGTGATGTGTCGGGTACCTTGCACTATGTGAATAAGAAAGGCCGCAGCTTGTTAGGTATTGCAGATAACGATCCAAAAGGATTAAAGGTGTATGACTATGAAAAATATTTTACAGGAAATCGCCTGGCCAATTGGGAACGCCATGTGCTGCACTTAAAAGAACAGCGATACCAAGAGCATAAGGGAAACATAATAAATTATAGTACAGGTGAGCAAATCCCCACAGATGTTGTGCTTAACTATATAGTGGTAGATGGGGTAGGTTATGTTTTGGCGATTTCCAGAGATGTAAGGGAGCGGCACAAACTAGAAGCGATAATGGCCCAAAAAGCCAGTTTGCAAGATGTGCTCTTAAGAATGGCATCTACTTATATTAATGTAGACTTGGACGGTATAGATGCTATAATTAACAACTCTTTAAAGGAGATAGGCCAATTTGTAAATGCAGATCGTGCCTATATCTTCAGTTATAATTTTTTGGAACAAACGACCACTAATACTTTTGAATGGTGTAACCAGGGTATTTCTCCCGAGATAGCTAATTTAAAAGAGGTGCCAACTAGCTTTTTTCCAGAGTGGTTAAAACGTCATAAAAAAAGACAGTCATTTAATATTTATGATGTTTGTAATATGCCAGATACGGGCCCCAATGGTCTAAAGGCCATTTTGCAGCCACAAGGGGTAAAAAGTATCATTACCATACCCATGTTAAATAAGGGGAGATTGGTGGGTTTTGTTGGTTTTGATTCTGTGAAAGAAAAGAAGCGATATACCCAAAGAGAGGAACATTTATTATCCGTTTATGCAGAAATACTTGTAAATATAGAAGCCAGACAGCAGTATGAGGTAGAGCTGGTGAATCAAAAAGAACGTTTTAATAAAATTATTGGGAGTATAGATCTTGGGCTCGTAGAAATGGACGGGAACTTTAATATTATTTTTGCTAACCAGTCTTTCATTAATTTTTATATGTATAAATGGAGTAGTTTGTTGGGAAAAAATTTCTTTGATCTATTCTTGCCCAATGGCGACCAAGGAGAAATTAGGGCACAAATGTTGGCAATGGAATATAAAGAAGTAAGAACAGACGAAGTGGAAATCTTGGATAGTAAAGGTGTCGTAAAACCTGTTTTTGCCAGTATAGTAAAACATTTTCATGATAAAGGCATTACAAGGTATCTGGGGGCTTTTGTAGACCTATCTCCACAAAAGCAACTGGAGAAAGAACTTAGGGAGGCTATGCAAAGGACAGAGGAGGCCTCTAGGGCAAAGGAGCAGTTTTTTGCAAATATGAGCCATGAACTGCGTACGCCCTTAAATATTATAAATGGTAGTCTTACAGAAGTGGCCAAGCAGAGAATATCTAAGGATGCCAAATTTTTATTGAGCCACGCAAACGCTGCTTCCAGGCACATGCTAAATTTGGTGAACAATATACTGGATTTTGCCACCATAAATGCAGGAGAGTTAAGTCTGGATCGTAAGAAGTTTGATCTGTTGGCTACGGTAAAGGCAACATTTGATGTTTTTAAACTTATGGCAGATGAAAAAGACCTAGACTATAGCCTTGCAATAGACAAAGGCATACATAGCCATGTGGCAGGAGATTATGGGAAACTAAATCAGGTGCTTATTAATATTTTGGGTAACGCCATAAAGTTTACGGATAAAGGGGGGGTGCTCTTGCGCCTTAAGCTTATACGTGCAGATGATACCACCCAAAAAATACGTTTTACCGTAACGGATACGGGAGTAGGGATGAGTCCAGAATTTTTGTCCAGAATATTTGAGGCATATCAGCAAGATAGTTTGGAAAACAGCCTACAGATCGGTACGGGCTTGGGCATGCCTATTTCTAAAAAACTCTTAGAGGTAATGGGAGGAGACATTGAGGTCGCAAGCATTAAAAATGAGGGAACTACAATACATTTTAATCTAGATTTTGAAAAAAAGGCCAAAATAAACAGAGAGGAAAGTATTCTAATGAATAAGACCTTATTGGAAAATAAATATATACTGATCGCAGAGGATAATTTTATGAATGCGATCATTATAGAACGTAAGATTACGGAATTGGGTGCTAAGGTGTTAAAGGTTACTAATGGAAAAGAGGCCGTTGCAGCACTTAAGAAGCAAAAGTTTGATCTGGTATTAATGGATATTCAGATGCCGGTGATGAACGGGGTAGAGGCTACAAAGATCATAAGGAAAGAACTTCGTCTTAAATTACCTATTGTAGCTATTACCGCCAATGTTTTTAAAAGTAGTATGAATCAATATTTAGATGCGGGTATAGATGATATTATCGTTAAACCTTTTGATGATGAAACGCTGCGCAAAATTATACTAAAACAGTTTGCCCTGCATACCATACCTGTTCTAAAGAAAAGTACACAGGCTCCCAAGAGGTCTGGTTCTAAACTATATGATTTGGATAAATTGGTGGAGCTAAGCGGTGGAGATCAGGATTTTTATTCAGAAATGATTAAAGTGTTTCTAAAGGTATCGCATTTGGCCATAAAGGAACTTACCAAGGCCATTAAGGAGGAGAACATTGCTGATATTGGTAAAACGGTACACCGCATAAGCCCCAGTATTAAAGAAGTTAGGATTACTACGGCCGTTACTTTGGCAGATGCCTTGGAAGCATCCGAGTATAAGGATAAGGATTTTGTATTGGCCAATGCACCAAAACTTTTGCATATTCTTAGTAGTGCAGTGGCGCAAATTGTTACCAATGAACTTTAGGGTGTACTATGCTGTTTAAGATTTAAGGACGCTGCTTTATACGGGGCATACGTATTGCTATGTGCTATATTTTGGTTGGGCAGGTTTCGCACTAAATGTACGTCGGCTATTTTCTTTGTTAATTAGAAGGCAGTGCACTGCATAGGTGCTTATTTATTTTTTTGATGCATACTCTAGGGCTTCATTAAGTGCAACTTTTGCTGTGCTTTTGCTTTGGAATCCATAGCCGCAACACTTGGCGCCTATCTAAAGTGTCTTGTCCTCTAAGTTTTTCACTAGCTTGGTTAATTTCTAGTAGATGTTAAAATAGAGGTATATTTTGTTGAAAAGTTATGTTGCTTTCTGTTCTAAAAGTAAGGCTTCGCACCATTTTTGTGTTCGGAGGTCGTACAAATAAATTGAATTATTTTTTTTGAGGTAAAAAATCATTGCATTGCCGTAGCTACGGAATAATTTTTTAATGATCAGAAACACAGAAAGAAACTATTTATAGGCGGTGTTTGAATTCTAAATAGGTATACATGATTGAAGCCCTTGTTTAACCTAGCGTAGCTATCTGTCCTAGAATTGATACTCTACCAATGTTTCCTGTATCCTTAGGAAAAAAAATAATTGTATTTTAAGTAATTTGTGTTTGCCACTTTTCCTTGGCAGGACTTTAGAGCGCCAAAACCCCGAAGCGCCAAACTTTTCGCATAAGCATTTTAAATTACCGTATTTCTGTACTAACGGAAAACCCAAAAAAGTATAACAAGGAGGCTCAAGATTTGAAGTTTTGGAAGCCAGAATAAACGCTAAACATTTTACGAAATTATTTTTTAAGACGGAATAAGTAATCCCCATTTCTAATGCCTTACGATGCTAATCTATCAACTTGGGTACTCTCAATTATAAATAACATCGGTATATGTGAATACAAGAACTTTAACAAAGTAAAGGAATTAAAATAGGGTTTTGGATAATGCGGAACAGAAAATACCCTCATCCCAATGGCTCCTTTTCCGTATTACTTTTTGTTATAAGTACATGAAAAATGAGGAATGGCCCTAGCCTTGCCCCAAACCTTTTAGCTGTAAGTTTTGCCTATATGCCTTTTTTAAACAGGCCAAGACTACTACTTAAAAAGCAGGGCAGACCAGTTGTATAAAAAAATAGGACAGATACCATGTATTTTGATAGTTTTAGTTCCAAGTAAACTATTTTTTCTTGATACTGGAAAACAATAGAAGTCCTAGAAAATGAGCAACAAGAAGTTGGACGCACTGTTCCGAGAGCAATTGTCGGATTTTAGAGAGAGGCCCAACGATCGGGTGTGGTCTTCTATTGCAGCTGCGTTGGACAAAGCCAAGAAAGAAAAAACTAAGGCCACTAAAAAAAAGGAACCTAACAAAGGCTTATCCAGAAAAAATATATAGAGGTCAGTAGGTAGATACACAGTATCAATTGGGCAAAGGGGGTATTAAATAGGTGCTCCCTTTATTTTAAAGGGGAAGCGCCGCAGGCTGTGGGATTTCTTTGGGCTTTAATAATACCCCTCCACCGTTTAAACGCTCAAATAGCGGGATAGCACAGCACGCTAAATTGAAATAAGCTAATAACTACTGACCTTTAATAATATAATTGCGAAAAGCTGAAAAGTTCATGGCCGTGGGCGCTACCACTTTAAAAATAAATAAAAGTAAGCGCTTGCAGCCATTAGCGTCTGTATTCTTTTGGAGCTAGTTTATTTTAGGGACATTTTTTATAAAATAAAAAATGGTAGGTTACTTATTTTTCTAAAAATCGGAAAAATACCATTGTTTCCTTTAGCTACTGCGACAAGAATAAACCGATTGTTGGTCTTTTATTCTTTCCCCACCTTTTGGGGGACCAAAGGGGCAAAAAGACTAAACATCAAAAGTAATGGTTGCCATACTTATTGGTGAGCCAGAGCCTTTGTTCCCATGTTTTTAATGTTTACGGAACATACGTTTTTATTTGTAAAACTAGTAGGGGTAGAGAGGGGAGTATTAAAACTTATGGCCACTGTAAACGTAAAATGACCTTTGTGGGGATTCAAGTAGGACAATAAACTGGGTGCTATAGCTCATTTATCGCCAAATAAGGTCATTTATGCCGTATACGGCACAGCTGTTACATTGGGTTTATTTTGGTCTTTTAAGGTGTTAACTTTACCCTAGTAATTAGTGTTTTCCAATAAATGTATTCCCAAATACTTACCACCCTTGCAATATGCGGGGGTAAAAGACCGTTTTTATGAAAGGTATTGTTATAGACAATGACAAAAGGTTTATCGCAGGCCTAAAGGAGCTTTGCGCGGACTTTGGGTTTTTTGATGTAGTGCGCACTTTTGATACTAAATTGGAGGCGGCCGCTTTTTTGCAGCATACTAAAATGGACTTTATGTTCATAGACGTAGACTTGCCCGTAACAAATAGTCTGGACATTTTTCAAGGACTTAACGATCCTCCGGCCACTATAATTGCGACTAACAACAATCATTTTGCGCTAAAGGGCTATGAATATGATTTTGTGTTGGATTATGTGCTAAAACCAATATGCCCAGAGCGCTATGGCAAGTCCTTTTTGCGCTTGGCAAACCATTTGGCCAACAGGAATATAGAGCCTGTAAATGGGTTTTCTGGCAAATTGTTCATTAACATAGATAAGAAGATCACCAAAATAGATCTAAAGGATATTTTGTATGTAGAGGCCAAAGGAAACTATGTTACCATACACACAGAGCAGGGGAAGTTTACCACCTATGCCAGTTTAAAAAAGGTAAGCGATCGTTTGTCCGAGGGTCTTTTTGTGAAGATACACCGCTCCTTTATCGTTAATATAGATAAAATCGTAGATCTGGATCAAAATTCATTGGTAGTAGGCAGGGAGGTACTGCCCATATCGCGCTACAAGCGCACCTACCTCATAGAACAGCTTAACCACTTATAGCTGGGGTATTCCCGCCACACCGTTGTCCCAAAGGGTGTGGTTCGGATGCCCTTTTTTTCAAGTGCACGTGGCAGGTCCAAATACAAATTCAAAAATCAAACACAAATACAAGTTCAAACATAAGTTGAAGGAGGTTCCTACAGGTATCCAACTCTGCTATCTGCCCTCTACCTACTTTTTCAAGAACAAATCCAAGGAAACTCCCGTAAAGAGCATACTACGCGCTACTTTCTGCCTGCTATGGTCATTTAAAAATGTGGTAACAAAGCTAAGGATACCTGCAAAAAAAAAGGCCGCCCCAGTGGGGCGGCCATTTTAAACACCGTTACTTTTATCAAAAAAATAATTTACTTAAAGAGTAAAAGTACTAGAATAGGGCGTCAATACTCTGCTTTTTATACAATTGGTATTTTTTGGAACGTAAATAGTCTCCTTGCCTGTTTAAGTGGTGGTTGTCGGCAAGATTGCCTGCCAAAGTGTTTTTGTACAATACTCTTGGTAGTGCAAATGCCCAAATGCTTGGTGTCAAAAATAATGTGGAAGGCTTAATTGTTATACTGGGTTCAAATACCATTTAAAAAGGAAATAGCACCATTGGAAACGAAAATAAGTCCATTGGTTTAATATTTTAAAATTGGGGTGGATGTGTTTTTACTTTTGCGACCAAATCTTATTTAACACTTATTAAATTTATCTTATGAAAATTAACAGATTACTTACAATGGGAATGATCGGGGCCATGTTGGGCCTAGGTTCTTGTTCCGAAGATTACGATGACCGGTTTAACAAATTGGAGCAACAACTTATGGATGTTATTGCGCAAGTAGAGGGGGCCGCGGAGCTTTCTACGGCCATACAGGCACTGGAGACACAAATTGCTTCTCTAAACAATGCCGTTGGCCAATTACCGGACGGCGATGCGCTAACAGGGGGCTTATCTGCGCTTGGTGCCGAAATTACTGCGTTAGAAGCGGAGTTGGCAGCATTGGGTGAGAGCCAAGCTACTTCTGGGGAGCTTGAAACGTTGGTTGCAGGCTTAACTTCCGATTTAGACCTCTTGAAGTCAGATTTGGATGATTTGTTGGAAAGCAGCAACGTGTTTACTGGAAACCTTATTATTTTTGATGACAACACCTTGGCCGCAGCAAAGGCTCTTGGCGATAAAGTAAGGATAGTTACGGGTAAAGTTCAAATTAATGCAGTAGGGATGTCGGAAACTGCCGACCTTGATGTAGTTACTTCAAAAATTGTAGCGGCAATTGGAGAGGTTAACATCAATACAGACCGCTCTATAGATTTTTCAAGATTAGAAACTGTTGGTGATGATTTTACAGTAATTGGCAACACCATAGACCTTTCGGGGCTTCGCTCTGTAGGTGATGATCTACAAATTTCTTGGGAAGGTGATTACGATTTTTCAGAACTACTAGTCGTAGGGGATGATATTAGGTTGGGTGTTGAGGAGAGTTCCGCTCCTACAAAAAACGCTAACGTTGGGAAGGCCGTTTCCAGAATCATTAATTTTCGTAAGGTGAGGGCTACTGGTGTGCAAATAATTTTCGGAGCCCAGATGAGCTTAAATAGAGGTGTTGAGGGTATGGATGGTGATTGGGATAGTAGAACATCCGAATTATTTTTCCCCAATGCTACCGAAATTATTTTTGGAGACGTTCCTGTAGGGTACGTGGTTGCGCCAATGGCGAGCAACATAGAATTGCATTATGAGGGTGACTTAGATGGCGATTTATTTATCGTTTCTACCGCTACTACCATTACGGTCAAGGCATCCGATGTGGATGATGCGTTAATAATGGGTTATCCTTTTGATGAAGATGACAGTATCGAAGATTTCGTAATTAATTATGAGGAAGATATGTTCGGTATGTTTGTGGCGCCTGCTAATTGGGTTTCTGATATCAATTTACCAAATCTGGAAAGTGTTACAGGAGATTTGAATTTGATTTCACACAGCCTTCAAATGCCTATGCTTGAGGAGTTTGGTATGGATGAAGACGACGATTATGATTTAGGGTTGACGCAAGAAAATATTGCCCTGCCAAACTTAACGGTAGAAGGTAGGCTTCATGTATCAGGGACAACCAAGACCATTGAGTTTGCTAGTATCAGCGACGCCTACATTAGGGATGCTACAACAATTACTTCGTTAAGGGCAAATGCACTGCGAAACGATCTTACTGAATCCACCATCGGGATATATGAATGGGATGCGCTTACTACGGTACGTATTTTTGGTGCAACAGGTATGCAAGATGCCATCACCATAGATTTAAATAGTGATGATGATGAGGAGTTCTCGTATCTTCCTGTATTGGAAACTCTTGAATTGGGCGGTGTTATCAACAATGCAAACGTTGAGGGTGTTGTTACGCTTACGACCTTAATTACTTCTGGTAATATAAATAATTTGGAGATAACTAATAATGATAAATTAACCAGTTTGTCTTTAGGCCACACGCACATTGAGGGTAGCGCGGGTTCTATGTTAAAGGTTTCTGACAATGCTTTGTTGGCCTCTGTCAAAACGGAC
>Ga0136560_1000212_pt1 | contig 26909 bp, 23 predicted proteins | sample AntRauMeHopE1497_FD_104925 | JGI IMG/M metagenome (GOLD analysis project Ga0136560, IMG submission 104925) | Saline lake microbial communities from Rauer Islands, Antarctica - Metagenome Hop E1 #497 | ecosystem: Environmental > Aquatic > Non-marine Saline and Alkaline > Saline | place... | reverse complement strand
TAAAAATTCACCTAATTAACTGTTGCTAATAACTATCTCAAACTTCAAAAATCCTAATTTCTTAAAAATCAGCAACAAACCTATATATCGCAAAAGCTAGATAAACAATAGATAATTCTTATTGCCCCCCCCCCTAAAGTGATAGTAATCAGAATAATATTCTGAAATAAGGCTTGAATTATACGGAAAATTTTTTTAAAGTATTTACCTCTAGTTGAAAATATTATAGTTATCCGGACCTAAGAGATATCTCATACAATGCATCCGCCGAAAGCTTTTCGAGGATATTCTCGCCTGTGGAAACCAAAGATTCATCAGGTTCTATCATGAGCGGTGCCTTATTTTGTTTCCTGAGAAACATCAGAGATTCATTGATCAAAATCCGTTTCAGCCAAACTTCAAATGAATGTTCACCTCGAATCTCAAAAGAACCCAATCCCGAAAAGGCTTTTGTAAAACCCTTACTTAGAATATCCTCTGCATCCTCCTGATTTTTGACATAGCGGAGGCAAAGCATAAACATGCGCTTCCCATAAAAATCAAAGAGTAGTCGCAGCGCCTTTTGATTTCCGTTTTTAGCCTGAATGATGATTTGGTCTTCCAAGAATTCTTCTTTAGCTTATCTCTAACTAAAGAAATGAAAAATCTCTTACAAGGGTTGCCTGAGGTTAAAAAATTAATCCTTTAACTCTAATATGGGATACTAAGGCACTAACCATTCCCCTTCCCAATTTTCCTGTTTTTTTGAAAAATTGATTCTCAGGTGATTTAATCCATCCAACTGCAAGGCTTCGATAGCTTGTGGCACGAGCTCGAGTACTGCAAAAAATTGAGAGTCCATCTCCTCAGCCCATTCATAGGCTTGCTCAGGTTTTTCGATTTTGCTCCCTGGTGCATTGGTAGAATTATAAGCTTTTTGAGCATCCCCTTGCACTTGAGACCAATAGGCAGGAGTCAATGTGTCTTGATGATGAATAATTGCTTTGGCTTGGATCCGTAGCTGAACTCGCTGTTTGAGATTGTAGAAATGAATTAAAACCAAGGGATTAGCTAAAATTTCCTCGACTTTGGCACTACGAAAATCAGTGTAGACCAAGCAGTTCAAAGCAGTATCAACTTTACGAAGCACCAGGGTACGGACTTCCGGATAGTCTTTACCATTTGTCCCCAAATTCATATACCGAAAAGGATGCTTGGAATCCAAAGCACCTCGATGAAGTTCGTGAACTAAAGTTTTCCAGATTTCGGCTGGCGTATTTTCGCGGGTAAATAACATTATTGTTCGATTGAGTTAGCTTCAAAATACATGATTTCACCTTCTTCCATTTCCACTTGAATCTCTATCGGATTGCAGCAGACCTCGCAATCTTCTATATATTCTTGACGCCTAACCGATGGATCAACCAACATGGAAATTTCTTCGAAGCAATGTGGACATTGGAAAAAGTGCTCAATCATAGGGGGAGTTTTAATAGTTAACAAAAATAAGGCAATGCGGTTTGGAAATAATATCATTGACTGATTTTAGCTAAATTCCGTCAGTCAACTGACGCAATTAACATTAATACCGTCAGTCAACTGACGCAATTAACATTAATTCCGTCACTTTATTTGTAGATTCAATTTAATATTAGCTATTTTGCATTGTATTCCAAAGAGTTAACCATGCAAAATATCCCAAGAGGCCTATTGCCTTTATTCCTGAAGAAGCTCCAACCAAACAAGGTGGTCATGCTTCTAGGCCCAAGAAGGTCTGGGAAGACTGCATTTGTTCGCGATTTCCTGAAGACTACAGATCCGCTGCAAACGCTGGTACTCAATGGGGAAGATGTAGTCGACGCTGCCCTGTTGCAGGAGCGATCAGTAGCAAACTACAGTCGGCTACTTGCCGGAAAGACACTTTTGGTGATTGACGAGGCACAGCATATTCCTGATATTGGGATGATTCTGAAGTTGATCGTGGATACTATAGAAGGAATTCGAGTCATTGCTACAGGTTCTTCTTCGTTTGATATGCATCAGCAAGTAGGCGAACCGCTTGTAGGACGAAAAAATACGCTTTTGCTTTTCCCTTTGGCACAATTGGAATTTGCAAAAATCGAAGATTATAAGACCACCTTGGAAAAGCGGGAAGAGCGATTGATTTTCGGTGGCTATCCAGAACTCAGCAGAATCACTGACTGGAAAGACAAGGAAGACTACCTCTATCAGATCATGAATGATTACCTGCTGAAAGACATCTTGATGGTAGATGGACTGAAGAACTCAGACAAACTCTATTCACTTCTGCGATTGATCGCTTTTCAGGTAGGAAAAGAAGTCTCGTTGGAAGAGCTCGGCAAACAGCTGGCCATGTCGAAAAACACCGTGGAGCGATATCTTGACTTATTATCAAAGGTATTTGTGGTATTTCGAATAGGAGGATACAGCAGAAATCTGCGAAAGGAAATCGTCAAAAACAATCGCTGGTATTTCTATGATAACGGTGTCAGAAATGCGATTATCCAAAATTTCAATCGCTTGGATCTTCGTGCGGATGTGGGGGATCTTTGGGAAAACTACCTGGCTATCGAGCGAAAGAAGTATCTCAACTACCGCCAGATTCATTGCAATCACTACTTCTGGAGAACCTACGATCAACAGGAAATCGACTGGGTGGAAGAAGAAGGCGATCAACTTCGGGCTTTTGAATTCAAATACCAGCTCACAAAAAAAGTCAAAGTTCCAGCAGCTTGGGCCAAAGCCTATCCTCAGGCAAGTTACGAGGTGATTCACACTGGGAATTACTTGGATTGGATTGGAGGGTAGATCACCTACTCCACAGAACAAAAAACCCTCGAGGTCAGAAAAAGACCTCAAGGGTTTCATTATTTCGGCGAAGCCTTATCTCACCGAAGGTATATTTCGCGAAGCCTATCTCGGCACAGCCGTATTTCAGCGAAGCCTATCTCGGCGAAGCCGTATTTCAGCGAAGCAGTATCTCGCCGAAGGCCTATTTTTCTATTTCGACTTCTTCTCCCACATTCTTAAAATACACCTGCTTATCAGCGTCCAGATCAACCAAGACGGCAGAGTCATTTTTGATGTAGCTGGAAAGGATTTGCTTGGAAAGCTCATTTAAGACCAATCTCTGCATAGTTCGCTTCAGCGGTCTAGCTCCAAAGTTTGCATCAAAGCCAACTTCTCCCAAATAATCCAAGACCTCTTTCGTAGCCTCGATTTCGATATTTGCTTCAGAAAGTCGCTTCTGAATTTCTCTCCATTGGATATCGACGATCTTTCGGATCACATCTTTGCCCAAGGGTTCAAACATAATCGTCTCATCGATCCGGTTTAGGAATTCAGGTCTTACCGACTTTTTCAGCAAGTCGTAAACTTCGTCTTTGGTTTTCTCCAGAATCTCTTCTCTATTCCAATCTTCCATTTCGGCAAATCGCTCCTGAATAAGATGCGAACCGATATTGGTAGTCAGAATGATGATCGTATTCTTGAAGTTGGCGACTCGGCCTTTGTTGTCCGTCAATCGACCATCGTCAAGTACCTGCAAGAGAATGTTGAATACATCCGGATGGGCTTTTTCGATCTCATCCAACAGAACCACCGAGTAAGGTCTTCTCCGCACCGCTTCAGTCAGTTGACCACCTTCATCATACCCCACATAGCCCGGAGGTGCTCCTACCAAACGGCTGACTGAATGGCGTTCCTGGTATTCGGACATATCGATTCGCACCATTGCATTCTCATCATTGAAGAGGTATTCTGCTAAGGCTTTCGCCAGCTCAGTCTTACCCACTCCAGTAGTTCCCATAAAGATAAAACTACCAATAGGCCGCTTTGGATCCTGCAAACCAGCTCGACTTCTTCTTACCGCATCAGATAGCGCAGTAATCGCTTCTTTTTGACCCGCAACTCGCTTTCCTAATTCGTCCTCCAAGTGAAGTAATTTCTCCCGCTCAGATTGGATCATTTTATTCATCGGAATTCCTGTCCATTTGGACACGACCGCAGCGATGTCTTCCTGATCTACTTCTTCTTTGAGCAAAGGTGAACCCGCTTGCATCTGGGCCAACTGAGATTTGAAAGAATCCAATTTCTTCTCAGCTTCTACGATTTTGCCGTATCGGATTTCGGCTACCTTACCAAAGTCTCCAGCACGCTCTGCTTGCTCTGCTTCTATTTTGAGTTTTTCAATCGCTTCTTTTTCGCGTTGAATCCCCATAATCACGGCCTTCTCACTTTCCCATTTGGCTTTGACGCTATCTCGTTTTTCAGAGATTTCAGCAATTTCTTTGCTAAGCACGACTTCCCTGTCCCTGTTTTTCTCTCTTCGAATGGCTTCTCGCTCAATCTCCAACTGCATGATTCGACGATTCAGCTCATCCAATTCCTGAGGTAGCGAATCAATCTCCATCCTCAATTTAGCTCCCGCCTCATCCATCAAGTCAATGGCTTTATCTGGCAAAAATCGATCAGAAATATATCGCTGAGAAAGCTCCACAGCAGCGATTACAGCATCATCTTTAATTCGCACTCCGTGGTGGAGCTCATATTTGTCTTTGATACCTCGAAGGATAGAAATAGCGTCCGCAGCATCTGGCTCATCCACAATAACAGTTTGGAATCTTCGCTCTAATGCTTTGTCCTTTTCGATGTATTTCTGGTATTCTTTCAGCGTAGTGGCACCGATGGCATGGAGTTCTCCTCGTGCCAAAGCAGGCTTGAGCAAGTTAGCTGCATCCATGGCGCCTTCTCCTCCACTTCCAGCACCGATCAAGGTGTGGATTTCATCTATGAAAAGAATGATTTCCCCGTCTGCATCAGTTACTTCTTTGATGACCGCCTTCAATCGCTCCTCAAATTCTCCTTTGTACTTTGCTCCTGCGATCAGCAGTCCCATATCAAGGGAAATCAAAGTTTTGGATTTCAGGTTTTCAGGCACATCGCCTGAGACGATTCGCTGAGCGAGCCCTTCGACGATTGCTGTCTTACCAACCCCAGGTTCACCGAGGAGAATTGGGTTATTTTTGGTTCGTCTAGCAAGAATCTGAAGCACCCTGCGGATCTCCTCATCTCTTCCGATGACTGGGTCGATTTTCCCCTTTTTAGCCATCTCATTTAGGTTTTTGGAGTATTTCTCCAGCGCTTGGTATTTACTTTCTGCGTTTTGGTCGGTCACTTTGTTTCCTTTTCTAAGTTCTTTGATGGCTTCGATCAGTGATTTTTCATTTAATCCCTGATCTTTTAACAATTGCGAGGTAGCATCCGAACCGGCTAAAATCGCCAGAACCAAATGCTCGATCGCAACAAATTCATCACCGAAAGTCTTCAAATAATCCTTTGCTTTGGTGAGTACCTTATTGGCATAAGACGAAAGATAAGGTTGCTGTCCGCCGCTTACTTTAGGAAGCCTTGCAAGTTGCTCATCCAGTTTTTGACCAATCAGTTGCTTATTGGTTCCCAGTTTTTTGAACAGAAAATCAGTTACATTTTCGTCTTCAGTGAGAATTCCTTTAAGCAAATGAGCCGGTTCGATGTTCGGTTGCCCCGCTGCCGAAGCCAACTCCATCGCCTTTTGGATCGCCTCCTGAGATTTTATAGTAAATTGGTTAAAGTCCATATGTAGTAAAGTTATAAAGTTTCAAGCTTGAAATTTGGAAGGCCAAATTTGAGTCAATTAGCCATTCTCACCTATGATTTCAAAAAACTTATCAAATGAGTATCCAATTGCTTTTTCCGGTCAGAATGGCTTCAAATTCGGAAATAATGCTTCAAATTCGGAATTTTTGACAGCAAGATCCGTGATATAAAGGCAAATAGCCTAAACTTGATTAGAATCTTGAGGTCACAAACTGTGACCTCAAGATTCTAATCAAGGTCACAATACACTCGAAAAAAAAGGTTATTTTTCTTTTAGGATAAAAATTAAGTAGCTTAGTTCACGTTACTGTTAAAAATTTATGAAAGACTTTCTAAACGAGGAAGAGGTACTCCAACTAATACATAAAATAAGAATGCAGAAAGTCATGCTAGATTCTGACCTAGCAGAGATGTACGGCGTCTTGACAAAAGTGCTTAATCAAGCTGTCAAAAGAAGTATAGATCGCTTTCCCGATGACTTTATGTTTCAACTCAATGCTGAGGAATGGGAAATCTTGAAGTCGCAAATTGCGACCTCAAGTTGGGGAGGACGTCGGACTTTGCCTTATGTATTTACCGAGCAGGGCGTAGCGATGCTATCCTCAGTGCTCAATAGTTCCCGTGCTATCCAGGTAAACATTTCTATCATTCGAATTTTTGTCAAGATCAGAGAATGGGCTTTAAATTACTCAGAACTTCAGGAGAAAATCCAAGCACTTCAAGACGCCGAATCCAATCAAAATCAACATATCAATCATATCTATCAAATGATCGAGGAGCTACTCAAACCAGGCTTGGGAGAACGAAAAGAAATAGGGTTTGGCAGAAAATCCAGCTAAAATCTAACATTCATTTCAAAAACAGATTTTATAAATTGACCTATAAAATTAATAAATTTATAAGGCAAACTACCTGAATATGAATACCAAGCTCACTTTACGACTCGATGAAAACGTGATCGAACGTGCCAAAGAATACGCACAAAGTCAACAAATCAGCCTTTCCAAACTTGTGAAAAACTATTTAGGCAGCCTAACTTTCAAAAGCCCAAAGCCATCTGATGATATTGAAATCACACCCTTGGTGAAGAGTTCAATGGGAATTGCAGGCCCTTTGCCTGATGGCTATGACAATAAAAAAAGAGTATCGTGACTACATAGAGAAAAAATATCAAGAACCATAAATTATTCATTGACACGAACATCCTAATTGATTTCTTGACTGAAAGATCTCCATTTGATATCCAAGCAGGGATACTATTCTCTTTGGCAGAACAAGAAAAAATCGTCTGCGGTACTTCTTCACTTTCAATTGTGAATACGCAGTACCAATTGTTAAAATTGATGAGCTCAAGTTTGACAAGAAAAGTACTACGCCAATTCAAGATCCTACTAATTGTTCATCCACTAAATGATAAAATAATTGAGTTAGGATTTAGTAATTCTGACTTTAAATATTTTGAAGATTCCCTACAATTTTATTCAGCTCTCGAATTTGATTACGATATCATTATTACCAAAAATCAAAAAGATTTCAAAAACTCAACGATTCCGGTTATGAGCTCGAGCGAATACATCACAGGCAGAAAAAAATAGCCCTGCTTCAATTCTAAAAACAGGGCTTAATTTAGATTTTTGCTAAGGATTTACTTTTGCGCAGTCGCATAATCCTCCACTGCCTCCCAAACTCGGAATACATTTTTGTAGCAAATTTTTTCGATATCTTCTTTGGAATAGCCTCTCTTTAAAAGCTCTGCAATCAAATTTGGATACATAGAAACATCCTTCAATCCAGTTGGTAGCGAATCTCCCACCCCATCAAAATCCGAACCTAAACCCAGATAATCGATCCCAACCAGATTTTTCACATGATCAATATGATCTGCTACTCGCTGTACGGTTGGGAATGGATTATTTGCCGCAGCATATTCCGCAGCGTAAGCTTCAAAAGCCGGATCAGTTCTACTCAAGCTATTGTCAACCATATAATTCACAAGATGCTCTCGTACTTTGCCAGAACCGGCAGCATACGCTGAATCGATGAATGTGCCTCCGAAGTTGATCATCATCACTCCGCCATTTTTGGCCATCGCCTGAATCAATTCGTCACTCATATTACGCTCAAAACCGGGAGTAAATTTTCGAACGGAAGAATGTGAAGCGATTATAGGTGTTTTGGTGATTGCTAAAGCATCTCTGAAGGTATTGTCAGATACGTGCGACAAATCGACCATAATTCCGACCCGGTTCATTTCAGCCACCACTTGCTCGCCATATTCACTCAGACCGCTATGCGTTCCCGTGGTATCATAACTGGCATCCCCGATCAGATTATCCTTGCCATGGGTCAGCGTGATGTATCGAATGCCTCTGTCAAAGAAGTACTTCACATTTGCAAGATCATCTTCGATTCCAGAGCCGTTTTCCATACCCATAGGAAGCGAGATTATTCCTTTTTCAAAGTTGGCCTCCACATCCGCAGGACTGTAAGCCATCGCAAACTTATCCGGGAAAGTAGTAGTCAATCGCTCAGTCATCAAAATCAGCGAGTCTGCCAAGGCTTTTGATGCACCTGGAATAGCCTGAAGGCCTGCCGGAATGTAGATTGACATAAAAGGCGCATCCAGACCACCTTCTTTGGTACGGGGATAATCAAAGTTGCCCCCATCTGTGCGAACTGAAACATCTAAAATCTCTCGCTGAAGTGTAAATCCTCCAACTTTCATTCGGTAAGGAAGATCCACGTGACCATCGACCATAATCGTATTTTGGGCCATTTCTGTGGCGACTACCAATCGATCCGCATCAGTCATACTAGTGTAGTCGATGGATTCAGACTCTGAAGACTGACAGCCAAATCCTAGTGCTGCAATCAATGCTAAAGGCAAATATTTTTTCATAGTTTGTGGCTTTTGAAGAATTCAATTTAAATGCTTTTAAACTGGAAGTTGAAAAAAATCCATAAATGGTAAGTCCACCCACTTTTATTAAGGCCTAATATCTTTCCAGATTCCAGCGGATTCAATCATAATTTGTAAATTCAATTTGAAAACCACTCCCCTTATGAAGCATTTTTATACAATTCTCACCTTTCTAATCCTATTTGGATCGTGTACTTCGCCTTCTAACAAGATCCAAATCTCCATAGCTCCCGAGCTTGGAGAAGGCTTAACTGATGGACGGCTTTTGCTGATATTTTCAAAAGACACCGAAAAAGAGCCCCGATTTAGCATTTCCGATAACGTATCCACAGCCCAAGTATTTGGGATGGACTTTGAAGATTACAGTGCTGGCGAGCCATTAAGTTTCGATACCAAAAGCTTTGGCTACCCTATTGAATCGATGGATAGCATTCCCGAGGGAGATTATTCTGTACAAGCCTACATCATCAAGTATGAAACCTTCAACCGATCAGACGGACATACCGTGAAATTGGCGATGGATCAGGGCGAGGGAAGGCAATGGGCCCGAACTCCCGGGAATATCTACAGCACACCGACTAAAATCACTCTGAAAAAAGGTGCTAAAATCGATCTGACGATAGATCAAATCATTCCTCCAATCGAAGAAAAAGCGGACACCAAATACATTAAGCACATCAAAATCAAGTCAGACCTGCTCTCCAAATTTTGGGGAAGGGACATGTACTTGGGAGCGCATGTGCTGATTCCCGAAGGTTTTGATAAAAATTTGGATCAGCACTACCCACTCATGATTTTTCACGGCCACTTTCCAGATGACTTTGGCGGATTCAGAACTACGCCTCCAGATCCAGAACTTGGGGAAGATGACTACAGCGCCAGATTCGGAATCTATGGCTACGCCAAAATGGAGCAGCAGGAAGCCTATGATTTCTATCAAAAATGGACTTCCCCAGACTTCAAGCGCTTCATTGCCATCGAAATCCAACATGCCAATCCATTCTATGACGACAGCTATGCAGTCAATTCGGAGAATCTCGGCCCTTATGGCGATGCGATTACTTATGAATTGATTCCTCATATCGAAAAAGAATTTCGGGGAATCGGTGAAGGCTGGTCTCGTTTCCTATACGGTGGAAGCACAGGTGGCTGGGAAGCACTCGCTGTTCAAGTGAAATATCCTGACGAATACAATGGCTGTTTCGCTGCGTGTCCTGACCCAATCGATTTCAGAGCATTTACTTCGGTGGATATCTACAGTGACGAGAATGCTTACTATCAGGAAGGTGAATTTCGAAAGACCCTTCGTCCCGGACATCGCAATTACTTAGGACATGTGGATGCTATGCTCAAGGATATGAATCACCGAGAACTAGCAATTGGTGGCACCAAGACTAGATCAGGTGAGCAGTTTGACATTTGGCAGGCGGTTTTTTCGCCGATTGGAGATGATGGCTATCCGAAACCAATTTGGGACAAATACTCTGGCAAAATTGATCCTGAAGTTGCCGCATATTGGAAAGAGAATTATGACCTTCGCCACATCATGGCCCGAGATTGGGTGACTTTGGGTCCAAAATTGGAGGGAAAAGTTCACATCTATTGCGGTGACATGGATAATTACTATCTGAACAATGCCGTATATTTAGCTGAGGAATTTTTGGAACAAACTCAAAATCCTTATTACAACGGTGAAGTCGCATATGGTGACCGTGCTGAGCATTGCTGGAATGGAGACCCCACGCTTCCCAATTACATCACTCGCCTCCGGTATAACACTATGTATCTGGACGAGATCGAAGATCGATTGAAAGAATCAGCCCCAAGTAATTTCAACCAACAGAATTGGACTTTAACAAAAAACTAATATGATGAAAACTACCTTAAAAATTAGCTTAATGGCAGCCTCTGCCGGATTAATGTTTTCTTGTGGCTCTCAAAAATCTGAGGTTGTCACAAATGAAATGGCCCTCGTGGAAGACGCAAAAACGCCTACCCTCACGATGCTCTGGGAAACTCCTGAAACTCTAATGACTAATGAGTCTGTATTATTTGATGCAGCTACAGGAACTATCTATGTTGCCAATATGGAAGGTGATGCTACCGTAAAAGATGGTAAAGGCTCAATCTCAATCATCGGCAATGACGGCAGCATCATCAATCAAAACTGGATTACCGGCCTCAATGCGCCAAAAGGAATGGGAATCACCGATGGAAAGCTATATGTGACGGATATCGACGAACTCGTTGAAATCGACATCGCAACTGCAAAAGTTTCCAATAAATACAAGGTAGAAGGTGCTCAATTCTTAAACGACACCGATACGCATGACGGCAAGGTGTATTTCACCGATATGAATACCGGGAAAGTCCATATGCTGGATGCAGGCGTAGTTTCTACTATTTCGGAAGGCAATCAATCCATTAACGGAATCGCCATTTCGGCAGACGGGACTATCTTCGGTCTTGATGGTTCGGGTATGAAGCAATGGAATGCGGATGGTACAACCACTGTTTTGAACAGTGCGGTGACTGGCGGCGACGGCTTGGTCATCTTGGGTGATGGCAATTTCATCGCTTCAAGATGGCAAGGTGAGATTTGGTTTGCTACTGCAGATGGCGAAACGCTGATGCTAGACACGAAAGGTGCGGAGTCAAACACTGCGGACATCGGCTACAATGCAAAAGATCAAATCGTATATGTACCGACTTTCTTCAAAAATAAAGTAGTCGCTTACAAACTTGATTATTGATTTATTGACAAATACGATTTCCAGCCTCCAACTTAGTTGGAGGTTTTTTTATGCAAACCTGGAATAAATAATCAGGGATAAGCCTGCTAAAAAAGAAATGAACATCAGGAAAACAAGTGTGTTTGTCCCTTTGGGTGCAGACTTAAATTCCTTCCAGACAAATACTCCCCAAGCTGCAGCAACCATAGTAGCTCCTTGACCTAATCCATAAGAAATTGCAAAGCCAGCCTTTTCCCCGGCAATCACACTGAAAACCATTCCCAAACACCAAATAGATCCGCCCAAAACTCCTATTAGATGCAGCTTGGGAGTTCCGATTTTAAAATAATCTGAATAACTCACTGCTCTTCCCTGAAATGGTTTGTACATGAAAAAGCTATTCCAGATGAAATTAGAAGCAAAAATTCCTATGGAGAAAATAAAAACAGCCGCATAAGGTGTCATCAGTCCCGCTTCAGGATTAGCAAAATTCTCAGAAATAGAGGCCGCTACAAAACGGTAAAAAAAGCCCATCAATACCCCTCCTGCTATTGATAGAATAATTCCCTTAGATGGAGTTTGAGCTTTTCCTGTGGCCAACTTGCGATAGGCAAGTGCATCCAACACTATAGCTATGACGACAAAAGCCACCCCGATAAACAAAATTAAAGGGTCCCCCACTGGTACCGCCAGATAGTTGACCAATACACCCAACACCAATGCAATCCCAATCCCTACTGGAAAAGCAACTGCCATTCCAGCAATATCAATAGCCGCGACAATGAGAAGGTTAGCCAAGTTAAAAATGATCCCTCCCAAAAAGGCTGATCCAATCGAACCAGAATTTGCTTGCATCAAATCATCAAGAAAAGCTCTTCCTTCCTGTCCAGAACTCCCAAGTGTCAACCCAAAAACGAGTGATAAAATTATAATCCCCAGCGAGTAATCCCAATAAAAAAGTGGAAATGGCCAGGATTTAGAAGCCAATTTCTGTGTATTGGCCCATGAACCCCAGCAGATCATTGTGATCAAACAGAGTACGACTGCAAATGAATAAGTAGCTGGAATAAACATATTTTGATTTTTAAGAGGCTTCTTCAAATTGATTTCGAAATGGTTGCGAATCTTGCGCACCCATAATTGTCACAGAGATCGCGGCTGCCCGATTGGCAAATTTGATTGCATCTTTTATGTCTTTTCCTTCAGAAAGGGCCACTACCAATGCTCCATTAAAGGTGTCGCCAGCAGCAGTAGTGTCCACTACTTTTACTTTCTCAGCCGGAATAAGACCACTTTCATGAGCTGTAAGAAAAAAAGCACCCTTTGCTCCCATGGTGATAATTACATTTTTGACCCCTTTTTCTTTTAAAAATTTGGCTGCTGAAAAAGCGGAATCCTCATTCTCAACTTTAATTCCTGTCAGCATTTCCGCTTCCGTTTCATTTGGGGTAATTAAATATAATCGCCTAAAAAGTAGATCCGAAAGTTCTTGAGCGGGAGCTGGATTTAAGACCATGGGCACTTCCAACTGTTCTGCCAATTCTCCTAGTTTTTCAACCGCTTCCATCGGGATTTCCAACTGAGTAAGTACAAATCTCGACTCTTGCAGAATAGATTTCACATCAACTATATCATTTGGAGTAATAAGATTATTAGCACCAGAGGCAACAGAAATACAGTTTTCGCCAAATGAATCGACTAATATTAAAGCCACCCCAGAATGTGAGTTGGGCTCGATTAGAATTGAATTGGTATTAATCCCAACCTTCTCAAATCCTTTAATGGCATTTTTGCCAAGTTCATCTGCGCCAAGTTTCGCTAAAAAAGTGACTACTCCTCCTAGTTTTGCAGCTGCTACAGCTTGATTAGCACCTTTGCCTCCTGCAAATGAAAAAAACTCCCCTCCTAAAACAGTCTCCCCACGCCTTGGAATCTTTGGAGATTTCACGACCATGTCGGTATTACTACTTCCCACCACTAGAATTTTACCCATGATTAGTTCCAAATTTTGTAATTTAGAATAAACTTCAAAATGTGTAAATTACCAAATTATAATTTATAATTATTGAAAATAACAAGAGTTTATCACCATTAAATCACATTTAATATGGGGAAATTTATTTGAAATCACTTTTCTTGTTTAGCTCAAGCAGAATTTTCTAATTTAAACAAGAATGAATTTATCTCGTTATCAAATCGTTCACAGTATAGAAGACGTGAAATAAATTTTTTGAAAAATAGAAACAGAATATTGTGATTATCTTTATTCCATCTAATAGGAATGTTTCTAATCAAAATTCCAAGAAGATTTTAAAAACTATAGTTATGGCAAAGCCAATAAATTACGAATTAGAAAAAAATATTGAAGTAATCTCCCAATTGGATGGACTGGTAGGAGAGGCCGTAGATAATATCTTAGTAGATCCTGACAAATGCTGGCAACCCTCAGATTTTTTGCCGAATTTTGGAGATCCGGATATTCATGAGCAGATAAAGCTTTTGCAAAAAAGATCCGAGGGTATTCCGGACACGATATTGACTTCACTGATCGGAAATATGATTACAGAGGAAGCACTTCCGAGCTATCAGACTTATTTCAATCTTTTGGAAGGAATCAATCCGGAAAGATCACTTTTTTCTCCTTCGGGTTGGGTTCGTTGGTCCAAATCGTGGACCGCTGAAGAAAATCGGCATGGTGATCTCCTCAATAAATATCTTTATATGACTGGCAGAGTGGATATGAAAGCGGTAGAGCAAACCATTCATAGACTGTTAACAAATGGATTTGATCCGAATACTGGAGGAGATCCCTATCAGGCAATCGTTTATACTTCTTTTCAAGAAAGGGCAACGAAAATCTCCCACGTAAATACAGGGAAACTAGCCGATATTGCTGGGGATACCGTACTCGGGAGAATCTGTAAACAAATCGCAGGAGACGAAGCAAGACATGAAAAGGCCTATAAGAGCTTTATGTCTGCAATATTTGATATCGATCCCAATGGGGCAATGCTTGCTTTTGAGAAATTGATGAGAAAGCAGATCGTCATGCCAGCTGTTATGATGGGAGAAGGTGGGGCCAACCCTTCACTATTCACACAATTCTCATCGATCACCCAAAAAGTAGGAATTTACACCGGCTGGGATTATGCAAGAATCATCGAACATTTAGTCAGTCTCTGGAAAATAGAAGCAATCACCGGGCTAAATGATGTCGCTGCAAAAGCACAGGATTACCTTGCTAATCTTTCAGATCGCTATATGAGACTTGCAGATCGAATGAAAGCTCCTGACGAGGTTAAACTCGCTTGGCTTAAATAAATAATACAATTCTCCTTTAAAGTCCTTTCCTAATCCGAAAGGACTTTTTGTTTTAAACTCCTTTGGAGTTAATTTAAATGCTTACAACTCCTTAACAAGATGAACCTACGCGCCTTATTTCTTTCAGTATTTCTCTTTCCCTTCCTTTTCCAGGCTAGTGCACAGTCACAGATAGCTATCAATGGAGATCGATTAAACAAAACAATTCAAACTCTCTCCACTTATGGGAAAAATGAAAAAGGCGGATCTGACCGAGTAGCTTTTTCTTCACACGATGTGGCTGCGAGATCCTATGTAATGGAATTGATGCGAAAAGCTGGTTTAGAGGTTACCATCGATTTTGCAGGAAATATTATTGGTCAAAGAGCCGGAACAGATCCTTCTTTAAAACCAATTGCCTTCGGATCCCATATCGATGAAGTGCCAAATGGCGGAGACTATGATGGCCCAGTCGGATCGATGAGCGCAATCGAAGTAATGCAGACCTTAGCCGAAAACCAAGTAAAAACAGTTCATCCACTTGAAATGATCATCTTCACCAACGAGGAAGGTGGCGTTATTGGAAGTAGGGCAATCGTTGGGGCGCTAAATGAAACCGCGCTTCAAGTAATCAGCAATGAAGGAATCACCCAATACGAAGGAATCAAGAAACTAGGTGGCAATCCAGATCGAATCGCTGAAATGAAGCGTAACAAAGGAGACCTAGCAGCCTTTCTCGAACTTCATATTGAGCAAGGAGGAACTCTGGATCGGGAGAAAATTCAGATAGGAGTAGTTGAAGGAATCGTGGCCATAGAATGGTGGCAGTTTACATTCACAGGCGTGGCAAATCATGCTGGGACCACTCCGATGAATATGCGCAAAGATGCCTTACTCCCAGCTGCAGAATTTGTATTGGCAGTAAACCAAATCGTAAGATCCCACGAAGGTGCACAGGTAGGAACAGTTGGGATAATCGAAGCATTTCCCGGAGCAGGAAATGTGATCCCCGGCGAAGTCAAATTGAATCTGGAAATGAGAGATCTATCCTCAGAAAAAATCTGGAAGATCTACGCAGAAATCGAATCAAAAGCAAAGCAAATTGCCGCCGAAGCAGGAGTCGAGGTAGCCATAGTTCATCAGGAAGTAGCCAGTAAGCCTGCTCTTGCCGATGAATCGATACGGAAAATCATAGCTGAACAAGCAGCTCTATTGGGGTTTTCCACGCTAAGTCTACCTAGCGGAGCGGGGCACGATGCACAGGAAATGGCAAGAATAGCTCCAATGGGCATGATTTTTATTCCAAGTAAAGACGGTGTTTCCCATGCACCAGCAGAGTATTCTTCGCCACTGGATATTACAAATGGAGCGAATGTCTTGCTTCAGACGATCCTCAAGCTCGACCAAGCACTTCGATAATTCAACAATTAAGCTACTCCTGGAAGGTCATTAATTTTAGATTTATTTCAAATCTAAGTATTTACCTTCGCAGACTTTTAAACCAACAATGGACAATTCACAATCAGGGAATATTTCCCTATCATTTCTAGAAATATCAGATTACAAAGAACTTAAGGCTGCGATGATAGACAGTTATCGATCTATGGCAGAGGCTTATTGGAGCGAGAATCAAATCGAATCGCTTTTAACCAAGTTCCCAGCTGGCCAGGTAGTGATTCGGGTCAATGATAAAGTAGCCGGCTGCGCCTTGTCCATAGTCGTCAACGAAGACTTGCTGGAAGGTGAGCATACTTACAAAGACATTACTTCAGATTACACCTTCAACAATCACCGGGATAATGGCGACTTCCTTTATGGAATTGACGTATTTATCAAGCCGGAGTTTCGTGGACTTAGACTTGGAAGGAGACTCTATGATTATCGAAAAGAGCTTTGCGAGAAACTGAATCTCAAGGGGATTGTATTTGGAGGTAGGATTCCCAATTACCACAAGTATATGGAGAACATGAGTCCAAAGGAGTATCTGGAAAAGGTAAAACTGAAAGAAATCTATGATCCGGTTTTAAATTTTCAGCTGGCAAATGACTTTCATCCTTCCCGAATCATGCGAAATTACCTTGAGGGCGATGCTCAGTCCAGTGATTTTGCTGTGCTTCTGGAGTGGGATAATATCTATTACGAAAAACCTTCCAAGCGAGCCTCAAGCAAAAAATCCATTGTACGTCTAGGTCTTATTCAGTGGCAAATGCGATTGTATGAAAATCTGGATGAACTCATGCAGCAAGCTGAGTACTTTGTCGATGCTGTATCTGCATATCGATCAGATTTTGCGCTTTTTCCGGAGTTATTTAATGCCCCATTGATGGCTGAGTTTAACCATCTCAGCGAAGCACAAGCGGTAAGAGGTCTCGCTAAATACACCGACGAGATAGTACAAAGATTTTCCAAACTATCCGTATCCTACAATATCAATATCATCACCGGATCAATGCCGAAGATTAAAGATGATAAATTGTATAATGTGGGCTATCTCTGCAAAAGAGATGGTTCCATCGATTTTTACGAGAAGTTACATATCACCCCATTGGAAGCACGGATTTGGGGAATGCAAGGTGGCCAAAGCCTGAAAGCCTTTGATACGGATTGTGGGAAAATCGGAATTTTGATTTGTTACGATGCTGAGTTTCCGGAGTTGAGCCGAATACTGGCTGAGCAAGGCATGGATATCTTGTTTATACCATTTTTGACAGATACCCAAAACGGATATTCACGAGTACGAAATTGTGCTATGGCGCGAGCGATCGAGAACGAATGCTATGTCGCAATGGCGGGCAGCGTGGGAAACCTTCCCAAAGTGCATAACATGGATATGCAATATGCCCAATCCATGGTAATCACTCCATGTGATTTCCCTTTTCCAAGCAACGGAATAAAAGCGGAGGCCACTCCCAACACCGAAATGACCTTAATAGCAGATGTAGATTTGTCATTGCTCAAAGAACTGAATGAATTTGGAAGTGTTCGGAATCTCAAAGATCGCAGAACTGACCTCTACGAGCTAAGACAGATCAAGCGGGATTAAAAACTGATTTGAATATCTGCAAATACGACATTCGCCTTATTTTCTTTGATTCTTGGGATGGCGGGCAGCAGACCCGCCACAGCAAGGCAGACCGAAATCCCTAAAGATGATATATTCTTTGTTGTCTCTACCTAATAGTGATAAAACAGATAAACATTTTTAATTTTCATCTCATGAGATCGATCAAAAAAATCCATAAAGCTGAATATCGACCTATTGCAGACTTGGTCACCTATAGCCCATTGCCTACCAAAGCTTTGGAACAGATTGATCCTTTTATTTTTTTGAATCATCATGGGCTTCAGGTGTATCCTCCACAAAACCAAGGATTACCTTTTGGGCCTCACCCACATCGAGGAATGGAAACGGTTACTTTTATCGTAGCCGGAGATATCGTCCACAAAGATTCGGGAGGACACGAGTCAGTAATCACCGCTGGAGGAGTTCAGTATATGACCGCAGGAAGCGGATTGATCCATGCAGAGGTCAGCAGTGATGATTTCAAGCGGAAGGGTGGCAAACTTGAGATTCTCCAGCTTTGGCTGAACCTGCCGGCTGCCAAGAAAATGACTGAGCCAAGATACTTGGGGCTACAGAAGGAGGAAATCACAAGCTTCGAATTAGATGGCGGCAAAGTCAGCGTACAGCAACTTTTTGGATCTTGGGATGGAGTTAAGGGTTCATTTGATCCAAGTTTCCCGTTAACGATGAGCACGATTTATTTTCAATCAGGAGGGAAAATCTCCAAATCGATCTCAACCGATGAAAATATATTTTGCTACCTCGTCAGCGGCTCAATGAAAATTAATGGTGCAGCCGTGAATTTCAGGAATTTGGTAGAATTTGAAAATCTTGGGACTGATATGCAAATTGAAGCTTCCGAAGATTCAATCCTGATTCTCGGACATGCATTGCCATTCAATGAGCCGATGGTGGCCCAAGGTCCTTTTGTGATGAATACTCAGGAGCAAATTCGCGAGGCCTACCAAGATTATCAATCCGGGAAATTTGGAAGTTGGGATCATTAGTAGATACTTCTATTTTATTCCTGCAAAATCAATAAACACATCAAACTTGGCAATGCAAATCAGATAATGCTTACATCTTTGCTTAAAACTATTACTATTAATCATCTATCTATAATATCTTGAGAGATGAGCCGGTATATTTCAGCGATTTCCTCATTATAGTTTAAAAACTGATGATGCTCCTCTAATGTCTCATAATCCTCCCGAACCGCCGGGCCAGTTTGGGCATTCTTAGCTCCGATCTCAAGGCTCTTGGAGATGGTTTCAATAATCAATGGCTTGAGCATTTCGAAATCCAGACCTTGTCTTCGCATGATTTCCTCCGCAATTCGGATCATGTGATTGGAAAAATTACTGGCAAAAACTGCCGCAACATGAAGTGCTTTTCGGTCTTTTGATCGAACTGTAAATACTTGATGGGACAAGCTTTTCGCTAGTTTCTTGAGCATTTGCAGCACCTCCTCATCCTCTGATTCTACCAAAATCGGCAGTTCGGTCCATTCCAGTTTTTTTCCAATGGAAAAGCTTTGCAGCGGATAAAAAACACCGGTGTAAGTTGCTGAGCTGTAATTCAAACTTGCTAGATCAACCGAACCAGAAGTATGAACTAAAATTGAGCCCTCAGGTAAAATGATCGTATCTGAGATTTCTAGTATAGCCGAATCCTTTACCGCTAGGATAAACAGCTCTGCTTTGCTTTCCGAAAAATCCAAATCATCGGTTGCTTCCGCTTCATACACTCGCTCAATGATTTTATCAGCTGACTGCAAAGTCCGAGCATACACTTCTGTAATCGTGTGACCTGCATCTTCTAATGCTGGCGCAAGATGCCAAGCCACATTTCCTGCTCCGATGATGGCGATTTTATACTTCATGCTGAAATAAACTCATTTTTAACCAAAAAGAAAAAGCCATTCGAATCTCTCCGAATGGCTCCTTTAAAATATATTTTCCAACTTAAATATGTAGCGCTCTATTGTCTGTAGCAGCTAAGCAAGCCTCTTTGAATGCTTCGGTATAGGTCGGATGCGCATGAGACATTCTGGATATATCTTCTGCAGAAGCCCTAAACTCCATCGCTACCACCGCCTCAGCGATCATATCGGCAGTCCTTGGTCCAATCATGTGCACGCCCAATATCTCGTCTGTTGACGCATCAGCGAGGACTTTGACCAAGCCATCTGTATCCATCGAAGCCCGAGCACGACCCGAAGCCATAAATGGAAACTTACCGGTCTTATACTTCACGCCTTTTTCCTTCAGTTCTTCTTCGGTATACCCTACAGCTGCCACTTCCGGCCAAGTGTAAACCACCCCTGGTATCAGATTATAATTGATATGTGGCTTTTGGCCTGCAATGGTCTCTGCTACAAACATTCCCTCTTCTTCCGCCTTATGCGCTAGCATGGCTCCTTTGACTACATCGCCAATGGCGTAGATATTTGATGCGGCAGTTTGTAAACGCTCATTTACTTCCACCTGACCTCTTTCGGTTATTTTTACCCCGGCTGCCTCAGCGTTCAATCCAGCGGTGTAGGGTTTTCTGCCGATGCATACCAATACATAATCACCTTTGATTTCAATGATTTCGCCTTTGGAGTCTTCTGCTTTTACCGTTACCTCTTTCCCTTTTCGCTCCACTCCAACCACTTTGTGGTTTAGGTGAAAATCAAATCCAATCTTCTTCAAAGACTTCTGAAGTTCTTTCCCCATCGTACGATCCATCGAAGGAATCAATGAATCCATAAATTCAATTACAGAAACTTTCGATCCCATACGACCATAGATAGAACCAAGCTCCATTCCGATCACTCCACCGCCAATCACGATCATGTGCTTTGGTATTTCCTTCAATTTCAAAGCCTCGGTCGAAGTGATCACTCGGTCTTTATCCAACTTAATGAACGGCAAATTTGCTGGCTTGGAACCTGTAGCTATGATAATATTTTTGCCCTGAATCTCTTCAGCAGAACCATCGTCTTTGGTGACTTTGACCGTGGTATTATTCACAAAAGAGCCTAAGCCCTGATGCACATCAATCTTATTTTTTTTCATCAAATAAGAGATCCCTTCTACATTTTGCTTGACCACGTCTTCCTTTCTGGCGATCATCTGCTTTAAGTCCACTTTCAGATTGCTCAGGTTGATGCCATGAGTTTTGAAGGTATGAGCCGCATTGTGGTAATGCTCCGAGGAGTCAAGCAAAGCTTTGGAAGGAATACAGCCTACATTCAGGCAAGTACCTCCAAGGGTTGGGTATTTCTCAATCATGGCGGTTTTCATACCCAATTGTGCACAGCGAATCGCTGCTACATATCCTCCCGGGCCGGAACCGATTATTATGACGTCGTACATTTTTTTAGATTTTTAGAAGCAAGTATCAAGAATCAAGACTTTCACTCACTTTTAGTTGAAATACTATTAAATCAATCCTCAAGATATTCAGTGTGTTTTATTGAATACGAATATGTACTTGATATTCAGTACTAGAGACTTGATACTTTTCAAACTCCAAACAACAACCTCGTAGGGTCTTCGAGCAATTCTTTCACACGGACGAGGAAGCTTACTGACTCACGGCCATCGATGATTCTATGGTCATAAGAAAGCGCCAAGTACATCATCGGAAGGATGACTACCTCGCCATTTACTGCCATTGGCCGCTGTACGATATTGTGCATTCCAAGGATTGCGGATTGTGGTGCGTTGATGATCGGAGTAGACATCATGGATCCGAATACACCGCCATTGGTGAGTGTAAAGGTACCACCGGTCATCTCCTCGATTGACAATTTATTGTCTCTTGCTTTGCTTGCAAGTCTCACGATTTCCTTTTCAATTTGGTCAAAAGACATGGATTCGGCATTCCGAACTACTGGTACGACCAATCCTTTTGGTGCAGAAACGGCAATTGAGATGTCGCAGTAGTCATTGAAGATCATCTCATTTCCATCAATTTTTGCATTTACGGATGGCCACTCTTGCAGCGCCACGCAAACAGCCTTGGTGAAGAAGGACATAAAACCTAATCCTACACCATGCTTTTCCTTGAATTGATCTTTGAATTTGGACCGCATATCCATGATCGGCTTCATATTCACCTCGTTAAAGGTGGTCAACATCGCAGTTTCATTTTTCACCGTGACTAGTCGTCTGGATACGGTCTTGCGAAGGGAAGACATTCTTTCTCTTCGCTCATTTCTGGAGCCCGCTACAGATACCGACGCTGCTTCAGTTTTGGTCTCAACCTTCGGTGCAGAGGTGGGTGCAGGTGCAGAGATGGGTGCAGGTGCAGATTTCTTTGCTGCTTCGGCATCCTCTTTCGTGATTCTTCCGTCTTTTCCGGTTCCTTTCAATTCTGTAGGTGAAATCCCTTTCTCAGAGAGTATTTTGGCAGCCGCAGGCGAAGCATGACCAGTAGCATAAGACTCTTTACCCGGAGCTGGCTTTTCGCTGGAGTCAGGAGCTGAGCTTGGTGCAGAATCCGTTGAAGGTTCGCCTTCCGATACTTCAATCTTGCAGATAGTACCACCAATCTCTAGCGTATCGCCTTCCTGAGCCACATGGCGCAGAATACCCGATGCTTCGGCGGGAAGCTCAAAAGTCGCTTTATCAGAATCTACTTCTGCAATGATCTCATCCAACTTCACAAAATCCCCATCTTTTTTCAACCAATTGGCAAGTGTCACCTCGGTGATTGACTCACCTACAGTTGGCACTACCATTGTTTTTACCTCGCCAGTGCCGGCCGATTTAGCTGGTGTCTCCTTTTTTGGAGCATCAGCTGGTTTGGGAGCATCAGCTGGCTTTTCAGCTTTGGAGGCAGTTGCACCTTCTTCGATGACGCAGATTAATGCACCGATTTCGAGGGTATCGCCTTCTTGGGCTTTGATCTTCAGCACCCCGGCGGCTTCAGCCGGCAATTCAAAGGTTGCCTTATCGGACTCCAGCTCGCATAGGACTTCGTCCATTTGAACTTGGTCGCCATCTTTTTTAAACCATTGGCCGACGGTCACTTCAGTTATTGATTCACCTACTGCGGGGACTATAATTTCTTTGCTCATGAGTGTGTATTTTTTCTCCAGACAAAAGAGAGGAACAAAATGATAGGGTTTTTTTGGTGTTTTGAAATGGAAATCAATTCAGTTTTAGCGCTTTGGCTATGATGTTTTTTTGCTCTTCCACATGGACTTTATTAAATCCGGTAGCAGGGGAAGCGCTGGATTTTCTTGAAATCAACTCCATAGGAATCTCCTTATACAGCAATCTCAAGATATAATTCCAATAGCCCATATTTTCTGGTTCTTCCTGTACCCACACCACTTCCGCCTTCCCATATCCAGAAAGAATTTCTTTAATCTGCTTTTTAGGCAAAGGATGCAATTGCTCTATTCTCACGATTGCGACGTTTTTCACTTTTTCTTTCTCGCGGGCCTCATCCAGATCATAGAAGATTTTTCCACTGCATAGAATCACTCTTTTGACATCTTTGGCAGCAACGGTGGTATCGGGAAGAACTTCCCTGAATGAACCTGACGTAAATTCAGAAAGAGGTGAAATTACCTTTGGATGTCTTAGAAGAGACTTGGGCGACATGACCACGCATGGTTTTCTGAATTCCCAGGTCAATTGCCTTCGAAGCAAGTGGAAGAAGTTGGAAGGCTCAGTTATGTTGGCCACGACCATGTTATAATCTGCCGAAAGCTGAAGGAACCGCTCAGGTCTTGCATTGGAGTGCTCAGGCCCTTGACCTTCGTAGCCATGCGGGAGGAGCAGAACCAAACCATTCATTTTTTGCCATTTGGTCTCACCTGAGGAGATGAATTGATCAATCATCGTCTGTGCACCGTTTGCAAAGTCTCCAAATTGAGCTTCCCAAATAGTCAGACAGTTTGGATTAGCCATTCCATATCCGTATTCAAAACCCAATACGGCGTACTCCGAAAGCAGTGAGTTGTAAATATAAAACTGCCCTTTGCGGTCTTTTAATTCTAAAAGTGAATTGTATTCTTGATTCGTGTTTGCGTCGTGAAGGACGGCATGTCGATGGGAGAATGTCCCACGCTGCACATCCTGCCCTGTCAATCGGACACTTTTGCCTTCCAGTATCAACGTACCGTAGGCTAAAAGCTCAGCTGCCGCCCAATTCAATTCTTTGGACTGGAAGAACATGTCCTTCCGTTGTTTCAATTGAGCCTCAATCTGCTTCAATGGCTTAAATCCTTTTGGCAAAACCGTCAGAGCATGAGCGACTTTCTCGATTTCAGCTTCCGAAACGCCAGTTGCAGGGGATTGATCAAAATCTGAAGGCTCGGAGCGTCTTAAGGTGCGCCATTCTTCTTCAAATTTAGTCGCTTGATACGGTAGCGGTTTTTCCTTTACCATATTCAATCGATCCTGAAGCAATTGCCTGAATTCCTCATCCATCTGAGAAGCAATTTTGGCATCAAACTCGCCACGCTCGGTCAATTGCTTCACATAAATTTCTCTTGGATTGGGATGCTTCGAAATAATATTGTAGAGTTCAGGCTGCGTGAATTTAGGCTCATCCGACTCGTTGTGTCCATGTCTTCTGTAGCATACCATGTCCACAAAAATATCTCTGCTAAACTTCTGACGAAACTCAGAAGCAAGCTTGGCTGCAAATACCACCGCTTCGGCATTATCTCCGTTCACGTGGATTACTGGCGCATCAATAATTTTGGCAACATCGGTGCAGTATATCGAGGTACGTGCATCGTCAAAGTCGGTGGTAAATCCTACTTGGTTATTGATCACAAAGTGAATGGTACCACCTGTGTTGAAGCCTTCCAAACCTGCCATTTGAGTAACCTCATAAACTATGCCTTGCCCAGCTACTGCCGCGTCACCATGGATCAAAATTGGAAGTGCTTTTTTTGCGTCTCCTTTATGTTCAGTATCAATTTTAGCTCGGATGAAACCTTCCACCACAGGATTTACCGCCTCTAAATGAGATGGGTTGGGTGCCAATTTCAAGTGAACTTTGTTGTTATTTGGCGTGATGATATCACTGGCGTAGCCCATGTGGTATTTCACATCGCCGTCTCCCATGGTTAAGTCTGGCTTTGCCGTTCCTTCGAACTCGGAAAAAATCTGCTCATAGGTTTTGCCCATGATATTTGCCAAGACGTTTAATCGGCCTCTGTGAGCCATTCCGATCATTACTTCTTTGACCCCAAGTTCAGAAGAGATATTGATGACCGCATCCAAAAACGGAATCGTACTTTCGCCACCCTCCAAGGAGAATCGCTTCTGTCCAAGATATTTGGTGTGTAAAAAGTTTTCAAAAACTACCGCTTGATTGAGTTTGAAAAGAATTCGTTTCTTATCATCGTATGATGGATTAAAAGCTAGTGCTTCTTTCTCGACTTTGGTCTTAAACCAATCCAACATCTCCGGATCCCGGATATACAAATACTCAAAACCCATCGGACCTTCATAGATGGTCTTTAGTGAATCGATAATGACGGACAATTTTGCTGTACCAATGCCGATTTCTTTTCCAGCTTGGAACTCTGTATTCATGTCCTCTTGACCAAGTCCGAAATCCTTCGGATCGATCAACGCTTTACGGTCCCTCCGCTCACGGACTGGATTAGTCTTAGATCTGAGGTGAGCTCTAGATCGGTGTGCGTGAATCAGTGCTCTGACTTTGATTTCCTTTGGCAACTGCTCCATATCCATGATGGTGCCTGGAGTAGCAAGCGCACCATTTTTAGCCACTGTTCCATTAGATGTGACAGCCTTTGCTGGCTGCTCGTCCTCATCAGCCGAGTAATTGGTCAGTGCAAAATCAAATCCGTCGAAGAATTCTTTCCAACTGGAATCGATGGAATCTGGATCTGATTTGTAAGTATGATACAGCTCATCTACATAAGAAACATGAGCATTTGCGATGTAAGAGAATTTATCCATTTCGTTTATTTACAATTTACAAAGCTAACCTCTAAAACTGAGTTTAAAAAATTGCATATTTGCTTTTCCAAATACACTATATTTTGACTATAAAACTAAGCTAATTAATCTTTTATAGCATTCCAGTCTGATGGGAATCGTAAACTTGCAATATCCATTAATCTACAATCATCCGCAATCAAACTTACAGACTGTCTACACTCCAAATCATCACCAAAACTATAGATTTAACGCTGTGTTTCGCCTGAAATTATAAAGTAGCCTAGAACTAGTTAATCAAAGTTATCGAGGCTTATAATGTTTCCTCGGATATTTGCCGTGGAGGATCAAATACTGACCCAAGATTTCAGATTGTTGTTTGACCAAACGTAAGAAACGATACGCATCTGCCGAGATACTCAATTGATTGAGATCCACGCGATAGGTATTTATGAATCTAAGCCCATTATCAGGAATAAAAGCTGCCTTAGTGGTCGTTTTCAGACCGTCAAAATTATCATCATTAATGAGAAAATAAGATGTATTTCCAGTAGTCTCCGTGCGATAACAGCTATCGCAACAGCCCTTTGGCTCAAACATCATGTAAGTACGATTATAAAATAGATCCGGCCTAGTCTCCAAAATATTGGTGCCAGGATTATTTCACCAGTAATAGTAATTATTCTCATCTACCGGATCAGTCAACCCTACAAAAACACCAACGCCTGAATCCAAATTTGATATACCTTCAACAACGTTGGCTTCTGACTTGTAAGAGATTTTACTGTTTACTCTATCGGCTGATTAATTACCTTTGGTAGGGAAGAATAGATTTTCCCATCTGGAAGCTCCAAAAGCAAAGTATAAGATCTGCCAACTAATCCAGAAAGGCCTTTAGAAGAGATGTAATTGCCTGGCATATTTAAGTCTTCAATAAATATAGCAAGTGATCCCCTATTAACCCGAACTACCACTGTAGCTCCCGGGGCAGGACGAACTAGAGCTTCAAAAATGCTCCCATATGTACCTGGCCGGGAAAGTTTAATCAAATGCGGACCTGGACCATTTATCACCATCCCCTCAATAGTCAGCAGCCGTGCACCTTCGATAAGTTCGGTCTCAAATGGATCTATTCAACCCAATGAAAATAAGAATAAAAGTAGTAGATACTTTTTCAACAGGTTATGAATTTGATAGTATATATGTGTTTAATTGTTGCTGGAGTCGAATTATCTCCTTTGTGGGATCATAATAGCCTAGGCGAGTCCGGCCACTTCGGTCTCAAGTCTTCGGTCTTCGGTCTCCCATCTCCACTCGCCGGTTTCCGGTATCCT
>Ga0136560_1000211_pt1 | contig 26929 bp, 18 predicted proteins | sample AntRauMeHopE1497_FD_104925 | JGI IMG/M metagenome (GOLD analysis project Ga0136560, IMG submission 104925) | Saline lake microbial communities from Rauer Islands, Antarctica - Metagenome Hop E1 #497 | ecosystem: Environmental > Aquatic > Non-marine Saline and Alkaline > Saline | place... | reverse complement strand
TTATACTCCTGCCAAATGAAAACCCGAGTTTTTGTCTCTTTCTTTTTCCCTTTGCCGTCGTTAAAATTATAAACCGTAACTATGGCTATGCTTTATAATTTTGCCTAGGCAAAGAAAAAAAATAAATTTTTCAAAATTTTCGGGTTTTCATTAAGCATGAGTATAGAAAAAAATCGTCCCGTTTGTTTTCGGCCCAAGCTTCAATAATATCCTTTCTTTCTTGGGTAGACAGGGAAACGAAATCTCCGGTAGAACCATTTACAAAAGCGCCCGCTACGTTATTCGCTTGTAAAAAGTCAGCGTATGGCCGTAATTCACGCAAGATTAAAGTATGTAGCTTTAGCGAGCTTTACCTCGAGGACGAAATCTTAGGTATAATTCTTAGGGAAGCTGGTTGAGTCTACGCCCTTATAATTTCGTCCAAAAAACATAAAACAAGGTCTGCAGTGGCTGGGGGCACCACGTAAGGGACATTAATTGTACGCATTGTGTTTTTTCGGGTGCAAAATTGAGCTTAAAATCCGCTAAGCCCTCATATCGCTTGCTTCGGTATACACGGTCTTTGTTGCTTATTCCACTATTTTTTTTCCATGCCCTGGTAGTAGTCGTTCATTGCTCTAACAAAACTTAAGTTCTTACGGAATTCGACCCCCCTTTATTGTTTTCACATCAGTAGGTTTCGGAAGAAGGGGTATTTCATTGACCTCATAAGTTTGAATATTTAATCCGGCACTGGTAATAAGCTTTATCCGCTATAGCGTATAGTAGGGATACAGAACGAGGGATAAATTCAACCTTGACTTGGCAAACGGTACTTTTTACAATCTCCGTAATGAAATCCTTAAATTAATACCACGGAGCAAGGGATTTACTTTTTTTGAATATCATAATGATTAACTTTGCAGGCTAATTTGAGCGGCACTTACCGCTGCCCAAACTTAATGACGTATATTATGAAAGTCAGAGAGCTTTTTATTCTAATTTCTACTGTTCTTGTAGTGGCCATAATCGGGGTTTCTTTAGTGTGGCCTCCGGTTTTATGGTTTTTTGTTTTGGTGGTGCCATTGGTCTTTATGGGGATTTTCGATATTATTCAAACCCACCATACCATTAGACGTAATTTCCCTTTAATAGGTAGGTTCAGGTATGTATTGGAATCCATACGGCCAGAGATCATGCAGTATTTTGTGGAGACAGATACCGAGGGGAAACCCTTGAACCGGATCATGAGGTCCGTTGTTTATAGAAGGGCAAAGGGCGAAACCGACACGGAACCCTTTGGTACCCAAATGGACCTGTACCAAACGGGATACGAATGGATGGAACATTCCATGTACGCAAAGAGCAATCCGCAGAATCTGGGTGAATTTCCACGGATATTAATCGGGGGAAAAGATTGTAAGCAGCCGTATTCGTCCAGTCTTTTGAATATTTCTGCAATGAGTTACGGCTCTTTGAGCAAGAACGCTGTTTTGGCTATGAACCAAGGGGCCAAGATGGGTAATTTTGCACATAACACGGGTGAGGGTGCCATTAGCGATTATCATTTGCAGCCCGGGGGAGATCTCATTTGGCAAATAGGAACAGGTTATTTTGGGTGTAGAAAGGACGATGGTACGTTTAATGAGGTAACATTTCGGGAAAATGCGATCAGGCCAGAGGTAAAAATGGTAGAGATCAAACTTTCCCAAGGTGCCAAGCCCGGACATGGCGGTATTTTACCGGCCATAAAGAATACCCCTGAAATAGCTAAAATAAGACACGTTCAACCGGGGATAGCCGTGCATTCGCCACCGTCACATTCGGCCTTTAATGATCCGATACAGTTCATGCATTTTATTGAAAAACTGAGGAATTTATCAGATGGTAAACCTGTAGGGTTTAAACTCTGTATTGGTAGAAAGCAAGAATTTATGGATTTCTGTGAGGCCATGATCTTTACCGGGATTACACCCGATTTTATTACGGTCGATGGTGGGGAGGGCGGAACAGGGGCCGCTCCCGTTGAATTTTCCAACACCATGGGGATGCCTATGCGGGAAGGGCTGATCTTTGTGCACGATACCTTGGTGGGCTTTGGTCTAAGAGCCGAGATAAAGGTCATAGCCGCAGGTAAGATTATCACGGGATTTGATATGGCGCGGGTAATGGCGCTTGGTGCGGACGGATGCAATAGTGCCCGTGCCATGATGTTGGCCGTTGGCTGTATACAGGCCTTACAATGTAATACCAATGCTTGTCCCGTAGGTGTTGCCACGCAGGACAAATCCCTCATGAAAGGCCTTGTGGTGGCAGATAAGGCCCCTAGGGTAAAAAATTTCCAGCAAGCGACGATAAAGAGCTGTCTGGAGCTCATAGCGGCTGCTGGTCTCAATGGCCCTGGAGATCTAAGACGCGAACATATTAGTAAGCGCATGGGCATGTTTGAAGTAAAGAACTACGACGAAATTTATCCGTATATACCCGAAGGGAGTCTGTTGGATGTTGGGCATATTCCGGAGAGCTATGCCAGATATTTTCAACTTACGCGAATCATGAAATAGGGAATGCAAGAATCCGGGCCCGGTAGCTTAAAAAAGCCTGCTAGCTTCCTGTTGCTTGCAGGAATCCTTTGTATTGCCATAAACCTGCGGCCTGCATTGGCAGGAGTAGGCCCTTTAATAGAGGACATAAGAAGTAGTACAGGCTTGTCAAATTCCCTTTTGGGATTATTGACCACCTTACCATTACTCGCCTTTGGGGTAGTATCCATAGTAACGCCCCTTTTTACCAAGAGATTTGGAATGGGCGGCACCTTGTTAGGTGCCATGATCTTATTGGCCATCGGTATTGGTATACGGTCTGTCACATGGGTACCTGCCCTTTATTTTGGCACCTTGCTTTTGGGTATCGCCATTGCTTTTGGGAATGTACTGCTACCAAGTTTGACCAAGCGTAACTTCTCGGAAAATTCTGGATTTATTACGAGTTTATATTCCAGTGTCATGGCATTGGGAGCGGCTATGGCGGCGGGTTTGAGTGTACCGCTAGCGGAAGATGCCGGTTTGGGTTGGCGTGGTTCCTTGGCGGTATGGGCAGTACTGGCGTTATTGGCGGTTATCCTGTGGACACCACAAGTCTCGCGACTTAAAAAATCTGCCCCCAGTCGGAATTTTATGGATGCCATGAAAAATCTCACAAGAACACGACTGGCATGGCAGGTAGCCTTGTTTATGGGCTTACAATCGTTGACTTTTTATGTAGTATTGGCCTGGTTGCCGGCTATCCTCCAGAGTAGGGGGTACGATGCTTCGTTTTCCGGATGGATGCTTTCCCTCTGCCAAGGAACTGGAATTTTAGGATCTCTTGTGGTGCCTACGCTGGCAGGAAAGAAGAAAGACCAGCGAGGTATTGTTGTGTTTTTGGTACTTACAGAAGCGATAGGATTATTGGGACTCCTCATTCCGGAGCTTGGCCCCGTGGCTATATGGGTTTCCTTGATAGGTTTTGTTTTAGGTGGCACTTTTGGTCTGGCTTTGCTTTTCATTGTGCTGCGCTCCGGTGATTCGGAATCTGCCACGGAACTTTCCGGGATGGCGCAATCTATCGGTTATTTTGTTGCGGCAACCGGCCCCCTGGTTTTTGGTGCGGTTTTTGATCTCACCCATACGTGGGCCTATCCTATTTTATTACTTTTTCTTGTCGCTTTCTTAAAGTTGTTCATGGGTCTGGGTGCAGGGAAACCGCAAAAGATACATTAGATTTTACCCCAATTTTAGCTTGACTTGACAGTAGACTAATGCTTCCATGGGAACGAGGATATTTTATGTGGATAAATAGCAGGACAAGGGTGGGAAACGAGGCCGAAGAAATGATGAAGCAGCATCCAAATGTAAACTTAACGTTAATTAATTGTAAACATAAAGTATAATTTTATAACTTTATGGGACGTTAAAAGTAAGAAATCATGAAGAGAGACAAGAACATACTAGAAAGCTTAAGGCGATCGCACACGAATTGGATAGGAAACCTAAAGTCCTATGGTACAAAATTCCGTAATTTTTATGCCCTTATCTATAGCGCCTGAGCGGCTAAAATTGAGTATTTCGGGCTTATTTTTTGTAGTGGGGAAAACGAGTGCTTTTGGTGCTTCCCTTAAATGATATCTATATTCATGCTTAATGAATACCCAAAAATTTTCACAATTTTGTTTTTTATTTGCCTAGGCATCCCGATAGATCGGGAAAAGCATAGCCCTTGCTACAGTTTACCCCGACCGTTCGGGGTTAACGACGGCAAAGGGAAAAAGAAAGGGATAGAAAACCCTGGATGATGTCAAATTGCAATAACTTATATCCGTAATTTTAAAATTGCTAAAATTTGGTATTCCACCGAGTTGATCTTACTTTTTGAAGTTCGCCCCAATAGGTCAAGATATGGAACAGTGCGCCAACTTTTAGCGTGCGTCTACCGGCAAGTGTATATAAATATTTTGCTTGAACAAGTTAAAATCTTAATCCCGAAGAGCATACCATTCTATAGCGCTTAGGTTTTTTCGTCTTCCCATTTTCTCTAGTGGATAATTCTCCACCAGATAGTCTACGATAATAGCTTCGTTCTCTCCTAAATCCCATAAATTTTGCGTCTCCTGCATCCATCGTATGGTGGCCACCCAACGTTCTTTGTCCATGCGGTTTTGTATAACCAGTTTGGAGGAGTGGCAATTGGTGCAGTTATTTATCGTTTCCATAAGCCCTGGGGCAGCTATAAACCCTGTGCGCACATGGATGCCATCTTCAATTTTATCATAATCGTCTTCCTCGGGGATGGCCACTAATGTTTCTTGGGGTGCCTGACTTCGAAAGGCGGATAGCGTAGGGTCTACCATGATGTAAACACCCATTACGGTAATGATGCCAATAAAGCACCAGAGTATTATTATCAACCTATAAATACCATGTACGCTTTTTTTATATTTACTATACTTGTCCTCCATCCTGTCAGGTAACTTTTATGGCTATTCGTTGGCATGCGTTGTTCAGGTATCCTTTTGGGTTCCAACCCGGTATTAACATGGGTTGGGAAATTCCTTGGGCATCGGTGGCTCTGCACCATATTTCATAATAGCCTTTTTTAGGAAAATCTACTTGCGCCGAAAAGTGCTGCCACGCCAAACGATTTGCCGGCTTTTCTATGGGGCACTGGTTCCAAGTAGCACCAAAGTCAATAGAATATTCCATTTTTGCAACTTCCAGTTCCCCGGCCCAAGCGTGACCTCTAATGTCCAGCTTCTTTCCTTTTAAAATCATGGCTCCCGTTTTCGGATGGGTAATCAATGATTTTACGGGCATAGATTCTATGATGCACATGTCCTTTTCGTTTACTTTCTCTTCTGGAGCTACAGGATTGCAGGGTACCTTGTACGAGTCTCCTGTCATCTTTGCACCGTCATGAACCTTGTTGCGTATGCTAATGCGCTGAACCCATTTTCCGGAAACCGATGCTGGCCAGCCTCCTGCCACCAAACGCAAGGGATAACCATGGACTAGGGGAATATCGGCGCCGTTCATTTTAAAGGCGAGTAAGGTTTCGTCCTGTAGTGCTTTCGCCATTGGGGCACCACGGGATATGGGTGCTTTTTTGGGATCTCTGCTCAAGTGTTCATCTATTGCATGATAGCCTATGTAAACAGCATCGTTTTTTATACCTGCGTCTTCCAGCACATCGCGCAAACGAATGCCGGTCCATTTGGCACAAAACACCGCACCAATGGTCCATTGGTTGCCCTTCGTTGGCGGATTAAACTCCGCACGCCCATTACCGCCACATTCCAAGGTAAGCTGGTAGGTATATTGTTTAAATTTTGATTTTAGCTCGGCCAAGGAATAGGTCTTCTCCTTGGCAACCGATTCGCCCCCAATGGTGAGCGTCCAGTTTTTCACGTCTATACTTTCGGGAACAAGACCATTGTTCCTAATAAAGATATACTTGTTGGGGGTTACCTTGTCATCTAAAAGATGCGCCTGTGCCTCCATGTTCCATGGCTTATCGTTCAAGAGCACCATCTGATTGTCCTTATTGAACATTTTAAAGGGATCGGGATTTTGTAACCCCAAGGGAATATAGCCGTTTGGGAGGCTTTTTCCGAATACGATTTCAGCCCCCATAGCACCGGATAGTGCCGCCAAAGCGGCGCGGCCTATGAATTTTCTTCTTTCCATGGTACGTTATTTGCCGTTGTAAGATATGATTTTTTTTGTTTTTCAACCGCTAGAGTCTTCCAGTTTAGGATTTTAACGACGTGGGAAGTTCAAAAATATCAAGTTTAAAAAAGGGTAGGGCGGCTAAGAGATGGTCAAAGATATCTGCCATAATATATTCATAGTTTTCCCATCGCTTATCTGCGCTAAAGGCATAGATTTCCAACGGTATACCTTGTGGTGTGGGAGCCAGTTGCCTCACCATTAGCGTCATATTTTTATTGATTGCGGAGTGCTTTTCCAGATACTGGGTAATATATTTTCTAAACACCCCAAAATTGGTAAGGTTCCTTCCGTTTATGGCTAGCTCCTTGTTGGCGTTATTTTGGTGATTGTATTCGGTAATCTGTTGTCCCATTGTTTTGAGGTAGGGCTGTATCAACTGGATTTTTTGAAGGTCGGCAACCTCCTCATCCGTTAGAAAGCAGATACTTCTTTGACTAATGACCAAGGCCCTTTTGATACGTCTTCCGCCAGAGTCCTGCATGCCCCGCCAGTTCTTAAATGAATCTGAAATTAACGCATAGGTGGGGATCGTAGTGATGGTCTTGTCAAAATTCTGTACCTTGACCGTAGCTAAGGTAATCTCTACGACATCGCCATCGGCACCATATTTCTCAAAGGTAATCCAGTCGCCTATCCGCACCATGTCGTTGATACTTACCTGTATGCTGGCTACAAGTCCCAAGATAGAATCCTTGAACAATAACAGGATAACGGCAGATCCAGCTCCTAGAGCGGTAAAGAATTTCCAAACGCTTACTTCTGTTATAATTGCGAAGATGGTCAGTATGCCCAATACCCAAATAAAGATCACAAACACCTGTATGTAGCTATGCATGGGTTTGTCCCTGAATCTTGTTTTGGTTTTCAAGTAATCATTGGTACTCCTTAGTACTTTTTTAACCACTGTAATGGCCAATACCACAAACAATATCTGAAGTATTTTTTCTGCAATGTTTCCTACATATTCAAAGTCCGATAGCGCAATGGGCACCAGATCAAAGAGCAGAATCAGGGGCAGGATATGTGCTACGTTGCGCGGCACTTTGTGGGCTACCAGAAAATTATCAAAATTAGTTTTTGATTTCCTGGCTAATTTTATAGAGAGGGAACGCAATATCTTCCAAAGAATTAAATCAAGAATATAGGATAGAACAAAAATCAGCACTAGCAGAATACCCATATTAAGGTATTCGGCCACATTTTCGGCCATGCCCGTTTTCAACAAATAATCGTAAAGTATGCGGCTGGCTCCGTTGTTCATGGTAATGTCTTACTTAATATGTGTAGAAAGGAATATTATGTTCGCACCATTGTAAAGGCGTGAGGATAATATCCCGTGGTGCTTAGGAAGCGCTTTTGTTTGAGCTCCTTACAGTATTGTTTTATCATACTCCGGCTTTTCTTTCCTAATGGTTTCCAGATCAGGAGCGGGTAGCGGACTTTTTTTAGCGTACCTTAAGATGGAATACCCTATGACAGCTGAAATAAAGGAACCTATTAGAATACCTATTTTAGCGGAATCTATGTAAAGGGGACTAGTTTCAAAGGCCAAACTGGCAATAAAAATAGACATGGTAAAACCAATTCCGGCCAAGAAGGCAACGCCAACAATATGTTGTGCGGTTAAATCCTTCGGCATATCTATGATCTTAAGCTTGTGGGTAACAAAAACAATAGTGCTTATGCCTATACTGTTGCCTACTACGAGACAGATTGTCAGAATGCCTATTAACGTGGTGTCCAAGTGTATGTCGCCAAAAAGCATTACACCCGCGTTGGCCAAGGCAAATATTGGAATTATAAAGTAGGCTACCCAATTATGCAGACTATGTTCCAAATGTTGCAGGGGCGACTGGTATTTGTGCGTCCACTTTTGTAAATCGTCAATGTGGGTAATCTGTTCATTGGACAAGATGGGCGTTTCCAATTTCTTCGCACCTTTTATTTTTTGAAGTATAGATTCTAGGTTGTCTATAAAAGTAGGGGTTACGATTTTTTGTTTTAATGGGACGGCGAATGCCAGCAAGATGCCCGCAAGGGTAGGGTGTATGCCAGATTTTAGGAAAAGCGTCCAAATGACGATTCCGATAACTACCAACACCACCTTGGAATAATATCCTTTGTACGATAAGAAATAAAGGAAGCCCAATAAAACGAATGCGGCCGCCAACATGTCAACATGGATTTCATTACTGTAAAATAGGGCAATGGCAAGAACGGCGCCTATATCGTCTACAATGGCAAAGGCCGTCAAGAACACTTTTAGACTTAACGGTACACGGTTGCCCAAAAGGTTTAAAATAGCTAAGGAAAAGGCAATATCCGTAGCCATGGGTATGCCCCACCCTTGCACTGTTTCCGGGTTCTCGTTCATAAGCACGTACAACAAGATAGGAACGGACATACCGCCTATGGCCCCTACCAAGGGGAATGCCATTTTTTTTACGGTATTAAGCCCTCCGATCAGCAGTTCCCTTTTGATTTCCAAGCCAATTAGAAAAAAGAAAATAGCCATTAAACCATCATTGATCCATAAAATCAAGGGTTTTTTAAGTTCAAAGAAGCTCGATGTAAATCCAAGTTCAATCTCCCATATTTCTTTGTAGCCTTCTGCCCAAGGGGAATTTGCCCAAAGTAGGGCCACTATGGTGGTAAAAAGTAATAGGATTCCGCTAAAGCTTTCAATTTGAACGAATTTCTGAAGTGGGGATAGTATTTTAGCTTTGATCATACAGTTAGTTTAGCTAGATTTTCTTGGATTGTTCTATGGTCTCTTTTTTTGATGTGTTGCATTGAATGCATTTCAACATATAAAAATATAAATCTCTTTTCAAAAAAGCATCAACTTACGAATGTAGTTTAAAAGAAGCTATTTTTATAAAGTTAAAGTGATTTACCTAATTAAATAATCATTTTTTTGTCAGTTTTTTGACGCCTTATCAAACGGATTTAGGGTATCCACGTTTAAAATCGAGTCTGCTCAGAAAGGGAGTTTCGGTTTGGAAGTGGTAAAATTTCAAATTTTGTATATTTTCAAAGTATTAATTTATAGCGTTTTAAAATATATCCTAACGCAAAAGTATTAATTTATAACTCTTTTGCATTTTTATAGGAGTCTACTCACAATTACGCCCTTCAAATTTTCATTTGAGGATATCCTTTTGGCTGCTTAAGCCATTATCTTTTGCAACCGGATTTCTATAATGTAGGCTAAAAGATAATTTTTTTGGAGCGAAAACAAAATTTATTTTGGATATTTTGTTGGTAATACTATCGGATTATAGGCGATACGTGCAGAATGCACAAGGTCTTTCGTTAGGTTTTTCAACATATAGCAACATCATTTTAATTTTTAAGGAATTTTTCAACATACAAAAAGGGGGCGATGAATTTCTTGAAAAAGGGAAATAAACTTTTCGGGCGTTCGCCAGTGCATTCTGCCTGCTATGATTTACTGTAGGCCTGCCGCCCGTCTTCTCTCATGACTGTGACAAAATTTTTGAGAACAGCTTTGATTTAATGTCCCGATATTTTTTTAAGTGATTCACATAAAGGCTGCGGTTAACTTCGTGCTTATCCAGATAAAAGGCATCACATTCCGTTGTATCGCATTCCAATGCGTTTTTAATCGTACCATCGTAACGGTACAATTCTCGCAAATGCAATTGGTTTTCCCTTTTTAGTTCATGAAGGGTTTGATATAGCTGGGCATTGTTGAGCATACGGTGCTCTATTTCCAAAAGATATTTCAATTCCTCCTTTGTATATTCAAGGTCATCTAGCCAGTTACCTACCTCTACCTTGTCTTTTTTGATCATGATACTGCTGTCCGGTTCATGACTGTAAAATGGTGTCGTCGGCTTCATAATATCATATTTACGTTTATAGGTGTATTCTCCTGTTTTACTTTTTCAATGGTAAGTTGTTGTTCCCCCGACGGAAATTCCCAAATTATGGAATCGCCCTCGGCATAGCCCATTACGGCAGCACCCATAGGTGTCAACAAAGATATTTTGTCGTTCTTCACATCACTTTCCTTAGGGAGCACCAATTGGAATTTTTTGTTCCATCCTTTTTCCGAAACAATGGTAATTTCTGAATTGAAACGGACGACATCGGCTGGCATATCCTCTTCATCACATATTTTGGCGGATTCCAGTTCCTTTGTTAATTTCCCTACGGACTTCTGCAATGTAAGGTCTTGATGATAACCGGACAGGTTTAATACGCGTTTTAGAATTACATATTCTTTCTTTTCTATAACAAGATTTGAATGTTTCATTTTTTTTGATTTATGCCCTCCCTTTCTACGCGAATAGGGGTAGTGTTAATTAAATGGATGTCAGAGGAAAACAAGGTTGCCTATGACCTAACTATGAATTTTGTACTTGGCCTCTACACGGGGTTTTGATCTGGTCAGACGTGCCATATTGTTTCTATATAATGCCTTTTTTGTCCATAAGTTTGCTGGGACTTCCTCCTGCATTTCTTTCTTGTTTAGCGCGAATTATTAGCGGCGACCTTTCTGACAGACTGTTTTATTTGCAATTTATTTATGGGAAAATACCACGCTGAATGTATGCCTCCTCCAGGCGCTCTATGGCAATGATGAATGCGGCGGTACGCATGTCTACCCCTCTGCTTTTCGAAGTTTCCATCACCTTTACGAACGATTCCTTCATCTTTTTTTCCAGTTTTGTCAAAACTTCGTCCAATTGCCAGATTTCTCCGTTTCGGTTTTGCAACCATTCAAAATAGCTACCGATAACACCACCTGAGTTGCACAGGATATCTGGGATAATATCAATGCCCCTTTTTAGTAGAATTATTTCGGCCTCTACATCAGTTGGTCCATTTGCGCCTTCCGCAATAAGCGCTGCCTTTATTTTTTGAGCATTTTTTGAGGTTATTTGATTGCCCAGCGCTGCCGGGATACAGATGTCACAATCCAAACCAAAGAAATCGCTGTTGTCCAAGGTTTGCACTCCGGCATAACCTAGTACACTCCCTTTGTTCGCCTTTGTATATTCCAGCAGTTTTTCAACCGAAATACCCTCTTCATTTACAATACTGCCATACGCGTCCTGTACGGCGATCAATTTGGCGCCCTCCTGTTCCAGGAAATAAGCTGCCCAATAGCCTACATTACCAAAGCCTTGAACGATAAATTTTTTATCTTTTAGGTCTACCTGTTTCGCTTCTGCCCAGAATTTGATGGTTAGGAACACGCCATATCCAGTTGCCCTATCCCTTCCTTGTGAACCACCTGCGCCTATGGGTTTTCCCGTTACCACATGCAAATTCTTGGAACGTTCGTTGGGCGATTTGGTAGACATGTAGGTGTCCAGGATCCATGCCATGGTCTGCGGATTGGTATTGACATCAGGTGCCGGAATATCCAATTCTGGCCCAATATTGTCCCCCAAGGCATAGGTAAACCTCCTGGTAATACGCTCTAATTCTGCTTGGGAGTATTTGTTGGGGTCCAGTTGTATACCGCCTTTGGCACCGCCATAAGGGAGACCGGCCAAAGATGTTTTCCAGGTCATCCACATGGCTAATGCGCGTGCCGCATCTATGTCCACTGTGGGGTGATACCGCAGGCCTCCTTTGTAGGGGCCCAATGCGTTGTTATGCTGTACACGATAACCGGTAAAAATTTCTACCTCGCTATTATCCATACGTACGGGAAAATGAACTACGAATTCATTATTGGTTACTTCCAAAATCTTTCGGATGTTAGCGTTCAATTTAATAATGTCGGCCGCGTGATCAAATTGGCGCATTACATTGTCTAACATGCCTTGTTTGCGCTTCTTTTTTGGTGTTGCTATTTTTGTTGTCATATATGTATTTTAAAACAAGCTCTTTTTGTTGTTCATTCTTATTTTTTGGAAAATATTCCTATGGCTTACCAAACCTATTATGTATTAAGACGGTGCATGTAATGCCTATACTTTTTAGTGGTGAGTCATCGCTATCTCATTTGGTCCGAACCCTTTTTTAGTCATCGCCGGCTGGCAACATTTTCTTCACAGGGTAGAAGATTAGTGCCATCATGGTAATTCCTATCACAATCATAAAACCTAGTTCCATTCTCGAAAGTAGGGTATTTATTCCCAAGGATTTATTGGATAGTTGGGTCAATTGCTCACTTTCCTCGAGCTGAATTTTAGCGAGGCCATCCAGTTCTCGCTCAATTATTTTTATGGCTGCTATTACCTCGGATTTTTCCTGGTCCGTGCCCGAAGATTTGAAAACATTGCCCTCTATAGTCAATAATTCTTCAAAATCATCACTAAGCTGAATAAGCAAGTTGTATTCTTTTGACGTTAATTCGGTTTTCCTAAAGTCTTCAAGGATCTGCGCAACTTTTTCGTTTTCGGTATTACGGGCATCCACGTCCTGATTGCCTAAAATGTAGCGGAGTTCTTTTTTATGAAAAATAGTACTTGCCTCATAAATTAAATTCTGGACTACGACACGATCTTTATAAACGGAATTTACCGTATTTTGAATGGTTTCAAAATGCCTTTTGTCCAATCTATTGGAACCCAGAATCAATAGAAAGGCTATAGCTAAAATTAAGCCTACCGAAATGCGTTGTAAAACTGTAAATCCTGTAAACATTGTGTATCGATTTTTGGGTTAGTAATCCCTCTACTTTTTGTTCTGCTTTATATGGAATGAATTGGGAAAAATCCACCCGACCGTTATTTTTCATTTGAGCAAAACAAAACGTTTTTGGACCGGATGGATTACATCAATCCGGCCTGCGGTATGCAGGCAACCAAAACTTTTCTTTCGCTTGTAATTTGTCAGATACCACACAGCCGCTTTAAAATTTACGGATAGGTATGGCTGCTAAAGAAACGTCTATCGTTCCCGTTCGTTATCCATATCGCCCTGCGTTTTTAACATTCTCACAAAAAATAGTAATATGGTTATAAATTTAAGCATAACTATAAATTTAAGCTTAGATTTTTTTTGTAATTTTTTGGTAATAATTCTTCAAGCACCTCATTGGAAATAACTACGGGCTCTTTGCGCTTGTGATGAACTACTTTTTCTATTTTTAAGGACATAATATTTCCCGGTAGTCCATATTTTACAACATCCCCTTCGGAGAGTCCTATTATAGAAGCCCCCAATGTGCTTACTACAGATATTTTATTTTTTTTGATGTTTTCCTCGGATGGCGGTACCAATTGAAAAGTTTCGCGCCATCTGGCATTGCATACCACGGTGGTGGCAGCATATAATTGCACAATATCCGAGGGTACATGCTGTTCATCCACTACGATTGCGACCAACATATTTTCATCAAGAATATCCAAGGTATTCTTATGGGCGTAATCCGCATAGGTGTGATTTAACCGGTGATATCCTTTTATCATCACATAATCACACTTTCCCAGTACAAGGCTTCCGTATTTCATATGTTTATAATTGTTAGTTCTTTATTTCCAACACCTACACATGCAAAGCCTATGCCTATTAAACTAGTCTTCAATCCAAAACATGTTTAAGTATTTGACAATCAGTTAATATAGGACAAATGGTATTTTTTAATAACTGGGGAGAAATTAACCGACTGGGGAATTTTTACCCGGTTGTTTTCGGGTAAAAATAAATGATTAGCCTATTAATTTGCGGTAAATAAACCAGACCGTCCCGAGCTCTTGCGATTGTAGCAACCAAGACCTGCCTACCGGCAGGCAAGAGCCTAGACTAAATTTACGAACCACTTAAGATCAATAGTTCGCCAATTTTCACATCAGCCAAAAAGCAAGCGCTGTGCTGTCCAAAGCCGTATAATCCTCTATCCATACCGATTTCAAGGATTCTCAAAATTTTAACCGGACAGCAAGAGATGCCGCTATAGCATTTTTGCAAGCGATAGTTCCCTTAGGGCCTGTACAGAAATAACCTTTCTATTTCAAAACAGACTCTTAGTCCAGTTTGTCCCTCAAGGTTTTACGGTCTATTTGAAGGATTTCCGCAGCCTTGGTTTTGTTGCCTTGGGTATGCAGTAATACACGTTTTATATATTCTTTCTCCATGTCTCTAAGCGGGGGAAAATCCGCTTCGGGGAAGTCTATTTCAAATTTCAAAAAGTCAGGAAGGTTTTTTACCCCAACGGCACCGTCAGACATGATTACGGCGCGTTGGACAACATTTTCCAGCTCCCTTATATTGCCTGGCCAATGATAGCGCTCTAAAATAACAAGGGCTTCGGGCGCTATCGGTAGCAGGCGGTCTTTGTATTCTACACCGTATTTGCGCAGGAATTTATCTACGAGTAATGGAATGTCGGATCTGCGCTCCCGTAGGGGCGGTACTGTTATGACAACTACGGTTAAGCGGTAATAGAGGTCTTCCCTAAATGTCTTGTTTTTTATAGCGCCAAGCAGGTCTGTATTGGTGGCGGCTATGATACGTATGTCTACTTTCTCTACTTTTCTGGAACCTACCCTGGTAATTTCCTTTTCCTGTAAGGCGCGCAACAGTTTTGTTTGTACGGCTAGGGAGGCCGTTCCAATTTCATCTAAAAACAAAGTGCCGCCTTCGGCCGCTTGAAAGAAGCCGTTTCTATTTTCGTTAGCCCCCGTAAAAGCACCTTTTAGATAACCAAAGAGCTCCGCTTCCTGTAAATTTTCCGGAATGGCACCACAGTTTACGGCAATAAAGGGTGCGCGGGAATATTTTCCGGTGTAATGAATAGCTCTTGCTACCAATTCCTTTCCCGTACCGCTTTCCCCCTGTAAAAGTACGGTGGCCTTATTTTCCTTTACCCGATCTATGACATTGGTGACCTTACGGAAATTCAACGATGTGCCCACCATATCTCCATACGCTGTGTTGTTGGGGCTATCCGCTGCCGACTTGGAGGTTTTTCGTTTGGCACCGTGTTCCATAGCCTTGGCAACCGCTTGTTTAAGTTCTTCTTTTGTAAACGGTTTGGTGAGGTAGTCCGTGGCACCGGATTTAATAACTTCTAAGGTGCCGCTCACCGATGGGTAGCCGGTAACCACGAGTTTTGGCATATCCGGATAGTGTTCATTGGCAAATTTAAGCAATTGTAGGCCATCTACTTCCGGCATTTGGATATCCGTGATCAACAGGTGTATGAAGGAATCCTTGAGGATGAAAATGGCCTCTTTTACGGATACGGCCTTGTAGGTGTGGTATTCCATAGATTGCAAATGCCTTTGCAGGAGTTCCAAAATATTGACATCATCATCAACAATAAGTATATTTTCTTTGCGTAGCGGCATGCTTAAAATTTAGGGAAATCAACTTTAAAAATAGTTCCTTTAGGTGTATTGGGTTCGTGTGAGATACTGCCTTTGTGGCTGTCTATAATGCCATGTACGGCACTGAGTCCCAAACCGGAACCTTCCCCGATTGGTTTGGTGGTAAAGAAGGGTTCAAAAATTTTATCGGCGTTTTTCGTTTCTATACCTTTTCCCTGGTCGTAAATATCTATTTGAATCTTTTTGGCTTTCTCCGTCACCGTCACTTTTATTTCACCACCAATGGGAGAGTAATAAACCGCATTCATAATGAGGTTAAAAAGCACTTGGGTCAATTGCACATTATCTGCACGTAGTTTAATATTCCCGTGACTAAAAGATTTAACAAGTTTTATTTTTTTATCATGTAGGGAGGGCATTAATAGCTTCAATGAATTTTCTACGACTGCATTTAGTTGTATTTCGTCCATTTCTTGGGGCATTTCGCAGGCGAAAAACATCAGTTTTTTAACGATTTCACGGCTAAATACGGCATTTTCCATGATTTTTTCCAGATCACGGGCATTCTCTTGGTTTTTTACCTTTTCCTTAAGCAGCTCTGCAAAGCCTAGAATATTCGCCAGCGGTGTATTTAGTTCATGGGCGATGCCCGCGGTAATCTCGCCAAGTATGTGTAGGCGATCTGCGCGTTCCACTTGTCTTTTGGCAGCTACTTCGCTATCGCGGATCTGTTTCCGTTCCAACAAGTTTCCAACGGCCAAACTTACGTTGTTCAGCAAGGTACGTTCCTCCTCTAAAAAATCAGCCTCCGAATACTTGTCGGTCGCATAGCCGACCATTATTTTACCGTCCACTCTATTAAATACCTTGATATCCATTTCCAAAAAGGTCATCTTGGGATGATAATTCTTGGTTTCTATCTGGTATTCTGCCACCTTTAAAAATACCTCTGCCTCATTTTCAAATTGCCATGCCCTTTTTAGACAGTACACAATGGCCTCTAGCGAGGTATCCAGCTGATCGTAGTCCGAATCTACAATGATCGAGGTTACCTCGTATAAACAAGTGAGTTCCTTAACACGTTCCTTTAATTTTGCTTCGGCTGTTGTCATTGTCCTTTGGGTTTGTTTTGCATAACTGCTATAGCTAAATACAATGTAGGCCGCTTGAAATACCGTAACGCTCCATACGCTGCAGTGTAACTTTTACAAAGTTAAGCTTTAGTCAACTTTTTACTAAGTTCCTCCAAGGATATCCCTTTGGTCTCCGGCATTTTGGTCAAGGCCCAAATGAGCTGAAGCACCATCATAGCTCCAAAGAAATAGTAGATATACCATACCGCATTCCTAAGGACTCCTTCGGTGGCATCCAAGAAAAATGGGGTGATCAAGGTGATTATGGCGGCAAAGATCCAATGCACGCTTACGCCCCAGGACTGTCCGTAAGCACGAACGCTGTTTGGATATATTTCCGAAATAAACACCCAGATAACCGCGCCTTGGCCAATAGCATGTGAAGCTACGAAGGTACAAATGAAGGTCAGGGTCAAGGTGGTGCCGAGATCCATTTGGAAGCAAAGGCCTACCATAACCAAACTTATGATATATCCTATAGAACCTATGATAATCAATTGCCGCCTACCCAACCTATCCAATAAACGTACGCCGATGATGGTAAATAACAGGTTTACGATACCAATGGCAATGGAGTTGAACAGGGATTCCTTGCCACCCAGGCCTGCTTGCTCCAAAATTTCCGGGGCGTAATAGAGCACAAAATTGATGCCTGACAGTTGGTTGAAAAATGCAATAAAAAAACCCAACCACAGTATCCTTGAATATTTTTTCTGGAAAAGAGTTTCGCTTTTTGTGGATTGTTTTAAATCCAGTTTTATTTCAAGCAATTGTTCCTGTGCTTTTTCTTTGGTGTGTATGATCTCTAAAATCTTTAAGGCGGCGGCATCATCTTTCTTATGGAGTGCCAACCATCTTGGGCTCTCGGGAACTTTGATTACCATGAGGGTATAAATGAAAGCCGGTATAGCTTCTATGCCCAGCATCCAGCGCCAATCATTGGCTCCGTCAAACCCTTTCAGCAGCCAATTGGATACAAATGCGACCAGAATGCCGAAAACCAACCAAAATTGATAGAGACCGCCCAGTTTGCCGCGATTTTCCTTAGAGGTAATTTCCGATATATAGATAGGCGCTGCCACGGAGGAAATCCCTACACCTACACCGCCGATAAAGCGAAATGCGGAGAAGGAATAAGGGTCTTGTGCCAATGCAGAACCCAGGGCCGATATCAGGAATAGTACACCTACCCAGAGCAATGTTTTTTTACGACCAAGATTTTTTGTTGGAACTCCCCCGAAAAGCGAACCGACCACAGTTCCCCAAAGGGCCATACTCATAATAAAGGTGCCATGGAACAGAGGGGATGTGTCCCACAATTGCTTTATAGGCTCGTTGGCACCACTAATGACTACGGTATCAAAACCAAATAAAAAGCCTGCCAAGGCTACCGTGATGGACCAAACTACAATTTTGTTCATGTGAATAGTTTTAACAACTTATAAATATAACAAAACAAAACTTTAACATACCCCATAGTTTAGATAAGTATCTTTGAGAATGGATGATTTAAAAACAAAACAGATAAACTACATGAAAGGAAAAGTAGCCTATATTACGGGAGGTACCAAAGGAATAGGATATGGAATTGCCCAGAGCCTAGTCGATAGTGGCATGAAGGTGGCCATTAGCGGAAGAACCCAAGAAAGTGTAACACATGCGCTCAAGCAATTGGATAGCGATGCCGTCATAGGTCTAGTTTCGGATGTGTCCGTCTTGGCGGATGAGGTAAGGGCCATAGAAAAAATTCTGGATACCTGGGGGCAATTGGATGTTGTATTGGCGAACGCGGGACTGGGACATTTTGCGCCAATCGACGAAATGTCCGAAGCGGATTGGCACCAAATGATAAACGTAAACCTAAATGGCGTTTTTCATACCTTAAAAGCATCCGTGGAAGCATTAAAGGTTTCTAAAGGATATTACATGACCGTGGCCAGTCTTGCCGGCACCAATTTCTTTGCCGGGGGAGCAGGCTATAATGCGACTAAATTTGGTGTCGTAGGTTTTACGCAGGCGGCTATGTTGGATCTAAGGAAGTACGACATTAAAGTAAGCACCATTATGCCAGGCTCCGTAGCTACGCATTTTAACAATAACGAACCTAGCGAAGAGGATGCCTGGAAGATACAGCCAGAGGATATTGGTAAATTGGTGGTGGATCTGTTACAGATGAATCCAAGGACCTTGCCTAGCAAGATAGAGGTTAGGCCTAGCAGACCGGACAAGAAATAATTATACCTCCTTCTCCTTCAAGGGAATATGGGGATTGTATATCTCTTGTATGATTTTAAACAAGGCCTTTTCAAATTTGGATAGTATTTCGCTATCGATCAGGGTTTGTTTGGCCCCTCTTGGAGCCTCTTTTTCTGCAAAGAGCAGTACGCCTTCCCTAAGATTTTTTAACGAAATAATACCAGCCTGTACCGACTTCTGCGGATGCTCCCTTAAAAACATATATGCGTAGCATAACAGTTGAAAGGCCTTGCTATAGCGGTAGTCGTTAATGAGTTCGTCCCAGTCCATGATTTCAACGTTCCTCCGTTCTACCTTTCCCGTTTTGTAGTCGATGATCCTGGTTATGCCATCTACTGCGTCTATACGGTCCAATTTACCTTTCAGCACCACCGGATGGACTATTCCCGGAATATGAAGTGAAATCTCCATTTTCTGCTCTAAAGCAATTATTTTGGTAGATTGATGAGTCAATTCCGCTATTTCAGAATCTATAAAGTTGGAAATGTATTTGTGGATGACATGAAAGGACAAGTAATTTTTACCTGTAGTGATATCTCCGTCCAGATACGTTTTTTGAAAATTTCGTCCTAGCGCCTCGTTCAACTTCTTTTTGGCGTCCAAGAGTTTGTCTTTGGATATGATGTGCCCTATAAGAGGAGTATATAATTCTTCCAGGGTATCGTGTACGATGGTTCCAAATGTATTGGCCGCTATATTTTCCTCCACCACTAAGGTATCTTTGATACCTAAAAGATTCTGTTTGTAAAAATCGATTGGATTCCTAATGTAATTACTCAAGGAGCTGGGGGAAAACCCATGGGAAGCATACTCCGCTATCCTTTCCAAAAGGCTTTCGGTTTTGGTGATGGAGACTACATCTGTAAAAATCGGTTGCAACTGCGGCGCGGCTATTTTCTCTATTATCTTTCTTCCGCTATCCTCGGTCAAAAGCTGTGAAATGAGCCGGCTTTTTTCGCCACCCTCCAAAACATCCGGTTCGGTATTGTAGACGAGATACACCTGTTTTGCCCTTTGTAGCAAGCGGTAAAAGTGATAGGTGTATACGGCATCCTTTTCTTTGTAAGTGGGAAGACCGTGCGCAATTTTTAAGTCAAAGGGAATAAAGGAGTTATTGGATTTGCCCGATGGCAGAATACCCTCATTTACCGAAGTTATAATAACAGTTTCAAAATCCAAATTTCTACTTTCCAGCATGCCCATTAGCTGTAGGCCTTCTAAGGGATCCCCTTGAAAATCTAGCGTTTCTTTGGATAAAAGTTGTTTTACAAGATTTTTTAGGGCTTTGAGGTTGTTTATATAGTTATAGGTGGCGGTTAGATTTTTAATTTGTACAAAAAGGGTATGGAGCTTGTATAGTTGTTCTAAGGCCAAGTTGTTTTTTTCTGCTGTAAAGGTTTCCTTTAGTAGCGCGACCAGATGGTTGCATTTATCTATAAAGTTTTGGGGCCGGTTGTCCTGTGTTGAGAAAAGCAATTGTAAGGGATTTTGGTCTATATCTATTACAGATTGAAGCTCTTTTAGGGTGACAAAAGTCCAGTTTCTCGATTTTATGGTGTAGAGGACCTCGTTTACATCAATATGGTAATGGTTTAAAAGAGCAGTGGTGTAGGGATGTACGATAAAGCTAATGAAATCCTTAAAAAACCAACCCTTTTTGTTTATGGTTTCATGAAGTTCAAAATAGGCTATAAAAAAGCCTGCCAAGGGAGTTAAGTCCAGCTTCTGACCCATAGTTATATTTACGGTAGGTATTGTTTCGGGAATGGCGTTCAGCAATGGGGTGAGCAAGGTTTCATCGCCTAATATTAAGGCGGTATCCTTTAGGGATTGTGGACTGGTTTTCTGGAGATTGGACAAGAGCTTGCCAACATACTTGGCCTGTGATACATTTTTGGGAACACCTATTGCTTCTATATGCTTGGACTGCAGGTAGTAATTGCTCATTCCTTTTAGCGGGTTATCCTTTAAATAGGGCCATTTGTTTTTATGGGAGCGGATGAACAGACCTGCATCGTGTATAGGGTCGTTCAAGAAATACGGGTCTATATCCCAATATATTTGGGAGGAAGTTTTTTTCAGAATGGTCTGGATAATTTGGCTTTCCGCTTCGTTGAGCGCATTGAACCCTAGAAAAATGTGCGTAATGGGATTTCGTTCCAAATAATGGGGTAGATGCTCAGAAGCTTTTCTGTATACCAAGCCCTGATGACCGATTCCTTGTTGGAGTAGATTGGAGTTAAAGCTGGCGTACATGGGCAGGAAATGTTTCCAAAAGCTGAGATAGTTTTCCATCAGCTCGGTTTTTTCGCGGCTTACGGACCAATGGTTGATTTCCTGTATGGCGCTGAGATTAGAGAATAATGCATCGGCGTCTATTAAATATCGGTCTATTTCATTGAAGTCCTGAAGAAGGGTCTGCCCCCATGTTAGGAAGGCGTCAAAGGAATCCTTTTCATAATCCCCGGTTTGTAGGTATGCGGTATAGAGTTCAAATAACTGTTCCGTACTGGTCGCATAGGACAGTCGGGAAACTTTTTCTATAAATTCTTCAATACTAAATACTGCGGGTGCAAATATGGTTTTGCCCGCTTTTTTGGAAATGGTGTCCTTTAAAAAGGTGCCCGCACGTTTACTGGGAAGGATAAAGGTTAAATCCTCCATGGATTCAAATTTTTCCCACACTTGATCTACCACCTCGTCTATAAAAGTTTGCATATGGTAAAAATAAAAAAGCTCCGCGTATTGCGGAGCTTTTTACAGTAAAACACTTCGTTTTTATGTACTTATTTTACTAAGTTGATTTCTACCCTTCTGTTCTGAGTTCTACCAGACCTAGTATTGTTAGTGGCAATTGGCTTGTCTTCACCGTATCCAACAGCAGACAATCTGAACTCTTCGATTCCTTTGTCCACTAAGAATTCTTTGACAGAAAGAGCTCTAGACTCGGAAAGGCTTTGGTTCAATTTAGCGCTACCTACACTATCCGTATGACCTTCAACTGTAAACCTGGCCGTTGGGTATTCTTTAAGGATTGTGATGATGTCTACCATTACAGAAGTAGACTCAGCCTTGATAGAAGACTTGCCAGTGTCGAACAAAATAGTTCTAGCGTATTCGTTCAATTGCTTTTGAACTTCTTCGGTAACCTCTGGGCAACCAGCATTAGCAACAGTTCCGGCAACATCTGGACACTGATCGTCTTTGTCAAGAACACCGTCGCCATCTTTGTCTAGCCATGGGCATCCGTTGTTTGCAGAAGGTCCAGCTTGGTTAGGACATTCATCATCATTATCGGCGATACCATCTTCATCACTATCAGGGCAACCTCCTAAAGCAGCAAGACCAGCGTCATTAGGACAAGCATCATCCTTATCGGCAACACCATCGCCATCAGCATCTGGACAACCGTTCATTTCTTTGGAACCAGCTTCGTTAGGACAAGCATCTTTGCTATCCTCGATACCATCGCCATCAGCATCTGGACAACCGTTGAAAGCTTCCAAGCCAGCAACTTCTGGACAAGCATCGTCTTTGTCGTATATTCCGTCACCGTCAGTATCGGTGCCACCAAATTTGATGGAAAGACCTGCTAAGTGTTGGAAATGTGTAACGCCGTAATCCTCAAAAGCATGCTTATAAGAGGATTGTACGGTAAGACCTAGGTTTTCTGTAAACCAAAAGTTTACACCAACACCACCATTTACGGTACCGGCCCCAATTTCATCTACCCAAGTATAACCACCACCAACTTCTACGAAAGGATCGATAATAGTATTCTTTAGGATATTGTATTTAATTGTACCATCAATAGCATAGTGAGACAAATCATCAACAGATACATCACCTAATTTGCTGATTTTATTCAAGGAACCCCTTGCACCAACGGAGAAGCCGTCACCTACAGATTTCGACAATCCAATGTAAGAGATAGATGGGAGAATGTTCCAGTGGTCGGTGGCATTGAAGAACTCGTTACCAAAGGAACTTACGTCCCCGGTAGGATATACGTCAATTGCGTTAACCCCGAACTGTACTTGCCAAGGATTATTTTCGTCTTGCGCTTGTACATTGTTAAAACCTACAACAAGCAGGGCAACAAGCATTAATTTGCTAAGATGTTTCATGTTCAAATTTTTAAGTTTAAGTGTTTATTAACGACAAATGTAAGTTGTTAAATTTTATTAACAAAATCAAAATCCTCTTTTTTTAACGCATTTAATAGAATAAATGAAGCATTTAAACGATTTTTAATTCCTTGCCCACTTCCGTAAAGGCTTTAATGGCAGTATCCAAATGTTTTTTGGTGTGCGCCGCTGATAGTTGCACGCGTATCCGCGCCTTTCCTTTAGGCACCACGGGATAGAAGAAACCTATTACATAAATGCCCTTTTCAAGGAGTTTGTTGGCCATCGTTTGCGACAGTTTGGCATCGTATAACATTACGGGAACAATGGCAGATTCTCCATCTATGATATCAAATCCGGCATTTTTAATCCCTTTTTTAAAGTAAGCTGTGTTTTCTTGTAAGGTATCCCGTAGGCTTGTGTCGTTTTTCAACATATCAAATACTTTAATGGATGCACCTACTATGGCAGGGGCCAAAGAGTTGGAAAACAAGTAAGGTCTGGAGCGCTGGCGCAACAGTTCAATGATTTCCTTTTTGCCAGTGGTGTAACCTCCCATGGCGCCGCCCATGGCTTTGCCCAAGGTACCCGTAATAATATCTATACGTCCCATGACATTCTTTTCTTCCAAGGTGCCTATTCCTTTTGCACCTATAAAGCCGGTTGCGTGACATTCGTCTATCATCACAAGGGCATCATATTTGTCTGCCAGGTCACATATTTTATCCAAAGGTGCTATCAGGCCGTCCATAGAAAACACGCCATCGGTCACTATAATCTTAAAACGCGCTTCGTCTTCATTTGCTTGTTGCAACTGTTTTTCAAGATCGGCCATATCGCTGTTGGCATATCTGTAGCGTTTTGCCTTGCACAAGCGTACACCATCTATTATGGAGGCATGGTTCAGGGAATCGGAGATTATAGCATCTTCCGCTGTCAGCAAGGGCTCAAACACACCGGCGTTGGCATCAAAGGCGGCTGCATACAATATAGTGTCCTCAGTTTCATAGAAATCCGCAATTTTGGCTTCCAAAGTTTTATGGATATCCTGCGTCCCGCAGATGAACCGTACCGAGGACATACCAAAACCGTGGGAGTCCAACGTGTCTTTTGCAGCTTGCACCACATCCGGATGTGAGGAAAGCCCCAAGTAGTTATTGGAGCAAAAGTTAAGCACCTCTTCCCCGGTTGAAATTTTTATGACCGCATCTTGTGGAGAAACAATGATGCGTTCCTCTTTAAAAAGTCCGTCTTCCTTAATCTGTTGTAATTCTGCCTGTAAGTGGTCTTTGATTTTTCCGTACATAATCGTCTCAAATATTTTCTGTCGTTATCTCTTCATTAATATATACAATGATTTTTTTGTCTACTGTATATCCCATATCGGATAGGGCGTTGGCATAGGATACCAGCTGTTCCTTAAATCTAGGGTTTTTGCTTCCAGTTTTATAATCTATTATAACGGCTTTGTTTTTTAGCACCACCACCCGATCTGGTATCAGCTTGCTGCCATTGGCCAAAAGTATTTCCTTTTCATTGTACACTATATTTCCTTCCGTGAACAAAGGTATTAGTTTTGGATGGGTAACAACCTGTATCACCTTGTCTTTTACCTCTTGTTTTTCCTCCGACGTAATAATTCCTTTTTGTTCTGCTATCGCTATGGCGCCATCCACATCTTGGGCGTGCTCAATAAGGCTTAATATATAATGTATGTTGTTTCCTTTTTGAATTGCTTCTTGCTGGCTGGTGTCCCAAAGCATTCCGGCTCTTGTTAAGATTTTGAAGCTAGGTCTATTCTTATAGGTGTACCCAAAAGGTATTTCTAAATGGTCCTTGTTGTTTTCCTTAGACTTGGAATAGGGTTTAAGGCTTCCAAAGGTATAGTCCAAGGTGTTCACCTCCCATAGCCCCTTGTTTTCTAGGTAGTGAATAAACAAGCCCGAGAAATAATCGGTTTTATGGCGGCCATCCTTATTCAAATCCTTTTCACTTATGATATATAGCGAAGCTTCTGCCCTGGTAAGCGCTACATACAACAGGTTAAAGGCGTCTAAGTGCAGTTTTTGTTGTTCTTGGTCAAATAATTGGGCTTCTTGTTCGCCATATTCCCGTACTTCTTGTTTCTTGGAAAGCAACAATTCTTTAAAACCGGAGAATAATTCTGGATCTACGGTAGTCCATAATTTGGGTTCTATCTCTTCAAAAATATGGGTATTGGCATAGGGGAATATGACTACGGGAAATTCCAGCCCCTTGGATTTATGAATGGTCATGACCTGCACCGCGTTTAAGGTCTCCGGGGTGCTAATGCTTAAACGGCTTCCTTTTTGCTCCCAGTAATTAAGTAAGGCTTGTATGTCCGCTCCATGTTTTTGCTGTACCTCAAAAACGGTATCCATAAAAGCGGTAAGATGTGCATCCGATGTTGGCGCAAGGTCAAATGTTTTAATGGCGTATTCCAAGCCGTCATATATGGCCGATTGTCGAAAGAAACTACCATTAAAATCATAATCGTTCCGCAGCAGGGTTTCCAAAAGTTTTAAGTGGGTTTGGATAAACGCATGTCTGTCCTTTTTATCATGCGCCAAGAAATCCAGCACCTCATAGTTGATTTCCGCTTCGTTGGGCTGTACGGTATGGCGGACAAGGTTCATCAAAAATTGAACTTTTGGGCTGCTGGAGAGCAACAATGATTCCGAGGAAACTACGGGCACCCCTTCTTTCATAAGCTGGTTGGCCAATAGAACGCCCTGCTTTTTTTTGCGGATCAGGACGCAGATATCCCTATATTGGAAGCCATTGGACAAGGATTCCTGTATACAGCCCATGGTCTTCTGGGCGTAATCCTCGTCTTGCGCTTCCTCTAAAAAAGAAAGCTGTACGTAGCCGCCTTCCTTATTGTTGGTCTCTTGCCTGTTCCCCTCTTCGAAAAATTGCCTGTATTTGGGTTGCTCCAAAAACTGACTTATATTTTGAAAAAAACTATTGTTGAAATGGATAATCTCGTCATGACTCCGATAGTTGCGGGGAAGCAGTCTGGTTTCCCCCTGAATTGAAAAAGGATTGCATCGTAAGGTGGCCAGGTCCAAAAACTGCTCCGCTTGTCCTCCCCGCCACCTATAGATGGCCTGTTTAGCATCGCCCACTAAAAAAAGAGAACCAATTTGACCTTGTTCGTCCTCGCTTTCCAGGGCATTCCCAATAAGTGGAATAAGATTGTTCCACTGCATTTGAGAGGTGTCCTGAAATTCATCTATAAAATAGTGGCGGTACTTTTCGCCCAAACGTTCGTAGATAAACGGAGCGGGCTGATTCTTTATTTCGTTCGATATGATGGTGTTGAATTCTGAGATCGATAGTTGGTCCTTTTCCTTTTCAATGCTTTTTACCTCTCGCTGTATGGCATTGAGCAGGGTGAGCGGCACCAGATTCCTATAGGCGTTCTGAAGAAAACTCAGGTCGTATATCAATTCTTTTAAGCTCAAATACCTTTGCAAAAGCTGCACAGGAATTTCTGGGGACGGTAAGGGGCAGTTGACTTTTAGGATTTTCCCGGCAATCAGGTTTTCCTCAAGCTTGTTGTTGTACAAGCCACTGGGGGTAAAATAACCCTCGGTTATCTTTTTAAAGTGATTTGGTAAGGTCTGTCTTGGGAAATCGGCATGGTCTAGCCCGGTTTGGTCTATAAAGTCAAGTACCTCTGTTGCAAGCGTCACTGTTTTTTTTTGTCCTTCTTTTAGTTTTGAAAGAATATTTTCCTTTAAAGTTTTAAAATGGGAAAGGTCTTTGTTTTTTATACCTTTAAGGTGGTCAACATTATTCTCGTTGAACAATAGTTTTCCTATTTTTTTGAGGTCATATTCAATATCCCAACTTCTTTCGTCATCTATTTTTTCTAAGGCAAAATC
>Ga0136560_1000210_pt1 | contig 26936 bp, 34 predicted proteins | sample AntRauMeHopE1497_FD_104925 | JGI IMG/M metagenome (GOLD analysis project Ga0136560, IMG submission 104925) | Saline lake microbial communities from Rauer Islands, Antarctica - Metagenome Hop E1 #497 | ecosystem: Environmental > Aquatic > Non-marine Saline and Alkaline > Saline | place... | reverse complement strand
CAGCCTCCCAAGGGTCGGGGCCATCCACCGAAGAATCCATCGAGTTCCTCTTCCAGTCTTGGTGGCAGCAGTCGAAGCGGCGGTGCCGCCCCAGGTGGGAGGCCTGCTGCCGTCTCGATGCAGTCCAGTGGGCACTCGCTGAGCTCCGGAGTTCCCGGAGGTATGCGCGATGGGATCAGTCTACCGCGCCCTTCCATCAGCGGTCGGGACGCAGTTGGAGCGCCATCTCCGGTGCACGAAGGGATGCTTCCAATCGATGCCGACTCCAGCCGATCCCTGGTTCATGGGTTCAGCGGGCGGAGCATGATAGGCAGAAGCAAGAGCAGTGGAGGTGCCGCCTCGGTGTCGTCCAGCGGATTCGGCGAGGTGCTAGATGCGGAAGGAAATACGATGCTCGTGATGCTACCCGGACCCGCTGCAAAGATGCTCGGGGGGTCAGCAGCCAGTCACTCCAGACTTGATACAGACGCGCGGAGCTTCAGGTCTCGAAGCAGGGTGGGTCAGCATCGTTCTGGCGGATCAAGAGGTAGCAGTGCAAGAAGTCTTCTATCTCGAAGCAGCCGAGGCATGTCATCAAGATAGCTGCAAGGGAAGAACAAGTACGCCTTGTCTCGTTAGAGCATCGCGGCTGCTCTTTCCGGTGAGTATCTTGGTCTGCGCCAGTCGGTAACATCACCTGACTACCCTGTAACTGGGGAGAAACAGGATGACCAGAGATCGCATATCAGCAGTACCAGCAGCGGAACGCATCGATCGCACACAAGCGGGCTTGCCGGCCTGAGCGCTAGTAAACGCCGGGGTCTTCTCATCAATACCCGGCTTGGACCTAATGCCGATGGTTCCATGTCCACCGGAGGTGCGAACAGCTAGCGAGCTTTCCAACACTCAGCCTCGGGGCGCTCGAACGCGTCTTCGTCAGGGAACAGGCTAAGTGGTGATATGGAGGTGATTGGAGAATCCAGATCCTCCTCTCCGGCACCGAAGTTGGCAACACCTTTGACAAAGCGACGTAAGTGGATTGAAGACAGGCAGCGGGTGCGTGATCGACACAGGTCTGCAGACACGTCTGAGGCAAGTGGTGCCGAAAGCGATGCAGGCGGTCTTCCGTTAAAAGTAGACGGAAGTTCGCATCGACTGAATCAGTCTTCTAGCTACCCAGAGCACATCAACGGCGGCGATTCTAGCCACTCTGTCCTCACCGATGGAACAGTGGTGACTCTAGGCACCGAAAAGATGCACACGCACTAGTTTGAGCCGGCGATTGCGAAGGAGGCGCCTGCCCCGCTGAAGCCCGTGAACCCGTTTGCCCGCGGCGGTAAGAAGAATCTCAGTGGACTGCTACGGGCCGTTAAAGGTCCAGATAGCAAAGAGGGAAAGCCGAACCCTGCTCGCGACGCAGACGAGTCCGGCGAAGTTTTGGTTCAGAGCTCCGCTCGGGTATCCGATCGCTTTCGAGCGATCGCTGATTACTTGCCTGACGATCCAGGTCGCGAGCTGATGTTTTTGGAGGGGCAGACGATTGTGGTGACGAACTAGGATGGGGCTGGTTGGTGGGAAGGCTACGTCGACAAGCAAGGTACGCCTATTACAGGCGGGCTCAGCAACCACCGGCCAGAGTCAAAGTGGCTCCCCTCCACTTTCATTGTACCTGAATAAGCATGGTACACAAGATATGCGAGCTTAATCACGAGCAATCTCTTTTCAGTTTGGACTGCTGACACAGCGTTAAATAATTTGCTATCACTGAAACTATGATGCCAGCGTGAGCGGTGACAGCGAGCTACACAAAACAGATTGAAACTGATATCTACGCAGAGACGTGCATACAGCCTAAGCCACATCAAAGCAAAAGTATATACAGCTGCATGAAGCACACTTGCCAGCTAATCATACCGAACTATCCCCACCTATTGCAATGTCGTCAGCGTTGCCAGCCGAGAGAGACAGTGGCAGGTACGGGTCTCCATCGCCTTCAGGAGGCTCCCTATCGCCAATTTCGTTGAATAGGAGCTGCACCTCAAAAAGCTGCTTCTAGGAGAAGTCAGAGGTGACGGATGGCCGAAGTGCGACGCCCCCTGACTAAATCGCATCTTGAACAAGCACTGCATCCCTACATACAGCGTCACCTGCGGCTGCAGAGCCGAATGCAAGTGGAGCCCTACCCCAAGCTCCGTTTACCGCGAAACTGATTGCGCCGGTATTCAAGTCGACGGCACAACCAACCACATCTCCTTGTCTCCATTTTAAGGGGAATGGCCAAACTTGTCCAGCATGTCGAATGCAACCTTTAAAGCCATCAAAGCCCCAGGAGTGTCCTTCTGGGTCATCTCCGACACCTTCATCCTTGGCCCATCGACCAAAGAATCGCAAGTCTGACCATCCAATGCAGCCCATGCCAGCATTCAAGATCCTGACCTCATAGTACCACCTCCCGCTGGCCAGGCGCACACCGTCGGCAAATGCTGTGGGGCTGTGGCGAAGCGCCTTGAACGTCTGCGTATGGATATCGAGACTTGCCACCTCAAATCCATTCACCAGGGCTCGAATGGGCCCATCTGCGCTTGGACTAGACGGCGTGTCGAGCGTCGATACTCCTCGAACGAGCAAGACAGCCTCTAGGCTGCTGGAAGGGAGTGCAGCTGCTTCTCCGCTGCCGCTGCTTGCGAACGCCTCTTGTGCACGGTCCTCGGCGAATGATACCGCTGGTGGCGGGAAATCAATTGCTGTGTACCGCGCCGGGTCTCTCTCGGCAAACCAGGACTAGATTGATCTGTAACCGGCAGGAGGCGTAGCTCCAAATGGAGTAGCTCCAAGGTTCAAAGTCCAAGCGCTTCTCGAGGGGGTCACGGCTGGGGTTAGCCCAGTGTCAACCATGAAGTCTTGGAATGCGACTCCCATCGGAGAGTCAAATCTTCCGTTGAGTCCGAACTACATCGTGCGTCGATCCATATCTACTGCAAATCCAACGTAATCTCCTGCAGCCCACTTTTTCCCGTAGGCGTGGCTGGATTTTGCATGCCATTTCCCCTCCATCGGAGCTCGCTCCCCATCATAGGCCCATGAGCACTTGTCGTCACCAACCCCCTCTCCGCCTTGGCTTGACCCAAAGAATGCCATGTCAGCCCAGCCTAGCTACGAGTACGAACCAACCTGCTTGCACTGCATCTCGAAATACCACTTACCACTCGTCAGCAAGCATCCTGCCAGAACGGCAGAGGGAAACTGAGCAATCCACTTCACGTCCAAGCCGTTGATGCTGATCTGTCCTGATCCACTCGTGGGCAGAATCTTGCCGGCTGCTCGACCAGCATCTCTGAGCACTCGCATCTCTTGCGACCTCTGGATGAAGCGTTTGAAGGACAGTGAACCCGCCGGAGGGAACCTTCGGAAAGGTTCATACCCGACATTGAAATATACCTGAGAACCCATGCGCATTGAGAATGCAGGTGCAAGTCCCTCACGGGGGTAGCCCGCAGCGACATTCGTGAATGTAGCAAGCTCTCTGTCGCCTCCTGAGTCAGAATCACGACGCACCACAAGCTCTCCGTTAAGGAAGATAGAAACGCAAGCCCCGGACGACTCAAATCTGCGCGTGTCAGCCATAATCCCGATCACATCCCCAACCCTCAGTCTGTTCGAGACAGATGATGCGAAGTTCTGCCCGCCGCTCCGCAATGTGCCGTCGAGAGCGAGCCCCCATGATGCATCGCCACTCCCCACCCCGAGCTGCTTCTTGTTAGACCCTTTAAATCCTTTTGCACATACCCCAATGCACGTTTGATCATCGGCTGATGGTGAAGCGGTGTCGGCTCCGTCGGTCAGAATAGTAGCTTCCACGTAAAAGGCGAGGGGCAGCGAGCCAAATCCTCCAGCAACAGCCTACTTGGCACCAGTAGGTAGTGCTACCCCATACGAGCGAAGGGACACAAGGGTACCTGAGGTTACTCGCGCGAAGTTGCCCCCCTCTAGGAGCGCAGCACCGCCTGACGTCACGACGAATTGACCCAGTCGTACCACATCAGCTGCTTGTAGATGATCAGAAATGAATCCCATTCCAGTGCCTCCATCGCCGGCTGAGCCAGCTGTCACGGCTGCTTCCTACTGATCCGATGAGATTGCTGTGGAGATCACAGCTCCCAGTCCTCGGCGGCCGGAATCTTCAGAATGCTCCTTCATATACTATTCCGTGGCAAGGCGCCTGGCCTCGTCTTGCGACAGAAGGTCTCTCGCAAGGGTAGCTCTGATGCGCTCGCCGGCTCTATCTTCATCCCCGCTGCGCAGCTGGTCGATATCATCACTGGTAAAATGTTTCGAAGGTTCTCGTGGTGCAAATTTCCGCGCGAATTCGCGAAGGTCTAAATATCCATCGCCATTGGTGTCGCTTGCCCGGAGAATCGCGCGCACGTCGTCAGCTACGACCTCCACTCCGAGCCGGCGCAAGCCAGTCATCATCTCGTCCTCAGTCACGTAGCCATCGCCATCGCCATCCATTTCTTGGAAAGCCTTTGCAACCGAGCCCACCTTGCTCGAGACCTGCCCAGCGATCCTCCTCGCGATTGCCTGAAGCTTCATGAGCTGCACCTCGTCAGGATGCACCATAGCTTCAGCGAGTGGTGTCTCCGCCCAGCTACTTCTGTCGCGTCGTCGGGCCCCGTCGAGCATCGCGCGCATGAACTTGCGTCTCTCACCAAGTGGTGAATCACGAAGCGCTCGCACAAGAGCAACGAGCTCTCGATCGCTGTACATAAACTCGCAGTTGAAGAACCTCGCGGCTTGTCTCGCCAAGGCTAGTGATGGAATGATCCCGCCGTCAGGGACCGAAGAATATCCTCCTGCGACAGATACCGCGCCCAACGAATCGGCAGTGCTGTCCTCAGATGTGCCGGCAACACCGCTCACTGTTCGCACGCCAGGGTCCAAATAAGCCCCGTCCAGCAGGCGAAGGACCACTCGGGCTCTATGCTGAGAGGCCGCAGTATTCCCTTCGTGGTCCGCGCCGAACAGAGCTGGGTGCTTCGTATGCAATGCCTTTCGCACCGCAGATGCTTCTGCCAGAGTAAGTAGGACTACCCTAGGAACAGGAGGAGCACCATTGGTCATTTGATCGCCAGCCGGGGTCCACTCAGCCAGCACGATAGCGTTTGCAAGTCGGTATGGATCCGATCCCGCAGGTGGCACCTTGGGTGCTAAGTTGCTGGTGAGAAATACATCGGCGGGGAACTGAATAGGGTGTACTGTCTCTATCGGTCGGTACTCCTACAGTAGGTAGAAAGCCTACCTGCGTAGACTATCCGGGGAGCGCATTGCCCCGATGGTCCATTGGAGTACCTGCCCCCCAACAGGCCCACTAGAACGCACAGAAATGATCTCCTGTTCCTGCTGCTGCTCCTGTTCCTGCTCCTGCTCCTGTACCACCTCGGCGTCGAACGAGAGCTCTTCGGCTGCACTGAGTCCGCTTCCTTGCTCCTCGGATTCACCGGTGCCCTTCGTCTAATTTGCCGGCTACCGTGCTCGCATGGCGTCGGATTCTGCCTTTTCGCATTCGGCAAGAATATCTCGCCCGATAGCTTCCAGCTCGGGCTAGCGTGGCCCGTCTAGTAAGTGTTTGCGCTCCTGTAACTGCGCCCCTAGCACCTCGTGGTACATCCTAGGTGGCTCCATGGTGCGAGGAACGTCAAAGATCATCGGTTCTCGGAACACAGCAACGCTATCCCGCAAAGACACCACTGCAGACGACGCTAGCGGACTCGAGGACTCTGCACTAGATTCCTTGGACTCTGAGGCACCTGCTGATCTAGATCCAGCTCTCACACTGGCTTGCTCAGCGCCAGTCGCCCCCTCGCCCTCTCGTTCTACAGACACTGCTGTGGCTTGCCGCATGCTAATCTGCTGGACTGCATCCATTAGCTACGCTTCCGATATCTAGCCAGAAGCAGCCAGCATCTACAGTTGCTCGAACGTGATGTTACTCATATCAATGCCACCACCCTACTGGTTGGCCGGCGGGAAGCCACTCGGGGGCTGCGAAGGGTCAACGGATGTAGACCGCGCAGCTTCCGAGGCCGTTCGCAAGTAACCAGCCGGTAGGGTACTCGCTGCATGCAGAGAGCTTCGCACAAATCGAGTTATGAGCTCTGTAGGCTTGCTCAGTTCAGGTGTACTCGATAAGCGAAGTCTATCTATAGCTTCCTTCCTCCATACGAAGGAAAGGTTCTGTTGGCATGCCTACAGGTGCTGCAGCTGCTCGGATCGGATACCGTTCATGGCGAGCCAGGACACAAGGTCACTTGACAGCCTGGTTGGCCCAACCAAGGAGCCATCACCGACCCCAGAATCATCCAGGCTTGAATGCCCACTAGCAGAAGTAGTGCCAACAGCTTCGGCGTTTGCAGATCGTCGTACTAATTCAACCACCTCTGGAATCAAGAGAACTACCAAGGTCTGGCCTGTCTCCAGGCCCCTGCATCTCCAACAAGCCTGCGAGTAGTCTCGTAAAGTCATAGATTTGCCAACTGTGACCGCAGCAATTGCGTCTAGAGGCAGCTTCAAATCTACACCGGTGCAGTGTATTTGATCATAGAACGCGAATCGCTGCTCAGGAGGAACGCCACTGTTTGCGAGCGGCACTACGCGACCGGAGGCACGCATCAGAATCATCTTGTCGTCGTTGTCATCAAGAAATACAACCCCCTTTGAACCCATGAGCCCGAACTAAAGCAAACGCTCCGCAACCTACAGATTACTCAGGCCAGTCACAAGTGCACCGGCATCGATCAGCGCGCTGTATCGCGGTGATAGGCTTTTCGCGATATGGCGCAGTACAACATCGACGGTCCATGACTTTGAGAGGAGGCGAGTCGAAACTAGCCGAGGCTTCGTCAGTGTTCGGATTATGAGAGCCTCTGATCCTTTCTCGAACTCGCAGTGCATCCCAGTAGGAAGTAGGGAAGTTGATGACGGAGTGCCACTAAATCCGAGGCGCCTGTCGAACAGCATTTGCCGCCCGGCTATATCAACTCCTGAGGCCATGATCTTTACTCGGCGATGACGCATGACCTCAGGGAAGACGTGCTTCCTTAGGTAATACACGATCATCTCTGGAGAAGTCTGCAGCGCCTCGAAGCATTTGTCTACGTGTGGTTTCTCTCTCGGTTGAAGCAACTCTAGCGGCAAAACTTCCATCGCTGGAGCTATTGTATCCGTACTCGATTTCTCTGTGCTCCCATGAGATTGTGCAGCGCCTTTGCCATTCCCAGCACCAGTGCCACATGCTGTTTGCTGTGCCTTGTAAAACTCGGCCGCAGCTGCATCTATCCACGACTAGAAGAGCATACGCGAAGGTCGGCTCTCTGCTGGGCCGTTCTCGGATTTGAAGTCAGCCTTTAATCGTCTGAGGACACGATCCAAGTCTGTTCTGCGCATGCCTTCGTACCTGTACGCCAGGATGGCGAGCCCGATCTACGTGTCGACCTGTGCGAATTCCGAAGCACTCGAGGGCTGATCTTTGCCTACGAAGGGTACGCTCAGCAGCTTACGGGAGACAGGCATTGAAACACCACCACCAGCGGTCTTGGCGAGGTCGGAGGGTCGAAGGAGACCAAAGCTGACTCTATTGATCTTGCTGAGAACGTGGGGCAGGTAGGTAGCGATCCACTACCTTGCCAAATGAAGAACTTTCAAGGCACTGGGCAGTTCTGAACAACGCTCATGCAAAAGCCGGACCGACGGATGCGCATCTGCAGACAGGTCGGTATCTAGCTCTCCTGCCCCAGCAGCAGCACTGGACTACTACCTGCTTCCCATTGATGCTCCCTAGATGAAGTCAAGGATTGCAGTCTCCAACTCCTCTGAGAAACGCATGGACGATGCTTTCACCCGGTCCAAGTCGGAATACTCATCAGAGGAGACGGGCATTCCTGTTGCCGGGTCATGCATTGGCAGCATGGCTCTTCTCAAGAAAGGGTCTTCGCGAAGCCAGAGTCGCAGCCAACGAGCTAATAATCCCCGCATCTTCCCATGGTAGTACTCAGGCCGGAGCAATACCAGATGCGGACTCGTCTGAATCGCTAGACTTGCCACCCCTGCATCAATTGCTTCGCTGATGCTGCCCAGAATCTGGGTGCTTTCCGTGGTTGGGTGAAATCCAGGCAGTCTAACTCGCCCCCGCGTATGGGCCAATATCGCCTCCAGCAGATGGAATGGCAAATCCCACCTTGAAGGACGCCACGACAGCTACGGCTGGTCGATCGATGATGCAATGCTACCCGTATCGGTAGCATCCGTAGTGTTAAGCGTCTGTGAGGCTATAGGTGTCGTAAGAGTTCCACTCAATGCTTGCGTATTAGTTCCCGCAATGTTCTCCACTGGGAGTCCAAAGCCGGTCTGGGGCTGATCCTACTGTACTGGGAGTCCGAAGCCGGTCTGGGGCTGATCCTACAGCACCGGGAGTCCGAAGCCGGTCTGGGGCTAATCCTGCTCTACCGGGAGTCCGAAGCCAGTCTGGGGCTGATCCTGCTGTACCGAAAACTCGAAATCCGCAGGTGCAGTATCGTCAGCCGTCGGCCACATGTCGCCAGGTGCATCCTGCAGAGCAGACGGGAATGCAGCTGCTGCCTGAGCCAGTTCCGCTGCCGACGGTTTATGCGGCTCACTGGTAGTACTCATAGGATCAGCTGAAGCTGCAGCTGAAGCAACCGGCTTAATCTCTTTTTTCTTAGCCTTGGGCGATTCTGTGTCTTGCCCTGATTCGTACAGTGCCATCTCAAGCTCCAGATCCTCCTTTTCAGCTTCATCCGGAATCCCCAAGTCCACTGAGAACTTGCCACCGATAGGAAAGTTAGTCTCACTTTTTAGGGAATGCAATATAAGGTCTACTTCGTCCAACAGGACGACCCCACGACCCTCTGGACCCCACAACCGCATGAGGTCTCTTAATGCGTCAGCACACTCCTCATAGATCCGAGTCGTCTTCGCTGCATATACTGCGGCCTCCCGCTCTTGTCTGTCTATGATGCGTTTGGCATCAACAAAAGCTTTCGGGGGAGCGCTTTCGACTTCTGAAAGGAACTCAATGTATTTAAGCATCAACGATTTAATCGCGTCAGGTGTAGAGCAAACAATAGCCCCGTCACGCCTCGCCCTATCCAGTCGCCGCACGAGTGCATCGAGGCGAGCTGGTGCCTGCAGAGCAACCGGTTGTGCTTGTGCACCTCCTTTGCTTTGGCTCACCTGTAAGTACTCAGAGGCCGCCCTGTCGAATCGAAGGGTAACAATACGCTTTACAACGAGTGCTGAGAACACCTGTCGGAGTGTTTCCTTTGATTGTTGCAAGAGCGGTGTTGGCATTACGGACATAACGAGGCTCTCCCCATCCGCCAGACACAGTGCTGCTAGTGGCATCAACACGGAGCTCTTCCCTCCTCCCATCAGCTACTGCTCAATACGCTGGCCCCCCGAGCTACTCGCAGACTGCACAAAGCTTCTCACTAGCTGGACCTGTCTGCGTCGGAGCACGAAGGTACTCATGAACTCGAAGCCTAAAAATCGTGGGTCGAACGGCACAGCCTCCGAGCTGGACGGCATCTGACCGCCACCCCAGGCGAAACCATCCATGTAATGTCGCTGTACGGCCATCAGCTGAGCCACTTGTGTTGCCTTGTGCCGAAGTAGGTAGATTTGGGCTGGAAGTGATCTCAGTGCTGCCGCGAGCTTGTTTCGAATGGTATTCGAGTCTAGGTGTCCGACTGGATCTGGCACGATTTTCAACCGAGAGCCATGCAGGCAGCAGCCTCGAGATTGCAAGCTAACGATTTTCCGAACAGCTGCAACTCCGGCTAGGTTCGAGTGCATTAGCCCAACTGGAACCTGATCAGGTGTGGACCCTTCGATGAGACGGCGAGCAGCCGTCTCTACTGTTGCGACATGGTCAACGTCAGTCTCTTCTGTCTCTACAAACAGCCCACACATGTGCATTGCTGTCATGGCAAGTATCCTCGCCTCGCTCTCGCTCTCGCACGGACGGACGAGGGACTGCTCGTCTAGTGGCGCGTTCTTGAAACTATCCGTTGCCCTCAGTTCCTCCACCTGCTCTTCTGCCATGGAGTTGACCCAAATTGCCAGCCTGTCTGCCGCACTCAGGGCAGCCGCCACCATATCAGATGCAGCCCCTGGGTCATACTTGACATATTTGAGCGCATCTGAAACGACCTGCCGGGTGGGTGGCAGCGACCCTTCGACTGCCCGGGCCTCCAGACCACTCGTGATCCTCTGTACCACGAGCCCTTCAAGCTGACGTAGCAGATTCTTAGCTGACTCGAGCGACCGAGCGACGTGAACGATACGATTGACCCGTAGCATGATGGCAGCAGTGACCTATAGAGCCATCTCACAGTCCTGAGGAGTCATGAATGGATTCAATCGCCTGATGCCTCGAATCGCTCCTTTGGACATGGTGGAGGCAGCAAAGAATTCGAACCACAGGTAGAGGGCAGCACCCGCGCTGCGTCGGAGGGAATGCTAAAGCGAGTGTTTTGACTCGGTCGCCACGCTTGAGTCGGAAGTCAGGCCGCTACTGAGTTTGTTCGCCCCAGAAAGGAGCTTGGAGATCCCGGTGGACACCCGAATTTTGTCCTCCAAGGCGACTCGCTCGAGCCGAATGCAGATACTTCGAATAGTTTCAGCGGCATTCTTTACAACAGCGCATGCCGTGGGACTCTCAAATCCAGTTCCTTCCATATTGGGCCCGCGGCTACTAGAGGGCTGCGATAAACGCATGGACTGCCCTGTTGATGCCTCGTCTATGCGGGGCAACTCATCTAGAAGCGCATTTTCCAATACGTGCATTTGTTCGTCGTCCAGGCACGAGAGCCTCCATTCCAGCCGTGTCTGTGCGTGCTCTGCACTGCCTCGCATATCTGCCTCGATGCGGTCGAGGATCTCTTTCCCTTCAAAGGTGCTCGCATCACCGGAGTTGCGGTCGATTGAAAATGGCAGGTCTCCGCTCAATGGGCCATTCTTGTGCTCCGAGTTGCCCTCTGCCGGTCGCTACACCAGATCGGCGGCGGCCTCGGGATGCTCCACGTCCGAGGCCCCCCCGATACCGAACCCGAATCCTTGCAACGGAGCTCTGCTGAACGTTCGCAGTTCGGTAGGTGATAGACCCAATCCGAAACGCCCACCACCTGCGCTTGATTGTATTGTATCGAGCAAGTCTGGAAGTCCTTCTACGTCTGAGTGATGAATGGGTGCCAGAGAATCATCGGATTCCATCGCACGAAGCTCCCTGTGGTTGCAGCCGAACTCCTGCACTGATGGGCGGCTAGGAGCAGAGTCAGCAGCGCGGACTGCAACGTTGATCTGATCAGCCTGCGAACGGCGGTTCTGTGTCCGCGGTTGGCGGTAGATGCGAGCAAGCCTGTACCCCATGCTGGCAGACGTGGCCTCGCAAGCAACGCCTAGTTTTGAGGTGAACTCGAACCCGATACCAGCACTAAAATTCACGCCCATCTAGAACTCTCGGACGTTGCCTTGCAAGGGCAGCGGGGGAAAGAGAGAGACGAGGCTACCCGGCTTTCCAACCATACCTCTGACCCGGTCGATATCGCCTGCCTTGGCTAGCATGCCCAAGCATCCGAATGCCATTCCAAGCGAGGATTTCGGATTGACGCCCTTATGAAGATCCCACTTTGCGAAGTTCCAAGCATACACAAAAGATAGCATGTGGAGTAAAGTCGGCTGAGCGTGAGCACCGAAGTCATCCTCGAAGAAATCGATCGCGCTCTCATCTTCGTCATTGTCGTCAGCCGAAGTGGCTCCACCGCCTACTATGTCATCGATCGGAAGCCCTGCGGCCAAACGCTGCGCAATCTCTGCATCACGGCTGGTATCATGCTGCCCAGGAACTGCTGTCTCCCCACCGACAGCACCAGGATCTCTCCCAGTCCCTTTACGCTCCGGCATTGGAATCCGCTGGCCGAGAACGTCAAAGCGCAGGTCCCCCCTCCCAATTTCGTACAAGAGGCCAAATCCTAGCTAATTCTTCTGACCTGATAGATCGGGGGAGTCATCATCGAACTCGTTCAGCAACTTGATCCAGCCATGTTTCTGCAGCTTTTCATGACTAGGACGACGGTACTTGACGGTGAATTTATCAAAGGTGAGACGACCGGTCTACTACCCCTTCTTCATTGTCTTGCTAGTTTCCTCCACGAGCTGAATGAAGTAAGCCCCAGTGTCCTGTCCTGGTTCCGGCGGTGGTGCTTTCATGTGCTCCACGGCGATTTCTGAATGCTGTGAGCCGGCTTCAGGTCCGGTCCCACATTCTGAGGCAAGACCTTCCAGGATGGCTCGGTCAGCTGGACCCTCAAGACTGGGTAATCTGCCACCGACTGGCTGTGCCTCTGAAGCATCATGCCTATCGCCTCCAGTAGATATCGATTCCGCACCCCCTTCGGCTTCCAGGTCGACTGCCCACCCCCAGCTCAACGTACTGCTGCTCGTAGCCTAGGCCCCACCTACGGGGGCGACGCGCCTAGGTCCAGTTATCTGCGCATACACAAAGCCCTATTCAACTACAAGGGCTGGGCGCTTCACACCTGGCCATTTTGTTGGACTCGAGGCTGTGAGGGATTGGCCACGCAATGCTATGGCAGCTGAATCGTACATGACCGGGTCGTTGCATACAGCATCGAGAAAGAGACGGAGCGTTACACCATTCGGAAGCTCGCATCGTTCATCAAATCGGAGTGACAGCTGGGATGCAGTGCTGAAACCGAGCTACTGGACAGTGACCACTTGTTCAGGTCCGTCTACCGGCGTAGCATTCCCTGCCGAAGCCCCGCGCAAGCTGCTGTGTGGGCCACTACCGCTGCCACTTGCGCTTCTCCCGGACGAGGAAGGGGCAGCATCTGCTCGTACAGAGTCAGAGTCAGAAGCATCATACCTGAACGGGTGGTCCGATTCAAAAGTCTTGTGCAGTGATATTGGATGCTTCTCGCTCCTCTCCAACCGTAGTGAGGACGATCTCCGGACCATGATGGGAGGCGCCTCATCTGATGCCACACCGCCAATAACACCAAGTTGCGGCACTGCAGCTTCGTCTTCTCCTTCGGCCATTTTCTTCGCTTCCTCGGCATCCTCATCCATACGTTCTTGCCTCGTGATAACCTTGCTCAGAACAGCAAGATACTCTGTACGTCTTCCCTTGACTTCGAACAGACGATGCACATCGAGCTGTTCCTGAGTGGACATCCTAGCATACGCACTGATACTTTGTTCCTTCTTTGCATACCCTGCGAAGTCCTTCTTCAATGCCTCATCAGCCACGATCCAGTCATTCAACCCGAATGCCTTCGCATCCTGTGTCTGCCGCCCGGGGCCCCTCCCCGCCTCCTCCGCCTCTGCATCCTTCTCAATGGCTGCGAATCGAATGCGGCAGGCATGCGCGTCAGGATGCTTGTCTTCAATGGATTTCCACAGCTGCTAGAGCGCCCAGGCCTCCTGCAGATTGAGCGGGAGGTCAGTCCGACACGCAGGAGCAATCGCACAACACCTTTCGTAGTCCCGCCGCAGCAGGCACATGGCAGCCAGATACATGGCCGACGAAGTGTCCGGAGTCATTAAGAAGGCTCCGCTTGCATGCAGCGGATACACGAAGAAACGCGAGGACAGGCACTGCCGCCATGAATCATCTCTGTTGAGGACGAGCTCGGTCGAGAATGGGGCGCTGCTGACGCTCGGACATGTGACCGACAAGCAAGGTGCCAATAGTGAAAGCTCGCCGATGTCGCTCGATAGCACGATGGCCTGTGGGAGAGAACGAAGGTGTCTTCGCAAGAAGCCCGGCCGCTCATCTGATATGTAGAGCCCGTTAAAATCCTTCGAGTACAACCGAGTAATGCGCTGCTTCGATGTAGAATCATAAATCTCCTTCGCCTGGAATGACGTGCGGAGACGAGGAAGTTCCACAAGTGACATTGGCACTTCTTCGCCGACGAATCCCGTGGCGTTCGTCCACACTAGCACATGGGAAAGCTATTCCGCTCGAGCGATAAGCTGAGCGAACCGCCACAAGACTGACCCGGTAGTTGCAGCAGCGAGATTCAATAGGGTCTCCGAGTTGCCCATCTGAGGAGCTCTTGCCTGAGCATACGAGAGCGCCCCGGCTTCATTCAGTCGGACAATCCTGGCTATCCCCGTAGCTGATTCTATCTCAACCCGAATATATGTCCCCTCCAGCTCAAAAGATCTAGGATACCCAACCAGTATTGTTGATGCCTCGTTAAATGAGTGTCTCCAGAAGGAGTACGATTCAACCAAGGCATGCGGCACGAGCCCATAGAGGGACTCTGAATTCATGTACGTCTCCGGGGCGATCGGGTACACTCCTGTGCCGCCAAGCCTACCAACCGGCTCCCTAACAATCTCGATCGAGGCTGGTCGTTTCGAATCTTGCTCTGCTTTGAGAGCAGCAATTTTGCGAAGGCGTTTTGCCTGACCGAACATTCGCTCGTTGCTTTCCTTCGACTCAACTTGCTTGGCTTGCGATGAGCCGAAGAAATCCCCGGCAGAATGCCTAGTAAACGGATGCCAGGGCCTTGATCGATCCATAGATGACGACTCGAAGCTGCGGAGGGCAAATCGGCTGTCAGAGGACCACACGAGAGAGCGTAGACATCTTCGTGCTTGCTCGATGAGCTGGTACACACTCAAAGAGCATCGACTGCATGACCACTAGAGCTCAAACCAAGTCCCAGGCCTCGTCCCGCTCTTCCTTGACTCATCGTTAGGTGGTATAAACATGAGGCCGCGAGTGCCGCAGTCGTCTGACGCTTCTGACGGGGACAATTCCGAAGCATTAGTTCGAGCCTTCCTGTCGACGCTCTTTTGCAGGATATCAACGAACTTGTACGGCAGAAAGAACGTTGTGTCGATGTGCTAGTCATCGGCGGACTCTCCCTCGGGCTTGCGACCATCCTCTTCCTTCTCGCGCGAGTCACGTTGCTGTCTCAGTTGCTCCTGCGCCTCCTTAACAGACTCATGCAGCACCTCCCATGCCCAGTGATGACCTATGTGACCATCGCCTGGACGTTGCTCGATCTCAGTGTCAAGTTTCGCTTTGATCTCGTCCGCCGATAAACTCCATCGAAACGCCTGATCGCGAAACACAGCGATGGACCCGACCAGCTGCGGTGCATTCCAATGCGAGGTAGGTGGCAAGAGAGTTCGTGGAACCTTAGCATCGTCGGGGTGATTTGGCTAATCGAATATATCAGGCAGATGCTGCGTTGCAGCCTGCGCAACACCTCCCACCGGCTTCCAGGACTTGACTACGTACCGATGGCCTCCGGTAACAATATTGTAAGACTAGCACGCCACTTTAGCTGCCTGGACTCCACACAGGGGTACCGATGCCCCAAACACCTCCTTGAAAGATGACATGTTTGCAACTGCAGTTGGTGTAGGAGCTGTCACCCTACCCTGCAAGAAAACCTCGCCTGTCTACACGTTCACCTCAGCGGCCCCTGAGCCGTCTCGGAACAGCCCATTCACTTTTGATTCTTCCGGCTCGTCGGCACTGCTCGCTTGCTCGGCTGCAAGTTCGCCCGCATGCAACTCAAGCCAGGCCTAAGCATCGCCAGCGTCATTCAGTGCCTCAGCAAAGGCTTTCTGACACCAGCGTAGCGGCCAAGTGCCAGCTATGCCATCGGTTCTAGCCTACTTCGAAAGCTCTACAGCACCCTCTCCATCAATAGTGGCCTCAATCTTCACGCGGAATCCCCATCGCTCTTCGTCAGAGTCAGACCTGAAGTGTAGTACGCACCGGTCGCTAGGAATCACCAGTGGGGGCTTGCCACCAGCTCCAGGCCAGTTGTCTCCAGCTTCTCCTGCATATTTGGCCTTCCCCCAGGTCGATGTGTATGTACTGTCCTTATAGATAGCAACAAAGTCACCCCCAGACTGCTCTGGGTCCGTTTCAGAGCGATCATCGAAGGTCAAGGTGATGCTGCTCGCTCCAGGGAAGACAAACTCCTCGTAGGATGAGGTCGAGGCACTGTATGGGTGCAAAGACTCGCGATCAACTCTGCATTTAAATGCTGTTGAAGATGCATTGTCCCATCCTCGGGCCACGAGCTAAGGCTCTCGCAGCGCAGTTCCAAGCATACTCTGCAGGATGTCGTCACGCTCATCCAGCGAAGAACCACGCATGTGCTGCAGCACCGCGGGACGTTTCTTTCCCATTGCGTAGATGACGTCACTTATAGGAATGGAGACAGAGCTGCCGTCTTGAGAAAGGAGTTGCTACACCTACTCCTTTTGCTTCCTTTGCAACTCTCGATACAGAGCATATGCTGCCGCGCGGGCGGTGAGGGCATCTTCTGTCTGACCTTCTTCTGCTTCCGATGACTAGGCATCATCTGCGTCCTGCTGCACGAACCAAGCAGTGACGTATGCAACAGATTGCATGAAGGCGCCTACAGATGCTGTCGTCAGCGTGCTATCGTCCGTGTTCGAGAACAATAAGGCATGGTGCGCATGCAGTTTGCTTGCTGCTACGATAGCCTCTGGAGAGTCTTCTGCCTCCGTTTGCGAGAGATATCGAAGCAGTTTTTGCCTCGCCGGTCCTTCCATGAACAGTCTAATACGAGAGAGCATTTTCTCTCCTTCGCGTTGGGCAGGCTGGTTCGCAGACATCTTGTTAAGCAGCGAAAACTGCAGAAAGCCCTCCACTCGAGAGAGCAGGCGGATCATGAAGAGCAATGTCCCCACGAAGGAAGATGTGTATCGTCCGAGTGCGAGCTCTGCTACTTTATGAGCAGCGGTGAGCAGTGGGCCAATGATGCCGCTTGGGGCATGCTGCAGCTCATTCATTAATGCCCCATACCTCGAGCCAAGGCGCGCCTGTTCGCTGTCTGTCAGCGCAGGAGCAGCGCCAACGACGACTACCCCTGTCTCCATCAAAGGCCTGTGATCGTAGTACGTCCCTGGTTCAAACAGAACTCGCTCCAGCACGCACTAGAGCTGGCTGTTGAAGAGGGCACCAAGTCGATCATCGGCAAAGAATCGCACCACCAGCGGGATACGAAGGTACTTTCCTGCCAAAGATTGCAGCAGCAGCTGCGATTCTTCCTCAGAAAGCGAATGATCGAAGTCAGGGAGACTTGGGGAGCGTGCAACATCTGCTTCAGTGGCTGGGACGCGAATCTTTTGCTTCAGCATAGCTGTCTGCTACTCCGTATACTTCTGGTGATTGGTTGTAGCCCTAGCAACGGCTTCTTCCAAGTATTGATTGATGATTGCGCCTGGTTCCGTGATACCCGCCATCTTAACGTACATCTAGAAATTGCCGTGCTTGGGCGAAAAGCGGGTACTTCCCAGAATCTGAAACTGCACCAGTGCAGATGGAGATTCACCTGGCCGCATGTATTGGAACTACAGGCTAGCCTGGAGCTCAGATGTGTAGTAAGTCCTGCACTCAAGCGTTTTAGTGTTTTGCAGCGGGTCGTATGCAACGCACGCCCTCGCAGTCAAGCTAGCCCGCCAGAGCATGGACAGCTCGGGTACTTCGTCCCAGTCGTGGCACAGCCATCGAATTCCTCGCTCCAAGTCTGTGGGCGTAGGGCCATCCTGCTGCCTGTTCCGGTTTGTCCCCGGAGGCAGCTTATCAAGAACTCCATACTCTTCCATACAAGTCTTGGCAAAATAGTACTCTGAAGACTCTTCGGCATACGACGCGCTGGGACTGTTTCCAATTTTACCGGCGTGTAGTTCGAACGCAGTCTCCTAGGCGGTGACTCCTAGGATCGTGTCGTACTAGAGCACGGCTGCTCGAGCCACAGCCACCTCAGGTGATGTCACTAAGGAGTGCTGCAACATATCTAGAAGGCCTTCCCCATTCAGAGAACACAGTGGTATCCATGTATGTACCGAAGGTGGCACGTGGGTGTCCATGTGTGCGACTTCGGCAGGCCGATCTTCGGACAGGACGTCAGCAGATGCTGCTCCACTGGCTGCAGCATTCTTTCCTTTCTCGATGATCACCCCCTCCGTCTATTTCGATGGAGCTGCGAGCCTGGCAGCTACTGGGGAGACGCGGTCGCCTGCAAACAGCCTCATGACCCAGTCGAACCCAAAGTAGATTGCGGCAGATGTGACGACGCGGATACCCTACAGCTCTCGCTGGTACTGTACAGATCTCATTGCGGCTAAGTAATTGACCAGGATCATGTAGAGGGCTTGCAGCAACTTGCGTTGCCTGCTCAAGTTGAGCGTGCCAGGCGCTGGTGTCCAAGCTCCACGCGGAGCATCGGGACGTTTCATCCATGCAGCCCAAGGCTGAACCACGGGAAGGCGACGCACAAATGCATCTTCAACGCAAGCAGTGAGCTGCAGAAATACCAGACTGCCTTGCCCAAGCTCTGATCGCTGCCGAAGCCGATTCACTCGCTCCATTGTCCGGAAGATCAGCTGCTCAGTATCATCAAACGTTCCTCCCATAGGCTGACTATCATGATCTAGCGGAATGTGGGCGCCACCACCAATTCCTCCGGATTCACCGGCCCCGGACGTTTGCTGCGAATCATCGCTCTCCTTAGACTCATCAGCCCCTGCTCCTTGGCTTGACTTGGACGGAGATGTTGAATCAGGTTGACAGGGGGGCAGCTCTTCCATGTTGATGAACAGGTCTGGGAGCGCCTCGCTGGCACCTCCTTGGAACCTGTCTGTGTCTCTACAGTCAGCGAGCAGGTCAAAGCCCCCGAAGTCACGAGCTCTGACGGCGATGCTGTCCAGTCGCAGTGGGGGCGGAAGCAATGCGTCCGGGTCGTAGGCTGTCTTCCACGCTTCGAGAGAGATGTGCTCATCAACCGGGGGGTGAGATGGATGACTACCTAGCGATGGATGGAGCACATCGTCCTCGAGAGAGACGGACGCGGCTCCTGTATCGTCAGCGCGAACGACCAAGCGACGGACTTCTTCGCACAGCGTGTTGACTCGGCGCTGATTGTCAGTATCCATCCAGCCGCGGATGCTGAGCTTACGGGCAGCCACAGCTGTCTGTCGCATTCCTATTTCAAGGAGCTTCACTTCGTGGGGAGCCAGAGAGTACGGCTTCTCCTGTCGCAGCACACCAGCAGCAGCAGCGCTATGATCCACTACATGTATGCTCGGAGTCTGCGGTTTCGTACTCGGACTGTGTTTTCCTTCATCAACACTGGGACTGGAGCCTGGTCTACCGGACCTTTCTGCCTCAGTTTCGTCATCTCCCTCTGAGTCTCCCTCTGAGTCTCCCTCCTATTCCTCGTCCTCCGCATCGTCCTCGTCTCTCCCTGTAGCTCCGGTAGTGATCGGAACACAGTCCCGGAGCATCTGGCGGGTGATGCGAGGAGCATCTGATGGGACGGTGTCGGCATCAGTATCGGCATACGCAGCTGGTATCGACGCAGCATCCCTGGGTGAGCTTTCGAGTCCGGCTCCGGCTCCTGACGCTGGTCCTTTCCCGATCCGGTCAGAGGCACCTATACCCCCCACTGGCACGTCCAACCCGAACGCACCTTGCAGTCCAAGTCCAATGGAAAGCTGTCTGAGAGCCACAAGCAAGTACCTGAGTCGGAGGCAGTAAGTCACTTCTTTCTACATCTGTTCCGTGAAGCCTCCCCGAAACATGAGGTACTTGAGCGTGGCTAGCACACAGCGGTAGTAGCACGTGCCCGATCGCTGCGGGGTGCGAAAGGGACCGTTCTTAGACGAATCTTGTATAGCCTCTCCCACGGACCCACCAGCTATGTATGGGAGGATCACTCCATAGAAGGCATATTTGTGGTGTGAGGCCTTGGCCGTGGACTGCAGCTAGAAGAGCATATAGAGCGTTGACGGGTCGTACACCCTTGCAAGGTCCACATTCTCTATAGAGATGGCTGTACGAACACGGGCTGGGTCGGGGAACTGGTCATTGGCTGAGGGGTGGGCCTCAATTCCGTCTCCGGTGTTGATCACAGTGAAAACGCATTTCGTTTCCGAGGTGCGTTCGACTACATACATGATCGCATGACCCCCACCAGGCTAAGACCACCCTGCAACGATCGGATAGAGGACAATGTGAACATAAAATCGTATGCCAGTTGAGCCATTCCATCCAGCAGTGCATGTTCTTGAAGAAGGACTCACCTCCGGCAACTACCTCAAACCCCCCAACTACCATGGCTTCGAGACGGTCTTTCACGGAAGTGATCCCGCTGACGAGAATCGAGCCCCTTTTACCGGCTCGTTTAATTTTCCTACTGTCTCTAGCAGCAGGAACAAACAATTCAGCGAACTGTTTTAGTTGGGAGCGCTCGTGGATTCCTAGCGATTTTGCGTGAATTTCATCATCCGCCACGCGTGGGAGCAAATATGCCATCGCATCTAAAGATGGTGCAATATGGCCGCCCTAAACCTCTGTATCTGCGACAAATGATGGAGTCGTGAAGGCACCGCCCCAAAAGACTAAGTTGCAGCAAGTAAAGCTTCAAGAACGAGCTCGGTGCTGCCTCACTTTCAGTGAATACGTCGGCAAAATGGCCAGCGTAAGCCGCAGATCTCCATATACGCTAATTATTGGCAGAAAGGAGGGAGCTTCGATCCATGAATGTCTCGATGCTGAGAGATGTACTGTGCATCCAGATGCTTTTGCGGCGGCCACGCGCGATCTTTAGCGCACGACTCCGAGTCGGACACCTGTGGACGGACCTCAATGGCCGAACTCCAGTTTCCTTCAGGGAGATTATGGAGTCCGCACGCTCTTGGGTCTACACAAAGGGGATGCAGTGGGCTACACAAAGGGGATGCAGGTGCTCTCTTTGGTTGTTAACCTCATTTGATTCTTTTTGTTCAGACCAAGGTTGCACGAAAGCATGCCCTCTGCCGCCTCACAAATCTGCCGCGTGGGACTGCCTTGCCTCACCTTGCGCATCTCCAGCAGCGCGACCTGCGTGTGCGTGGGCTGCCCCACCTCCGGCACCACCCAGTGGAAAGGGTCGCTGCTCACCCACTTCGGCTGCAGGAGACAGGATAGCCCCATCGCCGTCAACCCCGCGGCTGCTAGCAGCTGGTGTGGACGACAACGAAATACCGGCATCCTCCACCTGCAACTCGGGCTGACAGCGTCCACTCGCTGTATGTCTCCAACTCCACTCCTCGGTCGGTTTGGTGACTTGACTTACGTTATCGCCTCCCGCTACAAGTCGACCATCGGCATCACCATCATCCGTGTCGGGCACTGGTCCCCGCGACAGGTCATCTCTGTCGCCCCTCTTGTTCGTCTCTTCGCTAGACCCCATGCGACTTCTGATTCCGATTCCACCGCCAGACGGTGTATGCGACTCGTCAGGCAGCCCAACTCCTCGAGTACTCCCGGAAAGTTGAGGCATTGCTGCAGCACACCCCCTGGTGCCCCCTATCGCATCCAGAGAGTCCACCTCTCCACGAGCAGAGCCGGAGCCTGTGCCCAAGCCTGAGCGCGGCGGTTCCATGGCAAGACTTACCTTTCTATCACGAACTGCAGAAGTCGCTGGGGACACACCTGGCATAGGAAGCACATAGCCAGGGCCAAGAGCGGGAACCGGCATATGACGGCCTACGTCTCCACCCGACGGATGTACGAGGTGATGGGCAGCAGCAGTGGGACCGGCATGCGGTGGCACGGCAGTTTCGCTTGACAAAATCTGTGCCCGCCCCCGTCCGCCTCCACTCCTACCGACTGCGCCAGCAGCTGCCTTGGCCATGTCTGCATCGTCGAATCGGAACATTGCCGGTTTCTTCCGGCCCTTGCCCGCACCGCTGGTGCTGCTGGTGCTGCTAACACTGGCAATGTCAGGGGATGCACCTGGACCTGGTCTCGCCTCCACCTTATTGTGCCGGTCTGGATGTCCGAGCTATCTCGGAGGAGCATGCGGTGATTTATTGGCACCATGCTCGTTTGATGAATCTAGGTCGCCTTGTCTCGACGTTCGCAAGTCGGCACCAAGACCGAGGCCGGGGCGGCGTGTGGACGCGATCACAGAGTTACCAGCTGCGTTGCCGTTGCTTCTTGTGGAGCTGGGTGGAATCATCAGGCTGGAGGCGGTGATTTTATCGAGGGGCTGGATTCCAATATCAGACTTGGCGGATGCGACAGCCTATCGTGTTGATCCTCCATCGTGACCCCCTTCCTCTAAGTCTTGGTCATGTGCCTCTGCTAGTGCTGCGAGATCGAGGATGGCTTGCATCGCTGAAGATGGACTTTTTGGCAGCATCACGTGGGTCCGACCTGAGACCTGGACCTTGACATTCCCGTGAACATCTTCCTCCTGCGCCCGACTGCCTTGGCTTCGTGGACTTGACTACGGAGTAGGATGACCTGGCACAGACGGGCCAAGCGCGGCCATCGGTGTCTCTAGCATCGCACCCTATGAGTATGGCTACTATACTGATGCTCCATGGCCTGTACTAGGCCATTGGCCGAACCCGCCGCTGCTTCTTCCTGACCGAGCAGACGCAGCGGCAGAGCCCGGCACAGCGAGGCCCTACTGCTGTGACCAGATTCTGTTCAGTGGCGTGAGCGCACTCCCAAATTGCTAATGACGGCCAGTGGGCTGAGCCCATCCGGCCTTACCTAAGTGCAATTCACCAGTGCCTGCCTCTTGCAGTAAGGACGCGTTGCTCTCGCCACCTTCTGAACCGGGGCCTCGGGTGGACCCCATGTCTACCACACCCCCTGATGCACTCCTGCCTCTGGCCACTGCGGCCTGGACTGCCTGCTTCTCTTCCATCTGTCTCATAGATGTGGTGAGCGGCCCAGGCGAGTCGTTAATGTATGGCGACACACCGAGTCGGCTAGGCCGTGCTTTCTTCCGCCCAACGCCGGACTTTGAGTCTTGCGGCGGCTTTGAGTCGGGTGGTGGATTTCCACGGCGGTTTCGGCCAGGCATTTCCTGTGCAGACATTCCCATCCGTAGCAGCGGCTGGTCGTTCGGTATTGCGTCGCGCATCATCTGCTCACCCTGCGCTTGCATTGGCGCAGTGCTTGTAGCAAGTCCAGATGACGACCTAGCCGCAGCATAGTGTTGTGATGTAGTACTCGCCGGCCCACTGTAGCCTGCGCTCCAACCATCACTACTCATGCTCACGCCAACGTACAATCCAGTACTAGTTTTGGGGTTTGGATGCAGTCGCACCTGCTGAGAGCCAGGAGGAGGCGCAACTTGGTACGGATACACTGGTAACGCTGGCCCATCTGCATTGTGCACCCCACCCGGCACATGAATGAAACGCCTCGCCGCCTCAAGTTGCTGTTGCTGCATCTCATATGCCTGCTGGATCTGCTAGATCTGGCCGGGATGCAGGCTGTGCAGCATGGGCAGTCTCATTTCAGCTTGCTGCAAGGATTGGGCGGCACCCGATGACATCTGTGAAGCCGCACCTTGTGGCAAATAGTACCCCGCGCGGTTGTCTCCATGACCTGCGTTCGATGCGTAGAACTGCGAGGTATCTGGGTGCATTGTCATGTACATCTACTGTCCATGGTGCTATGGGGGAAGCGCGTACATTGCCGCAGGAGCCTAGGCCTAACCGTACGGTGTGCCATTGAACCCGAACGACTACCCACCTCCCGTCATGTGCTGCTGCAGACTGGGGTGATATGACACCCATCTCTGGGTTAAGTGTGAATCAGGGCCGGGGCCGTGCATGGGCGGTGGCTGCTGCGACGTATCGGTCCCATCTCCAGCCGAGTATGAAGGGCCCATCGAGTACCCACGGCTCCATGAGGATGAAGCCGAAGTTGATGGGTCAGTATTGCGAGGCCAGCCATCAGAGTGCGAGTGTGCAGAAGGATACGAATGTCCGGATGCGAATAGACCCGCTGCTGGCAGCTATGGTCCAACATAAGACTGGTGGTGCGCCGCGACTGCCCCGCTCAATGGGAGTGACAATCGAACTCCGGATGGAGTAAGCACCGACATCGATGCCACGGCTGGAGAGATCCCTTGCAATTGATTCGGAAGCCAGGCAGGCTCACCTTCCCGACCCACAGACTAGACCATACGTTGCATCTGGGCATGGTCTGCCTGGGCCTGGATGACCCTGCTGCTGTAGAGCTGGTCGGCACCAGTCGACAAGGGGAAGGCAGGTCCCTGGTCTCCGTAGCCGTGTCCTGGGGTACGGTCCGACGGAGACTGACGGGGGCTACGACCCAGCTCTCCTAAATCTCTCACTCCTGGCTAACCGAGCCCACCTTCACGGTAACGACCCGAGCCAGGCTCCTCATCGTCAAGACGGGGGTTACGTCTGCGTCGTCGCCCTCTGCCTGCGCCAGTCGACCTAGGCGGACTTATACGGTCAGAAGCTGGCTCTATGGACGTAGCGATGAGAAGTGATGGTTTCCTTCGCTTTCTCTTGCTAGTTCGGCCGCGCTCCTCCTAGTCATTCACCTGGGTTGCAGTGCTGACTCGAGATGTGCGGTTGCTGCTGCCATCCTCACGGTGCGTCTGCTGGCCTGCATGCTGGTTTTCGTACTCGTACTCGTCGTAATCACCATTCTCTTCGCTCTCTCCCCACCGCTATCCCGCCGTCCTCCGCCTCTTCTTGGCAGGAGCCACTGCTACTTTTTGGGGCGCACCTTGGAGGTCTCGTGTGTTCGTCGGATCGGACACGGATCTGGATCTGGATCGAGAAGAGACTGAAGCTCCTTTGCCGCCTTTGCCCCCCTTTCCTCCTTTGCCCCCCTTTCCAGCTTTGCCTCCTTTTCCGCCCGCAAAACGTCTATCTACTGCTGTCGTCTAAGTGTCTTTGGCCTCAACGATACCCCGCTTGCGCTTTCCGCCAGACATGAGCGGGGCGACACCTCCAGCCGCGCTAAGCACTGCTGCAACGGCGGCAGAAGAGGAAGAACCCGCTGTGGCTCCTGGTTTCTCGATTGCTGATGCAACGCATCGTGGTATTGGTGCCGACAGCCCGTCCTCAACCTCCATGAGTGCATCAGCTGCAGTCCCACCGCTAGCAAGCTTGGACCGAAGCACATCGTAGCACCGGCGGAATAGGACCGCATCCGTTTGCGACAAGCTCTCAATGACTTGGCCAACACTGCGGGCAAGAGCCATAGCAACTTCGTTGTACTAATTTCCTGCAATTTCGCGTTTATGAACTGAGCGACGCGTCGAAAGACAGTGTAATTAGCTCACTCTACGTCCTCTCCGTTTGCTTCCTCAATCTGTCGCTAGACTTCTTTGTGCACCCGTCTTATATTCCGACGCATAGTAGAATACCAATGATTCTTGATAGCGTTGTCAGTTCTGCATGAAGCGGTGCAGTGAGACGAAAACAGTGTTACGATTTATGCATGACGTCGCAACGAAGCAGTACAGTCCAGTTGGACGGCTGATGCCTTCCAGACCTGAACAACTGCATGCATGTGCAGAAATTTGTTCAAATCTCACCTTCCGGGTAGAAGCTTGGCAATTTTGGCCCATTTGTTGCCGTGCTAACGCTGAGCATCGTAGATTATCCTTTCTTCTCGATCTGACCAGGGGTCGCGGTTGATCGTTGGGTCTAGATGGTTGAGCCAGCGTGTCCTACACTATTTGCCAGACCGGGATGAGCCCTTTCGCTGTTCATTCAGACTATGCGCGATCGCTGACCAATTCTGCTAGCCAAATCTTGCCACTAACCCAGCAATACTGTCATCCTCATCTTTTGTCCATACCTTTCTTTCTGGTTTGCTCGACTGTTTTGCAGTGCCCTTCTTTGGCATGCGATGCAAAGCGAAATGCCCAGAGCACTTAAATTGCTGCGGGAGCGCTGCAGCACAGAGTCGCGTACAGTGTGTTGGGCCGACTGTTGGTGAATAACCGCGCGCAACAATAGTGGAGATGCCGAAAGCAAGCAATAATCAGATTACTATAATCTCCATTGCATTTGCTAGTCGGCAGAAGCGATCTGTGCACCGTGTAACACTCTCATCAGAAAATAATGGCTTATGGCTCACGGAAAAATGATTTTCGGCGCCGTTGCAAGATGCATGTAGACGTTTCGAAGTCAACGGTGGGTGACAGTGGGCCTGCAGCGGTTTCGTGCAGCAACTGCTGCAGCGGTTTTTCTCGTCACTCTTGGCTACAATATCGTTGAGAGCTAGTTTCGCAGGATCATGATGCGATACGGAGAATTACGGGTAGTAGAATCTTAAACGTGTATGCTTTTCTGGGCGTCCTGTGTCTTATCTCCGGATGATCTGTATTCTCGCAATCTTACACGAGTTGATTCTTTGGAAAGCTTGATTGAAACGCCGCCAGTGTTCCCGGCGCGTTACCCACTGCCACTTATAAAAACCCGGCATAAGAATTAATGTGCCGTAGCCCGGCATTTGGATTCATGTGCCGCTTGGCAATTTTTGCGGCGCCACTGTGCTCCAATAGCTCACACTTGCCCTCCCCACGACAACCCGTCCACCCTCGGCATTGATCTCTGTTAATTTCTGATGCCCCTCCGAGAAATATATTGCTCACGCTCGTGAACCCTGGCTGGGATATTGCCGAAGTCCTACGCCGCTCCACTGAAGTCAAAGGTCTGCGGGCCGGTCGTGGAGCCACTCCTTCTCCGTTGCCCGAGCACCTGCCGGCGATCTAGTAGATCCCCATCAAAACCCATATTCCCATCCGCTGGCGACGGGCGGTCCAAAACGGAACCCCGCATCTCTTTGCTCACCTAAGCACCATACGAGGGCTTGCGCATGCCGACTGAGCTACCTGCATCGCGTCCCACCGCCGGTGCTTCCTGCATGTCACCAGCCGATGAACCACCAGGCCACCGCCAGTTCTCTCCTCGCCTGACCTAGGCCTATGCGTCAGAGCCGCCGTAGTCGCCGTCTAGATGGCGATGCTACACCACCTCGGTCCGCGGCAGTTCTGGCTGTTTCGCTGCTCCGGAGT
>Ga0136560_1000209_pt1 | contig 26945 bp, 16 predicted proteins | sample AntRauMeHopE1497_FD_104925 | JGI IMG/M metagenome (GOLD analysis project Ga0136560, IMG submission 104925) | Saline lake microbial communities from Rauer Islands, Antarctica - Metagenome Hop E1 #497 | ecosystem: Environmental > Aquatic > Non-marine Saline and Alkaline > Saline | place... | reverse complement strand
GCACGGCCCGTGTCGGACACGAGCACCGCCCTCGCCGCCTCGAGGGCCGACAGGAGACAGCTGACCCGCCGGAGCAGCGCCTCGTGGGTCCTGACGGCGTCCTCCTGCTTGGCTCGCAGAGCCTCCACCTCGGCCTCGGCCTCAGTTTTGCGCTTGGCCTTGACCCGGTCCAGACCTGCCAGGGCGGTCTCTAGCTGCGCACAGAGCGGGGACGGAAGAGGGGAGCGCGGGGGCGTGGCTGCCACGAGCGGGCAGGAGGGGGCGCGCGGGAGGAGGGTTGCGACGCCTCCGAGCGGGGCGGGACGGAGGCTGGTGGCTTGGCCGCCGCCGCGCACGGCTCACTCTCCTCGTGTACGCGGCCACATCAGTCTGGTACCGCTTTCGCTTGTCCATGACCGGCCGGAGGCGCGACAGGGCGTCGAGCAAGCGCTTGATCGGCGCCAGCGTCGACGCCGCCAGCAGCCGCTCGGCGGCCTGCACCGAGGCCGTCCCCACCGCTTCGTGGGTGTGCTGCTGCCGGGTTAGGGCGTCCGCGACCTGCAGGAGGCGGTCGCGCTCGAGGATGAGCCGCGGGTGCAGGGCCTGCACCTCGATCTGCCCAGGGTCATCGAGCGCCACGGGGGGAAGCATCGACGCCAGTGCGGTGCCAGGCATGTCATCGCGGTCCTCCTCGACATCATCCAATGCTTCCGCGGCAGTTGACGACGTGGTTTCTGGGCTGTCGCGCTCGTGGTCGGCCAAATCCGCCTCGCCAGCCGCAGCGAGCGTCTCAGCCGCGCGGGCTAGGTGGGCGGCATCAGAGCGCGAGCAGGCTGCAAGCTTTGCAGTCAGCTCGCGGGCTGTCGAAAACTGGGCCCGCAGCGCATGCAAGTGGGAGGTTGTCAGGCCCTGCAGCTCGGTGAGCCCCTCCTCGAGACGCTTGTACCTGCGGCACCGGGTCGACAAGAAGGCCGCGGGTGTCATCTTGTGCGAGCCAAACTTGCCCCGGCACCCCATGCGGCGGCAGCCTCGGGGCCGTCCCACCCGTGGCTGCCTAGGGGCCGCCCCGGTCCGGCCGAGGCGAGCTGTTTCCGCCGGGGGACGGCTTGCGCCGCCGTCCGCACCCGAACCTGCGACGCCACACGCTTCGCGTATGTGTGTTGGTTCGTGCCTCACCGTTCCGCGTCGCGGCTGATTGCCTCGTCCGCCGTAGGCGCGGCCGCGCCGAAGCGCTCCAGGAGGCCTTGCGCGAGCCTCCTGCGCCGCTTGGAAAAATTGGACCGGGACCACATGGAGGCCATGCCTGGGGCTGTGCAACCTCCAGGACGGGTCCGTGTGCGCGACCGCGGAGTAGGCTTTGTGCAATGCGGGCGGGTTGCAGAGCGATGCGCTTTCAGTGCCAACAGCGATTCGTCGGGTCCGAGCCGAACCCCAAGAGAAGGCATCTCACACGGTGAACATGTCCGTAGCAATCAAAAACTCGGGCGCCGGTCCTTTAAGGAGGGCAGCCTCAGGCGTGCGCAGAGAACGGCATCATCGCAACGCCCCCGCGAGCCGCGGCGACCTGCGCGCGGGTGGCATCCTGCATGGCCGCGGCGAGATGCGCGAGCGCCATGGCACCGTCAGCGGCCACGTGGGGCTGCTGCCGGAGGGCGTGGGCGGCGAACTCCGGCGCGAGGCCCGGGAGGGCGGAGCAGGCGTGCGCCACGATGGGCACCGCCCCCGCGGGGAGCCCAGCGGCCGCAACAGCGAGCGCGACGTGCTGGTGGGACGCCGCAGCGGGGACGGGGGCGCTCGGGGTGGCGGCCTGCGAGTAGGCTGCCGAGGAGGACGACGCGGCGGCGGGCATGGCGGCACTGCCTACGCCTGCGATGAAGGCGGCGATGTCCAGCTCCGTCTGCCGCCTGTCGGCCGCGGACACGTCCATGCCGGCCGCGGCGCCGTCGGCGGCATCGGCGGCAGCGGCCGTCGAGGAGGAGGAGGAGGAGGAGGACGGGGCGTCGTCCTCGTCGTCGCTGTCGCTGGGGTCCGAGGCCATGCGGGAGTGGGCGGCGGCGGCGGCCACGACGGAGGAGGAGGACGGGGCGCCGGGGCCGCTGGTGACCGCCGCCGCCGCCACCACCGCGTCGAGGCCGGGGGCCCGGCCTAGGACGGCCAGCTTCTCCGACGAGGCGGCCCGCTTCATGGTGTTGAGGGAGGCGAGGCGGGACTGCTCGTAGGAGCCGAGGACGAGGGAGCGGGTGTCGGCGCCGGCCTTTGCGAGGACCTCCGAGTACACGTGGTCCACCATGGCGAGCATGGACAGCAGCCGGGGGTAGGCGGCCCACTCCTGCGTGTCGACGACCTTTGCCATGTACTGCGCCTTGGTCGTAAAGGTGGTGACCTTGTCGTGCTTCTTGAGGATCTTCCCGCAGCCCGCGTAGTTCATCACGGCGAAGTTCTCGAGCTCCAGGATGGCGCTGAAGCAGCTGATGACGCGCTTGAGGGCCGGGACGGCCTGGGCCTCAGAGATTCGGTCGAGGTGCTGCGGGACAAGGCAGGCAGCGACCACGGGGGCGGGCGCATCTCTGTGGCGTGCGTGGCGTCCGCGCGCGCCTGACCGACGGCATGGAGCCCATTCCAGCACGCGCATCATGTCAGCAGCCCGGGGCATGCCTGCAGCGAGGCGCGGCCTCGGCCCGCGAAAGGAACCCCGGCTCACGTGGAGGTCGTCGTGCACCCGCCGCACCCCCTCGACCTGCGCCGCGCAACGAGCCTGCTGCGCCACGAAAAAGGACGAAAGCTTCGCAACTTCGTGTCTTAGTCTTGTGAAGAAGGCAACCTCCTCTGGGATGCTCGCTGCGAGGGCGAAGCGTGGGTGCGTAAGAGCGGCTGACGAGGCGATGCAGGGGCCGTGCGCCCGCAAATGGCGGGGCCGCCTGACCCCCCAGGCAGAGGGAGACGCGACTGCGTGGCTGTGGAGCAGTTTTGGCCGAGGATGGGTCTTGGGACGGCCGAGCCACCGTCGCGGAGCTGCGACGTTGGTGCGTCGACCTTGGCCGGGTGCTGCCTGCCCCGAACCTGGGGTCGGGCCGCCTGCCTTGGCATGGGAGGGCACTTCCTCAGCCAGGCAAGCGGGTGCCACTCTGTACAACCCAATGGCGGGCGTCGGCGGTGGCTAGGTTCGGGCTGGCACGGTGCGCCAGGTTCCACGACTCACAGAGAGCCCTCATGACGGCCGCTGGATCCGCGGTTCGCGCTGCAACATCTTTGACGGTGGGAGGAAGCGACCCAATCAGCTTCTTAAGGCCCTGCGAGCATGGAATCGACACGCAGACAAGTTGCACCGACCCAAGGTGCGAGGACTGACGCCGCGAGGGCGTTGCCGAGGATTCACCTTGTAGTCGATCCAGGCGTCCTTCCAGCTCGCGTCAGCGATAGCCCTTGTCTCCTCCAGCAGCTTGGCGAACTTCATGGGCCGCGCAAACCTTCCGGCGGGTGTGCCGGGGGGCGGTTGGTGCTGTCGCGGGCTCTGCATTCACTGGCTGCCAAAGCGCAATCGGGCGCACCGAATCTTCGGCGCGCTTGGGCGCTTGGAGATGGAAGATGAGAGCATCTTCGACGGTGAGCAGCCGCAAACATGAAGTGTCACGCCCTCGCGCACCGCAGGCCGCGCCAGGGCCGATTTCCGGGGGGGATGCAAGGCGGAGATTCGTCTGCCAACCGCCCAGGACAGCCCGGCAGCGCGATCCATGGCCTTCTTGGCGCTCCCTCGTACGCGCGCCGCAGGAATCCTGAACGTGTACAGCAATCTGCGAGGCACCACAAGCCCAACCCAGGTGCGAAGCACGAAGCCAGAGAAAAGCCGGGCGTCGATGCTTGCTGGCACAGCGCACCAGGCCCGCACCTTCCGATGCGCCCCTGCCTATGGTTGATGTGCGCCCCGGTGTGCGAGCCCGCAGGAAGGGCCCGCAAATGGGTACCATATCAGCCCTCCGGGAACAGTTCCGGCCGCGAGCTCGCCGCTTCTCGGCAGCAGCTTCCCAGAAATGGACGGAGCCAGGGGACAGTACCGCGCGCAAGCAAGCAGCAACGCTCATGCCGTGCACGGGGGGCCCTTTCCAGCGCCCCACTACACGGCCGGGACCGTCGCGTCACTTGCGCCGGGACGGGCGCACAGCCCACCCCGCGGCGTGTCGCACTACCACGGAGTGCCGTCGTTCAGCCCGGGGGTGCCGCCCATGTGGCTCCCCCTGTCCACGGGCCACGCTTCGGGCCCGGCGGCGTCCACGGCCGCCGAGGCCCAGCATCGGGCGCCGCCGACCCTCCCGGGGCCGCCGGCTCACGCGCACGCCGCTCCGGCGCAGCACCACGCGCCCACCTACCCGCTGACGCTGTCCTCGGCGTCGACGTCGCCGTCCGAGGGGGGCGGCCGCACGACCCGCCGCGGCACCGCGCGCCGCTCCGCCGACTCTGGGCGGAAGCGCCGCTTCCTGTGGGATCAGGAGCTCCACCGCGCCTTCATCGCCGCGGTGTTCGACATCGGGGTGCGGCAGGCCACCCCGAAGAGCCTGTTCGAGGCCATGCAGGCCATCATGGCGGACGGCATGCCGCCGGAGCTCGACGACGGGCAGCCAATCGTGGGGGCAGGGCGCGGCCTGGCCGGGTACGGCGGCAAGGACGGCCCCCTGCACTCCAGCGGCCTCGCCAAGGCCGTGCACGGGGGCAGCAAGGCCAAGGGGAAGCGCGCCGGGCAGAAGAAGGCGGCCGCGTCCGCCGACGTCCCCGACGCGGTCCGCGACATGTCAGTGCTCCGCCACGACGGCTGCCCCGACACGATGACGTCAGAGCACATCAAGTCGCACCTGCAGAAGTTCCGGGCCAACGTGCGCCGCAGCCGGGACGCCTTCCTGCAGGACTACTCTCGCGTCATGCGGGAGGCGAGGGCGCGGGCCGGCCACGAGGAGGCCAGGACCGGGGCCGTGGCCAACCCGCCCGGCTTCTCCACGTTTCCCATGGCGGTGCCCGCCCACAGGCAGGCCGACCGCGCCCCGCTGCACCGCCCTGACGGCAGCCTCATCTTCCCCCCCGCCATGGAGGAGCGCTTTCGCGTCAAGCTGGCCAAGGCGTCCCGTCGCAGGGGCGGCGGTGCCAGGGCCGCAGGCCGGGACGATGCCGTGCGCAGGAGCAAGCGCTCCCGCGGCGGCTCCGTCGCGTCACACCCCGACGTCGCCGACGCCCCCGCCCCCGCCGCCTCGATGTGGCCCGGCGGCGCGGCTGCCGCGGACGACATCGAGGTCGACGTGCCGCTGGCACAGGCCACGGGCCAGGGCCCGCTCCTGGCCGTCCCGGCCGAGGCAGCGGCGGCCCTGTCTCACGGCGACGGCGGAGACCTGTTCCGCCGCTCGTGCGGGCCGGACCCGGCCGACCCCTCGGCCGCCCGTGTTGATGCCATGGCCGTGGCCAGGACGCTGCGCGCGGCCCTCGAGGCCGAGGGAGCCCACCTCCCCGGCGCCGTCGGGGCCCTGCTGCGGGAAGAGATGCCGCCGCAGAGCGGGGGCAAGCGGCCCCGCCTGGCCGCCGGCGCCGCCGCGGCCCCGCTCCGGGAGGCAGCAGCAGCGGCCCTCCGTGCCCTCACGGTGCTCGCGTCCGCGCAGGGAGGCGCACTCCCCGGCGGCGAAGAGGCGGCGGCGCCCCCACTGCCTGCCGTGGCGCGGCTGCGCCTCGGTGCCGTCAGGAGCGCGCTGAACGAGGCCGGTGTGGACACCACGTCGCTCGAGTGGCCGCTCCTGCCGCCGGGCGCGACGGGCCCCGTCGGCCCCCACCACTGGCGCGACCCGCAGTGGACGGCGGCGCTAGAGCTGGGAGTGGAGGCCGAGGTGCCGCCCTCGGCCGCCGTGTCGCGGTCGCAGACCGGGCGGCCGCACGGCGCCTCGAACGTGCCCGTCCCCGGCACCATGGCCCTGGCGGGACCGGCCGGGTCGGCCCCCCTGGCCGGCCTCCGGGCCAGCGGCGCAAGCTTCGGCTCCCTCCGCTCGCGCGCCCCCAGCGGCCACGGCTTCCCCCACGCGCCGCCGCAGCCCGGACCGGGCGTCGCCGTCCCGCTCCCCGGTGTACCCACCGCGCCGTCCGGCGCCGTGGCCCTCGCCACGGTGCCGTCGTCGCTCGACGGGCTGATCAAGTCGATGCAGAAGCGGCAGACGGTGCACCAGACCATGAGGGAGCAGCAGGCCGACCATGCCAGGAAGTACTCCGCGCACCCGTCCGCCGTGCTCTCGGCCCAGCAGCTCATCGAGGTCAGGCCGCCCTCGGCGCACTCCCACGACGCCTCAAACGCGTCCAGGAGGCGGGCCTCGAGCCTCGGCCTCGGCCTCGGCATGGGACTCGACGGGCAGACGCCCGCCGGCGGAGACCGTGATGACGGGGCGTCGCCGGCCCTGTTCGGCTTCCTGGCCGACTCGTTCCAGTGATTCAACGCCCAGCCACAGCTTTCGGGCGACCGGGCCGTGACCGCGATATTCCGAGTGATGATTATTCGAGAGCCAGTGACCCTATTTGGACGGCGCTCTGCCGACCCGCGGGCTTGGCAGCGAGACCGCACGCACATACACACAGACTGACACGGACAAGTTTGGAACGACGGACGCAGCGAGGCGGTGACGGGCAGTGTGGGGGCCTGCGGGCCGTCACGAGGCGAATGCCTTGGAGACGCGCTGGCCGAGCATGGCGGCGGGGTGGAGGATGGAGGGGAATCGCTTGGAGACGAGGACGAACTCGTCAAAGGTGATGACGCCGTTGCCGTCCTGGTCGGCCTGCTTCATGATGACGTCGGCCTTGCGGCGCACCTCGTCGACGTTGGAGGCCATGTGGTTGGACTTGAGGATCTTCATCAGCTCGTCCTTGGTGATGGCCCCGTTGCCGTCCTCGTCGTAGACGCTGAATGCGAACTTGAGCTTCTCCTCCTTGGACGCCCCCGTGAAGTTGCTCAGGCCGATCATGAACTCCTTCACGTCCACGTGGCCCGACTTGTCGCCGTCAAAGAGCTGGAAGAGCTTCTCCACCGCCGGCGCGGCGTCCACGCCGAGGATGTGGCAGAACTCGCCGTACTCGATCAGGTCGCTGCCGTCCGTGTCCGACTCCTGGAAGCGCTTGTAGGCCGACTTGACCGACTCGGGCTTGATGCCGTACTGCTTGGCGAACTCGTCCAGGGCGGCGGTGCGCTGCGCCCGGAGCTGGATCTGAGGGGCGGCGGACGCCCCGCCGGGCCTCACGCCGCCCGCGCCCGGCGCCCCCGGCGCGGCGCCCCCGCCTCCCGGCCCGGCCCAGAGCCCCGGCGGCGGCGCGGCGCCTCCCGTGACCATGGAGTAGAACTCGGCGAAGGAGACCTGGCCGTCGCCGTCGCCGTCGACCATGCGGATCATCTCGTCGACCTCGTCGTCGGTGACGTTCTCGCCGATGTTGACGAGGACGTGGCGGATCTCCGCCGCCCCGATGAAGTTGTTCTTGTCCAGGTCGAAGCTCACGAACGCCTCCTTGATCTCCGAGTCGGTGAACTTGCCGTTCGGGTCGCGAGGCGGCTCCGACGCCGACGCGCCGGCCGCCCCGCCCGGCGCCGACGCCGCCGCTCCCGGGGCCGCCCTCGACGCGGCGCTCCTCTCAAACGTCGCGGAGATGGCGACGGCCCCGGCCTCCTGCTTGCTCGAGTCTGACAGCGGCACCTCCCCGCTGAAGCTCCCCGCACCCACCCAGCCCATGTAGCCCATCGTGGTGCCGCACGCCAGGATGTCCTGGCCCGACGGCTGCTTCTGCCACACCTGGATCGTGATCTCCCGGGGCACCCCGGGCCCCAGCTCGAACGTAAACGCGTCGCCGAACCGAGGGTTGGCCCGGCCGTTGACCGCCACTCGCGTCTCCTGCTCCTGCGCCCCGATGCTCGCCTTCACGTACGGGTCCTTCCCGCTGCCGTTGGCGGGAGTGGGAAGCTCGCGCGCGGACACGACTGTGACCCGCAGGCGGCCGAACGACGCGCCGCCGCCGGCGTCTCCGCCCGCCGAGCCCGGGCCGCCGTACGGCCCGCGCACAGGTGCGCCGCGAGGAGGCGGGCCGCGAGGGACGCCACGGGGCCCGCCGCGCATGGCCATACCGGCGGGGAGGCCGCGAGGCGGGCCCGTTGGGGGAGGCCTGCCGCCCATGCCTCGGGGCGGGCCCCCGCGGGGAAGGCCGCGCGGGGGCATGCCTCTGGGAGGGCCGCCGCGGCCACCAAAGCCGCGGGGAGGCATGCCTCTGGGAGGGCCGCCGCGGCCACCAAAGCCGCGCGGTGGCATGCCCCGAGGGGGGCCGCCGCGCGGAGGACCGCCGCGTGGAGCAAAGCCCCTAGGGGGCATACCGCGGGGAGGGCCGCCCCGTGGAGGGCCGCCGCGCGGAGGACCGCCTCGGGGAAGGCCTGCGGACGAGGGGACAGCGCGCCGTGGTTGAGATGGGGGGGCGGGGTGTGCGCCTTGCGCAGGCGCGTCAGCGGTATGCCGGGCTTCCCAGCACGAGACCGGCGCAGGTTCTCCGGGCCTCACCTCTGGGCGGACCGCCAGGCGGACCGCGCGGAGGAGGGCCGCGAGGAGCGCCTGCGAAAAAGGCAAGCGGGTTGACAAACGCGTGGAGCCACGCACACGAAGCGAGCCCACGTGCCACATGCCGGGAGCAGTGGTCCGCCTCCATGGCATGTCATGTCTGCCGCATCTAGGACCGTGCCGGGAGCGGCTGAACGCGGCGCTTGCCGAGGGCCGCGGGATTGGCGGAGCCATTCGCGGCGGGAGCCGCGCAGGACGGTGCTCGGCGGAGCCATGCGACCTTCTTTCGCGCAGTGGGCTGGCACGCCGCGCCGTCTTCGATGCCGGGGCAAGCCTGGGCCCGCCGGCGGCGCTCACCGCTCATGGCGATCGCCCCTGCTCTGGAACGCGGGCTTGCCGCTGCCGACTGCCGCGCCCTGCTTGCGGATTACGGCACCACTCGTTCGTACAGACGCCGTGCGCGGAGTGACGACCCCGCCGGCCCGGCCGATCCCTCGCGGGGGCGGCCTCGGACAACGCCTCCGGTTGCCGGCCGGCAGCTGGCCTGCTCTGCGCAGAGCCAGCAACGGCCGAAATTCAAGCGCTGCAACGGTTCGACCCACCGGCGCAGCGAGCGCCAGCAGCCATGATGAAGGGTGGCGGTGGCGTGCTTGGAGTGGAGGGAATGCTTGAGGGTAACCGCAGGCTCGGAGAGGAGATTGAGAAGCTCAAGGCCACGCACGACGCCAGGCGGGCCGAGGAGGAGGCCGAGGACGCCATCCGGCGGAGGGCTGAGGCCAAGCTAATCGAGGAGGCAGCAAAGGAGGAGCGCTTTGGGGTGGACTTTTCGGCGGGCGCCGGTGCAGCGGCGGCGAGCGCGTCGGGCAGCGCGCCGGAGGCCGCCCGCGCCCCCACGGACGCCGACCCACCGGCCGCCGACGACGAGGAGGACGATGACTGCGACGATGACCTCGCCCGGATTCGTGCCGCAAGGCTGGCGACGCTCCGGAGGCGCAAGGAGGCCGCGTCCAGGACCGCGGGCGAGTGCCGGGAGATCACGCAGGACGAGTTCCTGCCCTCGGTGACGGGCACCAAGATGGCGGTGTGTGTGTTCACCCACAGCGAGTTCCAGGAACGGTGCGACGTGATGCTGAAGCACGTGCGGCACGCGGCGCAGCTGCTGCCGTCGACCCAGTTCCTGGCCATCGACGCCGCCAAGGCGCCCTTCTTCGTCGAGAAGCTCACGGTCAAGGTCATCCCCACCACGGTGTTCTTCCTGGACGGCAAGACGGAGTCGCGCATGTTCGGGTACGAGGGCCTGAGCATGACCACGGGGGGCGACGACTTCTCCCTGAAGAGCGTGAGACCGGGCCCCAGGGCACGACGCCCCGCCGCACTGACGCGGGCGAGGCTGCCGCCCGCGCTGCCCCGGTGTGACCCGCTCTGTCCTTCCCGCCCCGCCCCGCCCCGCCCCGCAGCTGCTGCGCCGCCTGAGGATGGAGGGCATGACCGACAAGGACGAGTTCATCGCCGCCCTCGCGCGCATCGGCGTGGACGACGACTCGGACGAGGACGAGGTGGCCGAGTGAAGCAAGGCGCAAAGAAAACGGGCGGGCGCGTCGCGATTTTGTGTGTTACGACGCGGCCAATCGGAGTGGCACTGCCATCGATGGCTCGAGTGTTCCGACCACGCGTCGGGCGGTCGCTCTGCCACGTACCCATCGCTCCGAACCAGCTGATCGGGCGCACATACTTCGCTTCCGACCCCCACAGGCATCAAACAGGGTCCGGTTGTCATGGCAGCCGAGCCTACCAGCTCCTCGCGCAGCGGCTTCATCGCCGAAAAAGTGACGGCCATGGACGGCCCGGCCAAGGGCTTGGGCACCCTCACGGGCGTTTTCATGCCCACGATGCAGAACATCACGGGAGTGCTCCTTTTCCTCCGCCTGCCGTGGATCACGGGGCAGGCCGGGATCCTCCTGAGCCTTGCCATCGTGGCCTGCGCGGTCGGAACCACGATTCCGACGGCGCTGTCGATGTCGGCGATCGCGGTGAGAGCGGCGCACTGGGCGCTGCGTCATGCCATCTGGTGTTCCGCGGGGCCGGCGGGCGTGCGGGCAGCCGCGCGCGCGACTGCAGCCGCGGAGCCGCGATGACGGTCCTGATTGTGTTGTGAAGCGCAGACAAACGGCCGAATCCCCGCCGGAGGGCCGTACTACGTGGTCAGCCGTAACCTTGGCGCTCCGTTTGGGGCGGCCATCGGGTTCCTTTTCTACCTGGGCACGTCCCTGGCGGCGACAATGTACGTGCTGGGTGCGGTGGAGGCGTTTCAGACGGGCTTCGGGATTCCGACCCTCTTCCCCATGGACCGCGAGATCATCGCGCTGGCGGTCATGGTCGTGCTCGCGCTGGTGGTGTACGTCGGCCTGGAGTGGGTGTCCCGCACGATGTACGTGTTCCTCACCCTCGTCGTGGTGTCCATCATCCTCGGCCTCGGAGGCCTCATCGCCTTCGGGGCCGGCGCCTCCTTCGGCTCCACCGACGCGGTGCTGCCCGCGACGGGGCCGCTGTGGACGTCCACCTTCACCCCCGACCCCGACACCGGCATCACCCCCAGCTTCCAGACGCTGCTGGCCATCTTCTACCCTTCGGTCACCGGCATCATGGCCGGCTCCAACCGCTCCGGGCTGCTGAAGGACCCCTCCGCCTCCATCCCGGTGGGCACCCTCAGCGCCATCGCAGTCACCACCGTGCTCTACGTCCTGACCATCACTCTCTTCGGCTCCATCGTGGACGCCGCAACCCTCAAGGCCAACAAGCTCGTCTTCGCCTCCGTCGCCTGGCCCATCCGTGACGTCGTTAGCATCGGCGTTGTCGCCTCCTCCATCGGCGCCGCGCTCCAGTGCCTCACGGGGGCCCCCCAGATCCTCGCCACCATGCTCGCTGACGACGTCCTCCCCTTCGTCCCGGCTGCGCAGAACCTCGCGTCCGCCATCGCCTCGTGCCTCTGCGGGCGCGGGGCCGGCACCAAGGCCTCGACGAGCGGCGCCGACGCCGACGCCGACGCCCCCGCCGGCCCCGAGGTGCACTCCTCCCACCCGGACTGCGACGAGGCCTTCGAGGACCGGTTCGGCACCGTCGACGAGCTCGAGGCCATCCGCGTGCACCGCCAGGGCTCCAGCGTGACCAGCAAGGCGGCCGAGGCCGGGGTGGAGATAGCGGCCAAGTCTCAGGCTGCCGACGTCGCCGCCGCCGCCAGCGCGGCTGCCCCGACGGCGGACGGCGCGGACAGCGACGATGACGACGACCTGGAGTCCGGCCACCGCCGCGGCGCCACGGCAGCTCCGTCGGGCAAGGGCGTGGCGGGTGCTCGCGAGCTCTTCGTGACGTGGATCCTGGCCAGCCTGCCGTGCCTGGCCGGGAACCTGGACCAGATCACACCCATCCAGACGGAGTTCTTCCTCATGCTCTACCTGACCATCAACCTGGCCTGCTTCCTGCAGACCTTCTACTACTCCCCCTCCTTCCGGCCCCGCTGGCCCGTGCACTGGGTGGTCCCGGCCTTCGGCGTGGCCGGCTGCCTCACCCTCATGTTCCTCGTGCAGTGGTGGCAGGCCCTCGCGGCCATCGCCATCGCCTTCGGTCTCCACCAGTGGGTGCGGTACGGCGAGCAGGTGGACGAGTGGGGCACGTGGGGCGCCTCCCTCGCCTCCGTCACCTTTGGCCAGGCCTCCACCGCCCTCCTCGCGCTCCGCAACGTCAGCTCTACCGCCAGCACGTGGCGCCCGCAGCTCCTCGTGCTCGTCTCCAGCCAGGACGACGGGGAGCCCACGCGGCCGGAGCTGCTCTCCCTGGCCGCCCAGCTCAAGAAGGGCAAGGGCGTCACCATGGCCACCAGCGTGCGGTCCGGCCTCCTCGTCTCCGTCCTCAACAAGGAGGACGAGAGGCGCCGCGCCAGGGCCGCGGCGGGCGGCGCCCCCGAGCGCCGCTCCGCCTTTGACGTCTGCGTGGCCGACCCGCAGCGCCGCCTTCAGGCGCGCATGGCCTCGGCCGGCATCGACGGCTTCGCGCAGCTCGTGGTCGCCCCCAACGTCTTCGACGCCCTCGAGACGGCGGTGCAGACCAGCGGCATCTCCGCCCTCCGCCCCAACTCCGTCCTCCTCGGCTGGCCCCGCGACTGGCGCACCGACCCGGACCGCGCGCGGTCCTTCGTCACCCTCTGCAAGTCCGTCCTCCGCATGCGCAAGTCACTCGTCACCCTCCGCGTGCAGCCCGGCGCCGCCCCCCTCACCCAGCCCCAGACCGGCACCATGGACCTATACTGGATGGGCTCCGACTCCGGCCTCATCCTCCTCCTCCCCTACCTCCTCACCCGCCACCCCGTCTGGCGCCGCTGCCGCCTCCGCCTCTTTGCCGTCGACCCGGCCCTCGAGGGCAAGACGCGCGCCCTGCAGAGCTACCTCGCCGCGATGCGCATCCCCGCGGAGGTGCACATCGTGCCCGTGGACGCCGCGGTCATCGACCAGTCGCTGCAGGGGCGCACCCTCACCGCGGACGCTGCCCAGCAGCTGCAGGCGGAGCTCGAGGCGGCGCGGCGGCGCGGCGACCTCGACGGGCCCGAGCCCACCTCCCCGCTCCGCTCCACGGCGCGCGCCCTCGAGGGACAGGACGCCGCCGCCTCGTCCATGACCATGGCCCTCGGGCAGCCCGGCGCCGGCAGGCGGTCCGCCGGCGCTCGCCCCTCGGTGTTCCAGCTGTTCGGCGCCCCGGAGGACGGCGGCGCGGACGGCAAGGCGGGGCCGTCGACGCCGGCGAGCAAGTCGGCGAGGGGCGACGAGGACGACGACGAGGACGACAACGACCACGGGGACGCGGCCCCCGCCGACGACTCCACCGTCGCCTCTCGCATCGTGCGCGCGGCCGCCGAGGGCGCCGACAGGCACGATGAGCCGTCCTCCCCGGGGGCCGCGGCCGAGGACGTGGTGCCGGCGGTGGGCGGGCCGTCGCCCTTCGTCGAGTCGGCCGCGCGGCTCAACGCCATCATCCGGGAGCACTCCAGCGACGCGTCTCTCGTGGTGGCGTCGCTCATGCTCTCCCGGAACCGGGACCCCATCGAGTTCCTGCAGTACACGGAGCAGTTCTGCGCCGGCATCCCGCGCGCCGTCCTGGTCCGCGGCACGGGCAGCGAGGTCCTGTCCTCCGTCGCCTGAGGCGTGCCGCCCGGACTGGCCCACGCCGCCTCGCAGCGTGCCCCAACGAGTGATCTGGCTTCGTGTTGCAACCGCCCGGTTTCTGGCCCCGCCGCTCGCTGCACACGCACTCCGCAGCCCCTGCCGCCACACGCGGCTGCCGCCCCGCCCGCGTCACTCCTTGGCCTGCAGCTCCGTGTCCGAGGCGTTGATGATGTGCAGCGAGGCCTGCAGCTTCTGCGTGTACCGCGTCAGCGCCGCCAGGATGGCGTCGTCCTCCGCCTCCCGCTGCCGCACCTCGGCCGAGAACGCCGTCCTCACGTCCGCCAGCTCCCCCTCCGCCCACACCCGCAGCTTCTCGTCAGCCCGGGCGCGCGTCCGCACCGCGTGATCCAGCCGCTCCTTCACCTCCGAGTGCACCGCGTCGCGCCGCGCCCGCTCCGCCGCGAAGGACTCGTCACTCTCGTGCTCCGCCCCCGCGACGCGAGCCTCGATCGCCGCCTCCCGCCGCCGCCGCTCCGCCCGCTCCGCCTCGAACACCTCGTGGAAGGCCTCCAACTTCTCCGCCATGTCCTTGTTGCGCCGCTCCACCTCGGCGAGGACGCGGTCTCGGTCCGCCTCGAACCCGGCCTGCACCTCGTCCAGCCGTGCCCTCGTCGCCGCGATCATCCCCTCCAGCCGCTCCTTCTGCGACGCCAGGGCCGCCGTCAGCCGGTCCTCCACGGCCTTGGTCTCTCTCGCGGCCCACTGCAGTCACGCGGGAGGAGCAAGGAGCCAGCGCGCGTGGCAGGGGCAGCCGCCGCTGGCAGGCGCTCCGCTAAAACGCGCCACACGCGCCCCATCGTGCGCCCGTGTGCACCAGTCACAAACGCATCATTTGCTGCCGGCGGTGCTCACGTCCTGAAGGGCTCGGCCGGTCTCCACGCGCCGCTGCGTCTCCGCCTCGGCCGCGCGCTCCAGGCGGGTGACCTCCTCCTTGAGCTCGGCCAGCTTGTGCTCGTCCCGCTCACGTCGTTGCTGTGAGGGGCCAGGAATCGCGACACAAAGGAGCCTGTTGGGAGCCATGGCGCCGGCAGCCGTTGCGGTTAGAGCGGCGACGCCAGGCCTGCGTCCCAAGCGCACGCCTCACCCTCGTGCCTTGCTTCATGACTGACTCGAACTTGTCAAACCCGCCCATGAGGGATTCAAGCTTCTGCTTGGAGCTCTTGACGCGCAGGGCCTCCGCGACCTCTCCGGCGCCGGAAGCCTCCGCCTCGAGAGCAGGGGCAGCCGCGGCCGCCATGGTTGTGCTCGCTCCCGTGAGCAGGTGCGTAGCGAAATTACCGGAGACGGGCTGGCGCGCGGCACCGGCTGCGGCAGTGACCGGGAGAGGCGGGCGGCAAACCAAACGCTCTGCGAACTCCGAGTTTCCGAGCCCCGGGAGAGCACGGCCGGCACGGACGCACACCTCCGCGGCCCGGTAGAGTGCCGGCGCGACTCCGTGGCGCTCCCGGCTCAGGCGGCGCTTCACAGGGCCTCGTTCACATGGCAGCCGGGCCCGATGCCAAGCGTGCACGCTTGGGCGGGTCCCAGCCGGGCACGGCTGGCGCCGCCCCCGCTCCGTCCCGGAGGCCTGGGACCGGACGGGGTGCGGGGTCGCGCTTCACTCCGACGCAGCTGCCGGCCAGGGTGGTGACGGCGATCGCCATGCCGCAGATGGGGAGGAAGAGCGTAGGCTCGGACCTTTTCCCCGGCCCGCCAGCCGTTGCGCGCATCCCCGTCACCGCCCTGGGCGTGGACCAGATCAAAGAGGACGTGCTCCGCGCTGTGGAGTCCGAGGCTCTGGCACGGGACAGGCTGGGGGGCGGTAACGTGCGTGACCTGTTCAGGCGGATCCGCCGGGCGGCGGGCATGAACCGCAGCCGGGCCGAGCCCGTCCTGCAGGCCTGCCAGCGGAACTTCACGGGCGACGCCGACTGTGCCAGGGCCACGGCGGCGTGGCTCAAGGGGCTCGGCGTGGCGCTGGGGCCGGACGACGCGGGTGCCACCGACGCCGGCGTGCTGGCTCTTGTTCGCCTCATGGAGGCTAACTACGACGCAGAGCGCGCGGACAAGCTCATGGAGGAGGTGATGCAGGACGGCGAGGCGCTGCCGGCGCTGATGGCGCCGCTGTACCGCGCGCCGCACCTGCACCTGCCGCTGCTGGAGCTGCAGGAGCGGCTGGGCGGCCAGACCTTCTTCCTGGGCCTCGTCATCGACTACCTGGGCGTGCACTCCGGCAGCCGCATCGCCCTGCGCTCGGGGGCGCTGCTCCCCGCCTCAGCCTACGTCCGCACGGCGGAGCAGCAGCTGGCCCGGGCGGCGCTCCCCAACCACGGCCCCGACGCCATGACGGCCTGCACCTCGGCCGCCGCCCTCGTGGTGCGCTCCACCATCGCGCCGAGCGTCCTCCTCGTCCTCCTCAGCCTCCTGGGCCGAGCCGCTACCGAGGTCGCGTCCGCCCCCAGGGCTCACCCGCACGCTGCGGCCCGCCTCGCGGCGGCCTCCAAGCCCCTCCTCTTCGCCGCGGACGCGCTGGTCGGCGCCGCCGGGCCCGCCACGGAGGCCGCCGGGTCGGCCGAGCCCCCTGCCCTGTCCGTTGCGGTGATGGAGGCGGCGGTGTCGGCGGCGTCGGACCCCGTCCGGGCGGCAGCCGCCCGCCACGCCTCGGCCGCCGCCTCGTCGTCCTCCGCGGCGGACGGCACCGACCCTGCCGGGGCCCTCGGCGCCGGGTGGGGCGCCGCCACGGCAGAGCTCCGCGGCGCCGTCGCGGCCTGCGCCACGGCCTTCACCATGGCCCTGCCGGGGGAGGGGGACCCGAGGCTGGCGCACCCCGCCGCCGGCTGCGACTCCGCCGCCGTGGTGAGCGGCGCGGAGCGACTCGCCGGGATCCACGGCTCCAGGGGCGGCGACGGCGAGAACGACCCGGCCGCGCCCAGCGCGCTCCTGGACGACGGCGTGCCCCTGGCCGCGCCCATCCTCAGCTCGCAGCCCGACGCGGTGTCGTTTGGTCGCGTCGGCGGGCCGCACCAGGGTGCCGCGCTCAGCGGCAGCGACGCGGCCGCCCGGGCTGCCGCGGCCGCTGCGTCGGCTCTCGGGTCGCCGCCCTCGTCAGCGCAGTCCTCGTCCTCATCCTCCTCCTCGGCCGCGGCTGCTGCGCCCCCGGGGCTCGCGACGACGGTGCCCGAGGGCGGGGCGGATGGCATGGCCGGCTCGGCGCCGGGCTTCAACCCCGACGGGGTCGGACCCGCGGAGGGGGCTTGGGCGTCGCTCAGTCCCGCGAGGGGGGAGGGCGGGCTTGACGCCTGCGCCGCCGCCGGCGCGCCCCGGGGCTGGCTCCCCCGCCCGTGCCTCAAGGGCCTCGAGCGGCTCTGCCAGGCCATCGAGCGGTTCGAGAGCGCCTACCCGTCGACCGCCGCGGTGCCGACGTCCTCCTTCGCGGCCGACGTCGCGGGGAGCGCCTCGGGCTTCGACGGGCCCCCGGCAGCGGCCGGGCGCCCGCTCCCGTCGGCGTCGCCGCCCTCCACTGCATTTGACGCCGCCACGCCGGGCGCCGCCGCCCCCCGCGCCGGTGCCGCCGTCGACCCGGTGGCGTCGGCCGCCGCCGCCGTGGTCCGCCTCCCCGCCCTAACCTGCCGCCTCCTCTCCCTCCTCTTCCACCCCTCGGCCCCGACGGCGTCGAGGCACGCCCTCGCCTTCGCCACCCGTGCCCTCGCCTTCGCCACCGTCGCCCCCGACGACAGGGCCGAGGCGGCGCAGCACCTCCAGATGACCGCCACTCTCTGCCGCGAGGCGCACATGGGCCTGACCGCCGACGGCATGGCCGGCCGCCTCGCCATGGCAGCCAGCCACTTCCCCTGCGCCGCCGCCGGCGTCCTCCTCTGGTGCCGCGGCGTCATGGGCTCCGCCGCCCTCGCCGGCGGCGCCATGTTCCGCTCCGAGGCCGTCGTCCTCGTGCGCCTCGTCGCAAAGATCGCAGAGCTCCACCGGCCCCTCGCCCCGCGCGCCCTCGTCGTCCTCCGCCGGGCGCTGCGCCTCCGCCGCCCCGGCAGCTCGGGCGAGGACGCCATCGCCGTCAAGACCGAGGCCCTCACCGCCGCAGTCCGCATCATGGCCGACGCCGGGGCGGCTCTGCCGGCCATGGCGATGCTCACGGACGAGATCCGGCTCTACAGCCTGGACGCCGGGCTCGCCCGCGTGGCGGTGTCGCAGGTGCTGGAGGCGGCATCCCCCGACTTCACCCGGGGCTTCCTCCAGGCCCTGCTGGAGCTCCTCCGGGCGCTGGCCGAGCGCGGGCACCACGAGGGCATGACGTACACGGCCAAGGCCCGCGCCACGGCCGCTGCGGAGTTCGTGCGGAGCCTCAAGCCGCCGCCCGCCACCGCCTCGGCCGCCGCCAAGGCCTTTGCCGACCACATCCGCGCCGTCGCCGACGAGGTCGCGGTCGCGTACGCATGAGGCCCGTGCGGGGGAGGAGAGGGGGCGGCAGGCCCAGTGGGTCGTGTGTGGGGGCATCAGTGCATGGGGCGTCGCGTTCTGCGTTGACTGCCGCGCACCGAAACGCCGCCTGCTCCGCGCTGAGCCGCGCGAGAATGGCACACACGCTGCCGCGCCGGGGGCCGTCACGGGATGGGTCGGAACGCCCGCCGGTGCGCGGCGTCGCCCGTGGTGAGAGCCACTTCCTGGAAGGCCCTGCCGCTGCCGCCGTCGTCGAGGCGCGCGAAAACGGCCGGAGGCTCGCCGGCGTGCACCGCCCAGTCCTTGGGGGCCTCGATGACGGCCACGCGCACCGTGGCGGGGACCTCGAGCGGCCGCGTGAACTTGACCTCCACGCACGCCGGCAGCATCGCCTCGGGGCACATGCCCGGGGACGACCCCATCGCCGCGCCCGCCTTGGCGGCGTCCGCCTCCGCCAGCGTGGCGGCGGCGGCCGCCCTGAGCAGTGCCGGCATCGCCATGTCGAGAGCGCACATGCCGTGCACGATGCGGCGACGCGCCACACCCAGCAGCTGCGCCGCAACGTCGCTCATGTGGATCGGGTTGACGTCGCCCGTCAGCGCCGCCCACGCCGAGGCGTGCTCGACGCCGATCCGCAGCTCCCCGTCGCCCGGACCCCGGACCGGCTCGTCGGCGGGGGGCCGCTCCCCGGCGTCGAAGCGCGACCGCCGGTGGAAGAAGAGGAACGAGTTGGTCACCCGCACGCGCTCCGGTGCCGTCTCCCCGTCGTCCGCGAGCCATGCGCGGACGTTGACGTCCACCACCGAGCCCCTGCGGTGCGGCCGGGCGGCCCGGCCGAACTCTGCCCGCACCCGGAGCGGCGATGCCAGGTGCAGCGGGCGGAGCTGAAACACGCGGCACGCGTAGTGTACAGAGCCGATGAGGCCGAACGGGAGGCGGGGGCACGTGAGGAGCGACAGCTGCATGCCAAAGGAGGCGGAGTGCAGGAACAGCATGGGGCTCGGCCTGCCGGGCGCCGTGCTGCTCTCGCGCCCGAGGCACGCCTCGTACTTGGAGATGAGGTCGGAGGAGACCTTGCTGCCCGCGACGAGGCGCGCAGCACCGGCCGGAAGCGCGGGAACGTCTCCGCCGCGCTCGCTGTGGCCCCGCACCCCGGCGATGATAGACGACCCGACCGCCCTCGCGACATCCTGGCTCGTCGCAGGCCATGAAAAGCCGCGAGCAGCGTCCGCGTCGGACGGCAGGCCGTCGGTGAGATGCCAGCTCATGCGCGCCGAAACAAGCCACCACACGAGCATCAGGGCGAGCACCGCAAACCCCGCCGCCAGGGCTCCCGCCGCGATCCACCACCCTGCCATTGGCTGTGCCGTGACGTCGCTTCGCAAGAGTGCGCCGCGTGCCAGGCGCGCCGGTCGTGGGCAGAGACGTCGCGCTCGCGGGTTTCGAGCACTGTTTCCGGCGGCAGGCGGGCACGACGCGCGCGCGGGAGTCGGGGACGCAAAATCACGCGGTGAGGTTGAGCTCGCGCGGCGCCCTGCCCTCCGGCATGTCCTGGGCGGTGAGCGGCGCGAAGAAGCGGTCCACGTCTCCGCTGGCCTCGACGGCCTCGATCGAGTCGGGGCTCCACACCGGGCTGCCCGTGCGGTCGATGATGGCCGCGCTGACGCCAGCGTAGAAGTCGGGCCGCTGCATGAAGCGCAGGGCTAGGCGTAGCTCCATGCCGAAGCAGTCCTGCAGCGAGAGCGACGCGCCGCGACGGACCTGCTCGTGGGTGACGCAGAGCGACGTCGGGGACGCCTCCGCGAGGGCCTTGGCCCACCGGGCGGTCGTCTTGGCCCGCGCCTCGTCGTCGCCGGCCGCGGCGGCCTCGGCGGCGGCGTTGGCCCTCGCGACGACGGCCGACACCGAGGCGTCGTCGCCGCCAAAGACGGCGTCGAGGAGAGACCGCGCGTCGGGGGAGGCCAGGCCGGACGGCGTGGGGGCCGAGGCGAAGGCAGCGACGCACTCCCGCACGGCGGGGAGGCCGCAGCCGGCCGGGAGCGCCTCCAGGGCCGCCCGCAGCTCCGGTAGGGCGGAGCTGTGCACGAAATCGGTGGCCAGGCCCAGGAGGGGGGCCTCGGGGCCCTTGACCCGGTCGCCGGTGAGCGCGAGACACTTGCCCACGCTGTGCGGCAGCCGCGGCAGGAAGTACGAGCCGCCGACGTCGGGGAAGAGGCCGATGGCGGTCTCGGGCATGGCGAAGACGTAGCGCTCCGTGGCGATGCGCACGGGGGCGTGGATCGACACGCCGACGCCGCCGCCCATGGTGATGCCGTCACACACAGCGACGAGCGGCGCCCCGCGGCGCTCGCTCAGCGCGAGCGCGTAGTCCAGCTCGTACTCCTCGCGGAAGAACGCCTCCTGGTCAGCCCGGGACGCCGTGTCCTGCCCGCCGCCGTGCAGCAGCTTGATGTCACCGCCAGCGCAGAACGCCTTCTCCCCGGACCCCTCGAGGATGACGCAAGACACCCCCCCGTCGGCGGTCCAGCCACCCACGTGCGGCTTGATCGCGCGGATCATGTCCAGCGTCAGCGCGTTCATGGCCTTGGGCCTGTCGAGCGTGATGACGCGTGCTGCCCCCGCTGACGCAATCTGAACGCCGCTCGACGAGGCGGCGGCGGCCGAGCTCATCACCCTCCGTGCTGTCGTGGAACGCATAAGTGCTGCCCAAGGCGCGCCGGGAGTGCGAGAATCGTTGTTGGTCGCCCCAGGCCGGGCCCGACAACAACAGAGCCGACCGTCTCGTCACCGTGCGCCAGCTCGCGCGCCTTGCGGCAGTGGCGCGCCGAGTACACACAGTCCCAACGCGCACTGGTGGCAGCGCCAGATTCGGGTGCGTGCTCGCCGATAGCACGCCCGTGCCGCCTGGGCGAGGCTCCGCACATTTCAAGCAGCGGCCCGGCCTGCCAGGCCCGCGATGCGCCCGGCATGGGCGGGTGACGGCGCGTCATCTTCGGACGATGATTGCATCGACGCCGCAGACGTGGGCCTGGGTGGCTTCGGCACGGTGGCCCGGCTTCGCGACGGGGCGACGCCTTCACCACGGCTTGTGCCGATGCCAAGGCCCACCGCAGTGGCTGCTGCGCGTCCTGCTGCCGTGCTGTCAAGCGTCCCGACTGCCGCGGGGCCTCTCCCGGCCTTGGCCGCGGCGCCGCCACCCGTCGGTCGGTCGTCGTCGTCGGCTCACGCCTCGGCCAGGCCACAAGGCCGCCCTGACTCCAGGCGGGCTGCATCGGGCCGCGCTGATGCGTCGCGGCCGGACCAGGCGGGCGCACCGTCGTACCGTGCCGCGTGGCGCTCCGGGGTCGCGGTGCCTGCCGTGGCGTTCGCTGACGACGTGCAGCTGATGACATCGTCGCTCTCGAGAGGTCCGCAGTCGGTGGCCTTTGGGCTGCACTTTCCGGTGTCTTCGCTGCTCTGGTCGATGCTCATGACGCCGCCGGAGCGGCTGTCGGAGGGGAACTCGGCATCGCCGCTCGGCCCCGCGTCGCTTCCCGACATGCTGGCCTCGCGCCTGCCGCGCCTGCCCGGCACGTTCGACGGCGCCGCGTCCCTCCGCCGCTGGATGCTCCCGCTGCTCGTGGAGGAGACGAGGGCGTCGCTTGCCAACGAGGTCAGGGCCCAGGCAGGCAGCGGCAGGGGCGGCCGCAGCGCCCCGGTGAGGTGCGTCGCCGCCACCCTCACGTCGGCCAGCCCGGTGGTGATGAGCACGGGAGTGCTTTCGAGGACGGGCAAGGACGCGGGGCTGCCAGCCCTGGAGCTGCGGCTCGACTCCGTGGGCGGGCAGGCGAACCTGGCTCGCGCGTTGTCGCCCAACGACGCGGCCCTGCTCGTCGTGACGCCGGTACGCGGCCGGAACCCCTCGGCGCAGCTTGGCGAGGCGCTCAGCTCCGCCACGGCGGCCGTGGTGGTGGTCGAGGCAGTCGGGGGCGCCTCGGGGGGCGGGGCGAGGCGGGGCGGCGTGGGCGGCGACGCGTCGGACGGCCCCCTCGGGCCGCGCGCCGTCAAGGTCCTCGTGCGCCGGCCCGTGCGGGACGCCGGGGCGGACGAGGGCGATGACACGTGGCGCTTCTCGCGGCCCGTGGACGCGCTCCTCGGTGCCGCCGTCCTCCTCCGCTCCGGCGCTCGGACCTGCACCGTCGCGACGGGCTCGTCGCCGCCCATGGGCCCGTCTGCCGTGCTGACCGGAAGCACCTGCCTCCTCGTCCCCCTGGGCTCCCTCACCCCCTCGACCCGGGAGTTCTCCGCTCTCTGCTCCCTCCACCCCACGCCCTTCGCAGCGGCGCTGGCGGCCCCGCCCCCGGCCCCGCCGATCCCGTCCCCCGTCCCCCCCGACCTCATTGCCCTCCCCGCCTCCTCCCCCTCCCTCCCGGACGCCTTTGCCGACGCCGTGCGCCTCCGCCTCGACGGCTCCCAGGCCGCAGCCGTCCTGCGCTGCGCCGCGGACCGGTCCTCCGCAGGCTCGCCCCGCATCCACCTCATCCACGGCCCGCCCGGCACCGGCAAGACGAGGACGGTGGCGCACCTCGTCGCCGCGTTCCTCTCCGGCTCCCGTATCGTGGGCGGCAGGCTGGACGTGCACCGGCTGGCAGAGACGGCGGCGTTGGCGAGGAGGGCAGCCGCGGCCCAGGCGCCGCCCTCGGAGGCCAGGCGCGCCGAGGCCGCCTCGGCCCGGGAGCGAGCGAAGGAGTCGCTCGCGGCTCTCAAGGAGGCCCGGGCCAAGAGGGCGAGGGAGGGGGCGGGCGCGACGCGGCCGGCACCGTCTCAGGCGGTGAGGGCCTTTCAGGAGGAGACGAGGCGGAAACGGATGCGACGCCGCCTCACGGGCATGGCGGAAGAAGAGGAGGAGCAGGAGCAGGAGCAGGACGAGGAAATGGTGATTCTCAGCAGCGACGACGACGACGGGGAGGATGGTGACGTCATCGTGGACCTCCTCGGAGACGACGAAGAGGAGGCGGACGAGGACGACGACAAGGGCGGGGACGGCGGTCGGGCGGGCTCGGCCCCGCCCGACTCCCCGCGCCGCGCCCCGGCACCCCCCCTCCTGGTACCGCGCCCCTCCTCTGCCCTGGGCGCGGGTCCCACCCGCTCCTCGCGGCCGCCTGCCCCTGTCGGCGCCATGCCGGCCTCCCGCCCTGGCGGCCGGGCCTTTGTGCGCTCCCGCCCCGCCTCCTCCTCCTCCGCCGTCGCTGCCCTCGCCGCCCGCGTCGCGGCTCGAGCTGCCGCCCGCCCCGCCGCCTCAGCCCGCCCCCTCCGTGAGTCGACGTCTATCCCGGACAGCGAGGCGCACCGTGCCATCAACAGCGTCGTGGCGCCGGGGAGGCGAGCCATGCCGCCCGCCCGCCCTGCATTCTCGCCCCGCGCGATCGGCTCTGCCCGGCCGAAGCCGACAGCAACGGCAGCAGCAGCCGCAGCAGCCGCAGCCGCAGCCGCCGCCGCCGCCACCTGCGAGCCGTTTGTGGGGCGCGTGCTCGTGTGCGCGCCGTCCAACGCCGCCGTCGACGAGGTCGTGGCGAGACTAGCCGACGAGGCCACCGGGGGAGGCCTCCTCCCGACCCGCACGGGCGCCGACGCGACGCCCCGCGTGGTCCGGCTCGGCGCCGAGGAGTCGGTGCGGCCGTCCCTGCGGCGCTTCTGCCTCGACGTGCAGGCTCGCGAGCTCATGGGGGCGTCGGCGCAGCGCGCGGCGGAGGCGGGGGGTGCCCCGGTGACGTTCGCCGCGGGGGGTTCGGCCGCCTCGGCGGTAGCCGCGGCGCTCCGGCCAGGGCGGCGGCCGCGCGTCGGCCTGGGCATGCGGGAGGCACGGGCGGAGGTCCTTCGTCGATCGCACGTGGTTGCGACGACGCTGAGCACGTCGGGCGGTTCGGACAACACGCAGGCGCTGGGCAGGGCGGTGACGTCGCGGATGGCGGCGGCGGCGACGTCGTCGGCGCAGCTGGCCGCGGCAGCGAGCCTCCGCTGGGACGCCGTCGTCATCGACGAGGCGTGCCAGGCCACGGAGGCGTCCGTGCTCGTCGCCGTGGCCGCCGCCACCACGAGGAGGGACGACGGGCGGTCCGCCGGCCCGCCCCCGACCGTCGTCCTCGTCGGCGACCCGTGCCAGCTGCCCGCCACCCTCCTCTCCAAACGCTCCTCCGCCGCCGGCTACGGCCGGTCGACCTTCGAGCGAATCCTCGCCTCCACCGCGGGCGACGGCTCCACCCTGGCCGAGGCCGTGTCCCCCCGCGACCCCAGCCTCGCGCCCCCCTCCTCCTCCTGGCGGCCCACCGGCGTCGGGGCCTACTTCCTGCTCAGCGCGCAGTTCCGCATGCACCCCGAAATCCGGGCATTCCCGAGCGCACAGTTCTACCGAGGCCGCATCCGCGACGGGTACGACGGCGGCGCCGCCTCCCGCTGGAAGCCCTTCCACGCCTGCGACCCCTTCGGACCCGTGCGGTTCCTCGACGTCGTCCCCACCGCCGCCCAGCCGTCCGCGTACGAGAACGTCGCTGAGGCGCGCCTCGTGGCACGGCTCACGGCAGAGCTCCTCCGGGTCGCCATGGTGGCCCCCGCCGCGCCCGGCTCGAGCGACCGGGCGCGGCTGGACCTCCGCCGCCGCATCGGCGTGATCTCGCCGTACCGCAAGCAGCTGGCCGTGCTGCGGCAGGCGCTGGAAGTGGAGCTGGACGGGTCCGCGGGCACGGACCGCGCGGCCAAGTGGGTGACCGTCTCCACCGTGGACGGCTTCCAGGGGCAGGAGAAGGACGTCATCATCCTGTCGTGCGTCAGGACGCGGCGGGCGCAGGCGCAGGGCGGCAGGGGCGGCATCGGCTTCCTGCGGGACGCGCGGCGGCTCAACGTGGCGCTGACGCGCGCGAGGCACTCGGTGATCATCGTCGGGGACGCCGCGTGGCTGCACGCGCACGACGCCACGTGGAGGGACCTCATCGACAACGCCGCCAGGCGGAACCTCATGCGGCGCGTGAGCGACATGCCGTCGCTCCCCGAGCCGCCAGCCGGGACGCCCACCTGGAGCAGCGACGTCGTCTGGCTGTCCATCGGGAAGCGCATGGCAGGGTTCGTGTAGTGTGTGACAGTGACGGCACGGTCCATGGGCGGAAACTGTCAGCCAAGGTTGGAGCGCGGCCACACTGCACTTGCTGCGCGGGCGCTCACTCTTTGGGCGTGAGCAGGGCCGCGACGACCCGGGTGGATGCGACGTCCGCTGGCGTCTGGCCGAGGGAGTTCGTCGTGGTCTGGCTGGCGCCGCGGGCCAGCAGCAGCTCCATCAGGAGCGTGTGCCCGCACCGCGCCGCCACGTGCAGGCACGAGTTCCCTGCAGCGTCTGCCGCCGACATCTCGGCGTCGCCGTCGAGAAGGAACGCGACCAGACCCACATGACCGGAGTTAGCCGCGAGGACGACCGCGGGTGTTCCGTCGGCCGATCGTGCGTCAGCGTCCGCGCCGGCGTCGAGGAGGGCCCGGGTCAGCCCGATCATACCCTTCCTGCAGGCAAAGTGGATGGGCTGGTTGCCGCTGTCATCGCGGGCAACGGCGTCGGCGCCCGATTTGAGCAGGAGGGCCGTCAACGGTTCCGACCCGGCCATGGCGGCAAAGTGGAGCGGCTTGAGCCCCCCCGGGGCGTTTGCCTCGATGTCTGCACCCTTGGCGATGAGCTTTTCAGCAATGTCCAGGTGCTGGTTTCTCACGGCCAGGCTCAGCGCACCTGTGAAACCACCGCCCGCAACGATCGCAGGTGACAATGCGCCCGCTCGCAAGGCAGCACCAGGCCATGCGAACACGGGCTGCCTTCTCACTGTAACCTCGGCCATCTTTAAGCTGCGCGACGGAGTCGTCCTCGGCCGCGTCGAGCGCCTTGGTCACCATCGACAGCTTGCCGTACGCGGCCTGCGCAGGCAGGTCGTGCACCAGCTGCGGCTCGGGCAGGTCCACCGGGGCTTTCTTTGCTGTCGCTGCCTTAGCTGCCATGCCCAGGCTGGCTCTTGGGTCGCGGATGAGAGTGCTGGCGCCAGGTACTGAGCGGCACCTCTGCATTCAGCAGCGCCGGCCGCCTTCCGTGTTCATGGCATCAGACCCATTCGAGACTAGGTGGGGGCATGTGAACCATTCAAGGCCCTGGCCAGGCGCAGCACTCAGGTGCCATCGGGTCGCCGCGCCGAGCGTGCGCGGTCATTGGCGAGCAGCAGCCCCGCTGTCGACAGAACGGGGAAACCGGCGAACAAAACAAGCGCGAGCTGACGGCATTGCTCGCGCAGATGATGAGCTTACGTCACAGGTCTTCTTGCCGCGCGGCTGGAGGGCGGTAGCTCTCACTTGACCAACACGAAATCGCCAGCATGGCCTGCACACGGCTACCGGGATAGCCTGCCACGGTGTGGTTGGCTGGGCAGTGAATACATCCCGGTGCCCCACACCACAAGCCGCGGTGTGCCGTTGACAATGGCAGAATCAGGACGCCCCGAGAGCGCCGGTCCCGCTGCCACCGAAGACCGCGGCCCTGCCGCGGTCATTTCGGCGCGATGCAAGGACGGAAAGACAGTCGAAATTCCCACGGCAGCAGTGAGTCGCGGGCCCGCGTCGGGAGCTTGTTTGAGCGTGCTGGTATTTCGGTCGTCACTGTTTCCCCCCCCCCCCCCCCCCACCGCGGGGGGCCGTGGGGGGGGGGGCGGGGGGCGGACCACTCCGCCCGGGTTTTTGGGGCGGTGTCCCGCCCCCCCCGCCCGGGGGGGGGGGGGGGGGG
>Ga0136560_1000208_pt1 | contig 26951 bp, 13 predicted proteins | sample AntRauMeHopE1497_FD_104925 | JGI IMG/M metagenome (GOLD analysis project Ga0136560, IMG submission 104925) | Saline lake microbial communities from Rauer Islands, Antarctica - Metagenome Hop E1 #497 | ecosystem: Environmental > Aquatic > Non-marine Saline and Alkaline > Saline | place... | reverse complement strand
GGGGGAGGAGGCTGCCGCGACCGGGGCGGGGGAGGAGGCTGCCGCGACCGGGGCGGGGGAGGAGGCTGCCGCGACCGGGGCGGAAAAACAGGCCGCCGCGACCGGGGCGGGGGAGGAGGACGTGTCACCAGCAGCTTCGCCGGCGAACGGGGCTCTGCCGTCATCAGCGGCCGTGGCGGGAGAGGAGGCTGCGGCTGACGGGGAAAGCTCGGCTGGGCAAGCGACCTCGGCAGAGGCGGCGGCCGACGGGGTGGGCGCTGCCGGGCAAGGGGGCTCGGAAGCGGCAGCGGCTGACGGGGGCGGCGCTGCAAGGCAAGGGGATTCGGTGACGGCCGGTGCCTCGGGCGGTGACGGCAGTGGCGCCGCCGCCTCCGGGGCCGCAGCGCCTGGCGAGGCCGACGGTGGCGTGCCCGACGCTACGGCGAGCGCGGGTGCCGACGGCGTCGACGCCGCGTCGCTCAGCAGCGTGCCGTGGGCGAGCCTTCACGCCGCGGTGACACTGCCTTCCCGCTCGGCGCTGCACGCGGAGCCGGTGCTCGCTGGCGGGGCCACGCGGCTGGCCGCGGCATCGTCGGCGCAGGAGCTGCACGCGCGCGTCCTCGGCAGCGTGGGCGGGCTGGTGCTGTCGCCGGAGGAGGGGGGGGCGCCCCCCGTCATGCCGGACAGCCCCGAGGCGATCGCGGTGGCGGTGAGGGCGGTGCCGGCCGGGGGCAGCGCCGTGGCGACGCACGCCTACACGCCCAGGGCGGACGACGAGCTGGCTCTCGCGGTCGGCGACGTGGTCTCCGTCCTCTCCCGGGACGACGACGGCTGGTGGCTCGGCCGCCTCGGGGGCGACGCCGAGGGCGGCGCGGAGGGGCGATTCCCCTTCACATACGTGCGCATCCCTGCGTGATCCCGGGCCCGGCCGCGCCCCCCTGGGCGCTTGACGCGCGCATGTTCGCAGCGACGCCCGCCCGCCCGTGTGCGCGAGCGGCAGACTAGACCCGAACTTCCGTTAGATGTTGTCCCGGCTCGCGCGATCACACACGGCGCACCATCAGCCCGCGCCGCTCACGCCCCGTATTCCGGGGGCGCTGCGGCTAAAAGTCCTCCGCGTCGAACGCGTCGACATCCACCCTCTCAAAGCCGACGCTCACCTCCAGGCGGTCATCCCGCCCTGAAAACGTCGTTGGGGCATCGCCTGCTTCGTCATCGTCCTCCGGGGCGCCCGGGGAGGGCGGCGGCCGGGGCGCAAACGTCGTGTCCCCCTTGCTGGGCGGCCGCAGCCGCACCGGGAAGACCTGCAGGCGGAACGACTCCGGGGGCATGATCGACACCCCTGACACGGGGTCGAACTGGAAGCCGTGCACGGGACAGGAGATGCAGAGGGTCGATACCTGCGCTGGCGGTTTGCCGTCGGCCAGGTCGTCAAAGTCCGTCTCCAGACCCAGCGATAGTGTCCGGTGCGGCCTGCCCTTGCCGCGGGCGCCGGGAGCACGGCTGCCCAGGTCCTCGATGTCGCCGAGCTCGAGCCGCCCCTTCATGTGCGGGCAGCGGGACTCCGAGGCAAATACCCTTTCCCCCCAGCGAAACAGAACGACATCCGTCCCATTCACCTCCACGAGTCTTCCAAGCTGCGGCCGGCGGGGGTCGCGCCTGCGCCGCGTGTGGCCTGTCACGGTCATCTCGATCGTGGGTGGCCAGGCCTGGCAGTCGTCAAGCTCCTCGACCAAGACGCCTGTGGCGAACCAGAACACATCCTTGATCTCTGGCCCGGCTGGGGGAGCCCGCGCTGCCGTCTCGGTGCTGCGAGCCCCGGTTGCACCCGCAGATGCCATCAGGCGGCTCCCGGCGTGGCGCGGCTCTCTGACCCCCGCCCGCCGGCCGCAGCGCTTAGCAGTACGGAACTTTCACTTCGCGCAAGGGGCTCCGCCTCCCTGCCGGCCCCGAGGGCCACGGGCAGTAGTGTTTCCCTCGGCGTCAGATCAGGCTCAAATATGATTATATCAGCTACATTATTGTGGTATTCTCGGGGTTGTCCAGCTGCTGACGCTGACGCTGCACTCCACGACCGACGAGGAAACTCGAGCACCACAAAGTGAGTTGTGTGCATGCTTTGGTCGGCCATGTGCCCTCTGATGGTTCACACTCGCGTCGATGTCCAGCAGCGTCTCTGATGCACGCGCGCCGCGTGGCTTCCTCGGCCTCCCCGAACACTCCCCAGAATGTTGCGGGGGCAGTGGTGCTGCCACGTGGATAATCCAAGTGTGGAAGCGCGGCCTGCAGACATCAGCATCTCGGGGCGGATGCCCGGCCACGCGACGGGCGGGAAAGGGGGCTTTTGTCGCGAAAGCCTGTTTCCCGCTCGGACGGCCATTCTTCTTCACACGCTTGCTTCACCCCCGCGCGCCCCCGTTCCATGGCTCGCAGATGGGAGCTTCCAGCTCACAATTCTCGGCCGCGTCCATCCCGGTCGGAAGCCTTGCCGGCAAGCGGATCGTCATCACCGGCGGCAGCTCCGGCATCGGGCTCGAGGCCGCCAAGGTCTTTGTGGCCAAGGGGGCCACCGTGCTCCTCACGAGCCGCAGCCAGCCCCGCCTCGACAAGGCGGCAGCGGAAGTCAAGAAGTCGGCGGGCGGCAGCGACGACCGGGTCGAGACGCGCTCCCTGGACCTGTCGTCCTTCCGTTCCGTCAACGAGTTCGCGGACTGGTACGTCGAGACGCACGGGGAGAAGCCCCTCCATGTCCTGCTGAACAACGCCGGCGTCATGGCCTTCCCCGAGAGGCGCGAGTCGCCGGACGGGTTCGAGATGCAGATGGCCACGAACCACCTAGGGCACTTCCTGCTCACCGCCAGGATGCTCCCCTCGCTCCTGCGCACGGCGGGTAGCCGTATCGTCAACGTCAGCTCCATGGCACACAAGTTTGCGGCGGATGCGGACGGCAACGGGGTCGCCGACGCCAAGACCACCGACCCGTTCCGCGTGGCGGCGACGTCGGGCGGCTTCGGCGCCGGGCAGTACGAGCCGTGGAAGCAGTACGGCCGGACCAAGATGGCCAACCTACACTTCACCCTTGACCTCAACCGACGCCTCGCGGCGGCCGGCCGAGCGGGCGCCTCGGGCGTCACGGCCATCTCGGCGCACCCCGGGTACAGCGCCACGGGGCTCCAGTCCACGTCGGGCAGCATGGGCGGGAGCGCCGGCGCCGCGGTGGCCAACGCGCTGTTCGCCCAGAGCGCCGCCATGGGCGCCCTCCCCCTCGTCATGGCATCCGTCGGCGAGCACGTGGAGGCGGGGCAGTACATCGGGCCATCCGGGACCAGCAACATGTGGGGCTACCCCTCCGCGAACGAGATGGACCCGCGCGCCCTCCGTGCCGACGCCGCCGAGAGGCTCTGGGACGCCAGCGCCGAGCTGACCGGCGCGGACTGGTCCGCTCTTGACGCCGCGCCCCGCTCGTAGTGTGACCCCGAGCCTGGCTTCGCGCCGGGCCTGCTTGAAACCACTGGGCACCGCTTCCGTCGGCGTTTCACAATCGCCGGGCAACAATTGACGGCCCGCCCGAAGCAGAGCCGGGTGTTCTTGAAGCGCCGCCACACATCGCCAAGTCCGCGCCAGGCACGCACGGATACCATGCTTGCCCGCGCCAGCCGCGCTGCCTCTAGGGTTCGTTTCGCTTCGGGCGCGCGCGCCATGTCAATGCAGCCCGTCACCACGCTGACCGACGACGAGACCGCGCTCAAGGACGCCGGTGAGCAAGCTGACGACAGCGCGCGGCGGCATTTTCCTGCCAGGGCTCCAGCGCCCCAGTTCCTGAGCAAGCGTGCCGCAAACTGCTGCCCGGGCTTTTGCACGTGTGGTGGCGGGGCAGCGCTGCTTCGGCGGCGGGGTGCAGCCGGCCTCGTTCTGGTCACTCCCTCCCTGCCCCCGGACCACCCGCTTCACTGCCTCCCGCACCCCCCCACCCGCAGTCGCGCGGTTCGCCAAGGAGCGCATCGCCCCCAAGGTCCGCGAGATGGACGAGAGCGCCACGATGGACAGCGGCATCATCACGGAGCTGTTCGAGCAGGGGTTCATGGGCATCGAGATCCCCGCCGAGCAAGGCGGCGTTGGGGCCAACTTCATGTCTTCGTGCCTGGTGATCGAGGAGCTTGCCAAGGTGGACGCGTCCGTGTCGGTGATGGTCGACGTGCAGAACACGCTCGTGAACAACGTGTTCTCCTTCTACGCCTCGGACGAGATCAAGGCGGACGTCTTCCCGCGCCTCGCCGGGAACACCCTGGGCAGCTTCTGCCTGTCGGAGGCGGGCAGCGGCAGCGACGCCTTTGCGCTGCGCACGCGGGCGGAGGACAAGGGGGACCACTACGAGCTGAACGGCAGCAAGATGTGGATCACCAACGGCGGCGAGGCCGGGCTCTTCCTGGTCATGGCCAACGTGGACCCGTCGGCGGGGTACCGTGGCATCACGTGCTTCCTGGTGGAGCGCGACCAGGAGGGCTTCAGCGTGGGGAAGAAGGAGGACAAGATGGGCATCCGCGCGTCCTCCACCGTACCCCTCACCCTCGAGGGCGTCAAGGTCTCCAAGGACCGCGTCGTGGGCGAGGTGGGCAAGGGCTACAAGATCGCCATCGAGATCCTCAACGAGGGCCGCATCGGCATCGCGGCGCAGATGCTCGGCATCGCGCAGGGCGCCTTTGACGCCACCATGCCCTACCTCTTCGAGCGCCAGCAGTTCGGCTCCGCCATCGGCGACTTCCAGGGCATGCAGCACCAGTACGCGCAGGCGGGGATGGAGCTGGAGGCGGCCCGCCTCATGGTCTACAACGCCGCGCGCCGCAAGGAGGCCGGCCTGAACTTCGTCAAGGAGGCCGCCATGGCCAAGCTCTACACCGCGCAGGTGGCGGAGCGCACCACGAGCCGGTGCATCGAGTGGATGGGCGGCCTGGGGTTCGTGAAGGACTACCCGCAGGAGAAGTTCTACCGCGACCAGAAGATCGGCGCCATCTACGAGGGGACCTCCTCCGTCATGCTCAACACCATCGGCAAGATGATCGCCAAGGAGCACCGCGAATGAGGGAGCCGCCGCGCGACGCTCCGGGGGCAGCGGGCCGAGGACGGGGCCGGCCGGAGAGAGGGTGCCCGCGGTGCGGCGGCGCGCGCAGAGCGTGCGGTGCGCCCGCCACTGGAGTGACCACGGGGCTGATGAGTGCTGCCGCTGAACGGGAGCCGGCCACGGGACACACGGTGCGCGCCCATACCACGCGGAGAGATGTCGCGACCGCTCCCCTGGCACACACACGCGCGATGACACACGGCGCACCGCAAGCACGCGCCGCGCGGCCAGCCCGGACGCTCAGCTGGGCGCGGCTCAGTGGTCGTCGGCGTGGCGCCAGGTGATGAGCGCCTCGATGTCCTCGGAGCTCATGCTGTACTTGCCCACGATGTGCATGAGGTTGCTGCGCTCGGTGTCCAGGAGCTTGGGCGCCGCAACGTCCGCCTCGTCGGCCTGGGACTTGACCTTCTTGAGGAGCTTCTGCGAGCAGCGGATTGCGGCACACAGGCGCGTTGGGGTGGGCGTTTGAGCGCCATGTGGCCGCCCGGACATATTGGCGTGTATCAGCCCTGTCTAGGCGCTCATGCCAGCACCGCTCTTGGCTCTGGGCGGGCGCTGCCGTCGCGTTGAGGCCTCGCGAGCTCACGCGAAGCAGCTGCTCCTCCTGCTTGTTGAAGTACGCCTTCTGCAAGAGGTTGAGGAGCGGGGCGTGTGCAGCACGGCCGGTCGTGGGCAGGTAGCGGGCGCGAGCCGAGGGCCGCGCAGGCGAGCCGGGGGAAGAAACTGGGGCAGCGAGCGCTTACCTCGATGGCGCGCTCGCGCTCGGTGAGCGTGGCCATGGGGCGGGCAGCCGCCGCGGCGCGGGCGGCAGGGACGACGCGGGCCATGCCGCGGGAAGCACGAGAGAGAGCCATGATCGGAGGGCTTGCGAGCGAACTCGGATTCTGTGGTCGCCCGCCAGTCACAACAGCGGCGGCCATCGCCGGTGCGGCTCTGCAAGCCGTCCTGCGGGGCACACGGCGCCCGTTCGGCCCCAACCACGAAGCATGGCCGGTCGGAGCGTATGTGGGGTGCTCAAGGTCGCGTTGATGGCGCTGACAGTGGCGGGAATCGCATGGGCAACGCTGATCAGCCTCTTTGGGCCCGCGGAGGCGCTCCCAGGCGGCTCCATCTTTGCGCTAGCAGCCATCTTTGCGGGTGCTACCGCTCTGGCGAGCGTGGGGGAAATGATGGGGCTTCCAGCGCTGGTGGGGGCGCTGGTTGCTGGCTTCGCCCTCAGCAACATTCCCGGCCTCGCGCTGGGCAGGCAGCTGGACCCGGGGCTGGCCTCTGCGATCCGTGGCGTCGCGCTCGTGATCATCCTGGCCCGGGCCGGACTCGGGCTGGACCGTGCGGCCCTGTTCCGCCTGTCTGGTCCGGCCGCGAGGCTTGCCCTCATCCCCAACCTGTTCGAGGCGGGCACGGCGGCGGCGGTGCTGTCGGCGACACTGGGCTGGCCGCTGCAGTGGGGCCTGACCGCGGGGTTCGTCCTCAGCGCCGTCAGCCCGGCGGTGGTGGTCCCCGGTCTGCTGAAGCTGCAGGACGAGGGCTACGGCGTGGACAAGGGCATCCCCACGCTCATCATCGCCGCCGCGTCGTTCGATGACGTCATCGCGATCAGCGGGTTCGGGGTGTGCCTGAGCCTCGCCTTCTCGTCGGGGGACCCTGTGTGGGCGGGGATCAAGAGCCCGCTCGAGCTCGTCGCCGGCGCGGCCTTTGGAGCCGCCGCCGGGGTCCTGGCCGCGGCAGTCGTCCCGCACAGGTCGTCCGGGGGCCTCGCCGGGGGCGCGGTGCTGCTCGGGCTGGGTGTCGTGGCGGTGCTGGGAGGCCGCCTCGTGGACGTGGGCGGCGGCGGCGCTCTCGGGGTCATCATCTCCGGAATCATCGCACGGGCGGCGTGGGACGACGGGGGAGCCCTCCCCTTCCTTCGCGGCCTGGCGGCCTGGGCTTCCCGCTGCGGCTGCTGCTGCTGCTCCTGCTGCGGTGCCGGGGGAAGACACGCGGTCTCTGACGATGTCGCGGAGGGGGCCGGTGGCGTCGAGATGGCGTCCACGGCTGGCGGCGGCGCCGTGGGCGCCGCGGCCGTTGCCGAGGTGCCCGCCGGTGACGAAGGTACGGCGCCGTCGTCCGGCCCGCAGGCGCATGACGAGGAGCGGCCGGCGGCAGCAGGGGACGCCGATGCCGCGGAAACGGGGGCGGTGGCGGCGGGGACGGGTGGCGAGGGCAGGGCCACCGCAACGGAGGCTGCCGGGTGGCTGAAGACCGTGTGGACGTCGGCGGGCCAGCCGGCTCTGTTCGGACTCATCGGCGCGGCGGTTGACGTCACGGTGGTGGACGTCGGCGTGCTCGGGCTGGGCATCGGCGCCATTGCCGCCGGCCTGGTCGTGCGCTGCGCCGCTGCCTACGCCTGCCTGCTGGGGACAGACCTCTCCCGCATGGAGCGCGTGTTCCTCACCGCCGCGTGGATGCCCAAGGCGACGGTGCAGGCCGCCATCGGGCCGGTGGCGCTCGACACAGCCATCGCGCTCGGGGCGGGGGCCACCGCGGAGGCCCGGGGCCTGACGGTCCTCACCCTGGCGGTGGTGGCGATCGTCCTCACGGCTCCCGCGGGGGCGGTCCTGATCGCCTGGCTGGGGAGGCGGTTCCTGCACAAGACGCCGCGTGTCGTGGACGGCCGCGACGAGAGGGCTGACGGCAAGGACGAGTGAGCGATCAACGAGTGAGCGATCAACGAGTGAGCGATCGACGGCAAGGATGAGTGAGCGATCGACGGCAGGGGCATCAGAGTGGGTCGTGGGTCGGCGCAGCAGCCAGCGCAACGCACACACCTTGGCAGCTTGAGCCGCTGCTGTGCACATGAGTCAGTAGAAACAGAAATCTCTCGGGGCACAACGCCCCGTGAGTTGGACACCCACAGGAGCATGAAGAAACAGAACTCTCCGGGGACGCAACGCCCAGTTGGTTGAACGCTTACAGAAGCATTGAGAAACAGGAGTCATTCAGGGCGCACGGTCCGGTCAGTGAGGTGGTGGGCGGCCCAAGCCCATGACCCGGCAGCTATGGCCGGCCGCGGCCCGAGGCTGCGCCACAGATGTCGGCCGTTGCCCTGGCCGACACGCGGAGGCAGCCGATCGTGCCGGGGCAGTCGACGAGGCAGGGCCGCCGGGCGTTCGCCGGTCACCGCGGTCGCCTCCCCCCACTCCTGCCGGCAGGTCGCTGCAGCACGCGGACTGCGACGCTGGACCCGGCGGCGCTGGAAAGGGAGGCGTCGCCGCTGCCCCTTGACATGGAGACGAGCGACACACCGCTGCTCCCCGACACGTCGAGCCGCCGGCGCGAGGACGACGACGCTCCGGCCGCCCCCTGCCGGCGTGCCGCGCGGGACAGGGCCATGGCCGGCGGCTCGGCCTCGACCTGCGGCGACGCCGAGGCCGCCGGGCCGTCGGGCGAGGGGAAGGCGGGCCTCGTGGCCAGGGCGCTCGAGGACGGCGAGACGGCGTCGATGCTGGACTGGACCCGGGGCAGGTCCCTGCTGCTGGGGGGCCTCGTCAGGCCCGGGAAGGCGGAGCGAGCGGCCCTGGCCATCGCTGCAGAGTGGGACAACGTCTTGGGGAGACGCCGCTGGTCGGGAGACGCGCCGCTCGCACGGGCGGCGATGGCTGCCCTCGCCCGGGCCCGGCGGTCGGCTTCTGACCCGTCCGGCCCTCTGTCCGCCCCTCCGCCGAAATCACCGTGCCCCGATACCGCCCGCACTCGCACCGGCGACTGCCTCCCCCGGCGGGCTCCCGGCGGCCGGACCTCCCCCGCCGCGGCGATGGCCCCCGCCTCCGCCGCCACGCGCGCCCGCTGCCGTCTCGCTCGCGCTTGCATCCGCTTCTGCGAGCGGCCCGCCCGGCCCGCCTTCCCCGCGTCAGCGCCGCCCCCCTCCAGCCCCGACAGATCGTCACCCACGAGCTCGACCCGCTCGTCCTCCTCGTCCGAATCGCCGCCGTCCGACGCCCTCCCGGCGCGCCCGCCGGCCCTCGAGCCGCTGCCGCCGAAGCGCCCGCCAGGGCCGGAGCCGGAGCCACTGAAGCCCAGGGCCGCGTCGATCCCGGCCCCGCCGGGCGCCGCCACCTCGCTGTACACGTCCCTCGCCGGGGCGGCGAAGCCCTTGGCCCGCCTGACCATGGCACGCCGCTTGAGACGAGCCGCGAAGTCCACCGTCGCCGAGGCCACGGCGAGGGAGGCCCCCGCCATCGCAGCCTGCTTGCTGTCCGCGGGGGTGCCCTCCCCGGCGCTGGAGGCGACCTCCCCCCGCCGCCGCGCAGCCTCGGCCCTCGCGGCCGCCAGCTCGCCCCCCGACCGCTTCCGCTCCGCCGCCAGGACCAGCGCGGTGAGGGCAGACACCCCGTCCGAGGACAGGTCCAGCGCGTCCGACACGTCGCCGGCCGCGTCCTCCCTCGGGGACGCCATGGCGGCCCCCTCCCCGGGCTCCGCGCCCGCCTTGGTCCCCTCCGCGAACTGGACGCTCCGCCCTCGGGACAGGCTCCCGCCTGCGCCCCCGTCCGACCCCCCGGCCCCTGCCGCCCCCGTCTCCGCCCACGCCTTGTTCGCCGCGGTCAGCCTCGCGGACGAGCCTGCCGGGTGCAGGGGCCCGCGGACCGACGCGGCGACGTCGTCGCTCATCCCGGACAGCGCCCGCCGCGCGGCCGTGGTGGGATCCTGCGCGGAGCCCTTGGCCGCGGTCGCGTCGGGGTCGACAGCAGCGGAGGAGTGCGCCGAGTCCCCGACGTCGGCCTGCCCGGCGGCGGACTCGAGGGCGTCGTCGTCGGGCGGCAGGCCGAGCCTCGCGGAGCGCCTGACCAGGCCGTTCCACCACCGCTCGCCGAAGAACTGCTGCCGGAAGTGCCTCTGGATCCACTGCGCCGGCCACAGGATCTGCGGCGTGCGCCTGCACGCCGAGAGGAACTCCTTCAGAGTCATGGCCTGCCCGGCGCGCTCTCGCTCCTCAACCGTCGTCATCACCACCGGCATGCCGCGCTTCGAGCGCTGCTTGAGGACCTCAGCGAACTCGAGCACGAGCGCGAGGTCCCCGACCGCGACCCCCGCCCCGCGGCGAGTGCCGCGCCGGAGCGCCGCGTCGTGGCGCTTCAGGACCCGCTTGAGGCTGATCCACCTCCGCCCAGCGATGCGCTCCAGCGCGATGGCGTCAAACACAAGCCGGGCCAGGTCCGGCCCCTCGACGGAGCACACGCGCTCCACCATGCGGCAGAACTCGGACGGGTAAAGGTGGGCACGGCCGTCCGTGGGGTTCCCGGCCAGGATCAGAGCGCGGAACATCAGGGACTCGGCCTTGAAGCTCGAGTGCTCGGGAAGCCACTCCGCGAGGTGTTCCTTCTGCGCGCGCGCGCACAGGGAGGGCGCGCGGGGAAAGGGGCGTGGCAAGCGGTGCATCGTGGCCCGGTGCGGGCGTTTGATGGTCCGGGCTGGCGCGCGCCCCTGTACCAGGCCCTCGAGGCTGGCATGACTCCCATCCTGGCACGCCGAGTGGGACGAGTGACGCACACCGGAGGCCGCAGGGCGGGTCTGCGGCGTCAGCAATCGAGCAACGACCGGGGCGCTCCCCGTGCTCACCGTCAGCCTCCGCGGGTCGTAGTGCTGCTTGGCGTTCTTCATGGCGTACGCGTTCCGCTTCCCCGTCTCTCTGATGGCTCGGAAGGACGCCACGAGCGTCCAGATTTGCTTCTTGGACAGGCAGGTCTTCCCGCCGGCTTGAGCGTACCACGCCAGCGCCTCCTGGTGCTCCCAGCTCACCGAGCAGCACGCACCCATGGGCGCAGCGCCCTCCAAGGCAAGCCCGCTCCGCCGAGCGCCGTCTCCCGGGCCTCGCCGGCTGCCCGCAGCGGTCAAGGGTATTCACGTGCTGGCTGAGCGACCGACGACCAGATGGTCGCAGAGCCGGAGCTCCAGCCCGCACCCCCGCCAAAGTTGGGCCGCACTCCACGACACGGACCGAGAGCATGGCGGCAGCATCTGCATCTGGGCTTCCGGAGTTCCGCTGCGCGGGGGGCGCCCTCGACGCCGATGCGGGCAAGGTGCGCGATGCGTTCGAGAAGCACGGGTGAGTTGCACTCTCCGCTCCGCGTGCCACCCCACAGCGACGCCCTGCGCTGCCCGGAGGCACGGCCGCCACGCCCTGCGAGCCGCACAAGCCCGCAGGTTCTTCTTGATCCGCGGTGCTTACCCTCCCGAGGCGGTGGAGGCGCTGAAGGACGAGGTGATCGCGATCGCAACCAATCAGCGGGGCGTCGTCGCCGGTGTCGAGGCCAAACCGGGCGCTCCCCCGGCCGAGGTGCTCGCGCAGACAGTGGCGGTGCATTTCCCCCACAAGGTAAGCGAGCTTTGCCGCACAGAGACAGCGCGGGACTGCGTGGTCGAAGCGCTGCACGCGGCGCTTGGTGAGCCGCTCGGCATCAAGCTCCTGCAGACGATGATGTTCACCAAGTCGCCGGGTTCCCCCGGGCAGGGGTCCCACAACGACGAGTACTACATCCCGACGCGGGACATGAGCCTGGTGGCGTCGTGGGTGGCGCTGGACAAGGTGGATCAGGAGAACGGCGGGCTCGAGGTCATTCCGGGCTCCCACAGGCCAGCGGTGGCGTGGCCGCACGTACCCTGCGACGACAAGCGCTTCGAGAGCGCGACCCACGTTGACGCGGCGGTCGTCGGTGCCACCGAGTCCAGCTGGGTCCCGGCCGTGATGGAGCCGGGCGACGCGCTCATCTTCTCCGGCTACCTCCTCCACCGCTCGACCGCGAACGACTCCGCCGACCGCTACCGCCGGGCCTTCGTGAGCCACTACTGCTCTTCGCACACGCTCGTGCCCTGGACGAACGACGGCCGCTTCGACATCAAGGGCGAGGGCTGCCTTCGCGACTTCCTCCTGGTGCGTGGGACGGACCCGTACGCCGGCTCCATGCCGGTGCGCGACGTCCTCAAGCCCTTCGTGCGGGACTCGACCTTCCACGCCCAGCTCGCCATCGCCCCGGGGCCAAAGGACGACGAGGAGACGAAGCGCGACGAGTGACCCACGGCCGACGGGCTGCGCGAGACGAGTGACCCACGACGGACCAGCCGGGCGCGGCGTCCGAGGTGGGGCTCAGACCGGCAGGCTTCACACTGCCGTCACGGCTGCTCTGTGGGCAGGCGCAGGCGCGGCTGCGCTCGCCGCCGCCCCTCGTGCTGCGCTGTGCTGTGTGGCTGCGCTGTGCGTGCTGCTGCAGAGCTCAAACGAAGCGACACACCTTTGGGCCGTCGCAGAGCCACGCACCCACGCCCACGGGCGGACGCGATCACGCCCTCGGGTGCGTCGGCTCCTCGCCCGCGGCGCTGCGCCTGGTGACCAGCGCCACCTCGTCGTCGAACCAGGACTGCGCCACGGCGCGCTGCGGGTCCACCAGCTCCCGCGCCGCGGCCCCCTGCCCGGCCCCCGGCATGACCGCTTCGGCCGGCGGCGCGCCCCCTCCCAGCCCGTCGTCGACGCGGAAGCCTCTGGCCGCCTGCGCCGTGTACCAGGCTCGCATCGCCGACGTCCACACCACGCTCTGCGGCCGCCGCAGCCTCGCGTCGCGGCCCTCGCCCGCCACGCTGGGGACGTCGACGCGGGGCGCGGCCAGCTGCCTCCGCAGCGCCGCCCCGGCCTCCTCCGCCTCGTCGGGCAGGCCGCCGGCCGGCGACACGGACGAGCGACGCCGCCCGACGCCGCGGAGGAGAGCGGACACCACTCCCGCGGCCGCCTGCACCGCCAGGGGGCTCGCCCCGCCCGCGTGCTCCGGCGCCTCGAGGTCCTCTGTCCACACCCGGGCGCCGCTGGGGCCTGCCGCCCACGCGAGACCTGCCGCCGATGCCGCCCGGGCCGTCGCGGCGGCCGCCGTCTCGGCCCGGAGGCTCCACGGCTCGACAGAAGCCGCGAGCTCCTGCGCGAAGGCCCCCGCCATCGGCTCCAGCGCCGGGGCTCCCTTGCGCCCCGATGCCGTGAGCATCCGCCCCAGGGCCGTGGCCGCGTCCAGGGCGGGCAGCCGGCGCAGCTCGCGCTCGAGCCAGCCCGCGCCGCCCCGCTCCGCCGCGGCAAGGAGCAGCCTCGCGGTGGCCCCGGCCTTCTTGGCGTCGTCCCCGGCGACGAGGTCGGGTAGGACACGGACGGCATGGCGGGGCGCCGGCCTGTGGCCCGCCGTCGCGAGCGCGCGGTCGCAGACGCGGTGAAGCACCGACGCCGGCGCCCCTGCGGCGGCGACGGCGTCGAGACAGTCGTCGAACGCGTCGGCAGCGGCGGGCGGGAGGCCGGCGTCGCGGGACAACCGGCCCGAGGCCCGGGCCACCGCGCGGCGGCCCCGCGCCCCCGCCGCGGCATCGCACGCCGCGAGGAGCGCGTCGACGCCGGCGGGCCAGTCCCGCATCGCAGCCGTCGCGGCGGCGGCGGCGCGAAGGACCGACGGCGAGCACAGGAGGTCACGGGCGGAGGCCACGCCCGCGTCACGGGGCGAGGCGGCGGCCGCCGCCGCTGATCCGGCGCGCTGTGCTCCCTGGCTACGCCGCGCCGCCCGCCCCGTGCCGGGGGCGCCGGGCTGCGGGCCGGTGGCGTCCTCGGCCTCGGCGGCTGCCTGCCTGAGTGACCGCAAGAGCGACGCGGCGACGCGCCACTGCCTGCTCCGGACCGACTCGTCGACCAGGGCGGTCCACGTGGCGGGCGCGAGCGTCCGCCCCACCGACGCCCGGGCACCCGCCGGCGCCGCCGAGGCCCGCGCCGCCTCCGTCCACGCGAGGAGCGCCGCCCCTGGGCGGTCCTGCACGCGGCACGCCTCGCAGACTGCCAGCAGGGCGGCGGCGCCGTCGTGCCCCGCCTCCTCGCGGGCCGTGGCCGGCCAGTCGACGGCGAGCGGGAGCAGGTCCAGGCGGCCGGCGGCGTCGAGGAGGCGGAGGAGGCGGAGGCGGTCGGGGGACCCCACCCGGATGCCGGCGGCGGACATGGAGCCGTCGAGCTCCGCGGCGGCGGCCAGCGCTCGGGCCCTGACCTCCGCCGCGCCGTCCCTCGCCCCGCCGGGCGCCGCGCCGGCCGAGACCGAGGCGGCTGCGCCTCCCGCCGCGGCGGGCTCACCCGCCCCGTCGCCCGGCGCCCGGCGCGAGAGCAGCTGGGCGATGCTGGGTCCGTGAGCCGGCCGGCGCGCCGCCGCGGCGAGCCGAGACGCGGGCACCGCCGCCACCCCCGAGGCCGCACCGCTCTCCGGCCCGGCCGCGGCCGCCGCGGACGCCTCCCCCGCCTTGGACGCTGCCCGCCTGCGTCGCTCCGCGCCCCGCTTCGGCTTGGCCTGCCCGGCGGCGGCGTCGAGGAGGCGGCGCAGCAGCGCCCTCCCCGCCGACGCCCTCGTCTCCTCCGACGCTTGACCCCCCGGCCCGCCGTGCCGCGGCGCGGCGGACAGACCGCGCGATCCGACCCCTGCAGCCGCCCCCGCCGCCGCCGCCGCGCCCTGCCCGCGCGGCGAGGCCCGCCACGCCGCGGCGGCGGAGACCAGCCTGCCCACGTCGTCCGCCCGAGACTCCCCGCCGCGCCCTCCCGTCTCCAGGGCGTGCCGGAGCGACGCGAGGGACCCCGGCGCCGCCCCCGCCTCCCAGAAGCGCACCAGCTCAAGCCGCGCCGAGGCCAGCCAAGCCTCCTCGCCGTCCCTGGCTGCGGGGGGCGGGGAGGCCAGGGAGATGCGGACCAGCTCCACGAGGCGGAGCGCGAGGTCCGCCGTGGCAGAGGCGCGGCGCGGGGCCGGCGGGCCGGGCGGCGCGCCGGCGTCTGCCAGCAGCACGGCGAGGCCGACCAGGCACCTCGCGCGGGTCGCCGCGCGGACGGAGTCGGCCGCCCCCCTCCTGGCGTCGCGCGCCCCCGCGCGGAGGTCGTCGTCCGCGGCGTCGGCGAGGGCGCGGAGCAGGTCCTGGGCGCTGTGGCCAGAGGCGCCCGCCGCGGACCCGGGCACGCCCCCGAGCTGGCCCGTGCTGCGAACAGCCGCCGCGAAGCCGCCCAGCGCGGCGCTCGCGGTCAGGGCGTCGGCGGCCGCGCCCGCAGGAAGCCGGACCCGGGCGTCTTCGAGCCCCTCCCAGAGCCGCACCGCCTCAACGAAGTGACCGGACCGCACGCAAGCCGCCAGTGACGCCTCCACATCCACCTTGAAGGGGGGCACGCCGGTCCCCGAGGCCGAGGCCGCGGTGCCGGCGACCCTGTGCACGAGCGTGAGGTCTGCCACCCGAATCGCCCACGAGCGCTGCTCATCGATGCGCCGGTGCGCGGGCCTGCCAGCCGGTGCCGAGCTGTGCCGCGCGGTGAGCACTGCCCGCGTCGCGGCCGGCCTGACGCGCGGGAGCCTGAGCGCGGCGCTCCTTCGGCCGGAGATGGCCGCCGCGCCGCGCATGCTGTGGAGCCCGAGACCCCTAGGTTGTCCCCTACGTCAGCAAAGGGCCGGCGCTCGCCCGAGTGCACCCCCGCGGCGACACAGGCGGGCGACGAAGCGGGACAGAGCCCTTGGTACACACAGCCCCGCCCCGCCGCGCACCGCTCTCCCTACCACGCACCACCTGGACCTGGCCTGATTCGGCCCGTGTTCCGCGAGCCTGGGGTCCGTGACAGGCTCAGCCCGGTCCCGGGTGGTTGCTGAATGGCCCGAGCCCCGGCTCGTGTGGTCTTGCTTCCCCCTTGGTCGCTGCTTCAGCAGCTCCTGATCGAGGAGAGCCTCATGCGCAGCACGCATCACTCATGGTGAGGCGGCCGGGTACCATCGCCTGCCGTAGCAGCGCTTGGCCCTGCGACGTCGGTGCTTGCAATCCTCGCCAACCCGCAGGCTCATTCTTTCGCGCCCGAGGCTGCCGGGAGGGACGACTGTTGTCATGGGAGCCGGTGCAAAGCCGTGGAAGGTGCTTAACCAGGCGGTCGTCGCGGAACGGGAGGCCCCGGTCCTGCGGCGCTTCAGCGGAGGCGGCACCGTGGCGGTGGACGACGGTGTCACGCTGACTTCCATCGTGTCAAGCGCGGTGCGTGGGCCGCGCGCGTGGCAGGGCCGGCCTTGCGGGGCGCGGTGCGGGCCGGACGCTGCGACCCCGTGCGAGCTGCCACCCCCGTGCGAGCTGCCACCCCCGTGCGAGCTGCCACCCCCGTGCGCTGCATGTCCCGCAGGCGGACGTTCCGGCTGCGGGCCGCTTCCCCCCGGGCGTCATGGCGTGGTCTGAGGGTGTGTACTCGCCCGCGTTTCGCGGCATCGGCGACGGCATGGCGCTTCGCGCGCACGACTTTTGCGTGGGAGACCGCAAGGTCGGCGGCAATGCGCAGGGTGAGAGCCTGCCGCCGAAAAGCCGCGGGCGGATGCGCGGCGTGGTCGCCGGCTCGCCGCTGCGTTCCGGCGTGCCCCACCCGGCGCTGGCCTCCGCCCTGGGCGCACCCCCCGCCCGTCGTCACCATTGTCGCCCCCCCCTCTATGCGGCGCAGCGATGGCCCGCCTGCGCTGGGTGCACCACACGTCCTGGCTGTGGGACCACGCGTCGGAGAGCATGGACCTGCTGTCGGTGCCGCCGACGATGCCCGACTACCGGGCGTCGAGGCGCCACGACGATTTCGTGGTCCGGATCCGCGACCTGGCGCCGGAAGAGCTCTCGCGGACTGGGTTTGAGACGGATATGCTCGCGTCCATGCTCCGGCACTTCCGGCCGGTGGGACGCGACGGGGAGCCCCTCGCTACCCCTGACGGTGCCGAGGCCGAGGCCGAGGCGCTGGTCGGGGCCGCGGCAGGCCACGGGCCTGCCAGGCTCGTGGCAGAGGTGCAGGCGGCGTGGAGCGATGCTGTCGGCGAGCATGAGGCTGCCTCATCGCGCAAGTCCACGCGCCAGCTTGACCCGGGGCAGATTGCCGCGGACCGGTAGCCTCGCACAGGCTGTGTCTGCCCCGGCGGCACGAGATGGGCTCGCAACGCCGACGGAGATGGGACACCGCCCGCGAGCGTACGCCTCAGGTGGCCGAGGAGAGAGTGCGTGTGCAAGGCACGTCGCGCCCGTCATGGTTCGCGCGCTGCAGCGGCGACAACCCGATCACGCATCCACCCGCGTGAGGTATGCCTCGTCCGAGGCTCAGAGGCGGGCGCGAGCGCGCGCGCCGCATCTTACTTGAACGACCTGCCGCGCCGGAGATCCGATAACGAGGCGATCCGCGGCAGCGCATCTCTGGCATCTGCTGGCTCAGGCGCCCGCGCAGCCAGCACGAACATGCTATCGGACCGCCTGAGGACGAGGCTGGCCGGTGGGTTCGTGACCACGTACGCAGACCCGGCGTTGCTGCCCTCGGCCCTGCTGGCTCGCACGGCCGCCGAGGCCCTCGAAGCGACGTTGGCCACCCGCCAAACTCCGGCCTTCCCGTCGTGCTGCTCGTCCCTGCTGCTGCCCGGGCCTCGGGGCGGCGACCCTTCCACCCCGCGCTTAGTCATGGGTGGCTCGGGAGTCGAGGACAGGCTCTCGAGCTCATCGCCGTCCATCTCCGAAGCGCCGGCGAAGCCGACGGCCTCCGGTCCATCCCAGGGCTCGCCGGCCGGGCGGTACGAGAAATTGTCCTCCTCCTCCTCCTCCGTGTCTGACTCGTTCACGGCAGCCAACGACCCTGCCAGGCGGCGAGAAAGCTCCTCAGCGGCAGACGAGTTGTCGACCGAGGAGCCGGGCGCCGCCACTCGTCTCCTACGAAGCCCGATCGGGAGCATCCCACGGGTCACGCACAGGGCCCGGAATGCGTCCCCCAGCGTCTTGCCGACGAGGGAGCGCGGCACCGCGACGGAGTACACGTTGCTGGAGACCGGCTTCCCCAGCCTCGCCGCCACCGCAGATCGGTCCCACTCGCGGCAAGGTGCGGTGTCTCCGACGCCAACAAGGTGCTCGACGATGGTGATGATGTGCTGGTTGAAGAACGCCTGGCACAGGCAGATGTCCACGAACGACGACGTGAAGACATGACCGGCAGAAAACGCCAGCCGCTCCGTTGCCGGGCAGAGCGAGTCGGCGCCACCGGCGTCGTCGAGAAAGGCCACGCTCTCCAGCCGCGCGACTTCGACGACGATCTCCGCGGCGGGGGCGATCGACCGGATCAGGCGGTACACGCAGATCGCGTCAGCATCGATCAAGGCGTCGGACCGCGTCGCATCGACCGCCACGGGCCCGCCATCGGCCTGCTCGTACATGACACAGCATGCAGCGGACGCAAGGCCGACACGCACCAGGTCGGCAGCCCTCATCGGGCTGCCCAGCACGAACCACACCTGGGGGAACGCCGACAGCTTCAGCCAGTGCTCGTCACGGGGAGGCTCAGGGCAGAGCACAACGATGGGGGGAAATCTTGCCAGGTGCCGCGCGCGCAGCGGCTGCACGAAGTCAAGGAGGTCGCCTGGCCGGCGGCGGCACATCACGACGACGTGCCCGGAGAACGCGCGAAGGCCGCTGGCGGGATCGCTGGTGCTCGCGAGCGTCGCTTCCGCGAGGGTCCGTGCCGGAACGTTGGTCCTGGCGGCCCGGGCCTGCTCGCGTCGCATCTTTTTGTGCGACGTGGACAGCCACCGGGCAGCCTCCATATCTGCCAGGGCTTCATCCGGAGGGGCCCGGGCGCCGGCACCGGCGGCCGGGAGCGCAGTCGTCGAAGGCTGCACCGATCCGGGCTGCGCGGCCTGAGCAGTCACGGAGCGCGCTGCGCCCCGGTTCGGGGTCGCAAGGTCCGGCGGAATCGCTGCACGAGACACCCGTCGCCCGGTGAGGGCTCGCTCGCGGTTCTGTGCGGCTGTTTTCCCCAGCCGCTCCATGAGCCTGCCGGAGGCAGTTCCGTCGTCAGCAATGGCCAGCACGGCGGCGCTGCCGCCGACGCTGCTCCCTGCACTGGCCTGCCGGCGGGTGGTGCCCGGGCCCCCCCGTCCCGGCTTGGGTGACATGGACATAGCCTCCACGATCCACGGAGCGGAGGCTGATGGAATGGCGTCGGCTGGGCCTGCCCGTTGCCGGGACGCCCCCGAGCCCCTCCGCGACCTGCCCCGCGACACAAACGACCCGCTAGCTGCGCTTGATCGCAGCCAAGCTGGCTCGTGAGACAGGAGGTCGGCCTGTGCCCGGTCTTCGGCGATGACCAGGCCATGGACGCGGTCGTCGGAGGGATGCGGCAGCACGAAGCCCACGGGGTTAAGCAGCACCCGGCTCGATTTCATTTCCGGGGGTTGAATCTCCACACCAATGAGAAGGACTCCAAGCTCCTCGTGCACCAGGCTGGCCGCAGCCTCAAAGGTGACACCCTCAAACGCTGCCGACAGGATGACCCTGTACATCTCATAGCTGGACCCCTGCCGGTACTGGTCGATCCACTCGTCGCCGTCTCTGGCCGAACCTCCTGTCGTGTCCTCACTGTTCGTCACGTTTCCCTGTTCGGGCCATCTCCTGGCGGAGCTAGCCGGCGACGGGGCCGCCTCGGCAGAAGGCGATCCCTGTGCTGTGCTCAAGGTCGCTGCAGCCGGAGGAGGTGAAGGCGGCACCGCCCCCACGGCGGCATCCATTCCTGCCGACGCATCGTCCGGGTCCGAGGCCACAAGGTTGAACAGGACGGTCGCGAACCCGGGGCAGACGCAAGACTTGGACAGCAGTGAGGCCTTGAGCTGCTGCACGCACAGGCTGATCGGAGCCGGCGGGTCAGGCTGCTGCTTCTGCCCAAGTCGCGCGAGGCTTTCGGAAGCTACGCTTGCATCGTCCCGCCCTTGCCTGGGCGAGGGGGCGACCGCGCTCCCTCGACGCCTCGGACCGCTCTGTTTCGCCGACGGCGAAGAGAGCAGTGAGCCAGCGTCGTGACTCGGGGCCTGCGACGACCCTCCCGCCCTCCCAGCCGACACGCTGATGGTCGTGGAGAAGAGAGCTCTGTTCTCAGGCCTCAAGAGCTGCACGAAAAGCTGGGGGGACGCGACAGCCGTTGACAGCAGCGAGTGGCGGTGCACGGCCAGGGCCCTGATGATGGAGGCGCTGTCCTCGGCATCCATGTCCGCGGCGAGCTTGTTGCTCAGGATGAAGACGCCAGCAGCCTTGGACACGGCGGCGCGGCCCAGATCTCGATCGCTCATCACATCCCCATCAAGGTACGTGATCCCCACGACGTGCTTCGGCTGGGCGAGGACCACGGCGAGGTCGGGCGAAGGAGGGCCCCGCGCAAGGATGACCAAGTGTCGCCCGCTGGTGCCGTGATCGTCATTGAAGAACTCCCTCACGAACGCGATGATGCCGGAGGTCCCTCCGGTGAGCCGTAGCAGGCTCGTACCGGGGGCCGCGCCCCCGCCAGCTCCCGCGTCGGCTCCGCCCGAAGCGGTGGGCACAGACCCAACGGCCCCGCAAACAACGACGTGCTGCGTGGATGCGGAGGGCTCGAACCTCTGCCGCCCGTACACTGTCTGCTTGGACAGCAGCTCGACGAGCCGGTTTGTTTCCCGCGGCACGGTCAGGAAGGCCACGCCGATAAGCACGACCACCGTGAGTCGGCCCTGCGCGGTTACGGGGCTGATGTCGCCATATCCAACTGCGATAAAGCGCGGACAAGGACAAGCGCGCTCTATCGCAGTACGCGCACGAGCTCTTCCGCAGGGCAACCAAGGCTGTGAGCGGGCCGGCGAGCATCCCGCGGCCTCGTCTCAATGCGCTGCACTGCCTCACCGGTCGTGAGCGTCGTGATGATGAAGTATGCCGAGTTCGTGATCGACAGGCCGCCGATATGCGACTGTGGCAGCGGCACACCAACGGGCTGAAGCTGCGAGTCGTTCTCGACGACCTCGATGATGGAGGCGGCCGTGAACGTCAGCGTCACGACGACAACGACGATTCGGAGCAGCTGGCGCTGCACGTCGTTCTGCAAGTAGCCCACGAGGTGCGAGATGTGGACCACTCTGAGCGTGGTGGCGATGCGGAGCAGCCGCACCCACAGCGACGGTGCACTCGTGATACCGACAACGGCAAGCGGGGCCACCGAAGCCAGGTTCACCAAGAACCACGTCGTCAGCATTTCCTTGCCCCGGTGGGGGGCCAGCGCCAAGTGAAGCACCAGGTGGAGGACGAAGAAGCCCTGCAGCCCCGCCTCCATGGCCGTCATCCACTCTGGCACTGCGTTGCGCGCGTACGTGTGAGCGATGTACAGGATGCACGCGCACGCGCTGAGGGTCACGTTCAGCAGCTCGATGCCGGCCCCGACGCCGGACCTGGCCAGGAACCACCTGGCGCGCAGCCTTGCGTCCCCGCCGCCATCACCAGCGTCGGGAAGCGCTTCCGGTCCAGCCCCGGCGTCTGAGCCCTCGAACGACATGGTCGTGGAGAACCTGCGCGCCCCGATGCTGTCAAGCCCGCCGCCGCCATCCAGGCTCCTGACCGAGCTGGGCACGCCCATCTTCGGCGGCGCCTGAATCGGGACCGAAAGGCTCCCGCCCGCAGCGGACGATGACGAGAACGCGGCGCCGTTGAGGCGTTCCATGCTGCGCTCGACTGGTCCGCCTTTGCCCCGGAACCCTGAGGGTCGCGCAGAAGCGCAGGGGGTTCAGCACGCCGAGTCAAGCGCCGAAAGCCTCTCAGCACGGCCACGACGTTGAGACCTCCCGAAACTGCTTTGCCTGGGGCGCCCCGGCCGGCGTCACTGTGCGCAGCGGGCGCGCCTGCCGCGGCGGTCGAAACCGCACCCTCTGGGCGGCAACACCGCCGGTGGAACCGGCGCGCTGGGCCTATGCAACGCGTTTGCGGAGCCAAGGGGCGGGCGCTCGTCCACTTGGGCCGTAGTGCAAAGCGCCGGCGAGCTGGTCGCTTGCCGTCCGAGTAACCGTCGTCCGATATTCGGGACGGTTTTGGGCAACAAGGGCTCTGCTAGATATTGGTCATCGCGCAAACATTTTGGCAATGCAGCCCGTGGTAAAGTGTTCATCGAGCCTTTCATGGCTCAATAACTTCAATGCCTGAATGCCCTCTCTACAAAGCGGAGGGCAAGGCCTGCATCAGCAGGAACAAGCGAGCAGGCTCATCGCGTGACGTCGGTTTTCTGAACGCAGAGCCACCTAAGGCAGATGTTCGCGAGCAAGCGGAACATTGCCGCGGGAGCGGGTCGACGGTCGAGCACGCCGGTCCCACACGAGGCCCGGCCGCACTGTTCGGGTGCCTGCAATGCTGCATGCTGCACGCGCTGCCGGAGGTGTGATCCGCGCCCGCGGGATCCCCGCTGCCGGGAGCGGGATGCCGGGGATTCGGTCGTCGTCCAGGCTATCCGCGCTCCGCGACCGGCTCGAGGCCGACGGCCCGGACCTCGCCGCCTTTGCGGGCATGTCGCCCCGGTCCGTGCCATCGGCCGACCGCCCGGCGCGGGAGCGGAAGCCCGCGTGGCTGCGGACGTCAGCGCCTTCCGGAGAAGCGCGCAAGAAGTTCGAGGCCATGCATGCAACGGTCAAGGACCTGAACCTGGCGACCGTGTGCGAGGAGGCGCAGTGCCCGAACATTGGGGAGTGCTGGGGGGGCGGCGAGGGCGTGGCGACGGCGACCATCATGGTCATGGGCGACACTTGCACTCGAGGCTGCTCGTTCTGCGCCGTCAAGACGTCAAGCAGCCCCGCACCTCTCGACGCCGCTGAGCCTGCGTCTGTGGCGGACGCCGTGGGCCGGTGGGGGCTGGACTACGTCGTCCTGACGTCGGTGGACCGCGACGACCTCGCCGACCAGGGGGCCCACCACCTCGCGGAGACGGTGCGCAGGCTCAAGATGGTGTCCGACGACCTCCTCGTGGAGGTTCTTGCGCCCGACTTCCAGGGCGACGCCGAGCTTGTGGCCCTTGTCGCCCGGAGCGGGCTGGACGTCCACGCCCACAACCTCGAGACCGTCGAGCGCCTCCAGGGGCGCGTTCGCGACCGCCGGGCGGGCTACGCCCAGAGCCTCCGGGTCCTGGAGGCGGCCAAGGCGGCGGCGCCCGGCGTCCTCACCAAGACATCACTGATGCTGGGCGTCGGCGAGGAGCCGGACGAGATCAGGCAGACCATGCTGGACTGCCGCACCGCCGGGGTGGACGTCATCACGCTAGGGCAGTACCTGCGGCCGTCGAAGCGGCACCTTCCCGTGTCGGAGTACGTGACGCCGGATGCCTTTGACGCGTGGCGGGAGGAGGGCGAGGCCATGGGGTTCGCGTACGTCGCGGCCGGGCCGCTGGTCAGGTCATCTTACAAGGCGGGCGAGTTCTTTATCAAGGGCCTGCTCAACGCGCAGCGCGCGGACCGCATCAGTGCCTCCGCCCCGGCCGCCGCCAAGGCCGAGCGGCTGGCCGCGGCGCACGGCATCGTTGCGGACTCCATTTGAGCGTCGGTGCGGCGCGTATGCCAGTTTGATGGGGGCCTAGCACGGGGCCGCCTTTGCACTCGTGACGTGACGGCGTGTGGGCGAGCCGGCCGAGCGCAGCAGCAGCGCAAAACTGCCACGCGAGACAGGACCCATCACGGTGCCGGCGGGAACAACACACAAAGCTCGAGTCTGCGCGACGCGCAAGGGCCTTGGCCCGCGGTGTCTCGGCCGCCCATCGGTGCCCCGCGAGGCGTCAGCCTGCCGGGGGCGCGGGGAGGCCGAAGTCAGCATCGCACGCCTGTGGCCAGCCCGCCGCCGGCCAAGGCGATACCCACACCGCATTGTTGGTGTGCTCGGTCACGTACAGCCGTGCGGCGGCAGGCGTCGAACGCCAGGCCTCGGCCTCGTGCGCCGTCAGGCCCGTCGGTGGCGCCGCAAAATGCACGTTGGAGGGCTGCGCGAAGGGAACCACGACGCGCCGCAGGAGCCGGCCGCAGTCTTCGCTCGGTGGAGCACCAGGCTTGGCGTCCACGTCCACCACCTCGATGTGTCCGCCGCCGTGATTCGCGACGACGAGGCTGCCGTCCGCATCAAAGTCCATGCCGTCTGGCCCTCCCTCGTGGTCGCCCGGCACTGTGATGACGAGGCGCTTGTTCATGAGCCGGCTTTCCGGACCGTCGCCGCAGATGTCGAACATCCACAACTGCTTCGTCACGGTCTCGGCGACAACCAGGCGCTTCTTGTCGGGCGTCACGACGATGCCGTTGCTGAACAGGAAGCCTGCCGCCACCTTGACTGCCGTGCACTCGCAGCGGGGATCGCTCCAGGACTGTCCGGGGATTGGCGAGGCGAGGTAAACGCAGCCGAAGGCCTCCGTCTCACTGCGAGCGTAGGCCCGCGGCGCGATCGGCCCGGCTGGCGCCGTAACCCAGAGCCTGCCTTGTGAGTCCAGGGCACAGTCATTGCATCCCTGCATTGCCGAAGCGCCGTCTGAGCTGGTTGCGTCGGCTGCCTCGGTCACCAGCTGCGCCACAGCTCCGGTGCCCACGTCCACACGGCAGATACCGTGCCGCATGTCTGCCACTAAAAGCTCTCGTCGGCCTGGGACGGCCTGGCAGCCCGCCGGAACGCCACCGTGCCCGCCGAACCGGAACTTGCAAACCTCCGAAGCGGTCCCCTCAGCAACGCTAATCAGGCAAAGGCTGCCGTCAAAGTCACCAACCACGCCTTCCGCGGTATTGGGGGCGGTCGGAGCCACACAGAAAAGGTCCTCGCCCACGAAAACGGGTCCCTCTGCTCCTGAGATGCCAGCACACACCTTTGTAAAGCCGGGATGCCCATCCACAGCACAAGCAGCTGCCATTCGGGTTGCTTGGCTTTCCGGGTGCCGGTTCCGGCGCGCAGTGAGAGGTTCGGGCCGCTGGCCGGACTGGTGCAGGGCGGGGGAGCCTTGCTCACGATGCAGATCGGCGACAGGAGGCCGGGAGGGCGGCGCCCCAGAACAAGAAAGCTTTCCTGTGGGGGCACCCGCCGCGCCTCAGGCGGCCAGAGCGATGTGGGGCGGTGGTGATGGTTGACCCAGCAGGCGTGCTGTGGCCGGCATCCTTGACCACGAGGCGGACTCCTTCGAGTGCAGCATCGCCGTGGAGGTGGTCGACGACCACGCGACGGTGCCGCTCGCCGTCTCGCAGACGTTCCTGGTGCGCGTCACCAACAGCGAGGAGGCGCCGTACTTTGGCCTGTCGCCTGCCCGCGTGCCGGCGTCCGTGGAGATGACTGTTCGGGTCTCCGAGTCCGCCGCCCTGGGCACGCACGCCGCCCGACCGCGTCGTCTCGGCCGGCGTGACCGCTCCACGAGCGCAGCTTGTGGCCCAGGAGGACGACGCCGGGCAGGCCGTGGCCTACAGCACGGACGCAACGGTCGCGAGCGGCTGCCCGGGCATCGGCATCAACGCCACGGCAGGATACCTGTATGTCTCCGACTCGTCGCTTCTGGACTTTGAGACCGGGTCGGATCGCACCTGCCGCGTTGTCGCCACAGACGCGACCGGCCTCACTGACACCGCCACGCTCATTGTCCGCCTGCTTGACGGCCAGGACAGCCCCGTCGTTCCCGTCAGGCAGGTCCTCAGCGTGACCGAGGGCGCGGCGGCCGTCGGCGCCACTGTGGGGACCCTGCAGTTCTCTGACCAGGACGCCCTTCCGAAGTGGGCATCGCCGCGCATCACCCTGCTCCGCGCCGAGGCCGCACCCGGTGCGCTCATCAACACGTCGCTTGCTGCCGCCGACGAGGTGTCCGGGGCGGCCCTCAACGCCGCTACGGCGGCCGCTGGCCGGGGCATCGCCGGCGGCGCCGAGGAGATAGAGGACCTGATCGCGGCCACGCTGCTGGAAGTGGACGCGGAGACCGGCCTCATGACGGTACGCGATGCCGCCGCAGCGCTAGCGGGCGCGGGGGCCGACGACGAGACGCTCCGCCTGGCGGTGTCGGCGGCCCGGCTCAAGTGGGAAGGCCGGCGCTCCATGACGGTCCGGGTCAGGGCGACGGACGCCGGAGGGGCGACGACCAACGCGGACGTGAGGCTCGACGTCGTCCACGCTGCCGATGCTGTCATCCGCACCGTCTACTTTGAGCGTGACGGGCCGCCTGCCGCGGAGGCCGCCGACGCAGGGACCAACCAGGGCTCGACCGGAGGCCAGGCGGGAGGCGACGAGGCCCCGCCCTCGGGCGGCAACTCGACCGACGGACCCTCGGCGGGCGGCGGGACCGCCGCGGAGGGTGAGGCGCGAGGCAGCGTGGAGCTGACTACCGTCGGCGGGGAGCGCGTGGTCTTCCGCGGGCAGGACATGGCACCGTCAGCGGCAGAGCTGGTACGGCGGTCGGAGACGCTCTCGTCATCGTACAGCGGCGTGACGGCAGCCTACGGCCCGGCGACGTCGCCCGGGATGTTCACCGCGACGGGCTGCGCCATCGTCGACACCACCGACGTGGCCTGCAGCTCCGCCCCCGGCTTCGGCACGGGGCACATCTGGACCATCAGCCTGCCGAGGCCCGGGGCGCTCGCGGCGGAGGTGGTCGTCGCCCCGTCCACGGCCACGACGTCGTACAAGCCGCCTTCCGTCGCGGGCGTGTCGCTCGTGGGCGTTGCTACTCTGCCGACGGCCGTCGGCGGCACCAAGATCCGGATCGAGGGAACGGACTTTGGGCCCGCCGTGCCCGGCATCCCCCTTCGCGTCACCTACGGCTCCGAGCTCGAGCCGGCGACCTTCACCGCGACCAACTGCCGCCTCCGCGTCGCCCACACCGAGATCGAGTGCGAGTCCGTGCCCGGCTGGGGCGCCGCCCTCACCTTTGTCGTCACCGTCGGCGGCGTGGCCTCGCAGCCCGTCGTGACGGAGGTGGCATACGCGGCGCCCACGCTCACGGCCGTGTCCGTCACCGACGCGCCCGACGGCTCCCTCTCGCTGATGCGCACCAGCGGCGGGGAGGCCGTGTCCATCACCGGCTCGGGCT
>Ga0136560_1000207_pt1 | contig 26954 bp, 9 predicted proteins | sample AntRauMeHopE1497_FD_104925 | JGI IMG/M metagenome (GOLD analysis project Ga0136560, IMG submission 104925) | Saline lake microbial communities from Rauer Islands, Antarctica - Metagenome Hop E1 #497 | ecosystem: Environmental > Aquatic > Non-marine Saline and Alkaline > Saline | place... | reverse complement strand
GCATCGTGACGGCGAGGGCAGCTTACAGGCGCCGTGCCTACGCGCGGCTGAGACTATCTGAGGCGCGGGGCAGGGTGGCGGCGGCGGTCGGCGGCGGGGCAGGGCCGGAGGAGGTGGGGGCGCTGCGAGCCGCCGAGGCGGAGGCGGAGCGTGACGACGGCGCGGCCGACGTCGCCGCGGCAGGGGCGCTCGTCGAGGCTCTGCGCGTCGCTCGCGGCGTGGTCGGCGTCCCTGGGAGCGGCGGGGGTCGGCATCCCGTGATGCTGGACGGCGAGACGAGGGGTCTGGTGAGCGCTTCGCCGTCGCTCATGCGCCGGCTGGAGACCAACACGAGGAGGAGGGTGAGGGGGCCGCAGGGGGCCGCAGGGGAGGACGGGCACCGGGCGCGCTTCGAGGATCGGGCCTCGGAGGCGGAGCCGACGGCTGGCTTGGGGGGCGACATGACGGCCCGAGACCGGCTGCTCGCGGCAGGGGGCGACAGGACGGGCCGGGGCGGGGCGGGGCGGGACGCCCTGGAGGAGAGTGACATGGAGGCCGACGTCATGGGGGGCAGAGCCCGGGGCAGGGACAGGGCGGGGGGCACGGCGGGCGAGGCGGCGGGGCGGCTGGGCCGGTACGGGCCGCTGGCGGAGACCCTGTCGGAGGGGGCGGCGGGGGGGCTTCCCCGGCCGTCGAGGCGGGTCATGTCCCGGAGCAAGAGTGGCCGGATGCTGCCGGTGCTGCTGGTTCCCGCGGAGTCGGGCAGCGACTCTGACTCGTCCGGATAGCCGGCTCGCGGCGCCGAAGTCCCTGCGCGCGCGCGCGAAGCCACATCCGGCCGAGCTGCGAGAGGTGTGCTGCGTTCGCACGAGTGCCACGGGCGGCGGCAGCGGGAACGCCGGTGGTCTTGCCGTCACGAGTTCGGCGCACGCAGTCGGGGCTGGTTCACGAAGCGGAAGGAAGGAAACACACGCACGGGATGCACCACACCGTAGCGGTGGAGGTCGCAGCAGCGGCAGTGCCGCGCCGCCGGCGGCCCAGCCGGGAGGGGGCGGGGCCGCGGCCCCGCTCAGTCGGAGCTGTCCGCGATGCCCTGCTCGGTGATGGCAAAGGTGGCGTCTGACTCCGGGAGGGTGGGGCTGTCGTACACCTTGCAGATGCGGTTCTCGCCCCGGCCCTTCCGGAGGGAGAGGCGGGTGGTGGAGGCGTGGGCCATGATGTTGCCGCCGATGGGCTTAATCGCGGGGCCGAAGGACATGGCTCCGTCCACCTGCGCCACCACTTGGTTGGTGACAACGATTGCGACGCCGAACTCGTCGGCGATGCGCGAGAGCTTGCGGAGGAACTGGGCGAGGCTCATCTGGCGCGCGGCGAGCTCCCCGCGGCCCGAGTAGTCGGTGCGGTACAGCGCGGTGGCGCTGTCGACGATGACGATGCCGAACCGCGACTCGGCCATCATGGCGCACGCCTGCTCCAGCAGCGCGTTCTGGTGGTCGCTGGTGTACGCCCTGGCGCAGATGACGTTCTCCAGCACGTCGTCCGGGCTCATGCCGAAGCGCTCGGCGATGGAGCGGAGGCGCTTGGGCCGGAACGTTCCCTCGGTGTCGATGTACAGCGCCTTGCCCTCGGCGCCGCCGGCCTCGAGAGGCATCTGGCACGTGACGCAAAGCGTGTGGCACAGCTGCGTCTTGCCGGTGCGGAACTCGCCAAAGAGCTCGGTGATGGAGCCCGTCTCGATGCCGCCCTGGAGCAGCTTGTCGAGCTCCTTGCTCCCCGTCGAGAGAAAGATGACGTCCTCGCGCGCCTTGGCGTACTCCGCAGCCTGCGGGAAGCGTCGAAGGGGGGCGCGGTGACGGCCTTGCGAGCGGGGGCCGAAGATTCAAACTTCGAGCAGAGCGAGCAAATGCTCGGGACGGCTCACAGTCGTGAAGCCCATGTCCACGAGCTTCGCCGCCTCGACGATCAGCTTGTCCGCCTTGGCCTCTGAAATCCCCTTGATCGCGACCAGGGTCTTCTTGGTCGAGTACGCAACCTGCGAGTCGCGGAAGCGCCAACCCGGGCGCAGGGCATCGATCAGGGACCAGGCAGCGCCGAGCGCCACTGGCACCGATCTCAAATACATGCGAAACGTGGCGCTCGCGGGCCAGAATTTGAAATGGGGGCACTGCGGCGCGCCTTGGGCGGGGTGCTCACTGCTTCCACCGTGTGCAGGCCTGCGTCCTGCAGCTTCTTGATGTCCGAGGCGTTAATGCCCTGCTCCTGCAGTGCTGTCACGAGAGTGGGGCCCGACTCCTGCGGCAGGGGCGGGCGCAGCAGCGCGGTGTCGTGGCTGGGCGGCGCCGTTGGGGCAGGTCGGACGCAAGCGTTCGGATGTCTCACCCCGACCTCCTCGGCCGCGTGCTCAGCGACTGCGGCTGCCGATGCCATCGTGCTGCGACCTGTGGACGAGGGCGGGTGGAGTGCGGGCCGGACGTGCCCAGAGCACGCACATCCCATCGGGGCGGGCTTGGGTAGAGCCCCCCCTGCACGGCGCCCGATGGCTCCCCTGCCCGCACAGGCTGCGGCTCAAGCGGCCTGGGGCGCGACGAATCGCAACCGTCTCGCCCTGGGGGCGCGGCCCGGTCCGTCAAGGACTCAAGGCAGACTGTGGAGGCTGTGAGCGCGCCCGGAGCCCATGGCGTCGGGCCAGGGCGGCCGCCGTGGCCCGCCCAAGCTGTCGCTGAGCACCGGCGCCGCGGCATCGGCAAGCCGCCAGCGGGATGCCGCGAGGACGCCCCAGCCCCAGCTGCAGGGCTCGCAGCAGGCGATGCCACCGCCGGCTTGGAAGCCGGCGCGACCTCCTGCGCGATCCAGCGGCCCCCCTACGGAGACCATGGTTATCCCCATGCCGAGCCCGAGCGTGCCGGGGGCGGTGCCGCTGTCCGCGACGCCGTCGCTGACGGGAACGCAGACGAGGGGCGCGACGGGCGGCAGGCCGCTCCCGCTCCGCCAGCCGTCCGCGACGAGCATGATGCTCAGCCAGAACCCAGCCGAGGAGCCCCAGGCCTCGCCCAGGGACGACCTCGCGCCGGCAGCGTTCGCGGAGCCGGACATCGCCGACCAGGACCTGCCGTCGGAGGCCGGCGCCGCCCGCCCCGCGCCGAGGGCCGTTGCCGCCCCGGCCGGGCTGCAGCGGCAGCTGGACGACCTCCGCGCGGCGCTCGCCGCGGGCAGGTCGAAGCTCGCGGAGGAGGCGGCGGCGCGGGAGCGATTCGAGACCCTGTACGCTGATTCGGAGCTGGTGGCGTGCACGCTGGGCATCGAGATGGAGGAGCTCAAGTACCAGGCCGCCGTGGCCACGAAGCGCTCGGTGCGGGACGTGGAGGTGCGGTTTCAAAGGACGCAGAGCCGGCTGCAGGACGAGCTGGACGCGGCGAGGGGGGACGCGGAGCGGCACAGGAGGCGGCTGGAGGAGCGGGAGAGGGAGCTCCGGACGGCCAGGGCGGCGGAGGCGAGGGCCAGGGCGGAGGCGGGGCGTGCCACGGCCGAGGCCAGGGCAGCCGCGCACCCGGCGTCGTCGTCGCCCCCCGCCGACGGTGCCAAGCCGGGCTCCGCGCTCGCCGGCATCACGCCGGTCGGGTCGGTCCTCCGGCTGCCCGGCGCCGGTGCGGCCTCTGGCGCGTCGTCCAAGTCCGGCGGTGTCGATTCGAGCTTCGACCTCGCTGAGTACGAGCGGCAGGAGAGGGTGGCGCTCAGCCAGCCGGGCGGTTTCGCCGGACAGGTGCCGCGGGCCGGGAGCCTAGGGACGGTCGGCGCGGCGCGGCAGGCCGGCGCCGTGGCAGAGCCGGCCGACCCCACGCCGTCGTCGCCATCGTCGCCTGCCGGTGCCGCCGTGGGGCATGCCGTCGACGCGGCCGCGCCGGAACGCGAGGCTCTCCTCATCCTCCTCGCCTCCGGCGCCCTGCCCCGCGAAACCGCGGAGGAGGCGCGGTCCGCGGCGTCCGAGGGACCGGTGTCGCTCCTGGCGCTGCTCTGGCGGCTAGCCGGCCTCAGCCCGGGGCCCGCTGACCTAACCCCGCGCCTGCACGGGCGTAAGCGCCAGCGCCCCGGCTTGTCCCGCTCCCAGCCCGCCGCACCCTTCGCGAGCCCTGTGCCCCTGCTCCACGCCCCGGGGCGAGGCGCGGGTGACGAGGAGGAGGACGAGGAGGACGAGGAGGACGAGGAGGACGGCGACAGCGGCGCTGTGCGCGGACGCCCGGCCGCCGAGCGAGCGACAGGCCCGAGCGCCGCCCGGGCCGAGGCGGCCGCCGCTGAGGAAGCCCTCGCCGCCCTGATGGACGCGAGCCCCGAGGCGGCGAGCGTGGCCCTGTCCGATGGCGAGCCGGGGCCCCGGCCCTGGATGATGTCATCGGCCCCTGTCCCAGCCGCCCGCTTTGGCCTCGCCGCGTCGCTGGAGCGGCTCGGGGCGGCCCCGGGCCCGGCCCCCGCCGCCGTACGCATCGACGACGGCTGGGCGTGCCCGGAGCCCTCGGCTGCGACGGCCGGAGCCCCGGCCTCGGCCTCGGCCGGCCGCCTCCCCGCGGGGGCGTGGACCCAGGCGCTCTGCCGCCGCTGCGCCACGTCAGCGACGGCTCTGTCGGCGGCGGTGGCAGAGCTCCGCGCCGCCGCAGGCCCGGCGGCGCCGTCGGCATCGCTACCCGCCGCCCTCGCCGCCGTCCGCAGCGCCGTCGCGTCGCTCTCCGCCCGCCTCGGCATCCTTGCCCGCCTCCTCGCGTGCCGCGCCCACCGCCGCCACGGCCCGGCCGCCGCTCTGGCCATGCACCCCCACCTCATCCCCGCCTCCGCCGCCTCCCTCCGCCGCGCCGTCGACGTCGCCTCCGCCGCTGCCGCCACAGCCCACCGCCCGAGCGGGCAGCACCTCGCCGCCGCCGCCACAGCCGCCGCCGCCGCGTCGGCCCTCTCCGCCGTCCTCCGGATGACCTTCACTCTCGTCCTCCGCGCGGTGCGGTCGTGGTCACTGGCCTGTCCAGCCGAGCGGGACGGCAGCGCAACCCCCCCCTCCTCGTCCTCCTCCTCGTCCTCCTCGTCCTCCTCGTCCTCGTCCTCCGCCGAGCCGCACGCCTCGTCATCCCAGGATCCAGGGCCCGCGACGGCCCGCCCGGCCTCGGCGGCGACCCCGCCCTCGCCCCCGCCCCCGCTCCTAGCCACAGCCAGCACCCGCCACTGCGCCGCCCTCTGGCCCGCCGCCGCCCAGGTCGTCCTCGTCCTCAGCGCCTTTGCAGACGCCGTCGGCGCGTCCGCGCCCTGCCCCGCCGTTGACGTCCACGGCCCACCCTCGGCCCTCAAGGCGGCTCTGCTCGCGCCCCTCGCCGCCGCCTCCTCCCGCTTCCTGGGCTCGCTCGCCTCCTCCCTGCCCTGGAGGCGGGCCGCGGCGGCCCTGCTCGCCGGGCGCGGCGACGCGGCGTGGGCCACGTCGGCCGTGAGCCGCGCCCGCGGACCGGCGCCCGCCAGGCGGGCCCACACTGCCCCGTCCGCTGGCCGCGGCCGAGGGGTGTCCCCCGCGCACCCGCCCCCCGCCGCCGCCTCGTCAGCCCCGTCATGGGCGGGCCCCGCCGCCATCGCCGCCTCCCCCGTCCTCCACTGCCTCCTCCTCACCGCGGCTCGGGCGGCCCACGCCGCCGCGTGCGTCGCCCACGAAGCCATGTTCTCCGGCCGTGACCGGCGCAGCCGTGTCGCCGAGAGCAGCGACGACGACGAGAGCGACGACGACGACGGCGCGGAGGGTGACGACGGCGTGCCGGGCGTGCGGGCCGTGCCGGCGGCGGCCGCTCGCGCGGTGCTGTCCTCGTCGCTCGAGCTGCTCGCCCTGGGCCTCGTGACACCCGGGCTGTCTGGGGCGGCGCACGTGCGGCTTCGACTCGACGTGGCGGCGGTGATGGCGTCGCAGGACGTGGCGGCGGCGGTGGAGCGACACGCGGCGGCGAGGGGAACGCCCCGGGAGGCCGAGGAGGCGGCTTGCGTTCGCTCGGCGCAGTGGTGGAGCTGGGGGGCGGGAGCGGCGAGGGGGACGGGGCTTGTCACTGACACGGGGAACCGGCTCCTCGCGCTGGCTGGAGCAGAGGCGGAGGTGCGCGGCACGGCGGCCGGGCGCCTGGGGCTGAGCGACTCGGTGTCTCTCGGCGTGCTGTGCACGGTGCTGTCAGAGCTCGCCGCCATGGACCCCGAGATCGCCGAAGCCACGCGCCTCGTGGGGGAGTCGAGGGCGCAGCCGAGGAGGACGACGGAGCCGAGGGAGGGGCCGCCACGGTCGGCGGCACACGCGGCAGCGGCGGCGGACGACGCCGGCCTGCCCTTGCTTCCGCGATCGATGCCCCCCGCCCAGCCGAGGGGGGCGGGGACGACCGGCGACCCGCCCCGCCCTCGCGGCGCAGCAGCTGCTTCTGACGGGCCCGGGAGCCGCTCGCAGCAGCCCTCGCCCTCCTCGTCCTCCTCGCTCGACGGCGGCCCTGCTGCTGCGGGCGGAACCGGCTCCAGCAGCGGGGTCTCCTCCACGATCAGGTCTGAAGCGTCGGCAGGGGAGGCAAGGGACGCACCCGCCGCGCCGGCCCGGCCGATGCAGCTGCTGCTCTCAAGGCGCGGGGATCCCGCAGCCAAGGGTTTGGCAGGGCCAGGTCGCACAGCAAAGAGAGCCCGCACGGCAGTGACCAGGCGGAAGTGACGATGTTCATGCGACGCACGGCACATGGTGTGTGAGGCAGCGTCGCGGAGTGGCCACGTTCTGAGCGCTGCGTGTCAAAAGTTCGCAACGGAGTAGGCAGCCGGCGTTGGGAGCACGGTTCGGCGAGACCTGGTTTCAAAGTCTGGCACTGCCATGTTCGCTGCAGCCCCGCACCCATCGTCCGGCCTTGTACCATGTTCCCCCGCGGATCTGACAGGCTCTCCCACGTCCGATGCGCTCGGGAGTCTGCCAGTTGGGCTTCCGACGCAAGCTTGCGTCCACGTTCCAGATTGACGCGCGCCTTGCCATGCCATCGAGCAGCCGTACAGAGTGTGACGGCATGCCGCGATACGGGGGCCATGGCGACTCGAGCAGGTGGCGTGCGCGCACACAAAGCGTTGCACAAGAGAATGGCCATTCAGCGACGAGCTCGCCGGAAAATCGGCAGCCTTCTCCTCCACTCTGAGGTCAGCCTCCAAACAGTTGAAACGGCGCACCGACGTGCACTCGATCCCCGCCAGCTGATGGGCGAACCATGCAGCCCAGCACCATGACTGTGGTTTGCAGGCAGCCCCACAAGTTCGCACGCCCGCACTCCCGGGATGCATCGGGATATTCCTGTTGTGCGAAGCTTGCAGCCAGCGGGCGGGAGGCCGGTCGCGCGGCCACGCCTCGACAAAGGGGGCCGCCAGGTGGTGGCTATCTCGAGCCGCCGTCCGTGCGAATTGAGAACGACCCCGGCGGAAGGATCACGGTCCCAGGACGCCTCGGGGGCGTGGCTGAGATCTCGCCGCGGGCCACCTGCTGGTCGAGGCTGTGCTTCTTGTGAGCGAACTTTTCCTGTACCTGCATCAGCGAATCGCGGCCCACCACGAGGAGGCGCGCCACGATCTCCGGGTCCCGCTCGAACCGAGCTTGCTCGAACTCGTCGCGGGCGGACTTGAGCAGCACGTCGCCCCAGCGCCTGTCTTTGTCGTCGGGCCAGTTGTAGTCGCGGCACTCCCTGACGATGTCCCGGTACAGCCGGATCGCCTCCGGGTTCGGGCCCGGACCAGTGGGCGCGGTGACGACCTGGAATGCCCTAGATGGCACCATCAACACCCCTGGGACGGCCCTGAGCGCCAATGTTGCCCGCAACATCACGTTCTTCCACCGTTCTTCGAGCCCAGCGCTCCTTTCCACAGCACAGGAACGGAAGTAGTGGAATTAAGGCCGCCCGAGGCCAGTTGAGGTCGCCGTGGCTGTGCTGTGGTCGACAGAGAGAGCGTGCAGAGCGCGGTGAGGATGTCATCGCAATGCCCCTCCCGCGCAAGGAGCGCGCTTGGCGAAAGGGCAGGACAAAACGTGCCGGAACATCATCAGCGCGCTTGAGCTCAGCGCTGGCTGACCATCTGTCATCGAGGTCCGGCGATTTGCGCGTACGAGGCGTCTCTCTTGCACCTCCACAATCGCCTCTACCGCCACCCGCGCCCGCGCGCGATCCGGGAGCCACACCCTACCGCTGCCTTGCTGCCAAGGTTGGCGCAGGCCTCTTGCCAGACAGGGCTGCGTGGTGTGCAGGCCCCCGTTCCCTTTGGGTGGCAACACCGGAAGATGGACGCGTCGGCAATGGCGCGTGACCTGCGCTTCGCTGCCGGCCCCGCCGGCCGCCACGGGGGAACTCCTGCGCGCGGATCAGTCGCAGTGGCCCCGTCAAACCACGACCCGCGGTCCTCCCAGGTTGTCCTACAGGACGGCGGCTCGATGGAGGCCGCAGATGACCTCCCGGACGGCGGGGTTGACGACGGCCAGGTTCTGGAAACGCCCGGCGACGAGGCTGATGCCGAGGCCGAGGCCGAGGTTGCACCCGCGCTTGCGATTGAGAACCGCATCCCGCCCGCGCTTACCGCCGTCGTGGAGGACCACATCGACGGCGTGGCAGCTGATCGCGAGCGGCACCTCAGCGACAATCTCATGGCCGGACGGCCTCATTACAAGTTCCTGAGTCTCAGCAAGGTGAGCCGCAAGTGCTAGGCCCACGGCCGGCGTCCTCGCGCCGCCGCTTGTTGCGGGGGGGGCGGCGGTCCGAGAAACGGCCTGGCGACGCGAGCGGGCGTTGCTGCGAGCCCCGACCGTTCAGGCTCGCGCGTTGTCCCCAGCAGCCCCTTCCCCGCTCTCCAGCTTTGCGCAGGCTCTCCAATCCATGAACCTGACTCACCCCCGTCGCGCGGTCAGCCTGACGCCCGAGGGCCGCGTGACCGAGTGGGCTCGCCATAGCGTGTGTGGCACGCAGCTCGGCGGCCACGGGTGCCGGTGGCTGTGCTGCCCGTGCATCACCGGCGTGGTCCCGTGCCTCCGGCAGGCAACCAGCTGCTGCGGCGGGTTCGATGCCGTCCCCTCGTCGCTTAGCGAGTACGGCCTCGGCGTCGGGCTGTATTTCAAGCAGCTCAAGTACCTCGCGTTTGTCTTCTTCTTCATGACGCTGATCAACGTCCCCAGCGGCCTCATCTTCTGGTACGGCAACGGTCTGCTCGACAGCACGGTGACGGCGACGGACAGCCTGGCGCTGCTGACCATCGGGAACCTGGGCGAGGGCGAGTCCACCTGCAACGAGGTCGGCGAGGGGGACACCTTCTCGCTCCGGTGCGCGCCCGGGGCGGTCATCGGCAAGGTGGAGGCGTACTACGGCACCGGCCGCGGCTCCTGCAATTGCCCCGTGGACCAGACGCCGACCCCCGCCTGCGGCGGGACGGTCAGCGGCGACTTTTGCGCGCTCAGCCCCGGCGGCGCGGAGCGGACCAAGTACTGCCACCTGTCGTCGGAGCGCAGCCTGCGGCTCCCGTCGGGGGACGTGATCGAGGTGGGCGCCTGCTGCTCGGACCGCATCGTGGACAACCGCCCTGACTTCTCCCCCCTGGACATCAACGTGACGCAGGGCTGCAGCTCCCACAGCGCCCAGCGCGTCTTCGCGGGCGTCTGCCTCGGCCAGGCCGAGTGCTCGGGCCGCGTGTCCTCCGCCCCGTCGGCCGGGTTCTCCTGGACCCCCCAGGAGAAGCTCGGGACCGACTGCCGCGGCGCCGTCACCGCCGACACGCTGCCCTCCTCCCCGAACCGGGCCACGTACGACGCTGCGTCGGGCAAGTGCACCGACACCCTCACCGCCAGCGGCGGCCTCGACTCCTGCCCGGACCGCTTCCGCCGGCGCCTGCTCATCGTGGGGACGTGCTTCGCCACCGAGCTCAGCCTCGGGGACGGGTGGTGGGTCATCCCCAAGTCCCAGGTGGGCGTCTTCGTGAGCCTGTTCGATTTCGCCTCCACCCTCCTCTTCCTCGTCGCTGCCTTCTACCTCGCCTCCTCGGAGAAGCTCGAGGCTCTCACGCGGGTGCGCATGACCGCGGCGGACTTCTCCATCTACCTGCCCTTCGTCCCCGGGCAGCGCGAGGAGGGCAGGCTGCGGGAGGACCTGCAGTGGCACTTCACCGACATGGTCCGGCAGCTCCGCACCGCCAAGGGGCTCGACGTCTCCGACGTCCCCCTCTCCCTCAAGGCCCTCCGCGCGTGGAACGCCGACCCGACGGGCGGCCGCGTCCGGCGCATGATGGAGGGACGGGCCGACGTCGCGCTGCCCTCCCCCCGCGCCGTCTCCACGCCGCGGGGGACCCACCGGCGCGCGGACACCATCGGCGCCGACACCGACGTCCGGTTCCCCGTGGTGGCCGACGTCAACTTCGGCTTCGCGCAGGGGCGCAAGCTGCAGCTGATGATCAAGCGCGGCGAGCTTCTGCGCCAGCTCGAGTACAAGCTCATGAAGCTCCGCATCCGCAAGGCGGAGCTGATGACCGAGGCCCTGTCGCAGCTCGGGGTGCGGGTGGCGGACGAGGACGGGCACGAGGGCACGGGGGGCATCGAGGACCTCGACGACGCGGAGATCACGGACGAGCAGCGGACGCAGGCGGCCAGGGTCTGGGTGCAGCAGGTCGCGGGCAGCGCGAGGGTGAGCGCTCTCCGCGCCGACGCCCGCAAGATCATGTCCGGCATCGAGCGGATCAACCTCTTCATCGACGCCGAGCGGCGCAAGAACGGCGAGACCAGCGCCCCCGCGGCCGCGGGCGCCGCGTCGGGCCCCGGCGGCACGGTCCCCGTCGGCGTCCACGCCCCGAGCGCCGAGCCCGGTGGCGTCCCCGACGAGTCGGCCGTCACCGCCTTTGTGACTTTCACCTCCACGCTCGACCGCGCCCTCGTCCTCGAGGCATACCAGGCGCCCTTCCTCCTCCGCACGTGCCGCCGGATCTGTCGCAAGGGCCCCCGCCTGGCCTTACGCGCGGGCAACTGGATTTACCCCATCACGGTGCGCGCCGCCCCCGCCCCCTCCGACGTGAAGTTCGAGAACCAGCAGGTCAGCAAGGCCACGCGGTGCTTCCGGCAGTTCGTCACCCTGCTCGCTACCCTTGTCATCCTCGGCGTGGCCGCGGTCGCGCTCTACCTGACCGAGGACACCAAGCGATCGCTGCTCCGCGCCAACCCCCCCCGTGACTGCCGCACCTTTGACGAGGCGGTGGTGACCAACCAGACCGCGGCGGTGCGCGACACGTACTGGCAGTTCTTCGGCTCTGCCAGCGGCAACACGGGGATCCTCGAGTGCTACTGCCGCAACGTGCTGGAGAGCAACGCCGGCAGGCTCCTCTCGGAGGTCTTCGTGGTGCCGGTGGTGGACGCCAGCAGGGTGCCCACGACGCAGGCCAACTTCCCCGAGATCGAGCAGGCGGCGCAGGACGGCACCTTCGTGCCCGGCGCGCCCGTGACCACGCGGGAGGCCGCGCTCTGCGCCGACTGGTTCAACTCCTTCCTCCAGGTGCAGTCCCTCATCTACGGCTCCGCGGCCATCACCCTGGTGGTCAACATCGTCGTCCGCGGCGTCATCTCCTCCCTCGTCTCCTGGGAGCGCCTCGGCTCCCTCACCGACGAGACGGCGAGCCGCGCCCTCAAGCTCTTCCTCCTCCAGTTTCTCAACACCGGCGCCCTCATCCTCATCCTCAACGCACAGATCGACAGCGACTTCGAGGTCCTCCGCCGCGGCGAGCACCGCGACTACTCCGCCGCCTGGTACCGCACCGTCGGCGTGGCACTCACCATCGTGATGCTGGCCAACGTCGTCATCCCGCACCTCACGCCCCTCGCCTTCTGCGGCATGACCGGCGCCAAGCTCTGCTGGGACCGCCGCTGCTCCTGCGACAAGACCATCACCCGGGCGGTGACGGAGCAGCAGCTTGTGGAGCAGCTGACCGGACCCGAGTTCCTCATCGCCGAGCGTATCGCCCAGATCTACACCACCATCTTCGTATGCGTCGTCTACTCCACCGGCCTCCCCCTCCTCCTCGCCGTGGCCACCGTGTCCATGCTCGGCTTCTGGGCCACGGACTTCATGCTCTTCGTCTGCGTCTACCGCAAGCCCGCCCCCATCGACGGCTCCCTCAGCGGCCTATTCGCCTCCATGCTCCCCTTCGCAGCCATCCTGCACATGGCAATGGGGATGTGGATGATGACGCACCCCTCCATCTTCCCCCCCGACGACGCCCTCAGCTCCGCAGCGCGCTTCACCGCCAGCCTCGGTGCCGGCCAGGCCGAGGTCCAGGAGATCTTCGGCACGCTGAGCGACTTCCAGTCCCTCCTGGCGTCCATCGACGGCAGCGAGCTGGCCGTGGGCGAGCGCGTCAGCCGCACCCACGCCCTCCCGCACCTCGCCCTCCTCCTCCTCACCCTCTTCTTCCTCGTCTTCAACCGCCTCATCTTCGCCACGCTCCGCAGCGCCGTCATCGGCGTTGTCCCGTGCCTGGGCCGCCTCGAGTGCTGCATGACCACGTTCGAGCTCCTCAACAGCCGCACCGTGCGCTCCCAGCAGCGGCGGAACCGCCGCAAGCTCGATTCTGAGGCCGAGGGCCGACTCCCCCAGGACGACGGCTCTACCGTGGTGTCCTCGGTCGGAGGCGAGAGCGGCGAGTACGTCGACGCGGCCGACGAGGCCGACGAGGCCGCGAAGGAGGGCGAGGCCGCGGCCGCCGGCATCGGCAATGAGGCGGCTCGCGGCGGCGTCTGCTGCTGCGGCCGCCAGGCCGCGTCGTCGGCGTACGCTGCCGGAAAGCCCACGAGTCGGCGCCGCCGGGGTCGTCGCAGCCGTCGCCCCGCCGAGCTCGACTCCACTTCGCTGCTCTACCGCATCGAGAACGGCATGGTCCCGACGTACTGGCAGGCTCTGCCGACGCTGGTGCTGGAGGAGGTGCGGTTCGGCCGCAGGGTGGTCAACCCTGAGCTCCTGCCACTCTTCAAGAAGGCCTATGCGATGCGGACGCGCGACCTGCAGCGGCGGGCTGACGCCACGGCGGCCGTGGCGACTCTGGTTCGGGAGGCGCAGGCGATGCAGTCCGCGTTCCGTCGGGACATCGAGCCGGCGTACCAGCGAGCGAAGCGCATCGCCCAGGAGCTGGAGCGGCGCGACGCGGCGATGCGCGAGGCGCAGCTCCGCCGGGAGAAGGTGGTCACCGCCGCGCAGCGCAAGAGCATGGAGCACGGGGAGCGAGCGAGGCGCCGCGAGGCCGAGGTGGAGGAGTGGGAGCGGCAGAACGACACCGCGGAGCGCGAGCTGAAGCGCCTCCGAGCCGCAGCGGCCGAGGCCGCCACCAACCTGTCGCAGACCAAGGCTCGGATGGACGCCGCGCACATGGTCGCGAGCCTGGCCAAGGCCAACGCGGTCCTGGAGGAGGGCGAGCCGCAGGGCCCGCTCAAGCCCAGCTCGGGGGCGCTGGAGGCGGCCGAGGCAGAGCTCCGGTCGGCGCAGGACAAGCTCGCTCGGGCCAGCGTGGCGCTCCGCCGGTCGCAGCAGAAGGCCGCCGAGGCCAGGGCGGCGGCCGGCGCGGGGGCGGACGCCGAGGCAGACAAGAAGGACGGCGAGGATGGCGACGACGACGACGCGGAGGCGGCGGCGGCGGTGGCCACTGCCGCCGACACGGATAAGGCTAGCTTGGACAGCGCGCGGCGGAACGAGCAGCTCGAGGGGGCGAAGGAGGAGGCGGAGGTGGCGGTAGAGGCGGCCAAGATGCGCTGCACGACGGCGAGGGAGGCCGAGGCTGACTTTGCAAAGTTCGAGAAGTCTCAGACGGAGTTCTGGCTCGCGGGGCAGTTCAAGACCATCACTATGGAGCTGCAGCTGCTCAACACCAGGAAGCTGCAGGACGCCGAGCGGGCGGCCAAGCAGGCCGGCAAGGGCTTCACGGACTCGGTGGCGCGGCGCGAGGCGTCGCTGCGGGACGCCGAGGCCGCGCTGGATGAGTACATGGCGACGCTGGAGGCGGTGGCGTTGGAGGCGAGGGCCGCGGGGGTGCCGGACGAGGCGGCGCGGTACGAGACGACGCTGGGGGCGGTGCGCGCCGAGGCCGAGGGGTTGGACCTCGAGGGCATGTCCGCCCACGTGGTGGAGGACGAGGACGACTTCGACGAGGTCTAGGCGGCCAGCCTGGTGGCGACGGCGTCCGCAGACCGCAGGGCGGGGCCCCGGTCGGCCCTGGCCCCGCCGCCCCCTCGCCGAGTCAACACCCTCCTGTCCGTTCGGTCGTCGTACCGCACCGCCAAGATGGGCATGACCCAGGAGCGCCTCGCGGCGCTGTCCTTCACCGAGATCGAGGCCTACCGCAGCCGCGTGGCCGAGGACTTCAAGACCCGCATCTCCGACGCCAAGCACCTCTACCTCCAGCACGGCCTGGGGCAGGACCTGCAGGTCTCCGTGTCGGGCGCGCAGTACCTGTCCGACGTCCACTCGTACGCGCGCACCGATGCCGAGGTCTACCGCGCCAAGCTCGGCCTCGGGCTGCAGCTCCCGCAGTGGGTCAAGGACGAGCGCGCGGGGTTCGGAAGGGCGGAGCAGCCGGAGGACGCGGCGGAGGACCCCATGCAGGCGTCCCACCGTGTGAACGAGGGCGACGGGATGCGCCTCCTCGCTCGGGTGGGCACGGCCCGCGGGGGTGTCATGGGGGCGGCCGCCGCCGGCGCCAGTGCCGCCCCGGCGTCTCGCGGGGCTACCGCCGCGCTCGTGTGATCGTGCCAGTGCGTCGCCATGCAAAACTTGCCGAGAGCAGTTGCGTGGGTGCGTGATCGATTTCTAGCCGAGACAGAATGGCCGAGTCCGCCTCGCGCGACCCGCACACGCCAGGCCAGGCGCACATTCCGTCGAGCGGTGGCGGTAACATACGCGCGGAGCACACTGTGCCCGGGGGCCTGGCTCGCTGGGCCGTTGGTGGTTGTTGCAAGCGGGTTCACACGGCCGTCTGCATCGCGGGCTCAGGCGGAGCCGACGTACTCCTTGCACTTGGGGCAGCGCAGCTCGCGGATGGTGAACTCGTGCCCGCATGACGGGCAGGCGCGCGTGGCGGCGTCGTGGGCGCCGTCGCTGGAGAGAGTGACCATGCGGCCGCCCGCCGCCTGCACCATGAGCTGGAGCATGCTGACGTTGATGCCCTGGCCCTCGCCGTCAAAGAGGCGCTCGTCGGCGGGACGCCGAGCCTCGCTTTCCCGCCACGAGGTGCCGCCGCCGCCGCTGGTCCCGGAGTCGGCCAGCGAGAAGTGAAAGGCGTTGAACGAGGCCTTGCCGCACGCCACCAGCGCCTCCTGTTCGTCCGGGTCGACTTCCCAGCCCATTGCGTCGTCCACGAGCCGGAACTCGCCGTCGGAGCCGCCGTTGGCGCGGGCCGCCGGCAGCGCGTCGACGGCCTCGGGGTGGAACAGGTTCTCGTACTTCCAGTTGTAGTCGTAGAGGCCAAAGTCCTTGTCCGGGTCGATGCGGGGCCGCACGGTGATGACGCCGGCCTGCATAGGTGCCGCGAGGAAGCGGATCGTCTCGGGGCGGGGGGCAGCGGCAGCGGCTTCCGCCGGCTCGGGGCCTGCCGCGGCTGCGTCGGCCTCGGCCGGCTCGTCTGGGCGGATCTCAAAGTTGGGCGGGCTCGTCTCGCTGCGCTCCTTGTCGACGAGCAAGACGGAGACGCGAACGCAGCGCTCGAGGGTGCTGAAGAAGCGGAAGGCCATGACGCGCTCGCCGGAGGGCATGGTGGCGCGTCCCGAGGCGATGCAGAAGCCGCTGTTGGCCGCCTTGAGGTGCTGGGTCCAGCCGAGGAGCGCAGCCTCGTCGGCCAGGGCGGCGTCGTCGAGGAGGGGCTCGAAGCTGACGCCGAGGGCTGCGGCGTGGCGGGCCACGGTCTCCCGGGTGCGGTCGTACAGGGCGATGGCGAGCTTGCGGGGCACCTCGGCTGCGACCGTCGGTCCCATGGTGGCGGTGTGGGCGCGCCACCGTGCGAACTCGATCAGGGACTGTCCAAAGGTCTGGTGGCGGGACGGGGCCAGTGGGGGCAGGGCGCGGGTGATGAGGGCGGCGACGGCGGGGAAGCGGTCCATCCAGCCGAGGATGAGGCCGAGGGCGCGCTGCCCGAGGATGGGCTTGGCGAAGGCGTTGGCTGCAAACCAGATGAGGAGGCCGCTGCCGACGCCGCCGCCAGTGCCGCACGCGAAGTCGCGGCTGATGCTCGCGCTGACGTCCTGGGGGGGCACGGGGGGCGCGCCGTCGACCTTGGGGACCTCGCGGGGGAAGCCCGAGGCAAGGCCGCGGCGGACAGTGCCGGTGCAGGGGTCGCCGAGGAGCATGTGAGCGCGGCGCTCAGTGAGGCTGTCGTCGATGGCGAGGAGGGCTTCGACGAGCTTGGCGCAGCGGGCGGCACCGAGCTCCACGGCGAGGGAGGAGACGAGCTCTGCCGCGACGAGGGGGCCGAGGGCGACGCTGACGTCGGGGTTCTCGAAGGCGAGGTGTTGCATCATCTCCGCGGCCTGGTCGGTGCAGTTGAGGCGGGTGCCTAGGACGAGGATCTCGGACATGGAGGCGAGAGGCTGCGGCTCAAAGGGCGGGCCGGGGCTGATGTGGGGCTGTGTCTCGGCGAGGGCTGCCGATGCCGTCCACACCTCGTCCATGGGGGCGCCGGCCGCGTCGAGGGGGAGGCGGAAGGAGCCGGGGAGGAGAGTGGGGGGCGTGGCGACGGCCCAGGCCTCGGCCGCCGCGACGCCGTCGGCGCCCAGGAGGCCCTCGCCCGCGGCGGAGCGCTTGCGCTGCCAGCGCGCGACGGAGCACTTGGCGCCGGAGCCGAGGCGGAGGTGCGGGGGCAGCTCTGCCGACCGCGTGAGGCGGGACCAGAGGGAGAGGCACGGCCCCCAGACGGGCTGGGCGTAGCGAGAGCCCATGGGGGTGATCTTGCGGCCGTCGGGGCGGACGCGGGCCTTGAGGGGGCTCTTCTCGCCGAGGAGGAAGTCGGGGATGACGGAGAGCATGTCGCGGTGGACGAGGAAGCGAGCGACGCCGTCGAGCTCCGAGGCGCGGAGGAGGACGGTCCAGAAGTGCTCGAACCGGCTCCACGCGCCGTTGACGCGCGGCATGAGGCCGAGCATGGCGTCGATGATGGCGCGGAGGGAGGAGGTGCGAGCCGGGGCGGGCGGGGCGCCTGCGGAGGGCGGGGCGGCGCCAGCGCCCGAGGTCGGCGCGGCCTTGTCCGGCGATGCCGAGGCGGCGTCGGCCTTGTCGGCTCCGCCTTCGCTGGCGGCCTTGGCCGCCGCGGTGGCGTCTGCCGCGGCCTTGGCCTTGGCGGCGACGGCCTCCGCCTCGTCCTGCCAGAGCAGGCCCACCTCGGCATCTGCGGCCGTTGCCATGCACAGGTTGATGAGATCGGCGACGGCGGAGCGGGTCTTGGCGACGGTGGCGAGGAGCAGGAGCTCCCGAATCCACTCGGGGTCGGCCGCGAGGCGGTGGAGGATGCCGGCGCACGCGGCCGGGTGCTCGGCGTAGATGGACGACAGGGATGTGAGGATGCCGGGGAGGTGCTTGGCCTCGGAGGCGGAGCGGGTCATGACGCGAAGCGCAAAGTCGGTGCCGATGTCCAGGAGCTTGGCCGCGTCGGCGGCGGAGATGGCAGCGCTGTCGGTGTCCCCGCCCGCCCGGAGCGCCGCGACCAGTGCCGGGGCGGACTCGCGGAAGGTCCTGCCGATGAATCCAAAGAACTCTCCCGAGTAGAGCTCGCCCTGCCGGACGAGGCGGGCGTTGTCGGCGAAGACGCGAGAGAAGTGGCGGCCGGGGAGGAGGGAGCGGAGGAGGGTGACGGGGGGCACGCGCTCGGCCGAGACCTGGGCGCCGCGGGCGAGGGCGAGGAGCTTGGCGGTGAACGCGGCTGACTCGGCCTCGGCCTCGCTGTCCGACTCCCGCAGACGCCGCGCGGCCGCCTCGCGCTCCTCCTCGCCCTCGATGCGCTCCACCTCTGCCTCGATCTCCTCGGCCCGGGCGAGGGGGTCGAAGGGGGCGTCGCCGGCGTCGGAGACGTCAAAGGGGATGCCGTGCATCGCCGCGGTGACCGACACGGCCTGCCGGACGCGGGAGGGCTTGCGGCGCTCGTAGACGGTGAAGTAGGCGTTGAGGGTGCGCTCCGTCTGGACGTCCTGGGCGAAGCCGTAGCGGCTGCGGCCCTTGGCGGTGCCGACGCCGCCGAAGCAGCGCTCGGGGATGTCCTTGGGGTCGAACGGCCGCACGGTGCTGTCGTTGAACTCGTGCCACTTGCCCGAGGCGCGGTCGCGGATGAAGCTGAAGTAGTGACCCGCCTGGGCGGTGCCCGTGTGCATGACGATGCCGGCGAGGTCGAAGAGGTACTCGTCGGACGGGGCCTTGAGGCGGCCGTCCTCGTACCGCTCGCGCTCGGGCCCGGCGGCGGCGGGCGAGGCGGCTGCCGCAGGGGCCGGTGCGGCGGCGGCGGCGTCGTCGTCGTCGCCCTCGGCCACACCCTGGGCGGCGCGGGCCCTGGCGGCCTGGAGGGTCGAGAGGAATGCCCCGGCAGGCTCGCCCGCCTCGGCGGCGAGGCGCTCGTCCTCCATGACTCCCTCGCGCGTGAAGGCGTAGAGGTCGAGCTCGTGGGGGAAGGCGAAGCGGGTGTTGAGCTTCTTGTTGAGGAACGTGTCAAAGTCGAAGACCATGCGCTTGAAGTGGAGCATCATGGTGTCGGGGAGCTGGCCGAGGACCTGGCGCTTGTGGAGGTCCGTCGGGGTGTCGGGCGCGGCGTCGCAGCGGTAGTCGGACATGACCTCGCCCTCGATGCTCTTGCGGAGGGAGTCGTAGACGTTGTCGCTGTTGGCCACCGCGAGGGGGAGGTGGTGGAAGACGGTGCGCTTCTCGCGGACCCAGGCGACGTCGGGGCAGCACATCTGGTCCACCGTGGTGCCGGTGAAGCAGTCGCGGACCAGGTTCTGGTGCCGGCCGCCCTTGAGGCCTCGCTCCACCTTGTCCAGGAACTGGTTCACGAACTCCTCGGCGTCCTGCTGGATGCCCACGTTCACGGGGGCGCCGGAGCTGTCCTTGAAGGCGTTGCACCACGGCCGCGGGTCGTAGTCCTGGCGCTGGCTCATCGAGAGCGAAGAGTACATGCGCTGCAGCTGGTAGAGCACGGAGTCCGAGGCCGGGGGGGGCATGTCCGGCGCGGCGGCGCCGCGGTCCTTGCTGGCCTTGTGCCAGGCCTCGGCCTTGGCAAGCGTCTCCGGGTCCACGGTGACGGTGCCGCCCTCGGTGTCGTCGTCAGTGACCTCCACGTCGGCGTCGAGGACCCCGAAGCGGAAGTGGGGGACCATGTAGAGCTGCTGCATCATGCTGTTCATGTAGCAGATGCACCCGAGGTTGCGGAGGCCGACGTAGCCGGACTTGGCGCGGCGGGCCGAGGCGGCGCCGACGGCCGAGGACGGGGGGCGGTCGCCGCTGACGGCGTCCATGACGGGGACGAGGCTGTCGGCGATGCGGGCCACGTTCGCGGGCTCCTCCTGGGCGAGGGCGGAGAGGAGGGCAAAGGCGGCGGCGCGGGTCTTGGGGCGCTTGCACTTGGGGAGGACGGGGGCGAGGGTCTCGTCTAGGTCTTCGGCGGACTTTGGCTGGAAGAAGAGGCAGTCCTCGAAGACGACGCGCATGAAGGTGTCGGCGGCAGAGCCGGGGGCGCCGGAGCCGGGGGAGGCGGCGAGGCGGCGGAGGGCGGGGAGGTGCTCGACGAGGACGGTGAGGACCCGGAGGACGCCGTGGAGGAGCTGGTCGACCTGCTGGCCGCCGTTGCGGCGCTCCAGGGTGGGGTGGGAGGCGACGCGGCGGATGAGGGAGGTGGCGATGGGCGTGAGGCGGGCCTCGAGGGCCGAGCGGGCGGAGGCGTCGTCCGCCGCCGCGCCGGCCGCGAGGTGCTTGAGGATGCGGGTGAGGAGGTTGAAGTACTGCACGCAGCCGGCGGCGACGTCGGGGCGGGGGGCGGTGGCGCCCGTGCGCGCGGGGGTGAGGTCGTCGTCCTCCGCCTCGAGGGCCGCGGCCTTGGCGACGGCGCGCTCCGCCTCCTCGGCGACCTCGTCGAGGCGGGCGAGGAGGAGGTCGAGGAGGAAGTCCGCGAGGGCGGGGCAGCCGTGGGCCTCGAGGGCCTGGTCCGGGATGGCCGCGAGCATGGCGCTGAGGTTGATGGAGGCGAAGCGGCGGAAGCGGGCAGAGCTGGGGGAGCCGGCGTGGAGGAGGAGGAGGGTGACGAAGGAGCCGAACCAGTTGGAGGGGGCGCCGGCGGGGGCGGGCTCGGAGAGGAGGGGGGCGAGGGAGGCGGGGCGCTGCACGGCCAGGGCGGCGGTGAGTCCGAGGCCGAGGCGGGCGATGTCGACGTCCTGCTGGGTGCCGGCCCTGGCCGCGGCCTCGACGAGGCGGAGGACCCGGCCGACGAGCCTGTCCGGGTCCGCGGCGCGGATGACGTCATCGCCGAGGGAGCCGGAGAGCTGGGCGACGAGGGCGCGGGAGGATGCCTCGGACATGGAAGAGTCCGCGGCGGCACCGTCCGCCTTGGGCTTGCCGCCCTTGCCACCCTTGCTGCCCTTGCCGGACGCGGCCGATGCGGCCGCTGAGGAGGAGGAGGAGGACCCGGCGTCGTCGTCCTGGAGGTCGAGACCGCGGTCCTCGCCGCCCACGGCGCCGGTGGACGCGGCGTCGTCGTCGGCGTCGTCGGCGCCCGTCCCGGCCTCGCCGGACGCGGCGGGCGTGGCGTCGTCGGCGTCGTCGGCGTCGTCCTCCTCCTCCACGTCCTCCTCCGCGCCCGCCGCCGTCGCGGCGGCACGGGCCCTGAGGGCCGGCCCCACGAAGGTCTGCGCCAGAGCGAAGAGCTCCGACACGCACCGGCGGCGGAGGCCGTCGGCGGTGGAGGCCGCCTCGGCGCCCTCGACCCGCTCGACGGTGGTGAGCGACTCGGCGTCCCACGCGCTGAGGATGTCGAGGAGGCGGGCGACGCCGCCGGAGCGGATGAACTGCTCCCGCCACAGGCCGTGCCAGGCCGCCTCGGCGTCCGCGTCCGCGTCGGCCGGCTTGCCGGCGTTGACGGGGGCAGCGGCCGGGGTGAGGGAGTCGGCGGGGGCGTCGGTGTCGACGAGATCGGCGTCGAAGGCCTCGTCGGCGCCGCCGGGGTCGTCGCCGCGGACGTGGATGCCGTCGTCCTGGTTGACGGAGCTGGGAGCGAGGGGGCCGATGAAGCCGCCGGAGCCAGAGGCAGAGGCCGGGGCGGGCGCGGCGGGCGCGGCCGCGGCCGCGGGCCTGCTCCTCGGCGCCTCCGCGGCGAGCATCTGGAGGATCTGGAGCACGTACAGGAGGCGGAAGGGCGAAGTGGAGTCGAGCTCTGCCGACCAGTCGACCTTGGCGAGGTCGACGGATGTGACGGCGAAGGCATCAGCTGCCGGCTCCTCGGGCTCCGCGGTTTCCGCGGGCTCCGCGACGGAGTCGGTGGCATCGTCCTCGTCCGCGTCGGCCACGGCACTGCTCGATGCGGTGAGGCCGCCGGCCCCGGCCTTGGGGTCTCCGGCGTCCAGGATCGCGTCCTGCTCGGCGTCGGACACCGCTGCGGCAGCCGCGGCGGCGTCGTTCGTCTTATCGCCGTTCGACTTGTCGCCCGCCTTGGGGGCCTCCGTGACGACCTCTGCTTCGACGGGCCGGAGGAGCTCCGACTCGGCGCCGCCGCCGACGTGCTCGAGGACGGAGCGGACGGTGGGGAGGGCGAGGAGCATGGCCCAGGCGCGCTGGACGACGGCCTCGTCGTGCTCGGGGGGCGCGGCGAGGGCGCTGAAGAGTGCGGAGTGGAGGCCGGAGGAGGGGGCGGTGAGGATGCGGCGCGACATGGCGCGGACCTCGAGGGCGCGGCGTGCGCGGTCGGCGTTGGCGGCGTCGATGCGGCGCTTGCGGTCGGCGGCGCTCTCCGCCTCGCCCTCCGTGGCGGCCTCGGGGATGGTCATGGTGGCGACGTCGTAGCCCAGCTTGCCAAAGTCGCTGTAGACGGCCGTGGCGCGGGAGACGCACGCCTCGGTGTAGAACTGCACGAAGCCCTTGACGGTCATGGCGCCGCTGGGGTCGCAGTCGACGTTCTTGTAGATCTCGGCCAGCCGCGCGTCGGCCATGTCCTCCGCTTTGGTGACCCCCGCGCCCCGGATGAAGTCGCGGAAGTGTCCGTAGGTCATGGCGCCGTCGGCGCTGAAGCGGCGGAAGATGTCGGCGACGATGCGCTCCGCGGCGGGGCTGAGGCGGGCGTCGCGGACGTCCGAGACGCCGGGGTTGGACAGGAGGGGCGCCCTGGCCGCCGCGCGGTAGATGAGGGACACGGTGATGGCGTCGGAGGACTTGGTGCCAAGCTGGGAGAGGGTAGAGCTGTTCTGCGAGGCGGTGAGGGCCTTGCCGGCGACGACGAGGCGGAGGTCGTCGTGGCCGAGGCTGAGCACGGCGCCTAGGGCGGCGCGGGCCTCGGCGACGGTGGCGGCGCCGGGGAGGCGGAGCTTGAAGTCGAGGCCGGGGTACGGCTTGGGCGAGACGGGGGAGGGGAGGTCGCCGCTCCTGTCGGGGACGCCGCCGCCAAAGTTCGCCGCGGGGATGGAGTTCTTGAAGGTCAGGAGGAGGGGGGCGCCGCGGGCGGCGAGGCTGCCGTGCGGGCGGGCGCCCGACTCGGCGACGCCGGACTCGTCTGCCTCCCGGAGGAGCTGCTCGGCCGCGACGAGGCAGCGGCCGACCATGCCCCACCGCCCGGCCTCGACGGCGTCGCGGAGGCGGTCGACGATGGAGGTCACGAAGGCCTCGCGGACGGCCTCGGGGCGGGCGCCGCCCGTCTCGGCCTCGAAGGCGTGGCTGAACTGGGTGTGGAGCGAGCTCAGGAACTGCACGGCGCGGGAGCCGACCTCGTCGTCGTCGGCCTCGAGGGCCAAGCGCCACAGGTAGGCGAAGCCGATCATCTCGGACGGGTGCTTGCGGACCGCGAAGTCCGGGTCCTCCCCCGGGCGGGTGCGCATGACGTCGAGGCAGCCGGCCTGGCCGTTGGCGAGGAGGAAGAAGGGGGTCAGGGCGCGGAGCTCGGGGAGCAGCATGCGGCGCGGGCTCTCGGCGCACATGGCGTCGCGGAAGAGCTCCACCATGGCGTCGGGCGTCATGGGGTCGGCGATGGCGGAGATGGAGCCGGCGGCGGCGGAGCGGAGGTGGCGGGAGAGGACCTCTGACTCCTGGGGCCCGAGGGCGTCGGTGACGAGGACCGAGTAGAGCTCCCTGGCCTGGGCGGCGGAGAGGGAGACACGCTCGGAGACCTCGCAGGCGTTCATGACAAAGTCCACGCGGGCGCGGAGGGCGGTGAGGTAGTCGGCGCCCTCGCCGGCGGGCTGCCACGCGCAGACGCGGGAGCCCAGCTCGCGGAGGGCTGTGAGCGGGGCGGAGGCGACGCCGCCGTCGGGGATCCACCCGCTGGCCTCGGCGTGCGCTTTGGCGCCGTCGTGGAGCGTGGCGACGGAGCGGAGGACGGCGCTGACGATGCCGAAGGAGTCGTCGAGGCGCTCCAGTGCCTCAGCGCGGGGCAGGTCCGAGGCGACGGAGGAGGCGGTGACGCAGTCGCTGACCACGCCCCACATGAGGGTGAGGAGCTTGGTGCCGTTGGGCGCCCCGGCCTTGATCCGGTCGAGTGCGCGGGCGCAGAAGGGGAGCTTCATGCGCTGCTGGGCGTGCTGCTTGAGGAGGGAGGCGAGCTTCTCCTCGGCCTCGGCGGCGACGGCGGGGGGCACGGCGCCGCGGGAGTCGTCGCGGCCGGTGATGACGGCGTCGGCGGCGGCGATGGCAGCCTCAGTGTCGGTGGTGCGCCAGTCGGCGACGGCCGCGCGGTGCGCGTCGATGTCCTCGGCCGTCGGGGCGACGCCGCCCTGGGCCCTGAGGGCGTCGGGGGCTGGGGCGGGCGCGGCGGGGAAGACGGGGCCGAGGACGAGGTCCGGCTCGAAGGCGAGGCTCCAGAGGAGGTTGAGGCCCATGGGACCGACGCGGGTGGCCTTGTCCGGGGCCACGTTGACGAGGGCGACGGCGAGGCGGACGATGGGGACGGTGAGGGCGGGGCGGGGCATGGATGCGATGCGGGAGAGGAGGGCGGCGGTGGCCTCGGGGTTCAGGTCCCAGGCCATGGACTGCAGCTGCTCGAAGCAGAGCTGGCGCGACTCGTCGGTGGAGCGGGGGCCCGTGCCGGCCTCCCAGAGGCGATCAACGACGTCGGTGGCGTCGACGTCGGAGCGGAGGAGGGACTCGATGACTGCGCCGACACGGCGGAAGAGCTCCTCGTGGGAGCGGGCGGGGGTGAAGACGATGTCAAAGAACTCCGTCTCGTCGAGCCAGGCCTGGACGGCGGGGACGTCGAGGAGGAGGGAGTCGTTGCGGCTGGCGGCGTTGCCGACGTCCTGGTAGATCTTCATGCCGAGGATGCGCTGCTGGAGGAGGTCCTGGCGGAGGAAGCTCTCGCCGAGCTCCAGGGTGCAGAGCTCGAGGAGGGCGCTGGCGGGGGCGAGGCCGAGGCCGCGGTGGAGGAGGGAGCGGGCGGTGGCGCCGATGGCGCTGAGGTGCTGGGCCCGGATGGTGCGGCGCTGGGCGACGGGGAGGCTGGCGAGGGCGCGGACGAGGACGAGGACGATGGCGGGGCCGGCCTTGGCGGCCCAGTGGCGGTTGAGCAGCGGGGCGTTGAGGGCGAGGATGCGAAGGACGCCGAAGATGGTGCCGGGGTGCGGCGCCGCGGCGGGGGCGGCGTCGTCCCCCTCGGGGGCGCCAAGGGCCTCGCGGACGAGGGCGGCGGCTCCCTCAAAGACGTCTCCGTCTGCGGCGTCGGCGGCGGCGCGGACACCCTCGGCGCCCTCGAGCTGAGGGAGGGCGAGCGCCGCGGCGAGGCGCGCCTTGCGAGTGGCCGATGCCGAGGCGAGGTGGTCCGCGTCGCACCGCACGCGGTCAAGGGCTGCGGCGCGGCGGAGGACTCCGGGGATCAGGCCCGAGCTGAACAGCGACCGGAGGCGGTCTCGTGCGACGGTCCCGCCGTTGGAGCGGCCGGGTCCGCGGCTCATGACCGCCTGCTCCGGGGTGGCGCGTAGGGCGTCGACGACGCCGCCGTCCCCGAGCTGGGGGTCCGCCTCGTCCATGTTGACCGCTCCCGAGGGAAGGAGGACGTGGAGCTGGCCGAGCTCCGCCGCGGGGATCTCGCCGAGGCCGAAGGAGCAGCGGACGCCGGACCGCTCGCCGCCCTTGATGACGCGTAGGGACCAGGCAGGGACCCAGGGGATGCCGGGCGGGACGGTGGCGGAGCGGCGCATGGAGGAGAGGGTGACGACGCGGAGGAAGCGGGTGACGCCGTCGTCCTCCCCGGGGGCGGCTGCGGCATCGGCAGCTGCTGCGGGGGCGTCGGGGGCGGCGGCGGCGGCGGGCGGCGGTCCCTCGGCGGTGATGACCTCGGCGACGGGCGGGTCTGCCGCCTCGTCGTCGTTGACGGGGACGATCTGCAGGTTCGTGGACATGGCCATGGGCCCGATGGGCTCCAGCTCGGAGGAGGAGGTCTCCACAACGACGCCGGGCACGAAGCGGCCTGTGGTGGTGAGGACGTCGACCTCGTCCCCCTCCTTGGCCGTGGTCCTCCAGGGCTCTGCCTCCAGCAGGGCCTCGTGGGAGACGGTGTGGGTGCCGGAGGACGCGAGGGTCATCGACTCGCGCGTGACCCAGAGACCAGCCGAGAGCACGTCGTCGAGCGCGAGCCGCATGCCGCGGGTCTCGTGGGTCTCCGCCACCGTGGCCCTGAGCCAGAGGTCGGTGCCGCGGTGGAAGAAGTCCACGGTGTCCCCGACGTCGAGGGCGTCGCGCCACGCCGCCGTGGCGGCGTCGCTCACGATCCCCTCGCCGTGGGAGCCGCTGAAGAAGGACGTCGGCAAGCACGCCTTGGAGAGCTCCGACAAGAGCTCCTCCTCTACAAACCCTCTCGACGCAGTAACCGTGCCGATGAACTTGGTGATTGCGTCAGTGACCTTGGCAGCCACGTCCTCCGACTCGTACCTGCGACCAACGAAAGCCCAGGTCGCAATGCCACGCGAGGTCGAAAACGGATGCAGCGCACGCCCGGGCCGTCCTGCCAGCCGCGCGTGGCCGCTTCGCAGCGCCCGCTGGGCGATTTCTGTGGATCGTGGACTGAGCATTGCGCGGCTCGTGCGGGGCCGCGCGCCGGCACCCGGGCCCGCTCACTTCGTCCTGAGCATGCCCAGCATCACCTTGGCGATCTCATCGCCGTTAGGGATGGCAGTAGCTGCCCTGGTCCCGACCAAGACCTTCGGGAGCCTTTCAAGTAGCTCTGTTGCCGTGTCCGCGATCCCCCCGTCCGCGGGCGTCATGGAAACTGCGTGGCCGGGATGGAGGAGGACGATAACTTCGACACGGACGCAGGAGCCGCGGCGGGCCGGGCGCCACGCGGTGCAGAGAGTCGGGGACATCCACTCGGTCCGGCGCCGTGGCAGGCCTCACAGCCGCGGAACCCGGCAAGAAGGTCGGCGACGGACTGTTTCAAGTCCTTGGGAAACTGGCTGACCACTTCGGGGCCGGTCGCGGCCATGGTGAGCCAGCGCCCTGGTGCGAGTTTCCAAGCCTCCCGATGGAAATTTTGCTGGATCGACGATTGACCAAGTCGGGCAGAGCACCGGTCGCACAGCGTTGATGGTACAATGCCGTGACGTCTGCCGGGCACACACCGGCACATCGCGACGATGCGTGCGTTTGCGGCCGATGGGGCCAAGCTGGCTGCGGCTGCGGCTCGCGCGCGTCCCTGGGCATTCCACGCGAGGGCCGTGGCGTGCCACCAGCTCGCGCCGAGCCGGGCTGCATCATCAGGGGCAGCTGTGGCCAAGGGGATCATCACGAACATCTCGCAAGGCATCGTGG
>Ga0136560_1000206_pt1 | contig 26987 bp, 17 predicted proteins | sample AntRauMeHopE1497_FD_104925 | JGI IMG/M metagenome (GOLD analysis project Ga0136560, IMG submission 104925) | Saline lake microbial communities from Rauer Islands, Antarctica - Metagenome Hop E1 #497 | ecosystem: Environmental > Aquatic > Non-marine Saline and Alkaline > Saline | place... | reverse complement strand
CCCCTCCCGCGCAGCCATGTTCCTCAACGACGCCATACTCTCCACCACCATCGACTACGACGCCGTCCTCAACAACGGCGAGCGCGCCGAGGCCCGCTTTTCCATGTTCTCCTCACTCACGCCCAAGCTCGCCTCCGTCCCCGCCCAGGCCCTCCCCCTCTCCATCCTCGCGGCAATCGGCTTCGTGGAGCCGGTGCGGGGCGTGCAGCAGCCGCAGCCGCAGCACGTGCGCTGGTACATCAGCGGCATGTTCTTCGTCTTCCCAACGGTCATCACCCTCCTCTCCTGGCTCGTCAAGCTGCGATTCCCCATCCGATACCAGGAGCAGCTCGACCGCGTGAGCCCGCCACCGCAGCCCCGCCGCACCGCGTATGCCCCCGCCGTGCCCCGACTGCCAACACCACCCCTCCCACCCCTCCCCCCGTCCCAACCCCCCGCAGATCTCTCACAACTACCGTCTCCTCACCGGCCAGACCAAGGCCTCCTGGCACGAGCAGGTGCTGCTGCGGGACCCGCTCGACCCCTCCCTCGCCGGCAGCCTGTCCAGGGAACGCCCCTGGTGCAGCTGCTGCCGGCCGGTGGCAGAGCCCGAGGCGGAGGCAAAGGCCTCCCCCGTGCAGACGGGGCGGCGGACCGTGGTGTCCAGGGGCAAGATCGGGCTGTCGGACATGGACGGCACCGCGCCGGGCAAGGCCGTGCCGGTGACCAGGCCCCGGCGCCGCGCTGGGGGCGCCGTGGCCCCCGAGCCGTCCCCGCCGGCGGACGGCGGGGGCAGACCCTCGGCCGCCAGGCCCCACAAGCACACCATCCGGCTCTACCCGCGCGTGAAGATCAGCGCGGAGGACCGCTCGGCCTTTGCCGTCTTTGACCAGTTCAACGTGGAGGAGCTCGGCGCCTGGCGCGTCTTCGGCCTCCGCTTCCTCCGGGAGAAGACCGGCAGAGCGAGGTGCTGCCGGTGCACCTCCGCGGCGCTCTTCGTGGTGGCCGCCGCCGCCCAGGTCCTGCTCGGCATGCTGGAGCAGAGCGCCATGAGCTGGCTCCCCACCGTGACCATGCTCGTCTTCGGCCTCACCCTCGGCCTCGCGCTCATGTCGCACCTCAAGATGCAGGCCGTGGACGACCTGAACAAGCCGCGCTGCGGGGGCCCCTCCGGCCGCCGCTTCGCCAAGTGGCTCCGCGCCAACGCCATGGCCCTCCGTCTCAACGCCCTGGAGCTCGAGCTCGTGGACGAGACACACTCCGACGCCATCCTGCAGCACGAGGTGGAGGACCTCGAGGCCAAGAAGCGCTCCAGCGACGCCGGAAGGCAAGGCCCGGCGTCGCCCGTCGCCCGCGCGCTCCCGGTGCCGCCCGCTGCGGCCGTCGCCTCGCCGCACGGCAGCGCCGGGAGCCGGGGAAGCAGCCGAAGGCACCGGGGCCGCGGCCCCTCCTCGGTGTCGGAGGACGCGAGGCTCGAGGCGGCGGACGACGCCACCGACAGCGGCGGCTCGTCGCCCCGCGGCCGGCGCTTCGTCGCGGGGGCGCGGCAGGAGACCGGCAGCGGCCGGCCGGGGTCCCCCTTCCGCGGCGGAGGCGTGTAGACTCACGGCCCCGCCCTTCCCGACCCGTCTTGCGGCGAGTGCCCGCGAGGCGGCGACGGGACGTGCAGCGCACTCACTCTCGGCGGCCGGGCCCTGCGGGGCTGTGGCGCTCTTGTTCCTCCTTTGTTTGTGATGCGTCCCGACCTTGTGATGGCCCCAACACGACTGCGAGCCTGCCCGCCGGGCGAGTGAGCCGGGCACACAGGCCACACGCACGGGGCGTGGCGGCGGCTGGGTGCGCGCGTCTGCTCGTTGTGTTGATGTCGTGCGCAATACATGCACGCACGCGCCATGCCACTCACAGCACCCCATGCCCCCGCACCGAGGCGGCGCGGGCGTCGCGGGGACCACCAGCCTCAGCAGCAGCCGCCGCCGCCGCCGCCGCCGGACTTGGAGTCCAGGTCCACGGCCGGGGCACCGGCATCGTCGCCGCCCGCCGCCGCCATCTTCTCCTTGATCTGCTTGGCCATCTCCATGAAGGCCTCCTCGACGCCCTCGTCGTCCTTGGCGCTCGTCTCGAGGAAGGGCATGCCGTGCTCGTCGGCAAAGGCCTTGGCCTCCTCGTACGGCACGGCGCGCTTCTCCTCGAGGTCGCTCTTGTTCCCCACCAGCAGCGTCTTCACGCCGTCCGTCCCGTGCTTCTCGATCTCCCCGAGCCACTGCTTGACGTTGGCAAAGGTCTCGGCGTCGGTGATGTCGTACACCACGATGATGCCGTGCGCGCCGCGGTAGTACGACGACGCGATGACGCGGAAACGCTCCTGCCCGGCCGTGTCCCACTGCGATCGGCAAGGGGTGCGCAGGAAAGACATCGCGGCGGCAGTTGCCGGCGGAGGTGCGGCGACAACCGCCCGTCGGCGAGCGAGCGAAATGCCAGTGCTCGGCTCACGATCTGCAGCTTGACCCGCTTGCCCTCGAGGTCGATGGTCTTGATCTTAAAGTCCACGCCGATGGTGCTCAGGTACTGGCCCGTGAAGCTGTTCTCGGCGAAACGCATCAGAAGGCTCGACTTACCAACACCGGAGTCACCGATCAGCAGCAGCTTGAACAGCGCATCGCTGCGGGGATGGGGAAAGGTCACGCGAGGATGGCTTTCCGACAGGGGCGACAGCGGAAAGGCGCGGCGCCGGACCGCGCCCGGACACGGCGGGACGGAGAGCGAAGGCGCCACGGAATGCTCGGCAAGCCGCGACCACAGGCCAGCCAGACGCGCTGGCGTCCCCGCGCCGCCCCCTTCCGGGGCATTGATCGGTTAGCAGGCGGCTTGGGCATGGGAAGGCGGCCTAGCAGCCGGTGCCGCGTTGGCAAGAGCCAACTTGACGTGTCAGAGGGTGGCGGAAGGCTTGGAGCGTCCGCCGCCGCCGGTGCCCTCCCGCCCAGTGGCCCCCTAGCTCGACGGACGAGCAGCATGAAGGCTACACACCGGCTGGCGGGCAGGAGCCGGGGCCAAAGCCCTGGCCCGCGCCGCTGGCGAGCGCGCAGCAAACACCGGGCCGCGACCTCGGCAAACATGCACGCGGACCAGCGCCCCCGCACCGGCCACAGCCGAAGCCTCGCCCCGGAAAGGCGACCCGTCATCGACAAAACGCGTGCGTGTGCCGTTCCCCTCGGCGGCCTGCCGCAACGAGGACAAGGGGCAGCGCGAGGGCGGCCGCCCCCCCGCAGGCGAGCCCAGAAACGTGTCCAGCCCTGGGCTTGCCCGCTGCCGGTTATCGCGGCGCCCGAGGGGCGCTCTATCGCGCCAGGAGGCGTCCGGCAGTGACTCACTACTCGGTGGCTGCCATGTTGACGCCCTTGCGTAACGGCAAGTGGCTCAAATGGCGGCGTGGAATGCGGTCGGGCGCCTCGGCTGGCAGAGCTTCACTGGTTCGGGTTTGTTTTCGCCGACCTCCCACATTGCATCCGCCCCACGGCCGCTTGCGGCCGCGAAAGTGATGGATCGGGCCCCGGGGCCTCCCGCTCCACATGCCCCGGGTGGTGCCGGCGGCTCGAACGGCTCCGGACCGTCGCTGCCGCCAGAGTCGTCGCTGACCGTGAGCACATGCCCACGACCCGGATGACGTGCCCAGCGCGCGCGGCTGCCGGCTCCGCGCCGTCGGGCGGTGCGCCGCCCAGTAGCACTTCCATGCTCAGGCTGCAGGGTCCTGCGAACGTCGAAGTGGCGCCGGCACGCGCTGGGAGCCAGGCGGCGTGGTGGTCGCTTGCTCCTCGGGCTGCTCCGGCACCGGACTGTCCGCCGCCAGGCAGGCGTGAAGCTGGCTGCCGATAGTTCGTCACGCCTCGGCGCGGTCACGCAGTGGCGCATCCTGACCGTCCGCTCGCAGTTTCCCGCGCACGCCGACCCGGAACAACCATCCGGCCCGGCCACCTCGTCGCCTTCCCAGTCCCGCGCTTCGCCGGAGGCCCCGTCTTTTTCGGATGCCACGGCCGGGACGGGCCTTGCCGCGGGGCCGCCCGGCGATCTGGCCCCGCCGGGGGCCGAGGGAACCGGTGAGAGCGCGCGAGGCGTGCCGATGCAGTGCACCTGGCGGGGCCGCCGAGCCCCCGCGTCGGCTAACCGACTGGGTGCTTGTTGTTTTTGTCCCGGCCGCGCTCCGCGCAGGCTCGCTGGGGCTCCCAGCCGACCATGCTGGCGCTGCGAAGCGCAACGACGAGGCGGCGCCGGCTCCTGCGCTCGCCGACGCGGCCCCTGCCGCCCCCACCGACGGAATTGACGGCCCCGCGGACCCCGAGGCCGCCGGTGACTTCGGCCCTCCGAGCTCCGCGCACGACGGGTGGCGGGTCAAGGTGTACCGCCTGCGAGACCAGGACGGGTCGTGGGAGGACCTGGGCACGGGGCGCATCCGAGGCAAGGCGCACTCCAGGCTGGAGGAGGGCGAGGAGTGGGCCATAGCGGTGGAGGCGGAGGACGAGACGGGGGCGGCGGGGGGCGAGCGCTGGGTGGTGCGGTGCCCCATACAGGCGCCCGAGGACTACACGCGGCAGGACGGCACCATCATCACGTGGAACGAGCAGCCGAGCAACGTGGACCTCGCCCTCTCCTTCCAGGAGGACCTGGGATGCGCGGCGGTGTGGCGCGACATCCAGGACGAGGGGGCGGCGGCCCAGGCGGCGGGCAAGCTGGAGCACGGGTTCCTCCCCACCGACGCCTCCTTCGCCGCGCACGGCGAGGACGACGCCGGGGAGGGCGAGGACGCCGCGAACCGGTCGTACTTCGAGACCCACGGGCTGTCGCGGGAGCAGCAGCAGCCGCCGCACCGCCAGGGCTCCGTCGCGGACATGATGAGGCGAACCTTTGGATTCGGCAGGAGCGACTCGGAGGACGAGAGTGAGAGACGCGACGCCGCCCGGTCGGCCCGCCGGCCCCGCCCACTTTTCCCCCGTGCGTGCCACCCACCCCACATACCCACCCCCCCCCTCCCCCGCCCGCAGGCGAGGCTGACGTCGAGCGGCTCCGGGAGCAGCTTCGGCGCATGACCCCGTCCGCGCTCCCCCGCCTCGCGGACCTCATCGCCGGGGGTGTCGAGTCCGGCGGCGACCACGTGTGTCACGTCCTCTCCCGCCAGCGCTGCGCCGCCCTCGACGCCTTCCTCTCCGCCGCCCTCGCCGCTGAGGCCGCGGGCGACGTCCCGTCGCTCCACGCCGCCCACCGCGCCCTTTCCCTCGTCTTCTCCGTCGCCACCAGGGACCTCGTCGAGCGCTGCTGCGCCCCCCACCGCTTCCTCGCCGTCGCAGCCATCTGCGAGTTCGACCCCGGGCTGCCCGCCCGCCCCCGCCACCGCCTCCACCTCCTCACCCGCTCCACCCTCGTCCGTGCCATCGAGCCCGACGTCCCCGAGCTCACCCGCCGCGCCCACCTCCTCTTCCGCCTCGGCTTCCTCAAAGACGTCCTCGCGCCCCGCATGGGGGAGGACCGATTCGTCAGCATGCTCGAGCGCCTCGTAGCCATCTGCCGCTCGGAGATCGTCTCCGCCGTCGCCGACATGGGACACATTTCCTCGTCAATGTGAGCCCGCCACGCTGGACCCGGCAGCAAAGCGCCGACGCCCCTGCCCCGCTTGCCCCACCCTCCCGGCAGCGCCGAAGCCCCCCCCTCTTTCCGACACCTCAACCCAACTCCCCCCCCGTGCCCCGCAGGGTCGAGCTTGTCACTCGATGGGGCGAGCCGCCGCAGGACGACCCGACCACCCCCGGCCGCGCTGGACCCAGCCGCTCCCCCGGGAGCGACGCCGGCCTCGCTGACGCCTCCACGCCGGCCACCGTTGTCCCTGACAGCGACTCGGCCAAGACGCCGCACGGCCGGCCCACCGCATCGCCCCCCGGGCCCGGCGCGCTCATGGCAGGCCCGGAGGCCGAGCTGGCCTCATCCTCCTCTTCCTCCTCCTCCTCCGTGGCCGCGGTCGCCGAGGCCGCCGCGGCCCCGTCCGCCCCGAGGCCCGTCGCTCGCCGCGCGTCCGCCGTCGGCTTCCGGGGGAGCCAGTTCGAGCCGGCGATTCTCGCCTTCATGGACGGCCCCGCCGGCCTCTACGGCAGGCCCCCGTCCCTCCCGTCCTGCGAAGCCGCGGGTGACGCCGGCGGCGGCCTCGTGGCCCCGGCGGGCACTGTGGAGGTGGGGGTCGCCCACCGCGCGGCAGTGTCGGTCCTCGCCGCGGGGCCCTCTGCGGAGGAGGACGAGGACTCGAGCGGGGACGAGGAGGGCTCCTACAGCGCGTCGTCGCACCACGCCTTTGGCATGGGCGGCATGGCGCACTCGGGCGAGAACGACGCGGCGAGGCGGCGGCGCTGGAGGTCGGCGCCGCCGCGGGCCCCCGCCCCCGCGGCGGGGAACGAGCCGGGGGCGGCGGAGGACGACGCGGTGGGGTGGGCGGTGCCCGGCACCCGCGACGACGACGTCCGGTGGTGGTGGGCGGAGCGGGCGGACCTGGAGGGCGCGGGCCTCAGCGAGAGCGGCGACGCCGTGGCGAGGCGGGAGAGGGCGGGGAGCGACGCGGCGTCGGCGTCGTCCACCGTCGCCGGGGCGGACGACACGGCGGCGGCGGAGGCCATCGTGCCGGACGACTGGGCGTCGCTCGACCGCCCGCCCGCGGCCGCCGCGGCGGGCCCCGGGCAGGGCGAAGGGACGCAAAAACGCCCGAGGGAGGCCGACGCCGACGACGCCGCCGCGGCGCCCCTCGGCGACGAGGACGTGACGTCATCCGCGGCCTCCACCACCACCGTACCGCCCCGCTCGAAGCGGGCCAAGCGGGAGGACGACGGGAGGCGGGCCGCCGCGGCTGAGGCCACCGCCGCGGCCGCGGCCTCCCCGTCGCCCCCCGCCCCCGCCCCGCCGGGCGGCCCCCCCCTCCCCGGCCTCCAGCTCACCCGCGTCACCTGGCCCCGCGAGCAGGTCCGCCCCACCCCCGCCACCGCCCTCCGCCTCATCCTCGAGATCCTCGCCTCGGCCAGCAGCACCGTGCAGGCCGTCAGGGCCGCCGTGTCGGACACCCTCTCCCGCCCCTCCCGCCGGGGCAAGCCCCTCCTCGCCGCACTCGCCACCGTCATCGCCGACCCCTCCGCCGCCCCCGCCGACCTCGTCGTCGCCCTCGAGACCGTCTTCCGCCTCGCCGAGGCCGACCCGAGGGGTGTCTGCGCCTTCTGCGCACAGGACTCCCAGGCGAACCCGCCCCCCGACGCCAACAAGTGGAGGCGGTCAAGAGCGCCGGAGCCCGCGGCGACGGCCACCGCCAGTGACGCCGAGCCCCCCGCCTCGGCATCCACCCCCAAGGACGGCGACGACGACGACGAGGGGAAGGAGGACGAGGAGGACGCCGCCGGCGCCGGCTGGCAGCCCCGCGGCGTCGACGGCGCAGCGCCCGCCCCGCCCCGCCCCGCCCCGATCCCCCCCGCCTCCTGGTGCGGCCTCGCCCTTCCCCCTCGGTCCGCCGCCACCCGCCGGGCCATCGAGGCATGCTCCGCCTCGTCCTCATCCCCCTCCTCATCCTCTGCCCCGCCCCCCGCTGCACCCCACGTCCGCATCCAGGACGTCGCCGCCGACCGCCTCGACCGCATCCGCCGCGGCGAGCACGGCGCCCTCGTGGCCTGCCCCCCCGGCTCCTCCCTCCTCCAGGCCCTCGTCTGGCGCGTCGTCGACGACCCTGACGTCTGCATCCAGCTCGGCGCCTCGCGGGTCCTCCAGGCCCTCGTCCTCCCGGACCCTAACCGCCAGCTCGACAAGGACTCCATCCTCGAGGCCTTCGACAGGCACCTCCCGTGGCTCTGCCAGCCGTTCATCAACCCCGACGTCGGCCTCGCCAGGGCGTCGCCCGTCGCCGCCGCCGCGGCCAGGGCCGCAGGGGACGCCTCGTCGCAGTCGCCCACCACCGCCGCCGCCGCCTCGGCCCTCGCCGCCGCCGTCCTCCCCCGCCGCGCCGCCCCCGGCGGCGAGTCCCCCCCCTCCAAGGACTCCAAGTGCCACGTCATCGGGGTCCTCGAGGCCTACCTCGACGCCGACGAGGAGCGCGTCATCTACTTCGCCATCCGCTACCGCCTCGTCCTCCGCGTCGTCCAGCTCCTCCACTACCCGGACCAGCACTGCCAGCTCGCCGCCGTGCGCCTCCTCCAAGCCTGCATCGACGCCACGCACGACTCCATCGCCTCGCGCATGGCTGAGATGGACCTCTTCGGCCCCGTCGCCGCCGCCCTCCACGCCCTCCGCCCCGCCCCCGGCCGGCCCCTCCGCCCCACCCTCGTCTTCAACGCCATCGCCGCCCTCGCCCAGGCCCTCGCCAACCGCCGCGACGCCCGCGGCCTCATCCTCGGCATTGTTGACCGCTACGGCGCCATCTTCGAGCGGTTTCGCGACATGCCTGCCTTCTCCGCGCTCTTTGACGCCCACGCGGCCATCCGCCAGCGTCAGCAGGAGACGTCGGCGGCGCGAAACCGCGGCTTCGGCAGCCTCCGGATCGGCGGGAGGGCCCTGTCGTCGTCGGGCGCGCTGGTCGGGGCGGGGGGCAGCGACTCCGATGATGCCCTCGCCGACGCAGACGACGACGACGACGACGACGAGCTGTCGCCGCCGACGGGGGGGCAGGCCCGCGGCAGGGCCCCCGCCCCCGGCCCCGCACCCGGGAGCGCGGCCGGGAGGGTCCTCTCCGCGGCAGAGCTCGTGTCGGCGGCGATGTCTGCGGAGATGGACCGATGGAGCGACGAGGCGGGGAGGGAGGAGGAGGAGGAGGAGGAGGCCGACGCCGGGGCGGGGCCGGCGGGGGACGGACCCGCCCCCGGTCCGGTGCTGCGGGACGACGCGTCGCTCGGGCGCACCGCAGTGCCGGCGAGGCAGGATTCCGGCGGCTCCAACTCCTCCGACGAGGACCGAAGGCCGCCCCCCCTCGTCGGCCTGGCGCGAATCGGCAGCGGGCCCAGGGCAGCGCCCGCGGGGACCGGCCTCACCGCCGTCCTGGGCCCGACCTCGCCCCCGGAGACGCCGGCTCTGCAGCGGGAGGCGCTCGAGGCGGCTGCGGCAGAGGCCGCGAGCGAGCGGCAGGCAGGCGACGCCACGCTGGCCTCGACACTGCCCCGCCCTCGCTCCGAGGGCGGATTCATCGAGCGCCGCGACTTTGAGCAGGCGGGGAGCGAAGACGGCGCCCCGGCCGAGCCGGGAGCGACGAGCTTTACCGGCGGCAGGCTCACCCAGCGCCGCGCCAGCGCGATGAGGGTGCGCATGGGCAAGCGCGGCCCGCCCTGAATGACTGCGATTGCTGCGCGAGGCGACCAGTTGCGTAAACGTGCCGCCGTCGAGACTTGTCAGAACGCATCCGCGCGCCGGCCGCCCACTCTGCCGCCCGAGCGCCGGCCTCGCACACCGACCATGGCATCAGCAGGGGGAGCTGGTCGCGTGGACCGGCTCATCGCCGAGGCGAGCACCGTGAGCATCTGCGCATCGCAGCGGCGGCCTGTCCGCGAACGCTCCCGCTCGCCGATGTTGCAGCTCGGGCACAGGGAGCGCCCCCCGGCGCTCGCATGCCCTCCTACCCCGGCCTCTCGCGCGTCTTGCCCCTCAAGTCGTTTGCGCGCGCATCGGTACCCGTTCTGGCGCGCAGGTTGTCAAGGATGCCGACGTGCTGCTGAGGAGGGCCGATCGGCTGGCGGACGCGGAGCGGACCGCGACGCTGGACGAGATCCTGGGGCTCGTGGAGAACGCCGAGAGGAAGGTGAGCCGTGCTGTGCGTGCAGCGTCCCGGACGGCCTCCCGGCTTCGCCTGTGGGCAGGCTCGGGCCGGCCGCCGCAAGCCGCGCGCGTCTGCTCGCGCTTTCCGGCCCGCGCAGTACAAGGACCTCGAGAGGACGCACAAGAAGCTGCCGATGAAGGACAAGCGCAGCTCGACGTCCGGGGTGAACGACACCAAGAACGCTGTCAAGGACTTGCGCAGCAGGTATACGGCGGCCAAGACTGGTGAGGCAGCGCGCGCGCCTTCCGCGCCCGGGCGCCACGCCCCGCGCCGCCGCGCCAGCACGTCACACTTGCGAATCTCTCGCGCGCCTCGTCGCAGCCGCGGACCGCGAGGCGCTGATGGGCGGGCCTGAGGCGGAGGAGGAGCGCGAGCGCCGTTTGCGGCTCAAGGGGAAGCAGGAGCACATGGACGGCACGTCGGAGCACCTCGCGGACGCCAGGAGGACGCTGCACGAGACCATCGCGGTGGGCGTGGCGACGACGGACACGATGGCATCGCAGTCGCAGAGCCTTCTGCGCACACGGGACCACGTGGAGGGCACGCAGGCGCAGGCAGACCGCGCCTCGGGCGCCGTCAAGAACATGCAGAGCCGGGCCTGGACCAACAAGTGCATCCTCGGGTTCGCCATCCTCCTCCTCCTCGCGGGAGTGGTGGTCGTCGTGGTGTACGGGCACCTGCCGCACAGCAAGGGGAAGTGACCGGCGGGAGTGGCGGTCGTTGCCGAGCGCGGGGCGGTGACTGCGCTGCGTGTGTGGGGTGTGGCTCTCGGAACCGAGCGCGCGGTGGGGACTAAACGGAAGGCACTTCGAGCACCGGTGCAGTCACTCGATCGGCGGAGCACTTGCCTCTCGGGGCGCCGCGCAGCCAAGCGCGCCCCCGCTCCTTCCCAGCCCCCCCCCGTGCACGGCGCCACGACCCTCATCCCGACCACGGGATGAGCGCCTTCTTGACCTCGGCCCTGAGCGACGCGTCGTTGCTGAACACCACGGTGCGAGTGATGCCGGGAGCGACACCCGTCATCTTCACGCCCGTCAGGCGCACCGCCTTCCCGCCCCCGGGGAGGGTCACGACCTGGTAGGGAGACCCCACCTCCACCACCGCGCCGCCGACAAGCTCGAACGCGTCGGCGAAGCCCCCGGCCGCGAGCGGCCAGCCGGCCGGCACCGCAAAGGTGACGGCGTCGACCGTGCGAGCGGTGAAGTTCCAGTGGTCGTTCCCCGCGAGCTCGCAGCTCAGGTCCGAGTAGCCGCCGCTGTTCTGCAGGTTGATCAGCGTCAGCGTCAGCGCGCGGGGCGACTGCTGCGCCGCGGCAACGAGGTCCGCCGCGCCCCCGGTGTCCACGTCGCCGCACTGGTCGCCCTGCCGGTACACTTCACGCATAGCCACCAGCTCCCGCACCATGCTGCCCAGCAGAGCCCATGACCGCGGCTCTGCCGCCATAAGGTCGATCTCGGTCTGGAAGAGGAACAGGCCCTTGGCGCCGGCCGCCACCACCGACTGGAGCGACACGGCCAGCTCTGCCGGGTCGGGCTGGCGGATGACCTTGACACCGAGGATGTCGACGTTCCAGAAGGCGTCGAAGGCCTGGGAGTAGAGCCACGTGGGCCAGGGGGCCTGGTTGTCACGGGTCACCCGGAGGTAGTCGAAGCTGAAGCGGGGGTTGGCGGGCAGGCCCCACTGCGTGACGTGGGGGGCGCACGCGGCGATGTAGGCGTCCATGCCCAGCGCGTCGACCGAGTTGGCCCAGGCGCCGCGGAAGCGGTTGCGGGAGCCGCCGACGTAGGTGGGGATGCCTGGGAAAGCTCCCCAGAGCTCGCGGGTGTTGTGGGCGTCCTTCCGCAGGTTGTCCGTTACGCTGGAGTGGTCGTCGTCCTCGTCGCCGAGGAAGAAGCCGGCCACGCGAGACGTGTTTGTGAGCGACGCGAGGTCGCGCGGCTTCCCGGCCATGACCCAGAAGTCGTGAGCCGGGGCGAGGTCGTTGACGAGCTGCTGCTCCGTGATGTTGCACTTGCCGACGTCGTCGGTGAAGAACGTGTCCACGCCGTGGGCGCGGTGGATGGCGTAGTTGGTGTCGTTGACCGTCGGGAAGGGGCAGTCGGCGGAGCGAACCCAGGACTCGGACGGATAAAACTCCCGGATGCGACGCGCCGCGGCGATGACCGACGCGCCGCCGGAGAACGAGACCTTGACGGTGATCACGCCGCCCATGGGGACGGCGGGCGCCGCGGGGAGCTGGAGCATCACGGTCTGCCCCGGCACGCCGGGCAGCGTCGGCCAAGGCTGGGACGCCGCAGCTCCGTTGAGCGTCACGCCCGAGATGGGGAGCAGGGTCGTCAGGTTGGTCCGCACGTGCACGATGACGCTAGAGCCGTCGCCCGAGGTCGTCACGGTGGTGATCCTAGCGGGCGGGTTGCGGTCGATGGCAAACGAGCCATTGACGACGGTCGCGCCCGACGCGTCCTCGATCAGCAGCGTGGCGGACGGGATGACGTGCCACTCCGGCTGGCGCGTGTGGAACACCACGAAGAAGGGCTTGCCCTGCACCATGGGCGAGGGCAGCACGTGGTAAAAGTCGACGGGCCATGTGGTCTCGTTCTGCCCCAGCGTGGTGTTGATCCGGACGCCGTTGATGAACAGCGTGTCGGGGCTCCCCGATGCCTCGGCGGTGCCCGTGACGAAGAAGCGCGCGCCCTTGGGGTCCGGGTTGGGCTCGTCGTACTCGCTCTTGGGCAGGAACAGGTCGGGCCGGTACTCGGAGTCCAGCACCGCCGTCCCGCGGACGTCAGCCGGCGCGGCGGTCTGGACGCCGCTCCACGCCGCTCGCGCGGGGACGAGGGCTGCTGCCGCCAGGCACAGGGGCAGGGCGAGACGCATCTGCGAATGTGCTGCCTTTGCTGCCTGTTGTTGAACCTGCTCTCGCTTCGGCTCTGCTGCCCTTGCAGGGACAACGGACCCGCGGCGGCGAGGGGACATCGCGGGAAGCACCTGCTGGCGTGAGGGCGGCGAGTCCCACGCCGCGGGCCCGGGCGGGCCGGGGCGCCGGTGGCGGCGAGCGAGCGACGGCTGCTCTGCGGCGGCGTGTGCGCACACTCTGGCAAAGGGGGCGTGTGGGTGCTTGTGACGGTTTGGCAGGCGGCTGCTGGTGAGAGGGGTGGGTTGGCGCCGGGGGTCGCGCACACGCACGTGCGCGCGGGCAGGCGGGCGCCTGGCCATGGCCGCGAGGGCCGCGGGCAGGGGTGCGGCGGCGAGTGCGTCGAGGGCCCCCCGCGGCCGTGGCGGCGCTCAGACGGCGGAGAGCTTCGCCTCGCGCTGCATGAGGAGGCGCTTGGAGCCGGCGAAGCGAGCGACGGCAAAGTCTCCCTGGTTGGAGCGGAGGCGGAGTCCCTCGGGGAGGTGCACCTCCGAGGCCATGATCTTGTCGCCGATGTTCTTGCCGCGGAGGTCGAGGACGAGCGCGTCGGGGACCGAGTCGCCGACGGCGTACACGGGAAGGCGGTGCACGAGCTCGAGCATCCAGCCCCCGGCGCGGTAGGCGACGCAGCGCTCGTCGTTGATGGTGCGGAAGGGGATGGAGAGCTTAGTGCCGGGGCGGCGGCCAGGGACATGGCGCAGGAAGGTCACGCTGCGAATCTCGCGCGAGATGGGGTTCACGTCCATGGAACGCGGCACCACGAGCTCCTCCTGGCCCTCGTCGTCCAGCGACATGCGGACAAGAGTGTTCGCGAACGAGCTGGGGGCGCGGTTGTGCTCCCTGACCAGGTCCACCGTGCGGACCCACACGGGGATGGGCTCGTCAGTGCCCGCGGGCCCGACGCCGTACACGGTCCCCGGCGTCAGCCCCGCCGCACGCGCCCGCCTCGAGGGGCCGGATCCCACGTCGGCATCCGTTCGGCGGATGGCTGGGAGGCTCACTGCGGCACCCGGCGGGAGAAACAGGGCGAGGCTTGGTCGTGCGCCATCACGCGCGGCTCAGCCCGACGCCCGGAGGCTTCCCACTGGCGAGCGCAACGATGACTCACGCCTGCTAAAGCTGTGCCCGAAGAGGCCACGGCGCCCGGACGCTGCCGCCAGCGCGCGAGCGGTCACAGACCCGCCAAACGCGGCGGTGTCGGCGCGAAGTGCACAGCCGGCCCTCAGGCCGAGCACACCGCCACAACGGGGCATCCGCCCGGCAGACGAGTGCATGCCACGCGCCAGGACGGGCATGACGCAGTCCGCGGCTCCCACCGGAGCCTGTGACACCGAAGCGAGCCTGCCGGCACCGGCGGCCGCCCCAGCCCGCGCCATCCCGACGCCTCCCGATGCTGCGCGACGCACGGCTGCGATTGCTGCCATGGCTCGCCTCAGGCCCAGGCGCGCTTCCGGAAAGGAGTGCGTGGTGCGGCCTTCGCCACGCGAGCGCAAGAACCACACGCCAGCGTGACTTCCGAGCAACGCGGCCAAGGGATTCCGTGCCGGGCGCCCAACGCCCCTTACACAACGATGATTGGCACAGTTCCTGCACGAACACACGCAGTGCTTCTGAATGGTTCGACGTCAGGGTTCAGGTCTCCGGCTATCGACCCCGCCGGTGCGCACAGGCCGGGAACGGCTTGCAGAGCTTAGAGCCTCGACCCGGCCTACCATTCAAGGCTCGTGAGGCCGACTACCGAGCCGTGGCACTCGTACCCGCAATGGCACAAGTACCTCCGCCTCGTTCGACGACTCCGCCGCCGGACGGCGTGGCGGTGTTCGGTGACGCCCTCCTGGAAAGCGCCTTCTTCCCAGCCGACGACGCCTGCAGCCTTTGTTTTGAGCTCTTTGAGTCGCGCCCGCCGGTGCAGTTCGCTTGTGGTCACATCGTGTGCAGCGTGTGCGCGCTGCAGCTGTTCCAGAAGTCGGAGCTGGAGGCGTGCCCATCCTGCACCGGTTCTTGCTCCAGGGAGCGAGCCAGGGCGATGCTGCTCGCCGCTGCCGATGCGGCCCCGTCAGAGATGGCCGAGCTGTTTGCCGGGCGCTCCGCCGAGGAGGTGGCCGCCTCCATGGCCACGGACAAGGCTGTCGGCGCCGCAGCCGGGGCGCCCGCCTCCGGCGCTGGCTTTGGTGCCATCAGCGAGGGGATCGACGTCCCCAACACTTCGTTCGAAGAGGCGCCGCTCTCCCATGTGGCGCGGGCCGACCTCCCCGCGCTCCCGCCGCACCTCGGCGCGGACAGCACGTCCTCCATGCCCCTGCCCGACGCTCTCGTCGCCATGGCGGCGCACGACCACGAGACGGCCCTGGAAGGGGCCTACCACGTGCGCCGGTATCTCGGAACGGGTGAGACCCGCAGCGCAAGCGCGCCCCGCGGCCGCCCCTCGCCGGCGCCGCTGTCGCCCCATGCGTCCTTTGGCCGCCCCCCCTCAGCCCCGCCCCAACCTCCTCTCCCCCTGTTTTTTGGCTTCCCCGGCAGCTGGTGCCCCGCCCATTTCCGCCGTCATCGAGGCCGGCGGCGTCGCGGACGCGGTGCGTCACATGACCGACACTGGCCGTCCCAGGCTCCAGTTCGAGGCGCTGTGGATCGTCACCAACGTCGCCTCGGGGAGCACCGAGCAGACGCAGGCGGTGGTGGACGCCGGGGCCGTCCCCGTGCTGGTGCGGCTGCTGTCGTCGCCCGTGGCGGACATCCGGGAGCAGGCGGCGTGGTGCATCGGCAACATCGCAGGGGACTCGCCGGCTCTCCGCGACATGCTGCTGGCCAGCGGCGTCACCACGGCCATGCCCACGATCATGGCGGTGGACGGGCAGCCCCTGTCGCTGCAGCGCAACTGCACGTGGGCATGCTCCAACCTCGTCCGCGGCAAGCCCGCGCCGGACCTGGAGCGCGTGCGCCCCCTCATCCCCGCCCTCGCCCGGTGCATGCTCAGCGACGACGAGGAGGTGCTGTCCGACGCCTGCTGGGGCCTCAGCTACCTCTCCGACGGCTCCAACGACCGCATCGCCGCCGTGCTTGCGTGCGGCGTTGCCACTCGCCTCGTCGAGGTGATGGACAGCCTCAGCCAGAAGGTCATGGTCCCAGCCCTGCGCACGCTGGGGAACATCGTGACGGGCAGCGACGACCAGACCGACGAGGTGGTGCGCGCCGGGGGCATCCAGGCATTCCACGCGGCCCTGGACAGCGAGAAGCAGAGCGTGGTGAAGGAGGCGTGCTGGGCGCTGAGCAACGTCACGGCGGGGTCCAGGGTCCAGATCCAGTGCGTCATCGACACCGGCTGCTTCGCGAAGTTGGTGACCATCTCCGAAGGCGGCCGGATGGGGCCCGACGTCCTAAAGGAGGCTTCGTGGGTCCTGTGCAACGCGTTCGCCGGGGGCAGCGCCGAGCAGGCCGCCGAGATCGTCGGCACCGGGGCGCTCTGCGTCGTCGCGGCGGCGCTGCGGGAGGCGCCGGATCGTGGAGTCACTCGCGTGACGCTCGACGGTCTCGCGGACGGCGCACGCTCGGGCGGCATCACGGCAACGACCCTCGTGAACGCCGGCCTGATGGGCACCATCGAAGGCCTGGCCAACGGCAACGACTCGACGTGCGCGGCGGCGGCGGGAGCGGTCCTGGAGGCCATCTGAGCGGCGCAAGGCCGCGAACGGAATCCCAGCGACTGCTGGCCCGTCCGCCCCGCGAATATCGGCCCGCCGCCGGAATTGCGCGCGCGTGTCTGACGCACCGCTGCTGCAACCAAACGGTCGCTTGAAGGCCCGGCCAGGCACCAAGACCCGTCGCCGGACTTCGTGTAGAGCCTCAACGCGGCGCCGATGCTCTGCCATGTTGCAGTCCCCGATGCCGCCCGCGCGCCACGCACCCGAGCTCGGCTGCCCGTCGGACAGCCCCAAAGGGAGTCCGAAGAACTGTCCCATGGCTGTTGCAGCCAAGCCAGGCCTTGCCATGTGAGCTACAGCCGGCTGGCGCTCGCCTTGATGTTGAAGGCCGGCCTGCCTCGGCATCAGTGCCGCAGCCTTCCGCCGTGGCAGCCGCCCCGCCGCGTGTGGAACAGATATTAGATCCATCGCGCACCGGGCCGGACCGGCGCGCGAATTAAGGGGCGGCTATCGAGGGGCTCCGGGTTCAACCGGAGTGCTTCCGTGCCGGGATGAGCAGGCCTCGCCGGGGGCGCCCGGAACCGACTTCCTCGCCCTGCCTGCCGGCAGAAAGGTGTGCAGTGGTGCTGTCATCCTGTTCGGGGGTATCCGTGTCGTGCTGAGGCCCGGGAGGACGGGTGCGCGCCATGGTTCGGTGCACGACCACTTCGCGACGACGGCGCCGCCCAGCCGACCACACTCGGTGGCAGCGTCCCCCTGCCGGGCGCGCTCCACCCGGCGCCGCACTGTGCTGCCGGTGCGGCGGCGGCCCTGCCCACCCCGCCCTATCCGCCGTGGCTCGGCCAGGTGTTCTCCCGCCCGGGATCTGCGCCCCGGGTCACTCTCGCCCCTCGACGCCCCGTCCCCGCCCCCGACTCGCGCTTCGTCTCGCAGGGATGCCGCCGCTGAGGCCAAGGCCGACGAGAAGGCCGAGTTCCCGGGAGCGGCCGCCGCCGCGTCTGCGTCCGCCTCCGCCGGAGCCGCCAAGGCGGACGACACCGACGACGTCCTCGCCGAGGAGGCCGAGCGCCGCATGGCAACCGTGGTGTCGGCCGCGGTTGTCGAGTTCCGCACGGCCCCCGTGTACGACGAGACGCACGCCGCCTCGGTGGCCGCCGCCTCGCGCAAGCTCGCCCGCGGGCCGAGCCAGCCCCTGGAGCGCCGCGCCCGCATCCGCAACAAGGATGCCGGCCGCCCCCAGTTCCGCATCCTCACCAAGTGGTCCGACGGCAACGACCAGACGGTGTGGCGCTTCGCCGAGGACTTTGCGGCTCTCGCCTCGGCCCTCGAGGGGTCGTCCGCCTCGGCCCCGTCGGCCCTCGTCAAGTCCCTGGCCTCGGCCTCCCTCACGTCCGCCCACCCCGACTACCTCGCAATCCACACGGGACACCTGGACGCGTTTGTCAAGGCCGTGACGAGCGTCCCCGCCACTCGCGACGCCGACGCCACCAAGTCCCTCTTCCGGCAGCCCCTCCGCCCCGACTGGCCCAGCTACATCGGCCCCATCGACCTCTCCATCCACGACCTGCCCCACGCTTCCTCCTACACGGAGTGGTGGTACATCAACACCCACATGGAGCTCGACGACGGCCGCAAGGTCTCCGCCTTCCTCGCCTTCTTCCGCACCGTCAAGTCGACGGACCAGCTCACGGGGGAGAAGACCTTCGGCCACGCGCTCAACTGGGCGCTCACCGACTGCGGCGCCCCCGGGAAGGAGGGCACGGCGTCCGAGTCCACCGCCGCGGGCCGCGAGGCCGCCAAGTACGACCCCCGCCGGCCGTCCGCCAACGCGGAGGAGGCCTCCCAGGCCATCCTGGACGAGCCCTCGTACCACTTCGAGACCATCGTGGACAAGGACGCACCCGGCATCATCCTCCGCCTCATGGAGCGCCGCGAGATCATCCGCGACCCCCTCCTCCTCCGCGCCTACCGCGAGGTCCTCGGCCGCGGCAACGTCCCCCTCCCGGACAAGAAGTTCGAGCACGAGGTGACCTACCCCATGGACCGCCTCGCCCTCGACTACAAGTACGCCCAGCTCACCAAGCTCGAGGACGGCCGCTACCACGTCACCGCCCACACGCAGGACGGCAAGGCGGCCATCGACATCAAGCTCCGCCCCCAGAAGCCCGCCGTCCGCCACGGCAACAACGGAGTGGTGGTCGGCCACGGCGGCGACGACATGTTCTACTACCTCATCCCCCGCAACGACGTCGAGGGCACCGTCACCCTCGCCGACGGCAAGTCCCGCCGCGTGGTCAAGGGCCAGGGCTGGTACGACCACGAGTTCGGCGGCGCAGAGCGCCCCGAGGGGGAGGCCCCGCAGCAGTACGCATGGAACTGGGCCGCCATCCAGCTCGACAACGGCGTCGACATCTCCGTCTCCCAGCTGCTCAACCCGCGCGCCACCAAGGGCCGCACCAAGATGGAGCAGCTCGAGGGCTCCATCGAGAGCCTGTGCATCGTCGTCGACAAGGACGGCTCCCGCACCCAGCCCTCCGACCTCACCTTCGAGGGCTCCAACGAGTGGTCCTCCTGCCGCACGTTCATGCGCTACCCCCTCACCTGGCGCGTCCAGCTCCCCTCGGAGCGACTCGACGTCACCCTCGAGGCCGAGGTGGCCGACCAGGAGCTCATGACCATCATCGCAAAGCCCGCCTTCTGGGAGGGGCGCGTCCGCGTGTCGGGGACCTTCCGCGGCGAGCGCGTGTCGGGCCTCGGCTTCGTCGAGCGCAACGGCTTCGGCACGGTGGCCAAGCTCAACGACTTCTTCAAGGCAGTGGGCGCGGAGGTCCGCAACCGGGTCCGCAAGGTCTACCCGGACAGCCCGGACCTGGAGGCCGGCATCAAGCTCATCGCCGACGACGAGACGGCCCACTTCATGGCCGGCGTGGACATGCGCAAGATCGACGACTTCCTCCTCAAGCCCGTGAGGCACATCTCCGACGCCGGGGGCAAGTCCTGGCGCTCCTACGGCGCCCTGGCCTGCATGGACGTGGTGGGCGGCGACAGCCGCAAGTTCGTCGACTGGCTCGCGATGCCCGAGTTCATGCACGTCGGCTCCCTCATCGTCGACGACTTCCAGGACGGCAGCCTCATCCGCCGCGGCCGCGAGTGCGCGCACCTCAAGTTCGGCGACGCCATCGCCATCAACGCCGGCACCGCCGCCTACTTCCAGGGCCAGAAGATGATCACCCTGCCGTACCTCACGCCCCAGGTCCTCAACCGCGTCTACGACCTATACTTCGCCGCGCTCCGCGGCGGCCACGCCGGCCAGGCCCTCGACCTCGCCGGCCTCGAGGACGTGATGGAGGACTGCATCCGGGAGCGACGCGCCGCCCCCGGCGACGCCGCCGTCACCGCCGAGGCCGCCGCCCGCCTCGAGGAGCGTGTCCTCGCCATCCACATGCTCAAGACCGCCGTCCCCGCCGGCTCCCTCGCCCGCATGGGCGCCATCGTCGGCGGCGGCGCCGAGGCGCAGGTCGACGCCATGGGCACGTACTTTGAGGCCGTCGGCGTGGCCTTCCAGATCATGGACGACGTCCTCAACCTCCGCGGCCTCATCACCACCTCGGCCGACAAGACCGCCGGGCAGGAGCTCAAGACCCTGGGCGAGGACGTGACCTCGGGCAAGGCCACCATCTGCGTGGTCAAGGCCGCCGGCATCCTCCCCGTCGAGGAGCTCGCCGTCCTCTGGGGCGACATCGCCAGCAAGCCCACGGACCGCGCCACCATCGACCGGTGCATCGCCGTCATGGAGGACTGCGGCGCCATCGAGGCGTGCGTCAGCCAGGCCAAGGACATGGTCGAGGCAGCCTGGCTCAAGCTCGACCTTGTCATCCCCGACTCGTTCGCCAAGATCATGCTCCGCTCCTTCGGCTGGTTCGTCATCGAGCGCTCTCGCTGAGCGCGACGCAGGGGCGGAGACGGGGGGCGGAGGGGCGGCCGCATTGGGCCGGCCCGCCCGCGCCCCCAGCCCCACGGCCGAGAGCGTGCGCGATTGTGTGTGGTTTCCCTTTGCATCACTGGCCTCCCACGGGCGGCCCGGAGCCGCGCACAGCAGCCACACGCCGGTTACATAGCGAACGAACCAGAGACCACGGCGACAGTCGCCGCTGGCTGACGCTCTGCGATGTTGCACTTGCCATCGGCGCTTCCACGGGCACCCGCGCCCCCAGCGCGGTCAGAAACCCCACCAGCCCCCCGCTGTAGGGGGCGGATGTCCAACTTTGGCGGGTGGGAGCCGCCAGCAGGGCGCGCGTCGCCCCACGGATCGGACGCCGAGAGTGCGTTCCAGACCTCCCGGCTCGTGTGGATGGCAACGGCCAGCCTCTCCATCGATAGACCAGCGACCATGGACCCCGAGGGCGACGCCGGCGGGTGCTGGGGCCCGCTCGAGCACCTGATGCGCGAACGCCGCGCGGCCGAGCACCCTGCGGGGACTCACCCGCGCCGAGGTCACCGCCGCCACAGGCTCGGCTCGTCCGGCAGGGAAGCCGCCAGCGAGCACCCACGGGCCGACCGCCCCACGCCAGAGCTGTCGGTGGCCAGGCCGGTGTCCGCGGAGCGGTCCGAGACCGACGACGACCGCCACAACGTTGGGACGGCGCCCATCGCTGCCGCCGGCCGTTTCGGGCCGTCCCCGAGCTACGGCGACCGCATGGTCCACAGCCCCGGGTCCGGCACCGGGAGGTCGGTGACCCATTCGCCCGCTCACATCGGACCGGGGTCGCCGTCTCCCTGGCGTGTCGGCCCGCCGGCCGCCGCGCATCGGCCGGGCCAGGAGGCCGCGCCGGTCGGCCCGGGGTCCGTGTACGCCCCTTTTGTCCCGCACCACGCCCTGCTCGGCCAGGGGCACGCCGCCAGGGCTCGCGTCCGAACGCAATCGCACGACGTTGCGCCGCGAACCCCCGTTCTGCCCAGCGTCCCCTGTGCCGGCCCGTCTCCGCCGTCCGCCGCCGCGTGGCACCCCGCCGTCGGGCCTGCGGGCTTCGCGCCGCCGTCGGGCTCCTCGGGCTCCGCGAGGGCGAGCGAGGTCAGCGCGGCGACGGCGGCCCCAGCGTCGGGCGGCGAGGGCGGCAGGAGCGGCGGCGCCGTGGGCGCGGCGGGGCCGGACCCGGGCGGCGCGTCGGAGTCTGACGACGAGGACGAGGACGACGATGGGGGTGCCGCCGAAGGAGCCGGTGACGACGACGACGACGACGACGACGACGACGACGGCGACGACGACGACGACGACGTGACGGGCCTGGAGGTAGCGGGGGAGGTGACCTGCTACGTGCCGTTCCAGGACGTCAGCCGCTGGCTGCCGGGCACTGCGCTGGAGCGGGCGGGGCAGGACGTGGCGGGGGCTCTGGACGAGGCGATGCGGGCGCACGCGCTGAGGGCCGCGGCGGCGGCCGCCAGGGGACGGGCCGCGGCCACCGCGCCCTCCTCCTCCTCCTCCTCCTCCTCCTCCTCCTCCGCCATGGGCGGGCCGGGCGTCATCGCGGTGCCGGCGATCTCCGCCCGGGGCGTGTCGGCGCCGGCCTTCGGCCTCGAGCCGCCCGCGGCGGCTCTGCTCGGGGGCTCTGCCGCTGTGCTGTGCTCTGCCCTGTCCTCGATCCGTGGGGAGCGGTCCCGGAGCCTTCCCGGGTCTCTCCGGAGGGCTCTGGCGCAGGCGGCAGACGGGGGCGACAGGGCCCCCAAGAGGCCGAGGGACGACCAACACTCCGGGAGAGCCGACGACGGCGACGAGAGCGACGAGGACGACGACGGAGCCGCGGCCGGCAGCCCGGCAGCGGCGGCCAGCGACCCGGGCAGCCCGGTCGGGGCCCGGGAGGATCCCGGCGTCGCTCCGCTGGCGTCCCTCGCCCAGGCCGACCGGCTGACCTCCTCCGCGCTCGGCGCCGTCGCGTCGCTCGGCGGCTCTGCCGAGGCGTCGCTCCTCGTGGCGGTGGCCGGGGCGAACGACGGGTGCGTGGCCCGCCTCTCGGCCCTGGGCCCCGCGGCGCTGGCCGCCGACGGCGTCCTCATATCCCACGTCGCGTCGGGGATGACGGCCCTGCACATCGCCGCGGCGCTCGGCAGAGCCGCCTCGGCGAGGGCTCTGCTCGCGTCGGGGCTCTGCTCGACGCTGGACCGCGACGCTCTCGCGCGAACCCCGCTGCACATCGCCGCGCTGCGCGGGCACACTTCGGTCGCGGAGGTGCTCTGCAGCCCCTGGTCGTGCCAGTCGGGGCTCGCGTCTGCGCCGGGCGGGGCCCCGCCGCCTTCGTCGCGGCCCGCGCCGCACCGCACGCCGTCGGCCTTCTCCCCCCCGCGGCCGGCCTTCGACTCCAGCGTCCTGGCCCGCGACGACGGCTTCCTGACCCCGCTGCACATCGCCGCGCTGCGCGGTCACGCCGGCACGGCCGCCGCCATCGCCGCCCGCGCCCCGTCCAGCGTGGAGCTCCGCGACGTCTGCGGCCGCCTCCCCATCCACCACGCCGCCGCCGCCGGCCGCACCGCCGCCGTCCTCGCCCTCGCCGCCGCCGGGTCGCAGCTCGACGCGAAGGATCACTTCGGAAACACGCCGCTGCACCGCGCCGCCCTCAACGGGCACCAGGACACCGTCGTCGCCCTGGTAGAGCGCCTCGGCTGCTCCCTCGACTGGACCGACTCCAACGGATACACCGCCGTCCACGAGGCCTGCGTCGGCAACGCTCCCGGCGTCCTCGTCGCCTGCCACGTGCTCTTCGGATCACCCCTCGACGACAGCACCCTCGGCAGAGCCGCGGAGCAGGCCGGGCCGCAGAGCCTCCGCCGCCTCGTGCGGCTCGTCGCGGCCGGCCGCACGGCCCGAACGGCCCTCCTGCCCGCCCAGGCGCCCATGGCACCGCCCCGCTGCCCCGCCGCGGTCCCTCCCGGCCGATTCCCCCCCGGCGTGCGGCCGTACCCGCGGGGCTCTGCCGCCGCCAGCGCCGGCCTCCCCGTCCCCGACCCCGTCTCCGCCGCCGCGGTGCTCGCCGAGGCGTCGCTCATGGGTCTGTGCACGGTCGCGGTGAGGCGGTGCCTGTCGTGGCGGCGGCGGGAGTCAATCGTGCAGTGGGGCGCGGCCGTGCGGGCAGCCAAGGCGTCGCGCTCGGCGGTGAAGCGTCGGGCGTCGGAGGACATGGTGGCGAGGCAAGGGGCGCAGCCGTGGCGGCGGGGCAGCGACGGGTGGCACACGCCGGTGGCGGGGCTGCCGCCGCTGGTGGCGAGGGCGGAGCCGGGGCCGCCGAGCAAGCGGCAGCCGCGCGGGGGCGAGTGACTGGCGCTTGTGCCCGGGCCTCACGGCCCGCCGACCGGGTGCCGGCAACGCCTGTTCCGTGGCCGGTGATCGTGTGTTTGAGTGGAGGGGGGGGGGCAGCGGTTCGCCGGCAATCCAAGTCACGGTTCATGCGCTGGCGGTGCCACACACAGGCGCTGCGGTGCGTCGTGCGGTGCCGCCAAGCGGCACCGTCGAGCCGCCACGCGCCGCCCTCTCAGCCGGCCGGGCGCTCGCGGGGAGGGGCGCACCAGGCGCCCGCGGAGCCACCCCACAGGCACACGGTGGGGTGGGGGTCCGCGGGCGCGAGTCACCGCCCCCGGTCCGGAGCACACGGGCTGGGCGTCGGGGGGTGGGGTGCGGCGGCTCAGCGGAGCAGCTCGCCCGAGGTGCATGCCTGGAACATGTCCACCTGGGGCTGGCAGAAGGAGATGTCCGACGTGTTGTCGCCGAGGCACTGGTTCATGTGGCCCATGTACTCGGAGCAGTCCGGGGCGGCAGGGGCGGCAGCCGCGCCGGCGGCCGCGCCGGCGGCGCCGGCGGCGGGTGCCGAGGCACCAGAGGCGGGGGCACCGTCACCGTTGTCGTGGGTGACGCGCATCTCGCGGGGGCCCGCGAAGGCGTCGACAGCGCTGCGAAGGAAGGACAAAAAGAACACGGCGGAAACACTGGCCCCGCGCCGCATTCCAGGACCCGCGCTGCCGCCCTTCCCCTAAACGCTTGAGGTACACCAGTACACTGGGCGTGCCATTTTCAGGTGACGCCGGGCGTGTCGGGATCGCCGGCAAACTCTCACCGGTGGGCGATGGCGGAGCCGCCGCCGAAGGCCATGCCCTGAGCGATGGCACCGCCGATGCCGCTGAGCATACCTCCGCCGCCAGTGGTGGCGGGGGGTGCCGCGGGGGAAGAACGGGCAGGGGCCGCGGCCGGACGGCGCGCGGGCGCGGCGGTGGAACGCCGCCCGAAAAGGGAAAAGCCGCCGGACTTGCCGCTGCTGCTGCTGCTGCTCGAGGAGCGCATGCTGCTTCCGCCGCGGGAACTGCGGGGCTCGGGTGAAACGCGCGGGTGACGAGCGGGGCGTGGACGGGCGGGCTCGATGGCGCCAGCTGGAGAGGTGCGAGGCCGAAAGCGATTCGTGGAACTCGCCCGGGCTCGGGGCCGCCACGTCCCCGGAAAGGCCATGCCGCCCGCCAGAGCAGGACTCGCGCGCGGAAGCGACTGGCGCCATGCTCACCGAGGCATCGCGTGAAGTCTTCTGGTACTCTCTGGGGAGAACGGGAGTGCGGGAAGCAGGGAACTCTGTCGTAGGCGGCAGGGATTTGGTCGATCGACCGGCCCTGCGAGCGGGAAAGGCACCGGGCCATGGCGGCGCTTTTCCTGCGCGCCTGCGCGTCAGGCAACACCGCGTCGGTAACAGCGGCGCTGGCACGTGATGCGTCGCTGGCGCGGTGCTCACGGGAGGGCGTGACGCCGCTTCATGTGGCATCGTCAGCTACCGTGGTTGGCGCCCTCGTCGGCGCCGGGGCGGACGTTCTGGCACGGGATGGGCATGGAAGGACGCCGCTGAACTGTGCGGCCGAGTCGGCGGACTCCACAACCATTAATGCGCTCGCTCAGGCCACTGCCGCGAAGCTCGCCACAACCCTCGCGTCGACTGAGGGCGCGCAGGACGCCTGCGACATGCTCGGGCGGTCACCGGCGCACTGGCTTGGGCACCGTCTGATGGCAGCGACCGTGGCACAGCTGACGGCGATCGCTGCGTCCGCCGCCGAGGCCAAGGCCCCGGCCTCGGCCTCGGCCGCGGCCCCCGCTGCGGCCCCTGGACTGCTAGAGGCGCTGCTCGGCGCGTCATCTAGCATGACGGGCGGCGGCGAGACGGCGCTTCACTGGGCCGCCCGGGCCGCCGCCGTGGCTGGGCTTGCCGACGCGCCCGATGCGGTGGTGATCGGCACCGTGACGGCGCTATGCGCCGCGGGGGTGCGCCCTGGGGTCCGCACGCGCGACGGTAAGACGGCCGCGGGCATCCTGGAGGAGGCCGGGAGGGGCGCCGCGGCCGAGGCGGTCAGAGCGGCGGAAGCCGAGGCCGGGACGGCGCCGGCGCCGGCGCCCGCTCCCGCCGCCGCGGTGGCTGTGACCGGGGGGTCGGGCATGGCCGGGGCACGGCGGACGGCGGGCCGGAAGCCGAAGCGCGGCCGCATGGGTGGTCTGGGGGGAAAGGCCGGGGGCGGCGGGGTGGCGGTGTCGCTCAAGAAGGCGTGAGGCGGCCGGGCGGGGCCGGGGTTGTACGGGGCGTGCTCTGGCTGCCCTGTCCGGGCGGTGGCTCGGCCTGGGCGTGGTGGCATGGAGGCGTGGGAGGAGTCGGGGCGGCGCGGGGGCTGGCTGCTGCGTGCGTGACTAGTGTCTTGAGCGGTGTCGAGGTGTCGAGTGCGGTTGCGATGTCTTGCGCGCGGCGGGCCACGAGACACACGACGCGCCGCTGGGAGGCTGCCGCACGGCTCGGAGGAGCGTGGCCGGCGGCTGACGGCGGGGGCGGCTCAGAGGTCAAGGAGCATGCGCGCCGGGTCCTCGATGCGGTCGCGGAGGCCGGTGAGGAAGGTGACCGCCTCGCGGCCGTCGATGAGGCGGTGGTCGTAGGTGAGGGCGAGGTACATCATGGGGCGGGCGACGACCTGGCCGTCGACGACGACGGCGCGGGGCTTGGTGGCGTGCATTCCGAGGATCGCGGACTGGGGCATGTTGATGATGGGCGTGCCCATGAGGGAGCCGAAGACGCCGCCGTTGGAGATGGTGAAGGTGCCCCCGGCCATGTCCTCGAGCGCGATCTTGTCGGAGCGGGCGCGGGCGGCTAGGTCCGCCATCTCGAGCTCGATCTGGGGGATGGACTTGCCCTCGACGTCGCGGAGGACGGGGACGACGAGGCCGCGGGGGGAGGCGACGGCGACGGAGATGTCCACGTAGTCGCTGCGGGGGGCGGACGGGGCCGGACGGGGCCGTGTGGCAGGGGTGGCGGGGCGGCACGAGATGCAGGGCAGGCAGTGACGTGGCCGTGAGGGGTGGCGGGGCGGGCGTGCCTCACCGGTAGACGATGTCGCCCTCCTCGATGACGGCGTTGACGGCGGGGATCTCCCGGAGCATCTGCGCGGAGGCCTTGACGAAGGCTCCCATGAAGCCGATGCGGGAGCCGTACTTGGCCTCGAAGGCGTCCTTGTGGGTCTTGCGGAGGCTGATGATGGCGGACATGTCGACCTCCTGGAAGGTGGTGAGCATGGCAGCCTCCGCCTGGGCGTCCTTGAGGCGCTGGGCGATGCGCTTGCGCATGCGGTTCATGGCCACGCGGCGCTCGGT